>Ga0210403_10004551_pt1 | contig 11930 bp, 14 predicted proteins | sample IncBWC19MmetaG_FD_150863 | JGI IMG/M metagenome (GOLD analysis project Ga0210403, IMG submission 150863) | Forest soil microbial communities from Barre Woods Harvard Forest LTER site, Petersham, Massachusetts, United States - Inc-BW-C-19-M | ecosystem: Environmental > Terrestrial > Soil >... | reverse complement strand
ACCCTCTACAAAGGCCACGACGTCTGGCAGTGCCCGCCGAACGGTCCGGGCATCACCATGCTGGTGATGCTCAACATCCTCTCTCGCTTCGATCTCACCAGGTTTCCGGCGATGAGCGTCGAGCGGTTCCACCTCGAAGCCGAAGCCGCGCGGGCCGCCTACATGATGCGCGAGCAACACGTCGCCGATCCCGCCTATGTCAATGTCGACGTGGCCAGGATTTTGACGCCGGAATTCGCCGACGAGCACGCCGGCAAGATCCGGATGGACGGCTTGCGCGATCTGCCGAACGTGGCGCCGCCGATGAATCCCTCGACCGTTTACATCACCGTGGTGGATAAGGACCGCAACGTCTGTTCGTTCATCAATTCAATCGCGCATTCCTTCGGCTCGGCGATCGTCTCCAACAAGACCGGCGTGCTGCTGCAAAACCGCGGCGGCGGCTTCCGCGTTCAGCCCGGCCATCCCAACTGCATCGCGCCCGGCAAGCGGCCGCTGCACACCATCATTCCGAGCCTTGCGACAAAGAATGGCCGCGCGGTGATGCCGTTCGGGGTGATGGGCGGGCAGTACCAGCCGGTCGGCCAGGTGCACGTGCTGACCAACATGCTCGATTATGGCTGCGACGTGCAGGAAGCCATCGATATGCCGCGCGGCCTGCACTACGAGGGCGTCTATCAGCTCGAGGACGGCGTGCCCGCCGCGATCGTCGAGGGCCTGAAGAAGCTCGGGCATCAGACCACGAGCGTGGTCAGCCCGCTTGGCGGCGGCCAGGCGATCTGGATCGACTGGGACAAGGGCACGCTTACCGGCGGTTCCGATCCGCGCAAGGACGGCTGCGCGCTGGGCTATTGAACCAGGTCGCGCGCGAGGCCTGATGGAACCTTCGCGCGATCTTTCGTTCCATTTCTAACAACGCGTTCAATCTGGAACGTGCTTCCCCTCCGCGCATTGACCTCCGGAGGATGAGGACAATGCCGATTTTTCATTTTGATATTGCCGACCGCGTACGGCTCGAGGATCCGGTCGGACTGGATTGCGAGAGTGAGCACGACGCGAGGAGAACCGCCGACCTGATCGCACGCCAGATTGCCATGGATCTGAGCGGCGACAATGAGCCTCGCTCCGTCGTGGTGGTCGACGAGGCCGGTTTGGAAATCTACACGACGCCCGTCAAGACCTGAGACCTCGCCCCGGCCTCGCGAGGGACGCCTGTTGCCTGATATTTCCGCATCAGGCTCAGGACTTTAGCTGGAACGAACAGTTAAGCCCCGGCTTATCCCGAAATAATGTGACAGTTCTCCAGGAGACGCGACGTGGAAATCCGTGCCGGCTACGACATTGCCTTTCAGTGCTTCCAGGAGACCCCGATGGTCCTGATGCTCAGCATCGAGCCGGCGCGCCTTGGCGATCTCCTCAGCGAACACAGGATCCGGTTTTCGCCGGACGTTGCCTCGGGCGACTATGTCGACATGTTCGGCAATATCTGCACGCGGATCGTCGCGCCGCTCGGCCTGATCGAAATCCGCAACGAGTTCCTGATCGGGGATAGCGGCCTGCCGGACGTGGTCGTGCCCGATGCGCGGCAGTTCGAAGTAGGCGAGTTGCCGGATGACGTGCTGATCTATCTTCTGGGCAGCCGCTATTGCGACACCGACAAATTGTCCAGCCTCGCGTGGTCGCTGTTCGCGGGCATCGCGCCCGGCTGGCAACGCGTCCAGGCGATCTGCGATTATGCCCATGACCGCATCAGCTTCGGCTATCACCATGCGCGCTGTGATCGCACCGCGTCCGAAGGCCACGAGGAGCGCATCGGCGTCTGCCGCGACTTCGCGCATCTCGCGGTGACGCTGTGCCGCTGCATGAATATCCCGGCGCGCTACTGCACCGGCTATCTCGGCGATATCGGCGTGCCCGTCGATCCCGCGCCGATGGATTTCAGCGCCTGGTTCGAGGTTTATCTGGACGGCCGCTGGTTTACCTTCGATGCGCGGCACAACCACCCGCGGATCGGCCGCATCGTCATGGCGCGCGGCCGCGACGCCGCCGACGTCGCGATCTCGACCAATTTCGGACCGGTGCACTTGGCGCGATTCTTCGTTATCACCGAAGAAGTTGCATCGGCGGCGGCAAACGTATCCAGGGCGCCTGAGATTGGGTCTCGCTTCATTGCGCCCGCCAGCCTCGCTATTTAACCGAACCCGCGGGCTTTCAACGCCGGCCTCATTGCGCTAGACACGCTTCCGATCCCTGGAACGGAAGGTGCCCGAAGATGCGACGTTTCAAGCATGCAAAAATCCCGATGCTGGCCGCGATCGCAATGACGATCATGGCCGTGCCATTGGCGTGTGTACCGACCATAGCAGCGGCCCAGACCGCAGGAAAAACCATGACGACACCATCAGGCTTGCAGATTGTCGATACCACCGTCGGGTCAGGCGCATCGCCAAAACCCGGTCAGATCTGCGTCATGCATTACACCGGCTGGCTTTACGAAGACGGCAAGAAGGGCAAGAAGTTCGACTCTTCAGTCGATCGCAACGAGCCGTTCGAATTTCCGATCGGACAGCACCGGGTGATAGCCGGCTGGGATGAAGGCGTCGCCACCATGAAAGTCGGCGGCAAGCGCACCCTGATCATTCCACCCGCGCTCGGCTACGGCGCCCGCGGCGCCGGCGGCGTGATCCCGCCGAACGCCACGCTGATGTTCGACGTCGAACTGCTGGCGGTGAAGTAGGATTGCTGGCGCCTGAATTCGTCATGGCCGGCCTTGTGCCGGGCATGCACGTCTTTCTTTCCGGTGAGAAAAAAAAGACGTGGATGGCCGGGACGAGCCCGGCCATGACGACGATGTTGAGAAAGAAAAAGACCGGCCGCAAGGGGCCGGTCTTTCGTCCGTCGATCGACAAGCCCCGATCAGAGATTCTTGTTCGCCGCGGCGACCGCCTTGTTGACGGCGTCCTTGGTGGCTGGCTTGGCATCGCCGGCGGCCTGCCTGGCCTTGCCGACCGCCTCATTGGCGGCGCCCTTGGCCTTGTCTGCCGTCCTGCCCATCGAATTTTGCCTTTGCCTTTTGCTTCAGCGAGACAGGTCACGGTCGCGCGAAAAGTTCCCTTGGCGCTGGATTGCGCGCGGGGTTTTCGGTACCGTTCGCAGGACGATTTCCCGAAAGCGAGACACGATGACAGGCTCTCACGATCATACCCATTCCGGTCACTCCCATGCCGGTCACTCCCACGATCACGACGATGCGGAGCGCTGGAAGCACGACGGCGTTCGCGTCATTCCGGGCAATCAACTCGATCCCAATGTGCCCTCGACGCCGGGCATGGACCGCAAGGCCGCGATCAATTTCGCCCGCGCGGGCGCGCAGAAATTGTGGGCGGGCACCGTGACCATCAAGCCCGACGCCAAGACCGGCGCGCATCATCACGGTCACCTCGAAAGCATCATCTATGTCGTGAAGGGCAGGGCGCGGATGCGCTGGGGCGAGCATCTGCAATTCACCGCGGAAGCGGGTCCCGGCGATTTCATCTTCGTCCCGCCTTACGTGCCGCACCAGGAGATCAATGCCAGCCGCGACGACGTGCTGGAATGCGTGCTGGTGCGCAGCGACGGCCAGGCCGTCGCGGTCAATCTTGATATCGAGCCGGTGGAGAAACCCGAGACCGTGCTGTGGGTCGATCCCGTGCACCGCGATCCCGCGGAGACGAAATGACGCTTGTCCCCCGGGGGCGCGCGCGAGCGCGAACCAGGGATCTCGAGATTCCCCGATGCGCAATTGCGCATCTGAGGTCTGGTCCTTCGGACCATCCCGGAATGACGAAGACAAAGAAACGATAAGGGAGAGAAAGCATGGTGAACTTCGATCATCCGTTGCCGCGACGCGCGGTCATCAAGGGCGCGGGCGTTGGTCTCGTGGCCGGAAGTCTCGCCGGTGCGTTGCCGGCGCAGGATGCGGCTGCCGCGACCGTGGACGGCGACGAAATCTGGAGCAGCGAATACTGGGCGAAGAAGGGCGACGTGCCGTTGTGGATGTTTCGCAAGCGGCTGGGGGCGCCGAAGCCCGGCGAGCCGTCGCGGCCGGTGATCTTCTTTGTGCATGGTTCGTCAACCTCCTCGCGGATGTTCGATTTCAACGTGCCCGGCCACGGCGAATATTCGGTTATGAACGAATTCGCCCGCTACGGCTTCGACTGCTGGACCATGGATCATGAGAACTATGGCAAGTCGGGACGCACGTCCGGCAATGCCGACATCGCCAGCGGGGTCGAGGATCTGAAGGCGGCGGCCGAAGTCGTCATCCGTGAAACGGGCCGGTCAAAATTCCATTTCCTCGGCGAGTCCTCCGGGGCGCTGCGCGCCGGCGCCTATGCGATGGCGCAGCCCGAGCGCGCCGACCGGCTGGTGTTCGCCGCCTTCACCTACAAGGGCGAGGGATCGCCGACCCTGACAAAGCGCGCCGAGCAGCTTGCCTATTATCGCTCGCACAACATGCGCAAGCGCGACCGCGACATGATCCGCTCGATCGCAACCCGCGACAAGCCGGGAACCAGCGAAGCCGCCGCCGTCGAGGCGCTGGCGGATGCGGAGATGCAGTTCGGCGACCAGGTGCCGACCGGAACCTATCTCGACATGACCGCCAACCTGCCGGTGGTGAAGCCGGAGAAGGTGCTGTCGCCGGTGCTGCTGGTGCGCGGCGAATATGACGGGATCGCCACCGTCGCCGATCTCGAGGAGTTCTTCAATCTGCTGCCGAACGGCGACCGCCAGTTCGTGATCCTGCCGGGCACCGCGCATTCGGTCACGCTCGCGGTCAACCGGCAATTGTTCTGGCACGTGACACGGGCCTTCCTCACCATGCCGGCCCCGATCGCGACGTAACGCGGAGCGACGGTTCATTTGGTCGTTCATGGCCGGTAGAGTCCGAGCCCGCCATGACGAAATCGGGTCGATTCGCTCCACTCAAAAAAAATCCAGATCCGGTGTCGGACTGCCGCACGCCCGTTCGTCCTTCGGCCATAACGCGCCAAAAGGAGCTCTCAATGGCCAAAATGATCTTCGTCAATCTGCCGGTCAGCGATCTTCCCCGCGCGACCGCCTTTTATCAGGCGATCGGCGCCGAGAAGAACGCGCAATTCAGCGACGGAACCGCCTCCTGCATGGTGTTTTCCGACACCATTTACGTCATGTTGCTGACACCGGATAAATTCCGCCAGTTCACGCCGAAGAAGATCGCCGACGCCAGGACTTCGAGCGAGGTCTTGATCTGCATCTCCGCCGACAGCCGCGCCGCCGTCGACGATGTGGTGGGCAGGGCTCAAGCGGCGGGCGGCGTCATCGATCCAGGCCCGAAGCAGGATTACGGCTTCATGTATGGCCGCAGTTTCGAGGATCCCGACGGCCACATCTGGGAAGTGATGTGGATGGACGTTGCGGCCGCTGCAGCGGCGCAGACGGCCGCCGCCTGATCGAAACTCGCGCAACGGAGCACACCGATGTCAAAAATTTCCCCCTGCCTGTGGTTCGACGGCGAGGCCGAGGAGGCCGCGAAATTCTATGTTTCGCTGCTGCCGGATTCGCGGATCGAGAAGGTGCAGAAGAACAACGTCGACAGCCCGGCCGGCAAGGCCGGTTCGGTGCTGGTGGTGGAGTTCACGCTGGCCGGCCAGCGCTTCATGGCGCTGAACGGCGGCACGCGGTTCGAATACACCCATGCGATCTCCTTCAAGATCGACTGCGCCGATCAGGCCGAGGTCGATCGCTTGTGGGACGCGCTGCTGGCCGATGGTGGTCAGGCCGAACGCTGCGGCTGGCTGAAGGATCGTTACGGCGTGTCCTGGCAGATCGTGCCGACCGCGCTGGTGCAATATCTCGGCGGTCCCGATAAGGCCGGCGCGCAGCGGGCGATGGCCGCCATGCTGCAAATGGTCAAGCTGGATATCGCCGGCCTGAAGCGGGCCTATGAGGGCAAGTCGGCGGCGTAGCCGCTGTTAGCTCGCGGCACCGGTTGCGCTAATAGTTCACGCGCAATCCGACGCCGCCATGGATGGTGTTGCCGACCGGCTGCGGGCCCAGCGTGCCGTTGGCGAAGAGGTCGGCGACCCAGCCCTTGGCGAGGCGGAAGCCGAGCCTGCCGCCATATTCGAACCAGCCCTGGTTGCCGATCGTCGGCACCACGGTGCCGTCGCCGGTAACGGTGGCGACGATGCCCGAGTGGGTCGCGAAGGACTGCACCCATCCGCCGTTGATGTTGCCCTCGACATTGCCGAACAGATGGGTCCACTGGCCGCCGATCTTGACCAGGCTGGTTCGATCGGTGCCAGCCGCAATCGTTGCGTCGAACGGATTGAACGCCGAGGCCGGGTCGGCATAACCGCTGACCCGCTGCCACAACTGCCAGACTTCGATCGACGCAGCGACCTCGTCGCGCGGTGAAAGCCGGCTGATCCAGCCGGCACGCCCATAGGCGCCGTAGTTTCCGGCGTCGGTCCGGCCATCGACGCTCACTGCGCCGAGGCTCGTCATGTAGCTGCGGCGATAGCGCACCTTCTCCCATGGCGTCAGGACGGCGCCGACGTCGAAGAACGGCCGGGACGATCCCCAGTCGGTGAAATCGTAGCGCAGCGCGAACGCGCCGATCGGCGCGCTGGTGACGCTGTAGCCGCCTTCGCTGTATTGGGTATAGGCGATGCCCGCCAGCAGCGACAAATTGGGCGTGATCTCCTTGCGGCCATGGATGCCGGCCGAGAACGATCCCGCCGAACCGAACGCGCTGATGCAGTCGCTGCAATTAATCTGCTCGTTGACGCCGAGCAGCACCGTGCCGAGCACGCGGTTGGTGATCATCTGGTTGAAGCGCTGGTTGCCGAGATCGCCGATCGATCCGCCGCTGGACCCGGCGCCGGTCGGTGTCGGAGATGGACTCGCAGACGGCGACGGTGCGGGCGTCGGACTCGCGGAAGGTGAGGGCGTGGGTGACGGCGAGGGACTCGGCGACGGCGACTGCGCGGATGCCGGAACGGTTTGCGCCTGAACCAGCACAAGCGAGATCGCCGCTGTGAGAGCCGCCGATACGATCAGGCTGCGCGCGGATTTCAACATCGTCAGCGCCCGCACAGCATGCCGGTGCGATCGCTGCCGTCATCGACGGGCGGCGTCACCGTGGGCGTGGCATCGGCATATTGGGTGACCGTGCAAAGCCCTACCGCCGTCGTGCAGTTCGCGGCGAAATTCCACGACGAATGATTGGTCTTGTGAATCGCGGCTTTGCCGCCCGTCAGGGTGATGATTGCGGTATCGCCGGGCTGTGTCAGTTCCAGGCACTGGAAGCTCAGGGTGCAGACGCGCGAGGCGCCTTCCTGCAGCACCACGGTGGTCCTGCTCCGCTGGGAAAGAATATCGAGCACGGTGCCGCGCACGCCGATCGTCGCCAGCGGCGTGACGATCTTGTAGGCGGTCTTTTCGGAATGTCCGGTGACGAAGCGAAACGCCCCGGTCGTCAGCCTGACGGCAATGTCACGATAAGTATGTTCGTCGTCGAATACGGTGCGATCGAGCTTGATCGACGCGCTCGGACCGAGTGACAGGTTGGTGCTGTCGGCCATCACCAGCCGCGCCGCGCTGTCGAGGCCGGTGCGCACGATTTCGTCGCGGTTGACGCCGTCGCCGACATTGATCTGGCTGGTCGCCGATCCCGCCACGCGGACGACTTCATTCTGGATGACGGCCGCTTCGCCGACGCGCGTCTGCGCGCGAGCGGGATTTCCCGCAAGCGCCGCCGCGAGGCAAAGCGTGCAGATATAGAGAAGGCCGTAACGCAAATTCATTTCACCGCCGATCGATTTTTCCCGCCATCGTACCGGATCGCGCACACACCGAATGTTGCAGATTTGCCACTAGGCGCGCCTGATGAGCCCGACGATTAGTGACGGCGAATTCGAATTGCGTTCAAAGCAATGGACATAAAGATTTTGCCCGCCCACACTCGATTTGTTTGCAACGCCATCGATCTGTGAACTTCGTGCGCGAATCACCTTCTGTTCCCGATATTTCGGCGGCGTGGACCGCCATCATTGCCGTCATCCTGTTTCTCGCCGCGCATTTTGCCCTCCTGGTCGGCGTCACCACGCCGGAAAAATTCTATTTCGACGAAGTGCATTACGTGCCGGCCGCGCGCCAGATGCTGGAGCCGGTGATGCCGCAGCCGATGCTCAATCCGATGCATCCGCCGCTGGCGAAGCAGCTGATCGCGCTGTCGATCCGCGCCTTCGGAGATGAGCCGCTGGGCTGGCGCTATCCAGGCGTGTTGTTCGGATCGCTTGCGATCGTGGCGATGTATCTCTGCGGCCTTGCGCTGTTCGCGGCACACGGGCCGGCCATTGCGTCGGCCTTGCTCGCCTTTTTCAACCAGATGCTGTTCGTGCAGTCGCGGATCGCGATGCTGGATATTTTCGCTCTGGCCTTCAGCCTGTTCGCGATCGCGGCGTTCATGCAGGGCTTCCGCCAAACGCGCCCGCATTTTTGGTTCGCACTCGCCGGCCTCGGCTTCGGCCTTTCGGCCGCGAGCAAATGGAGCGGATTGTTCGCCCTTGCCGTCTCGATCGTCATCGTGGCCGTGATCCGCCTCATGCAAAGCTGGCACACGCAGTTCGGCGACGGCAACGCTGTCGACTGGTACCGGCCGGACCTGTGGCCCGGTTTCAGACTTCATCATTTCGCCGCGTGCTTCGTGCTCGTCCCGGCGATCGTCTATCTGTCGACCTTCGTTCCGCTCTATGGGTTGTCGCTTCCCGACATCTGGGAAGCGCAGCGCCGGATCTTCGACGATAACACCACGACCGCGATCGCGGGTCACACCTATATGAGTTCGTGGCCGAGCTGGCCGTTCCTGGTTCGGCCGGTCTGGTATCTCTTCGACAAGATCGGCAACGACAGGATCGCGGCCGTGGTGTTCCTCGGCAATCCGCTGCTGCTGTGGCCGGCGCTGCCGGCGCTCGGCCTCTGCCTGCGCGACTGGATCGTGACGCGCCGCTATGATGCCTTCCTGATCCTGTCGTTTTATTTCGGGACATGGCTCGCCTGGGCGACGCTGCCGCGCACGCTCGGCTTTCTTTATTACTATCTGCCGGCCGCGACCCTTGCTTCTCTCGCGCTGGTCTATGCATTGAGGCGCGGCAGCAGTCCGCGCTGGCTGCTGTGGGGCTTTGTCGCGGTTGCGTTCGCGGGCTTTGCCGCGATGCTGCCGATCACGATCGCCTTTGTCGGAACGTCGATGGCGACGTTCAACCGGCTGATGATCTTCCAAAGCTGGATATAGGCTGGCGGGCGAGCCGTTGCAGCATCGATGGTCCAGCGTGGTGAAAACCGGCCAGTGGCGGCCGAAAACCAAATCGTGATTCCGGCCCGTTGCAGCTTCCGCATCCCGGCGGCATGATGGACGGGTTGTTCGGACGGCGGTAGAGTTCCGCTTCTCACCCGAAACCTGGATATAGGGAAAAGAAAGGCGGCCTGCTGGCCGCCTCTCTTACTGTCCGCTATACACAGATAGTCTCTTTCGCAAAGTCGCGCCGGCGCCGAGGTGCGGACAACAAATCGGCCAGATGCGTTACTAGGATGATCGACCGGGAAGAAAAACAAAACACAGCAAAGACAAAAAACAGCGAAGCAACAGGGCCTTGTTTCAGTCACCGAAGAGATATGGCGAGTATCAAGGGTCGCGCCCGGTCATGCCGGATCGCTCAGGAGGCTCGATGCCGGTATTGGTGGGGGCCGCCATGATCGCCGCGGCGATCCTGCTGTCGACGCTGATTACGGCCGTCGGCAGCCGCTTCATCGGCATGGAGAGTCCGAACGACGACAATGTGTGGCTGATCGACCGGATGACCGGCAACGTCTACAAATGCCAGGCCGCCGATCGCGGCAAAGCCTCGTGTGAGGCTGACGTCGCGACGGGGAGTATCGGCCAGCAGCCGAAACGGTAAGCCCTCGCCAATCTACGTTGCATCGCAGCACGCTAATCGATCTCTGAACATCGTGATGATGGGCATGTCCAGGGAGATGGGCATGGCCAACCTCGAAACGAGCAAGGGCAACATGCGCGGCGCCTGCATGCATTACATGAAGGCGCGGAAGATGAGCATGATGAAGTCGACAATGTATTAGCTTAAGATGCCGTGCCGCCTTTCGGGCGGTGCAGCTTTTTCCGGGAAACTGGCGCTGGTATTTTGAGCGGACCTCGAACAGGCCAGGGACAGCCGAAATTGAAGATTTCGATGATGACGCGCCGGCTTGGCCAGGCCTTGGTGGCAATCGGCCTCACGCTGGCCGTGGCGGCGTCAGGTCGCGCCGACGAGCATTGGATAAAACTGCCAACCGCGCCCTATACGCTGAACAACAAGCAGGACGCGATCGCCCTCGCCGACGCGCTGACCGGCTGGTACGGCAACGGCACTGGCCGCATCTATCGCACCGATGACGGCGGCGAGGCCTGGACCGCGATCTGGACCAAGCGGGGCATCTATGTTCGGGCGCTGGAATTCGCCGACGCCCAGACCGGCTTTCTCGGTAATATCGGCCCCGGCTATTTTCCAGGTGTGACCGACCGGCAGCCGCTCTACGTGTCGCATGACAGCGGGGTGCACTGGACCGCGATCAGGCCGGTCGCCGGCCGCCAGATCGTGGGCGTCTGCGCCATCGACGTGCTCAGGGTCGACGGCAAGGTTCTGGCGGTGCGCGCCGGCGGCCGGGTTGGCGGTCCGGCCGGCCTGCTCGAATCCTTCGACGAAGGGCGCACCTTTCGCGCCCGCAACATGAGCGGCGTCACCGGCATGATCCTCGATATTCATTTCGTTGACGCCGATACCGGCTTTATCGCCGGCGCCAGCGAAGCCGATGAAGACAAGGCCCATGCGCGGATCCTGAAGACGGCCGACGGCGGCAGGTCATGGAGCGCGGTATTCGACAGCGACCGCGCCGGCGACATCAACTGGAAGCTGGCTTTTCCGAGCGCTCGAGTCGGCTACACCACGATCATCTCCTATCGGGCCCCGGCGGGCGAATCCCGAGGCTATGTGGTGAAGACCGAGGATGGCGGCGAACACTGGCGCCGGTTGACCGTCACCCACGACGTGAACTGGATTCCCTACGGCATCGCCTTCCTCGACGAGGAGCGGGGCTGGGTAGGCGGATCGACCGGCGGCTACGGCACGCGCGACGGCGGCAAGACCTGGATGCCGCAGGACATGGGGCTCTCCACCAACAAGATCAGGTTCGCTAGACGCGCCGACGGCGGCATCAGCGCCTTTGCGATCGGAAAGGACATCTACAAGCTCGAGCTTCCGGCCGATGGGCGCTGACGCGGCTTTCCAGGCCCGCGAATCCGGCTAGATTGCCGCGCGATGTCCCGCGCCGATCAATCCTATTCCCTGACCAAAGCCCAGGCCCGCCGGATCTGGCTGCGCGCCCAGCGGCTAGACACGCGCGCGCCGTTCGGCGACGGGCCGGCCGCGACGGCGGCCGCGGTGGAACATCTGGGTTACGTGCAGATCGACACCATCAACGTCATCGAGCGCAGCCACCATCATATTCTGTGGAGCCGGATTCCCGACTACCGCCGCGCGGATTTGCGCCAGGCCCAGAGCGTCGACAAGAGCGTGTTCGAATACTGGACCCATGCGCTCTCGTATGTACCGACGAAGGATCTCCGTTTCTTCATCCCGGCGATGAAGCGCCACAAGCGCGAGGGCCATAAATGGCTTTCGTCGGTCAAGCCGGCCGACCTGCGGAAGGTGATGCGGCTGATCCGGCAGGGCGGCGCGCTCACCATCCGCGACATCGACGACGACGTGCTGGTCGACAAGGAGCATCTGTGGGCCAGCCGCAAGCCCTCGAAGCGGGCATTACAGCTGGCGTTCTATACCGGCGAGCTG
>Ga0210403_10004550_pt1 | contig 11932 bp, 11 predicted proteins | sample IncBWC19MmetaG_FD_150863 | JGI IMG/M metagenome (GOLD analysis project Ga0210403, IMG submission 150863) | Forest soil microbial communities from Barre Woods Harvard Forest LTER site, Petersham, Massachusetts, United States - Inc-BW-C-19-M | ecosystem: Environmental > Terrestrial > Soil >... | reverse complement strand
CGCCCGCATTGGCGAGACTTTCGAGTACACCGAGAAGGGTCCGGTGGGTAAACTCACAGGCAAGAAAGTGTACGTGTTCGCGGCTCGCGGCGGCGTCTATTCTCGCGATGGCGTCAATGAGGGCACCCCGGTGGACATGCAGACCGGTTACGTGCGTCACTTCCTGCGCTTCCTCGGCATGTCCGATGTGGAATTCATTTTCGCTGAAGGTCTTCACATGAGCCCGCAGAGCAAGCAAGCGGCTCTTGCCAAGGCAGAGGCCGAGATCGCGCGTCTCGCCGCGTGAGCTCGACAAGTTTCCTGGAGAATTACGATGAACACCCGAACGCTAGTACACGTTATCGAGTCCGTACCGACCTCCGACGGCGCCGGTGTCAAACTGCGCCGCAGCTTGGGCAGCCAGCGCGGCCTGCAGGTGGATCCGTTCCTGATGCTCGATGAGTTCTACTCGGACAATCCCGACGACTATGTCGCCGGGTTCCCGGCGCATCCGCACCGCGGCTTCGAAACCGTCACATACATGCTCGACGGCCACATGCGCCATGAGGATCACCTGGGCAATCGCGGCGACCTTGGCCCGGGCGATGTGCAGTGGATGACGGCGGCGCACGGCATCATTCACTCCGAGATGCCGCAGCAGAGCGAAGGCCGCATGCGCGGCTTTCAGCTGTGGCTCAATCTGCCGTCGAAAGAAAAAATGAAGCCCGCCAGCTATCGCGACATTCCCGCGGCCGCGATTCCGCGGGTGGCGCTGAAGCATGGCGGCGAAGTGAAAGTCATTGCCGGCACGCTCGAGCTCGATGGCAACTTCACCAGTGGACCGGTCAATAGCGGAGACGTGCGGCTCAGCACCGATCCGTTGTACATCGATGTACGTCTACCCGCCGGCGAGATATTCAGCGTGCCGACTGCGGTGGGCCACAATGCGTTTCTCTACCCCTATGAAGGCAGCGCCCGTATCGGCGCGGCCGGAGCGGCGAAGCGGTTGCCGCACCGCGCGGCCGGCGTCCTGTCGGATGGAGACAGCCTCCGAGTGGAGGCAGGACCTGAAGGCGTGAATTTTCTACTGCTCGCCGCCAGGCCGCTGCGCGAGCCGGTCGTGCAGTACGGTCCGTTCGTAATGAACACGCGCGAGGAGATCGAGCAGGCGCTCGCGGATTATCGTGACGGGCGTCTGGCCACCGCGGCTTGAGGGTGCGTCGAAAGCGCTTTCCAGCAGCCAACACTCGGCCGTTTCACAAACCGCAGTCGCTCAACCCAGGATGGTCGTCAGGGCGCCGGCCGAGTGGCCAGAAGAACTTTCGATCCGAGTCTTTGATAGGCAGATCGTTGATGCTCGCGTAGCGGCGCGTCATGAAGCCGTGCTCGTTGAACTCCCAGTTTTCGTTGCCATAGCTGCGGAACCACTGGCCCGAATCGTCGTGCCATTCATAGGCAAACCTCACGGCAATTCGGTCTCCGGTGAAAGCCCACAACTCCTTGATCAATCGATAGTCCAATTCCTTCGCCCACTTGCGCTGTAGGAATTGACGCACTTGCTCACGCCCGACGGGAAATTCGGCGCGATTGCGCCAGCGGGTATCTTCCGTGTAGACGAGCACGACGCGGTCCGGGTCGCGCGTATTCCAGGCGTCCTCGGCCAGGCGCGCCTTCAGGGCGGCGGTCTCCTGCGTAAAAGGCGGAAGCGGTGGTTTGTTGTCCATGGTTGATCCTCTGCCGGAGGCTTCAGTCTCGCCCGGCGCAGCACGGGAGTCGCCGCCACTGCGGCGACCTTACATTCGGATTTGCGAATCTGGAATCGCTGGTATTCTAGCTGAGAACGCCGCGCGATGCTGGCCATCATGCATATGGAAAAAACCAACCTTAGCTACGTCGAATGGATACTCCTGCTCACCGCATTTGCGGCAGGGTCGGTTGATGTGATCAGTTTTGCGACGTTGGGCGGCGTTTTCGCTTCTGCGATGACAGGCAATTTCGCGCTCCTTGCGTACTACGTTGCGCAGGGCGATGCGCTATCTGCGATGGGCTCAATTATTGCATTGTGCGGCTTTGTCATCGGCTGCGTGCTCGGAGTCTTGCAGCGGCGAGGCCGCGCGCAATCGCAAGCGCTTGGTTTCCTTCTCGGCAGCGAGGCGGCGCTCTTACTGTTCTTCGCGCTGTATGCGATTTGGATGCCGCAGGCGACGCATTCTCCATCGGATCACCTGCATATTCTATTGCTCGCGGCCGCGATGGGATTGCAGGCTGTCGCCGGTCAAACGATCAGCCAGACCACCATTGTTTTTACGACGACGCTGACCAAACTCGTCAGCACCGTGGTCGATTCAATCGCAAACAGCGGTGTATTGGGACTCAAGGAAGTTAAAATTCAAAGTTCCGTCGTCGTGTCCTATTTGTTCGGTGCATTACTTTCAGGCGCACTGATCGTCCACAAAATCGGTGGTGTGGTTGTCCTGCCGTTCCTGGCGGTGGCGACTGCTTTCCTGATGCAGCGAAAATCGCCGCAAGAGCAGGCCTAGTGGCTACCGGCGTTCCCGGACAAAACGCTCTCCATTTCGAGTTCGCGCAAATCGCGACCTCTGGTCTCGCGGCCGAAGATCCAGATCAGCATGAGCGCCAATATTGCGGGCAACGCAACCAGTCCCGACGCAACACCCAAGGCAGGAACCAGTGCGAGTGCGCCCAGTCCCTGCGCAATCAAGCCGCCGATCTTGCTCCAACCTGCCATCCACCCGGTCGCACGCCCGCGAATCCGCATGCGATAGCATTCCGCTGAATATGGAAGAAGCGTGGATATCACCGCACTCGAACCCACGATGAGAAGAGTGAGCGAAACAATCGGATCGGAAAGTACCGGCAGCGCGGCCATGCCCCTCAACATCACAGTCACCAGACCGAGCGTCGTTATGCCGACAGCCACCATCAGTGACCACTTCGTGCTCCACACGCTGTAAAGGTAGGCCGCAACCACGACGGTGGGCGCCGCGATCAGCGCGGACCGCGCGATGACGGCGCTTGCAGTCCCTACGCTCCGTCCTTCGGCCACGAGTGCGCTCGGTAACCACAGTAAGATTCCAAAATTGACGAAGCCCCAGGCGAGCGCTGCGAGCGTGAGTGCAACGCTTGTTCCGAGGACATTCCACGCGGTCGGCGCCACACTGCGATGTTGATCCGATAGGTTTCCGGGTACCGGGACCCTGTGTACGGTGACCGACCCGAAGCGAGCCAGGATGGCGCGAGCGTCCGCGGTCCGTCCCACGTACTGTAGAAATCGCGTGGACTCCGGAATCAATGGACTCAAGGCGATGAGCAATAAGCCCGTCGGCAGATTGAGAAACCACATGATTCTCCAGCCGAAAAGCGGCTGAAGAAGCGCCGACAGTTCGCTTGCCGCAATATAACCGCCGATGGTGCCGATGCCGCCGATGAGCACGAGGCACCATCCGCGGTGCTTCGTCGGCATGAGTTCGGCGAGCAGCGCATAAGCGACGGGCAACATTCCGCCGGCGGCTGCCCCCATGAGGAAACACATGGCAATGTTCCACCAAAGGGAAGGCATCGCGCCGCAGATCGAGGTCCCAACGAACATCACCGATGAGAGAAGAATCGCGGCCCGCCGCCCGAACAGGTCGGCGAGCGAACCCCACACGAAGGAACCGAGTGCGGTGCCCATGAGTGCGGAAAATGGCAGCAGCGCCACTGTCGCGCGATCAATTCCATATTCGACGCGCATACCCGGCGTTACGAAACCGAGGCTCGCAGGCTTCATGACGTCGATAACCAGCGCGAGCGAGAGCACCGCCATCAACTTCCAGTGGGCGCCGGTAAGCGGAGCGTCTTCCGCCGGAGAAATGAGTTCTTGCGGGCCCACCTGAGCGCTGTGTTTCGGCAGCAGTCCATAAGCGGCTACTGCAATCCCACCTACGATGAGCGCCATGCCAAGCAACATGCCCGGATCCATTGGCATACCCGCCAATACGAAGCCAGTGTGGCGCGCCATCCAGAACATTGGTAAATGAAGGATTACTCCAACGCCGACAATCGCGGAGCCGATCCAGAAGGCGAGCGCGCTGCGGCGATCGGCGAACAATATCAGGCCGGCACTCAAATGCTCTCCCGGTAGCGCGATGTCATTTCAGGTTTGGCACGCATATTACAGATATCTTTAGATTGAATGTAGATTGTAGTTATTTATTATAACATGCGGATTTTATTAATAATAACATCATGGGACGATCGACCATTGAACAGCGTTAGGGCACCACGCGCGAGCGTCGGCCGAGCGCTTGATCCGCTTCGCGCAGCCAATCTTCTCGATCGCTGCTCGGCGGCAAGGCCTGGCTCAATTCCTGCGCGTGCCGATAAGCGTCTTGCGCGCCGTGAGCGTCGCCGGTCTTGGCCAGTGCCTCTGCCAGCGCCAGTACATTCGGCGGATACTCGGGCCGCAGTGCCACCGCACGCCGCGCGGACGCCAATCCTGCCTCCGCGTCGCCGGGCCCCAGGGGCCACGCGGGTGCTTTGACGAGCACCAGGGCCTTCACGCGCGCAGAACCCGCTTGGTCATATTCGGGATCGGCTGTTTCCGCCGCGCCGAGCGCATCGAGCATCGACTTCAGCGCCTCATTGGCCTGCAAGGGATGCGCGCGAGCTTTCAGCCCGAGAGCAATCGCATGATAGTAGAGACAAGCTGCTGCCTGAGGCGCTAGCTCGAGACAGGCTTGCGCATCGCGAAGCGCATCGGCGGCGAGCTGATTTCGGATGGTCGAATCGGCCTCGATGTCACTGCGCCGTGCATCCGCGGCGACCGCCGCCGCCAGTTGCTCGACTGTCATTGACGGAGACGGTGCGAGCGGCCGGCTCGGCGGCACCTTGCATCCGGCGAGTGCCAAGGCCGCGACCGCGGCGCCGAGGCAGCGCTTCACGGTTTGCCGGCATCGCCCGGCAGCTGCGGCAACACGAATCCTTTGAGGCGCAGTAAGGCCAGCGTGTCGGTATTCGTAGAATTCATTTTGATCAGCGCCGTCTGGAGTGCTTTGGCGCGCGCTTCGGGCAGGCGCGCGTCGACGACGGCGATAACGGCCACCGGCAGTGGTGCGGATTGTGTGAGCGTCTTGATCTGTGCGGCGAACGGCAGCGTCGAAAGCGCCGCTGTCTGCGTCTGATCGAGCAGCGCGACCACCGGCTCTCCCGACGCGACGCGCCGTAAGGCGCTCAATATCTGCCCGGTCGCCTCGATCTTGACGTCTGTCGGCAGTGTCCATGCGGCAAGAGCAGCATGTTTCACAAACTCCGGCGCATAACCCGCGACGCTCAAAATCGTGTAACCGGTCAAGGCCGCGCCCGTTACCGCGCCGCCTGCTACCGCGCCGCCGGCCTTCCCCACCAGCGTCCAACGCTCTTGGGTGCCGACGCCGACCACGTCGGCCTGCACGAGCGGCACCAAGTGAAACGCCGCCGCGTGCTGTACATAAAAAGCATAGGGTACGAAGGCCAGTACCGAATCCTTGTCGCCCAGTTTCGCCAGACCGCCCTGTTCGGACGGGTCATAAATGGCGCCGAAACTGTCGGATTTCCAACCCGCCGATGCCATGGCAGCCTTGGCAAACTGGTCCACGAACGGCTGCGCGTCGCCGGATCCGCCGGGGTAGCCTGGTGCGCAGAAAACCAGGGTCGCCATTGCAGCCAACATGAGTGTGCTCATGGCGACAGGCTATCATTACCCAATGATGAGTGACTATCGGACCATGTTCGTTTCTCCCCGGCTGCTGCAACTATTCTTGCGGGTATTGCAGGCCCGGCATGTGATTGTCGGAATTTTCCTGCTTCTGACGCTGGCCGGTATCTACGGCGCCCTGCGCATAGCTACCGATAGCTCAATCAGCCGCTTGATCGTAGCCACAGATCCGGTGGCGCAAGCCACGCGCGAGTTTGAGCGCGTCTATCCGCAAGGCGAAGAGGCCCTCATCGTACTCGAGGCGCCCGACCCATTGAGTCCTGCAGTGCTGCAAAGTGCCGACCAACTGGAGCGTGAACTCGGCCAGATCCCCAAAGTCGCGGCGCACAGTCTTCTCACGCTATATTTTCGAACCAGTCCGCCCGCCACCCTCGGCCCCAATGAGGCGGCGAAGTTGCGAGCCTTTGCCACGGGTACCTCCCTGGTGCGCCGCGCCGGGCTGATCGGTGATCACTACCTCGGTATCGCGCTCGAGCTGCAGGTGAATTCAACCGCCGAACGCGATCAGGCTTTGGCCGCCATCGACGCCAAGGTCCTGCCGCTCGGCGCCACCGGCCACCCTTTCACGGCCGTTCGACGCGTCGGCTCGCCGTGGCTCGATGCATGGCTGGAGCGGCAAACCGGCGCGTCGACAAAAAAATACATGCCGCTGTTCGGTATCTTTCTGCTGACGTTGGTGTTCATCGTCTTTCGATCCTGGCGCGCTCTCGCGGCCATCATTCTCACCCTCGGCGCAGTAGTCGCGATTGCAGTCGGATTGGGCGAGCTCTTCGGCTTTTCAAATAGCGTGGTGTCGACGTTGGTGCCCTTGACCGTCATGGTCACCACCACGGCCACCCTGGTCTACATTCATTCCAGATACATGGAGCCGGACGGGTCTGCGGCGCCTCTGGAGCATCATGCTCGTGCGCTCGCCAACAAGTTCCTGCCCTGCACGGCGTCGATGTTCGCCACCGCAGTCGGATTCGCCGCGCTCTCCGTGTCCGACATCCGCCCCGTGCGCGAAATGGGATTGTGGACCGCCTGCGGGTTGATCGCCGCGTGGGTGGGTTGCTTCACGCTGTTTCCTGCGCTGCAGTCGCTGTTGCGTACCCCACGCCGCACGGGCGCCGCGGCCGATGACAAGTGGTTCGCAAGACTCGTCGATGTGCTGGTGCCGGCGACGCGTCGCTACCGCTGGTATCTCGTCGCCGCTGCCGTGCTGATCATGCTGTGCGGAGCTGCCTCGCTCTTCGGCATTCCCGGCAAGCTTAAGCCGCTGCAGCTGGAGACGGACGCGTTGACCTACGTGAATCCTCGCGAGCCCGTGGCGCAAGACACCCGCCAATTCGAACAGACCAATGGCTTGGACGTGCAAGATTTGTGGCTGCAGACGCCGCCCGGCCGTGCGTTGGATCCGCAATTTCTGCGCAGCGTAAATCTGCTGGCACAGCGGCTTGAACAGCACCCGGGAATCAATGCCGTCGACGGACCCACCACCGTGCTGCGTTGGGCGCGTTACGTCCAAACCGGCTCCGATGAACTGCCCACGGCGCCCGATGCGTGGCCGAAGCTCGCCGCTGACCTCGAGCAAATTTTGCTGAGTGAACCGGGTGCGCGTAACTACGTCGACGTGGCCGATCTGTCAAGCGTGCGCCTGAGCATCCGCGCTCGCGGCGAGACCTTCGGTCCTTCCGGTGCGATGCGCAAATTCATTCTGCAGGCCTGGAACGAGGCGCAGGCGAGTGATCCGAATTTCAAAGCCGTGCACGGCCAAATGGCGGGCATCGGCGTGCTGTCGGGTATCATTACCGAGCGATTGCTGCCCACGCTGACCCAAAGCTTCGCGATTACCGCCAGCGTTATTTTCCTGGCTTTTCTCGTCGTGTTTCGCAGCCCCTCGGCGCGGCTCATGACGATGATTCCCTCGTTTTTCGCCATTCTGTCGGTATTCATCGTCATGCGCGTGGGTGGCATTCCGCTCAACATTGCCACGATTCTCATCGGCTCGACCGTGTTGGGAGCGACCGAGAACGATCAAGTGCATTTTTTCTATCATCTTCAGGAAGGCCGCTCGAGCGGCACCACGGAAGGTGCCCTGAGGCACGCGATGCTCACCGCCGGTCGTCCGATTCTGTTCGCAACACTTATCAACACCAGCGGCTTTCTCGCGCTCACGCTCTCGGATCTTCCGCCGATGCGGCAGTTCGGCGTGGTGTCGGCATCGGCGTTCGTGCTGGCATTGATTGCCGACTTCACCGCACTGCCGGGTGCGCTTTGGATTCTGTCGCGCCGCGATCAATTGACGCGGGTCTGATCGGTGATCCCGCCGACGTGCATTTCCTCATCTGGATGAAGTCGCAATTCGGCATCGCGTAAGTCTGCAATTCCTGAAATATTGGACATGAATTGCTGAATTCGACAGACCAAGCGATGTTTGGCGATAATGCTCGTGCAATAAAAAGAGGGCGCGTGGAACAACAAACCTGGCTGACCCGCATTGCGCTGCGCTGCTGCGACTGGTCGGAGCGGTGGTTTCCGGATGCCTACGTTTTTGCCGCCCTCGGCGTCGTCGTGGTGGGGTTGCTGGCGATTGCGATCGGGGCCTCGCCGGCCGCGACGGCCTATGCCTTTGGCGACGGCTTTTGGAGTCTGATCCCGTTCACGATGCAGATGTGTTTCATCATCATTGGCGGCTACGTGGTCGCGGCGTCGCCAAGCGTGGCGCGCATTATCGAGACGCTGGCACAGTTGCCACGCAGCGGGCGCGGTGCGGTGGCATTTGTAGCGCTCATCAGCATGCTGGTCTCGTTGCTGCACTGGGGATTGAGCTTGATCTTCGGTGGTCTTCTGGTGCGCGCGCTGGCGCGACGCGAGGACTTGAGCATGGACTACCGTGCCGCCGGCGCAGCGGCTTATTTGGGATTGGGTGCCCTCTGGGCGCTCGGCCTGTCTTCTTCGGCCGCGCAATTGCAGGCGAATCCCGGCAGCATGACGCCGGCGCTGCTCGCGATCACGGGCGTCATCCCCTTCACCGAGACGATCTTCCTGCCGCAATCGCTGTTGCTTGCAACGATTCTCGTCATTGTCTCGGTCGGCATCGCCTGGCTGTCGGCCCCGACGGGACCCGCCGCACGCACGGCGGACATACTGGGCGTAGATACCCGTGTCACGCAGATCCCGCCGCAACCGCGGACACGACCAGGGGATTGGCTCGAGCGCCGTCCGGTGCTGAATCTGCTGCTGCTGGCGCTCGGTGCCGCCTGGCTCTTGCGCGAAATATCCGGCAAAGGACTGGCGCTCGCCATCTCCAGCCTCAACACGTACAACTTCCTGTTTCTGATGTTGGGTTTGCTGCTGAATTGGAATCCTCGGCGGTTCCTCGACGCCGTTGCCCGCGCCGTACCGAGTACCGCCGGGGTGCTGATCCAGTTTCCGCTCTACGGCGGAATCGCCTCCATCCTCACATCCGCCAGGGCAGCCGACGGGCATAGCCTGGCGCAACAACTGACGGCATTCTTCACCCATATCGCCACAGCGGGTAGTTTTCCGGTGGTGATGGGCGTGTATTCGGCGGTGCTCGGCTTCTTCGTGCCCTCCGGCGGCGGCAAGTGGTTGATCGAAGCGCCGTATCTGATGCAGTCGGCAAATGAGTTGCACGCCAACCTCGGTTGGGCTGTGCAGGTCTACAATGCCGCCGAAGCCTTGCCGAATCTGATCAATCCGTTCTGGATGCTGCCGCTCCTTGGCATCGTCGGTCTAAAGGCGCGCGACCTGATTGGATTCAGCTTCCTGCAGTTCGCCGTGCATTTGCCGCTGGTGCTGTTCCTGTTGTGGCTGTTGGGACTGTCGCTCACCTATCATCCACCCGTGATTCCAGCGCTGTCCTAGTTCGCGCGGTGGGTGGCGGTCGGCGCCGGCGCGCAGCAAATGTTAGTCGCGTGCCAAGAGCCGAGAATCGAGAGGGTACGTTATGACGGCCAGCCGCTTAATGCGCGCCGCATCCGCGTGGCGCGGATTGATGAGAACGTTGTACGTCTCCGGCACCAGCACGGAGCGAACGACTAACACTGCGGTCTCGCCTTCCCGGAGCCAGCGATCTCCCCAGGCCCGCGTGACAGTGATGCGTCGGGACCAGTCGGTCGGTAGCTGCGCCTCATCGACCGATTGCCGGGACACTTCATCGGGGACGTCCACCTTGATGAAACGGTGGCGGGCCAGGGCCGCGGGCTCGCGGACCTGGCTGTGTACAAGAATCTCGAGCACCGCGGTCGCCGGGTTCGGCGCGCAATATAGAATCTCCTTACCGCGCGTGTGCCAACGCGCGGGGGCCATCAAGCCCCCTCGCCCGTCGAGTGATTCGTGCTGCGAGAAGCGCCAGACAACCACTGTTAAGCGAACATGCCGTGCTCAATGCCAACCAAGAGTTCCTCGACGGCGAGCGCACCCGACTCCGTCAAGAGCGCTTGCATGGGCGTCCGATCCCCTAACGCAGATTTTGTGGTACGCAGCCAATCGGCCGCATAGTCGGGCTTCCCGCCAAAGACCTGCTGCGCGCGAGCGATCACCCGCGCCACGCGCACCGTCTTGTCGGCCTCCTCACGAGAAAGCAATTGGCCTGATGCTTCGCGCCGACTTAAAGTCCGACGCGGTGCAATGAGCTCGAATGTCTCCGCGTCGGTGAGGCCGACTCGCATCCGCAGATTCTGCACGGTGGCAACCGCCAGCCCCTTCTCCAAACGCTTGATCAGATCGAGTTCCGAGTGGATTGTGGGCTTCAATCCCAGCAGTATGCCGACGCGCGCGTAGAGCGACTCATAGGGGGACTCGTCGGTTGGGGCCCGATCTAGGGTGGCAGTACTCATCGTGAACTCCCGTGGCAGATGCGCATATTATAGGCGCATGTGGCCAAAGGAGCAACCTGAATGGGCATGCGTGTTGTGGCGCCCGCGAAGGCCTGCGCGCGGATCGGGAGCGGGCCTGTCGATTGGCGCGAGTGATTATTTCGCTGCGTTGAGGTATGCCGCGACTGCGTCGATATCGCCTTCACCGAGCGTACGCAGTAGATCGGACATGCCCGGTGAATTGGCGCGCGCGCCGCTGCGGAACTGGCGGAATGTGAGCGCGAGATAGGCGGTGCTCTGATCACCAATGCGCGGGTTGGCGCTAAAACCTTTCCAGTCGTTGAAATGACAGCCAACACAGGGAAGCACGGCCATGGCGTCGGCGCCCTTCTTGAGCAAAGCCTTATCAGCCGAGATGGGCTCGACCTTCGGCCAGGCCTGGGTCGATGCGTATTTGGCAATTTCGAGCATGTCTGCATCGCTCATTGTCGCGACGAAGCCGCGCATGGCTGCATCTTCCGGCGCATTGCGCGCGCCGCTTTTGAAGTCGCGAAGCTGGATGTAGATATAGCCCTCGCTCTGGCCCCAGATATTTGGAATCACGGAGGTGCTTTGCAACGTGCCGGTTAGATGGCAGGCCTGGCAGACAGCGACTTTTTGTGCGATTGCTTGTGCTTGGGCGGCGCTCACGCCGGCCACGCCCGCGAGCAGAAGCAGTGCAGTGCGGGTGATGAATTTCAGCATAATCTTTTGCGACATTGCTTGCCTCGCTTCAAGGCGGATGGATCGGCTCGCGACCATGTCAATAGGCGAACACGTAATACTTATTGCCACGCTGGTAATCCAATTGCGTATTGCCACCCGCTCCGACGACGACATACTGCTTGCCATCGAGCATATAAGTCGATGCCGGCGCGTTAACGCCCGCATCGGTCTTGTAACTCCACAACTCTTTGCCCGTGGCCGAGTCATATGCGCCGAATTCACCGCTGCCTTCGCCGGTGAAGATCAGGCCACCGGCCGTGGCCAGAATCCCTCCGAACATCGGCAGCGGTTTCTTGACCTTCCAGCGGATCTTGCCGGTGTTGTAATCGGTTGCCACGATATCGCCCCAGACCGGCTCTTCCGGCGCGCCCTTGAAGCCGCCGCCAAGCCAGAGCTTGCCGTTCGGATATTCGGCGCTCGTGAAAAAGTAATACTTCAAGGCCGATTCATTCGTCAGCGCATAGGCGAGGCCGAGCTTTGGATCGATCGCCAGCGGCGTTGCGCTCACGCCGCCATTCAGGCCTGGGCGGATGACCACGCCTTCCTTGGTCGGCAGCGCGCGTTCGTTCTTCGCTTCAACAAGACCGGTGCTGCGAATCAGGCTGCAGTC
>Ga0210403_10004548_pt1 | contig 11936 bp, 8 predicted proteins | sample IncBWC19MmetaG_FD_150863 | JGI IMG/M metagenome (GOLD analysis project Ga0210403, IMG submission 150863) | Forest soil microbial communities from Barre Woods Harvard Forest LTER site, Petersham, Massachusetts, United States - Inc-BW-C-19-M | ecosystem: Environmental > Terrestrial > Soil >... | reverse complement strand
GGACGTGGGCCTTGTCGATCAACGGTCCCGTTCCCTGAAAGCCTTTAATGGCGGCAACACCGATGCGTGAAACTAAATACGGATCTTCGCCATAGGTCTCTTCGGTGCGGCCCCAGCGCGGGTCCCGTGCGAGATCGAGTACCGGCGCCAGACATTCTTGTGCGCCGCGCGCGCGGGCTTCTGCGGCCGTAGCGGTGAAGACTTCGTGAACCAGGTCCGGATCCCAAGTGGAAGCCAGGCCGATCGCCGCGGGATAGGAAGTGCCTTTCTGCGCCACGTGGCCGTGAAGGCATTCGTCGTGAAATAGAACGGGAATGCCTAGACGCGTATTTTCTTTCAGCCACTTCTGCATCGTGTTGGTGAACTCCGCCATTTCGCGCGGACCGCGCCCTTCGCTGGGGCGCGACATTTGGCCGATGCCATCCGCTAAGAGGACCGCGGCGCGTTCCGGAAGAAAGGCGCCTTTTTCATCCACAAAGCGCGATTCGGGAGTTTTCATGAATTGCTGGTTTTCCCAGACGCCTTCGAGTTGAGCGACTTTTTCTTCCAGCGTCATGCGCGAGAGGAGATCGCCGAGGCGTTGCTCAATGGGGAGCTTTGGATTGCGGTAGGCGGGCGCATCTTGCGCTTGGCTGCGTAGCAACACCGGGGCACAAGCCGCAAGGGTGATAGATGCGACGAGAGTCAGCCGGGCGGGAGAAAAGAGCTTCATCAAAACCTCCGAGAAAAAATACCGATACTTGTAAACTGAAAAACGGCTGGTACTATAGCACGACCGTTAACGTACACGGCGACTGTTTGCGCCACGGAAGGCAGGCCATTCTATGCGTCGTTCGGGACCTGTGTCGTTTTGCGGCGCGCTTCTGTTAGTGGCGTTCGGGGCAAACTGTGCGTGTGCGGAAACGGGGGGTGACGCCTGGCTCCGTTATGCGCCGCTCGAAAAGAGCGCCGCGCAAAAATACTCGGCCTTGCCTGCTAGCGTGGTGGTGATTGGCGATTCACCGGTACTTGATTCCGCAAAAGCCGAACTGATTCGCGGCATTCGAGCAATGCTGGGGCGCACGCTGCAGGAAGAGAAGAGCTGGCCGCACGTAAGCACGATTATTCTGGGGACGGTTTTCGCATTGAAAACGGCGTCGCCTGACCTTCCGGAGCGCGTCCATCTTCAAGGCGACGGATTCCTGTTGGCGACCGAGCAAGCGCACGGATTCGCATGCCTCCTGGTCACCTCCACTTCGGAGCGCGGCGTTCTCTACGGCGTGTTTCGGTTGCTCAGCAAGATCGCGCGCGGTGAAAGCATTTCCGCGTTGCACGAAACGCAGCAGCCCTATGCACCGATTCGCTGGGTGGACGAGTGGGACAACCTCGACGGCCGCATTGAGCGCGGCTACGCGGGAGGTTCCATTTTCTTTGAAAATGGCAATGTGCGATCCGACTTGACGCGCGCCGGCGGATACGCGCGTTTGCTCGCTTCCCTTGGGATCAACGGGTGCGCGATTAACAACGTCAACGCAAATCCGCTTGTTCTTGAAGACAGCTTTCTCCCGCAACTCGCGCGCGTTGCCGATGTGTTTCGCCCCTGGGGAGTTCAGCTATCCATTTCCGTGGACTTCAGCAGCCCAAAAGTGATTGGCGGACTGGACACCTTCGATCCCGCAGATCCGCGTGTTGCTGAGTGGTGGCGAAAAAAAGTTGACGAGATTTACCGGCTGATTCCTGATTTTGCGGGCTTTGTGGTCAAGGCGGATTCGGAGGGCCGCCTCGGTCCCGCGACTTACGGTCGGACCCCTGCGGATGCTGCCAACGTGATAGCACAAGCGCTTGCGCCGCGCGGCGGAATAGTTTTTTATCGCGCCTTTGTTTACAACCACCACCTCGATTGGACCGATCCCAAGAATGACCGGGCGCGCGCGGCGTATGACAACTTTCATCCGCTCGACGGCAAGTTCGACGACAACGTGATCATCCAAATCAAGCATGGACCGATAGACTTCCAGGTGCGCGAACCGGTGTCGCCGCTATTCAGCGGGCTAGAAAATACCAATGAGGCGATCGAGCTGCAAGTCACACAGGAATACACGGGCCAGCAGCGGCATCTGTGTTTTCTTGCGCCCATGTGGAAGGAAGTGCTCGATTTCGATATGCACGCCGGCGAGCGTCCTTCGGCGGTGAAAGATCTTGTGGCCGGTAAGACTTTCCATCGTCCCATCGGCGGATTCGTTGCTGTTGTGAACGTCGGCATGGATGCCAACTGGATGGGCCACCCTTTGGCGATGGCGAATCTTTACGGGTATGGCAGGCTCGCATGGAATCCCAATCTCGGTTCCAAGGACATTGCGGAGGAGTGGACGCGTCTCAGCTTTGGAAATCATCCTGCCGTGGTCGAAACAATTTCGGGGATGCTACTCGCGTCCTGGCCGATCTATGAAAGTTACACCGGGCCACTGGGCGCGGGTACACTTACGGACATTCTTGGCAGCCATTTCGGACCGGGCGTGCAATCGTCGGAAAGAAACGGCTGGGGGCAGTGGCACCGCGCTGACCACGATGGAATCGGAATGGACCGTACCGCCGCCACTGGGTCGGGTTATGTTGATCAGTACCGCACCCCCGTTAGAGAGATGTACGAATCACTGGACAGCACTCCGGACGAATTGCTGCTGTTCTTTCACCACGTGCCGTACACCCACGTGCTGCATTCGGGGAACACCGTCATCCAGCAGATATACGATTCGCATTATGCAGGCGCGGAAGCCGCGGCAAAACTTGTGCAGCAATGGGAATCGTTGAAAGGCCGCGTCGATGAGGAGCGGCACAAGGAAGTGTTGAGACGCTTGGAATATCAAGCCGGGCACGCCATTGTTTGGCGCGATGCCGTTTGCAATTGGTTTTTTCAAATTTCCGGCATAGTCGATCAGCACGGACGGGTGGGACATTATCCCGGCCGCATCGAGGCGGAATTGATGTACCTCCAAGGCTACGTACCGTTCGAGGTTGTTCCACGTGAAACTGCATCGGGCGGAAAGGCGGTCGAGTGCGCCCCTCCGGCCGAGAAGTGTTCCGCGGCGTTTCGCTTCGACGGGGCCGCGGGCCGGTACGAAATGGACGTCGAGTACTTTGACCAGAACAACGGCAAGTCGAAGTTTCGCGTGCTGGTCGGCGATCGCGTCGTCGATGAATGGATCGCTGACGATCATTTGCCGGCAACGAAGCCGGGCGGCGATTCTTCCACGCGCCGGCGAATTGTTGGTCTGGTGCTTCGCCCCGGCGATGCTATCCGCATCGAGGGTGTCCCTGATGGTGAAGAGCACGCGGCCCTGGACTATGTCGAAATTCACGCCTCGCCCGAATGATCCAACGAGGCCCTGACCTAGCGTCTCCCCGAGCGCAGCAGGATCTCGCCTTCTCGACCGACTGTGCGGAAGAACGCCTAACTAAGAGGAGCGACGGCAGAAAGCGGAAGGTGCGGGCTGCTAGGGAAGTTGCGAGGAACTGCCGGCCAAGGTGGCTGGTAGAGTTATCCGCGCAGGCGTTGGCACGAAGCGCAGGTACACCTCAGCGGCGAGCGCGTTGGGGATCCAGCAGAGCCACGCGATGGCCGGGTAGGCGATCAAAAAAGGCCAATGGAACGCGAAAATAAGAGGCAGGTAGATACGTAGAGTGATGGCGGCGGCGGTGAGAGCGTAGCTGCGAATCATCCAGCGCCGGTGTCTGATCGCGTCGCCTCGCAAAATGAACCGCACAGCGAGCCCGGTCGCTACCATCCAAGCCGCTCCGAGCGCGAGAAATCCCCCAGAAGCGATCCAGCCAGTCTCTGAATGCGGCGCGATCCCGAGTGAAGCGCACCAGCCCCGCAAGACGGCGCCGCCGTAGATCCATCCCAAAAGGCGATGGCGATTCCAGCTGCTTTCACGGAAGCGGGGGACAAACTGCGATGGACCCGCCAGCAAGGCGATCGCGCCACCGAAGGCGTGCAGCGAAAGCGCTGTGCGCCGCTGCCTGAAGTTGTCCAGTTCCGCTGGAAAAGGCACGTGCGGCAGCAGGTAACGAAGCGCCCCCAGCGCGTTTATAAGGACGAAGAGCCCGAGCAGGAGCCACAAGAGCTTGGGCAGGAGTCTCACGTGGGCTTATTTTGGCACCTTTTCTCACGCTGTGCAGCATCGAACCGATTGAGGGCACCGGCGGCAAAAAATCAAACTTCAATCGGAATTGATGCTGCTGTCCTTCCTCAGTTTTGTGTATCGCTCGTTGTACAACTCCTTGATCTGAGGAACAGCAGTGAGCGCGTTCCGCGTCATGCCTCCCAAGCAGAACAGTGCGCAACAGATCTCCTGCGGCTTCCACGACCGTCGCTCGGGGCATCTCGTCCAAAACCCTCTCCGCAACCTAAAAGTATTTCGCCGTGTCGCCACTTGGTAAGAAAAAGACTGGTCAGAGCTACCCGCGTTATGGTCCATTCGCCGTCGCCGCGCTCGCTTTCAGGTGAATGGAAATAGGCCTTAGTATTCCGGAGCTTAGGTTGCGGAGACCATTCCGCGGTCTCTGACTGTCGAGACACGGCACTCGTCGTGGTCTACGACGTACCTATAACTGATTATTCTGGAGGGACTGACATTCCTAATCCGGGTCTAGCGTTTGCGGACTTTGATGTCGTCGTAAACAATGATGGAGAGGACCACAAGGATCCATACGGGGAAGACGCCCATTCCAGGAATAGCTTCGGCAACCAAGCCAGGCAAAATCGCCCATCGACGGCCGAGCACTAGAAACAGGAGCAACGCCGTTCCCAGGTCAATCAGCCATTGCATGGGTGGGGCCAGCACCGTCCAGAAGGATAGAAAGTCTGAGATTGCAGCAACCGCAAAAGCAACGGCCTGCCGTTTGCGTGAGGGATGCTGAACGGGCGCCAGCACCTCTGTCGGTGTCAAAATGATTGGATGATCGGTCGGCGTTGTCATGACCTCAAATTGCCGTCCTCATGCCCTTCTCAAATCATCCTGTCATGGGTGTGGGGGAACCGCAAGAGTTCAGTCCTGTTTGTATCCTGGGGAGTAGCGGCTGAGTGCGCGATAGGAAGGAATCCAGACAATGAGTTTCCGCTTGTTCTACACTGAAGTTATTGGGCAGACAGATGACCATTGACAGTACACCACTGGCTAACGAACCAGCACCTCGCGGAATGCGAGGAAACTCGCGGAGCGCGTACTCCTGGATTCTGGGAGCCTTCCTGGGGGCAGTTCTTACCGTAATTTTGACGGGAGCGGTGGTGTGGTTGTCGACCGGACTCGGGCTGTTGCACCTGATGGGCATTTTGCGCGGAGGACGTACGCTGATCAATGTGGATCAGCCAACCGTGGTTCGTCAAATTCAACAACTTCAGCGACTGGAAACCGTGAGCTATACGATGGATAAGATTATTTCGGGTGAGCACGCCAATGCTTACCTGCCGAAATTCCTGGCGGGTGACCGCCTGCTGCTAGTGGTGCACGGAGAGGTGGTTGCGGGGATAAACCTCGCCGGTCTCGAGCCCGGCGACGTTCTGATACGAGGGCAGAAGGTGTCCATTCACCTGCCCGCCACCGAAGTCTTCCACACGCGCATCGATAATGCGAGGACCAAAGTGTATTCGCGCGATACCGGGCTTTTCTCGTCTCCGGACCCCAACCTCGAGAGTGAAGTGCGGGAAGAGGCTGAGCGCCAACTGCAGCAGGCCGCGCTGCAAGACGGGATCCTCAAGATCGCTGCGGACAACGCGCGAAACACGGTCTCGGGTATGTTAAAGGGCTTTGGGTTCCTTGAAGTGGATACCCGGTAGGTTAGTTGCGAGAGCTGGGGCGACGAAGTCCGCCGTCGAAGCACATAACGACAGCGGCCAATTACCTAACTGGGGTGCCATTTCTACTTTTTCTATAAACGCGTCAATCAGCCAAGTTATGGACGCTCTGCTGTCTTGCCTTAGACTTGCCACCGCGCGATTTCTGGAGGGTGGTCGGCCATAGTCTACGCAGGTTCCAGGAGAATCCATATCCTTTACTGCTACCGATGAGGTGCAGCGGATTTGAGTTCTATTCGCATGGTTGTGTCTTACCGCAACAGGTTGCTCGCGTTGGGGATCCTCGGTAGACTTCGCGACAACGGCCCTCTCAGGAGGTCCTTTGCCATGCGAAACTTCGCGATTCTCTGTCTCTGCTTTACGGTGATGGTCGCCTGTGCAGTGGCGCGACAGAGCCCCGCAAGCACGGAAAAGACCGGTCAGGTTATCCTCGAATATATGGGGGCGGCAGGGTGGAAAATCAGCGATGGAACCACCGTTATTCTGATCGATCCATATCTCTCTCGAATCCTTGGGCCGCCACCGCCTCTTGCCCCTCCCTATAAACGATCGCTGGGAGATACGCGTCCGATATACGGATGGAATGATGTCGCGGCGCCGGATGATGCGGCCATCGATGCGCATATCCCGCAAGCAGACTTCGTGCTCGTGACTCACACGCATTACGACCACGTCCTCGATGTTCCTCATATCGCTTTAAAGACTCACGCCACGGTCATCGGAACCGAGAGCACGGAAAATATAATGCGCGCCTACGGCATTGCCGAAAAACAGCTGATCACCGTGCGCGGCGGCGAAGACTACGATTTCGGAGTGTTTTCCGTGAAGGCGATTCCCAGCCTCCACAGCCCTTTGGACCATAAGCACTACTTCAGTTCGGAGACCGCTCCAGCCGGCATGAAAGCGCCGTTGACCCTGCAGCAAATGCACCCGGAAGGTGGCACGCTGGCATACCTGCTCCGTTTCCATGGTCATCAGATTCTGATGTTTGGCGGGATGAACTACATTGAGCGCGAGATCGAAGGATTAGAACCGGACGTGGTTCTTGTAGGCGCTGCATCTTCCCGAAAGGAAATTTACGATTATACGGCTCGTCTGATGCGCGGCCTGCATTTTCCACCGCTGGTGCTCCCGACACATTGGGACAACTTCTTCGCCCCGTATGGCGCTTCCCAGCAGTCTTCCGTAGACGCGTTGCAATCCTTCATCCAGGAAATTCGAGCGGCTTCACCGAAGACCAAGATAGTCGTTCCGAAATACTTCGAAGCCATTCCGTTGGCACCAGAGTTGAAGTGAGTCCACGCGGTGCAAATGGCAGTTGCGCACAACTCAGTCATTCTCCCTTCATGCTCGTGGCACACATTAGTTAGTCGCGCAATCGGAAATTGACTCATTGCCGGACAAGTTCTCTAGGCTGGCAAGCCACTGCGGCTCTTCGGCGCAGGCTCGCTCGGTTTGGCCTCTGCCGATCGCATTTCGCGGAAGAGGTGCAGGTTCGAGGACATCACGACTCCGGGGCTGAGATGCGCCGCCGGAGGAAGGTGAACCCGGTTGGTCAGGTTATCGGTGAGCAGACGCACGGCGATTTGACCTTGCCGGTAAGGATGCTGGTAAATCGAAGCGGTGATGATTCCTTTTTGAAAGTACGGAGCCATCTCGGCAAATAGGTCCGTGGTGATTAGCTTAACTTTTCCTTCGAAACCGCGCGCTCCGAGAGCGCGGCAAACCGGGAGGCAGTTGACCGTGTTCACATAGAGTCCATCGAGGGTGGGGAAGCGCCGGAGGAGATCGGATGTTTTTTGGAAACTCTCGTTCTCATCCTCATGACCTTCGACGACGCTGATGATTTTGCCCTCGGGGCAGTGCCGCAAAAATCCTTCGGAGAAGCCGTCTGTTTTCTTGCGGTGATCTTCGGTCGAGAGCATTCCGGCAACGACCGCCACTTTGGAACCTGGCGGAACACACTTGCCCATCAATTCACCCGCCAGGCAGCCGTTCAGGTGCGGCTCAACGCAGACGATGCTCGAGCGCCGGCTTTCTGGAGCATCCGTCGAAACACAAACGACGCGTACACCTTTTTCCTCGGCTTCGTTGATCAGAGGCGTCAGCTCTTTTGGACTTCCGGCAGTCAGAATGATTCCATCGACGCGGCTTTCCACCAGCTCCTTGAACGCATCTATATCGCCTTCTCCCAGGGCTTGCACCGGACGGTTCAGAAACTCGACGCCAAGTTGCTCGAAATGCCGGGCCTCGTCCACAACTCCACCCCAGAGCTGGTCATAGAAAAAACGGATTTCCTTGGGGATACACACGCCGATGCGCACGCGAGATTTTGCGACCGAGAGAGCGCGCGCCGCAAGATTCGGCGAATAACCGATCTGCTGGGCGATTTGCAGAATGCGTTTACGGGTGGCGTCCTTGATGCCGCCGCGCCCGTGCAACGCGCGGTCCACGGTGCCGATGGAGACGTTCGCCATTTCGGCGATCCGGTGGATTCCGTGCTTCTGCTTGCTCATCTAACGCACTCCGCGATCGCGCATGCAGCGCGCGACACGTGCTTCTGCGCTGGTCCCGCGCTGCCACGCAAGATCAAACATCGAAATACTCTACCGATGGCCGATTAATCTCCCAGGTTCCGGGCACCCATCCTAAGCCTCCACCCCTGGAAAGCAAATATGGGTCGCACGGGCCCGCGTACGTTAACACGGTTTAATGAAGCAGAGGGGAAGAACAATCGGCTGGTTAGCATGGCACCGTAGAATGGCGCGCTTGCTCTGGCCGTTGACTTGAGGAGTACAATCACCGCCGGCCTTACTGCCGACTGCGGGATCGCACACGATTACACGCGACCCTGGCTTTTGCGGCTCGCAGCAAAAGCCGATCTTAACTGGCCCTACGTTAGGGGCGGGGAGTTGAAAAAATGCGACGTATTTCGCGCCGGAAATTCCTGGAAAAAACATCCCGAGTGGGAATCACCATGGGTGCGAACTTTGTCTTCGGCCGGAACCTGTTCGGCCAATCGTCCGCGCCGAACGCGGGCCAGCCCGTGCGAATCTACGCCGACTCGCGGCGCACGCTTGCTCCTCTTCGTCGGGAGGTGTTTGGCTCGTTCCTCGAACACCTCGGCCGGGCCATCTACGAAGGCATCTACGATCCGCAGTCCAAACTCTCGGACTCCAACGGCTTTCGCAAGGATGTTCTCGAAGAAATCCGCAAACTCGGTGTTCCCATCATTCGCTATCCCGGCGGGAATTTTGTATCCGGATACAACTGGCTCGACGGAGTCGGCCCGAAAGCAAACCGTCCGGCGGTGCTGGACAAAGCGTGGAATTCGATGAATTCGAACGAGTTTGGAACGGACGAGTTTCTCGCCTGGTGCCGTCTCGCCGGGACCGAACCTCTGCTGGGTTTGAATCTGGGCACGGGGACCGCAGAGCAAGCGGCTGCCCTGGTGGAATACTGCAATTTGGAGAAAGGCACGCGCTGGAGCGAACTGCGGCGTAAAAATGGAATCGCCGAACCTTACAAAGTCCAGCGCTGGTGTTTAGGGAACGAGATGGACGGTCCCTGGCAGATCGGGCATATGACGGCAACCGAATATGGTTCGAAAGCTCAGGACACCGCGCGGCAGATGCGCTACGTCGATCCTTCCTTGAAGCTCGTGGCATGCGGGTCGAGCGGGCCTGGCATGCCGACCTATTTGGAATGGGACCGTGAAGTCTTGGAACAGTGCTACGACTACGTGGACGCCATCTCCTTGCATCGCTACTTCACGAATGCGGAGGAAACCGGCGGAGACAGCACGAAGTTTTTGGCGATGAACCTGAGCATGGAGCGGCAAATCGACGAAGTAGCCGCGGTGTGCGATGTCGTCCGCGGGCACAAACGCTCGCCGAAGAAGTTGTGGCTGAGCTTTGATGAGTGGAATGTGTGGTATCGGGCCCGGACAGGTGACGCGGTGAACGGCCACCGGCAAAGTGCGCCGCACCTTTTGGAGGAAGTTTACAACCTGGAAGACGCGCTGCTGGTCGGAGGCCTCATCAATTCGTTAATTCGCAAGGCAGACCGCGTGCAACTCGCGTGCCTGGCGCAGCTCGTCAACGTCATTGCGCCGATTATGACCAACGAGAATGGTCTGCTACGGCAAACGATTTATTATCCGTACAGCTGGGCTCTCGAGTTTGCGCGCGGCGCAGCGCTCGAGCTCCTAGTGGAATCGCCTACCTATGACGTCTCCGGTATGGGAGCCGTCAGCTACGTGGACGCGGCCGGGACCTACCAGGCGGACACCGGAAAGATCGCGGTTTTCCTGCTCAATCGCGATTTGGCCAAGCCTCACGAAGTGGAAATCGTCTGGGAAGGGTCTTCCCCGCGCGCTGGTGACGCTGTTGTGCTCACTGGCAGCGATTTAAAAGCAGCAAATACATTCGAAGCGCCAACCAAGGTGACCCCGCAAAAGGCGGAAAAACCTTCGGGCACGGGAGGCCGCGCGACCTTCCAACTCCCGCCGCGTTCCTATAGCGCAGTCCAATGGAGCATCTAGCTGCTAGATCGATGAGGGGAGACTAATTTTTCGACTTACACTCCCGTGGTGCGGTCCGTTGCCGCCTGCTATCATCGGCAGCAGGAAGTGGCTTATGCAGCGACGCTACGCTTGGCTATTGATAGCCCTTGCCCTTTTGGCCCCACCTTTCGGTTTTGGCCAAACACCTCTAAAAAAAGTTCTCTCCGGCTGTATCCGTGAGGAAGGCTCGGGCCATATCATCAGCGAGGCTCGCATTGAGCTCCAGAATTCCTTCGGTTCGCCAATTGCAAATGCATACTCCGACGGCAATGGCGCGTACGAATTCGATGACCTGGGCGGCGGTGACTTCTATCTATTAGCCCGGCACGACGGTTACGAGCCTTCCCGCCAGTTTGTGCGGCCAGATGGATCAGGTCATGTCTACATGGATGTGTACTTGCGCATCGCGAGCGGCGAGTCCGGGCACAAATCTGTGCAGCCAGTCTCCGAACACGAGTTGAGTATTCCGCCCAAGGCGCGTGAGTCGTTCGAAAAAGGTGTTCAACTTGTTGTCGAGAAGTCCGACTATCGAGGCGCTGTAGCTCAGTTTACGCGCGCGATCGAGCAGTATCCCTCCTACTATGAAGCGTACGCAGCCATGGGACTGGCGCAAAACAAAATGGGAGATGCGGCGGCGGCGGAGGCCGCCCTGCGAAAGTCGATCGATCTGAGTGCTGAGAAGTATCCGCAGGCGATGATTGACCTCGCGGCGATGTTCAACGGTCAAAAACGTTTCTCGGATGCCGAACCTTTGCTTCGCAAAGTGATCGATCTAGACGCTTCGTCCTGGCGCGGTCAACTCGAATTAGCCTCGGCATTGAGCGGCCAGCAGCGTTTTAAAGAGGCCGTGACCCGCGCATCCGCCGCTCGCGATTTGAAACCGGACAACCCGCAGATTTACTTGCTGCTCTATAATCTGCACATCCATACTGACGACTTCCCGGGAGCTTTGCGCGATGCAGATAGCTATCTCAAGCTGACTCCTGACGGCCCCATGGCTGACCGCGTCCGCAAAATGCGCATACAGCTTCAGAAAGCTGTGCAGAGCGCCCCGAACGATTCACACCAACCGCCTACCTTCTAACCGCACATCACCTAGTGGGCATTGCCCGGACTCCTCGGCTCGCCGAGGAATCCAAACTCCTATTCCCAACCCTAATCTTTTCAACCCTGCTATTTCCGATCTCCGATGAAATGATTGCCAGTCTTCAATAATTCCGCGGCAGCGAAGGCCTCAAATCGATGCTATTCATCACCTCTATGTTATTCACTTGGAGCCATCAGCCGAACCTCGTTGCGCTGGCATGCCTAATAACTGCACGTATCCGGCTTGTCTGGTACTACTAGCAGTACCACAAGACGGGTCCCAATTTTGCTAGCCCGCGCTCGCTGGCGGTGTTACAGACTGGAGCATCAGCTCCACAGCTAGCCCAACTTTCGCAGTTGCGAGTGATTCTCGGCATTTTTGCCATCATTTTCGTAGTTAAGTCGTGTATTTTCATCGCCGAGCTCTGAAAAAACGGTTGAGTGGAGACCATG
>Ga0210403_10004547_pt1 | contig 11937 bp, 10 predicted proteins | sample IncBWC19MmetaG_FD_150863 | JGI IMG/M metagenome (GOLD analysis project Ga0210403, IMG submission 150863) | Forest soil microbial communities from Barre Woods Harvard Forest LTER site, Petersham, Massachusetts, United States - Inc-BW-C-19-M | ecosystem: Environmental > Terrestrial > Soil >... | reverse complement strand
GTCCACGTCGACGGGCTTGACCGCGAGGCCGCCGCCGTTCTCCCCGGTGCGGTAGCGGGTGCCGTCAGCGATCAGCTTGCCCTCGGGGGAGTTCAGGAGTTCGGTGTGGCAGGTGGCGGTGTCGAGTTTCTGTTTCTGCGCTTCGGGGCCGCCGAGCCACGACAGGTGCCAGCCGCCCCGCGCGAACTGGGGATAGACGCCACGGCTGTCCCGGAGTTCAGCGAGCCCTGTCGCGCCGGTGATCCGCGACCGCAGGAACCCCAGCCGCGCCGCGACGCACGTCGGCGGCAAGGGGGCGGCGACTTCCCAGTCGACGGCGAACACACAGGTCCGCATCCGCACCGCGGTGATCCACGGCCCCTCCCAGGCGAGGAGTTCCGCTGAGGGGAGTTCATCGAGGTCACCGATGATGACCAGGTCGCCGTCGGCGCCGAGTTCGTCGATGACGCGCCACGCGGAGTTCCGCTGGTGATGCTCGTTGACCCACGGGTCCGCGCCCGCCCGCAGGTCGTTGTCAATGACGTAGTGAAAGCGATCCGACCACCGGCGGAACAGCGACCGCGTCAGCCCGTACACGAGTGGTTTCGTCACACCCCGGTGTGTCATGGGGGCTTCGACGACGACATGCTGCACGTCGAACCCGTCGAGTTCGTTGAGGCGGCATTCCAGCATCGGCAGCTCGCCCCGGAACATCACCGGGCACCAGACCGTCACCCCATGGTCCTGGGAAGCGGCGGCGGTGTCATGCAGAAAAGCTAACACGCCCGGTCAAGGACACGGCGGACCTTGCCGACGTCGCCGTCGATTCCCCGCCGCCCGCCGGCCAGCCACGCGTTGTACGCGGCCTCGTCCGCCGCCCACAGGGGCTCAGCTTCCCGGTAGGTGTCGTCCCACACGCCGGTGACGAGACGATGCTGATGCTCGATCACGACGTCCGGCAGGTACCGGAGGCAGCCCGCGCGGTTCCCCAGGTCCTTGATGATGTTGTCGCCGAAGAAATGAGACACCGTGGGGTGGATGACCCAGCCGAGCGCCACCACGATCGGGGTGGACACCACCCACGCGGTGGGCAGCCGCTCACCCATGATCTTGTCGTCACCGTAGGCGAACCCGCCGTCCGCGACGGCGTCGAGGAGCAGCGTGTCCCACCCGGGGGTGCGGGGGCAGTGGTCGTCGCCGAGGGACATCACCGCCCGGTAGCGGCTCAGCCGCGCCGGTGACGCCGCCTCGTTCGTCCACCCGCCCAGTGTCTTGCGCGGCCCCGACATCCACGCCACCGGGATCCTTGACCGCTGCCCCATCACCGCCGCCATATAGGCGTTGAGGCCTTCAGGGTCGTCGCCGTCGACGCAGAACACGACGTCGGTCGCCGCCGTAGACGTCGACTCGACCGCGAGGACCAGGTCCCGCGCTTTGCGCACCCGCCCCCGGGTGGGGACGATCAGCAGCAGATCACGGAGCTCACCCGCCACGGGGTTCACCTTCGGCGATGAACGCGCCCGTCAGCGACCCCGGTGTCAGCGGCCCCGTATGCGCGACGATCCCCGGGAACGTCGCCAGGACCTCCTCCACCGACCAGTGATAGACGTGAGCCTCGAACGGGTTGCCTTCCATCTCACCCTGCTCGTACCGGTGAACCGGCAGGTTGATCACCAGCCACCTCGCCACTTTCCGCGCCCGCGCCCACAGGGCGATGGCGTCTTCCGGCGGCATGTGCTCGACCACGTCGCAGAACAGGTACAGATCAGCCTCGGGGAGGACGAGCTCCCGGGCGTCGCCGCGGATGACGTGCTGATAGCGGAAGTTCAGCGCGAACCGCGCGACGTAGGGCTCCCAGATTTCAATGGCCGTCCACGGCGCCCTCGGCCGCGTCCAGTCGGCGGGCAGCCAGGGGCCGTAGAACTCCTTCGCCGTCCCCGCGCCCGCGCCGACGTCCACCACCGACTCAGGCACCGGATCGCGGAGGTTCAGCAGCTGGGCGAGGATCCACCGGCGGCACGACGGGTCCGAGTAAGGCACCGGGCCAGCCTAGCGGGGGACGTCGCTGACCGGCAGCCACCGGAAACACGGCACCCCGGTCACCTCCAGCGGCGCCACATACCCCTCACGCCGCCAGGGGCCCTGCACGGTGTCCTGGGAGTCGTGGCGGTAGTGGTACAGCCGCCGCGGCAGATACGTTTCCGTCCGCACATGGGGGCGGACCTTCGCCGCCCACGTCGAATCCTCCGGCCACCCCACCCGGAAGTCACCCAGGCGGGCGAGCTCAGCGCGGATCGGCTGAATGTGGGTCAGGTCCCGGTACAAGCCGATCGGCGAATCATGCGGCTCGTGGCGGATCGAGCAGTCCACCAGCGGCCCCGGCACACCATCGTGGGTGTACAGCATCTGGAAGGCCACCACGTCCGGGCCGCTGGCCAGCGCCGTCAGGAGCGACTGGACGAAATCAGCGGGAACCATGTCGTCGTCGTCCACGAAACTCACGTACTCGCCCCGCGCCGACTCAAGCAGCGCCTGCCGGATCGATCCGAGGGCACGTTCACCGTGGTTGTGGCACGCCACCACCTCCACCACCCCCGCCTCCATCACCTGCGGGAGGAGAACGCCGAGGAGCTCACTGAACTTGTCCCGCCGCCATCCCAAGTGCGCGATCAGCACTGACCAGCGGGGTGTCACAGCAGATGCCATTCGACGAGCAGCCCCCCCGCGAAACTCAGCACCGCCGCGCCCGCGAGCAGCACACCCGTCTTCGCGATGGCCCGCCATCCCCGTTCGGGCCGCAGCCACACGATCAGGCCACCCAGCGCGGCGGTGACCAGCGTCGCCCATCCCAGCGCCACCCACCCCGACCACAGCAGATACGGCACCCCCGGCGCCAGCGTCCCCGCGACCGTCGCCACGCCGCACGCCACCGCGGCACCCCGGCCGTCTTCCGGCGCGGACTCGTACTGGCCGCCGGCCATCCCCGAGAACGACGCCATCCCCGTCGACACCGCCGCCGCCCAGATCGCCGTATGCGGCTGATGGGAGATCGTCATGCCCAGCCCCAGCCCAAGCATCGACGTCACCCCGTCAAACCCGCCGAACACTATGGGCTTAGCTTTCATGAGCGCCGCTTACGCGCGATCGCCATCCCGTACCGCAGCCGCACCTCATCACATTCAGCGTCACGCGGGTACAGCAGCCGCGCCAGGTCCGTCACCGACGCCGCCAGGTAATCCCCGTCGGGGCGTTCCAGCGCCATGAACCAGTCCTCGATGACGTAGTAGCCACCGGGTGCGACCAGCGGCCACAGCATCCCGAAACACGCGCGGGTCTGCGGCCCCATATGGGACGCGTCGTCGACGATCAGGTCGTACTGGCCCGGGCCGAGAAGCTCCGGCAGCCGCGGGTCGTCCTGCGCGGCGACGACCTGGCGGGTGCCGTCCGGCCACACCCGCCCATCGACGTTGAAATCGACACCGGTGACCTCACCGAGGGGGAACAGGGCCTGCCACATGCGCAAACTCTCACCCTTCCAGATCCCGATCTCACACACCCGCCCCCTGGGGCCGATGTCAGCGGCGATCTCGACGTAGGTGGCGAAATACCCATGCTCGGTGATCTTGTCCGTGTGGAAGGTGGCACCCGCCGCCACGACACGTTCCAGGTCCTCTATCTCGTTCTGCCGCAACCCAGCCGCCTCCCCGCTATCGCTCAGATTCTCGCCTGGATCGCCTCGAGCGCCGGAACCCAGAATTTCTCCAGCACCAGGTCCACGTCGTAGGTGAGCGCGTGCGGCCGCGCCGCCGCCGCCTTCGCCTGGTACGCCGCGCCCCGCTCGTACGCCTTCTCATAGACCCGGTAAATGTCGTCGATGAACGGGGTCGTCCACTGCGACTCATGACCCCACGCGTACGCCGGCTGCCCCCGCACCTTCCACGCCGGCCCACCCACCTCGTCCGACGCCGACCCTTTCGTCACCACCGCTGGCGTCCCGCACGCCATGCCTTCCAGCGGCGTCATCCCAAACCCCTCCGCCTGCGTGCAGCCCGAGATCAGGTGCGACATCCCATAGGTGCCAGCCATCATCCGCGGTGTCACGAGGCCCGCCGTGGTCAGGTACTGGTCCGACCACCGCACCGCGGGGCTGATGCCCAGCCGGTCCGCCAGCGTCGCCAGGTCATTCCCATACGCTGGATGCCGCTGCGTGTGAACCACCAGGATCGCGTCGTCGTGGCGTTTCAGCAGCCGCGCGAACGCGTAAAACTGCTCGAACCATGCCTTCCGGTACGACTTGTTGTTCGCGGCGACGATCAGCACCACGAATTTCCCCTGCACCCCCATCGCTTTCCGCAGCGCGTCCCGGTCCTCCGGCGGCCGGAACACCTTCGTGGTGTCCAGACCATGCGGCACGTACAGGGGGTCGAAGCCGGCGTCGCGCAGCTGCGCCTCACCGAACCGGGACACCGCGATCGGGATCGCTCTCGTCTCCATCAGCTTCGTGTGGTCCCGCAAACTGAGCGGCTCACAATCCACCGGCATCCAGCACGCCATCGGGCACGGCAAGCTCGCTGGGTCCACCTCACACGCCCACTGATCCATCAGCGAGATGATCAGATCAGCGCCGAAATGCCGCGCGTGGGAACCAAGGATGTCACCCCCATACGGGGCGCTGTCCGTCCCCGCGTACACCGTGAACCCATTCCACTCACGCGGCGACCCCCGCAGCCCATGAAACGCCATGATCGCCATCTCATAGCCCAGGCCCGCCAACCCCGGCACCCACAGCGCCGTCTGCTCCGCGTAAGCCGTCCCATCCCACGGCGCGTTAGACACCCACAGGATCCGGCGGATCTCCTTCACCAGCGTGGATCGTAATGCTCGTAGCGGTATTGCGGTGACGGATTCACTCGCCCTCCTCCCGCGGCGCCTTGGCTTTCCCCGCACCCCGCGGGCCGGTCCCCTTCGGTTTCGCCTCCGACCGCACCAGGATCGTGACCGTCGCCCCGTTGTCGTCGAACGGCATGTCCTCCACCGCCGCCGCGTACACCTCATCGCCCTCGGACACCTGCGACGACCACTGGCTGTCCATCACGAAATGCCCCGCGCTGGCGCCATCCTCATCTTTCAGCTCCGGGCCGCCCACGGCGAAACTTGGCCCCACCGATGAGCCGCCCGCTGGGAACGCCTTCGCCCGGATCTCCACCTCCAGGTCCCCCGCCTCAGCCGTGTACACGAGTTTCCCTTTGCGGTCGTTGGGGAGGACGCGGCGGAACGTGCGGAACGGCATCAGAGGACCTCCGTGGGGCGCGTGTGGCGCCAGCCTAGCCCCCGGACAGCGTGACGCCCCGGACCTGGCGGAAGAGAGAGGATCCGGGGCGTCACACGCACTGCCATCCACCACCGACCCTACGCCGGCGCCTCACCACCCGTGAACCGCGCCACCTCACGCTCCAGATCCGGCGCGTCCTCCCCACCCTCCAACACCAGATTCGCCGCCCGCGTCAAACGATTCGCCACCAGCAGCGCCTCCTCCGGGCTCAGGATCACACTGTTCACCATCTCCCCATGATCATCGACCGCCAGGCCCACCGCGCCCTCATCATGAACCACCCCACCACAGTCCTCACACGGATCCGTGTCACCCGCCCCCAGATACACGTGATCCACGATCACCGTGGCCTGCTGCCCCTCCAGCTCCAGGCGCAGCACCGACCGCTGCCGCAGCGGCACCGCCTCCGGCTCCTCGGTCACGACACCGCCTCCGTCCTCTGGCCAGCCGGGGCCGTCCAGCCCAGGCGCTCCAGCTCAGCTGGGTAGTAGGTGGCGACGAACACGGCCAGGTCCGCTGGCCTCTGGCCCGGTGGCTGCCCGCGGCGCGTCTGCTTGCTGGGGACTGTCCACACCTCCAGGTTCTCCTCCCGGTTGTCGTCACGGATGCCGTTCTTGTGATGCACGTGCTCGAACTTCTCCAGCGGGCGGCCGAGGATCTTCTCCATGACCATCCGGTGTTCGAGGTGCTGGCGGCCGTCGATGACGAACACCCGGTAGCCGCTCTGGTTGATTGAGCCCTCACCGAACCTGTTGTTCACCCGGCCGGGCGGACCGTAGCTGCCGGTCCGGCGGAACCGCGCACGGTGCATCGAGCAGATCCGCTGGCCCACCTGGACCACGGGCTCCACGCAGCCGGGCCTTTCACACTGGAGCGGGTTCGCCTTGAGCTCCGCGTTGTTCAAGCGCTGCCGGCAGGGACTGCACATCCCCCTGGAGCCGCGAGGACCGACCAGGCGGCCGCAGCCCTCAGAACATGGCTGGTCACGCTTGAATACCTTCGGAGGCGCCTGCTCCCGGGCCGCGCGCCGCGCGGGGGCTATGACGGTGTCGTAACGCAGCTTCCGCTGCGCGGCTCTCTTCTCGCGGTTCGCGGCGTAGTCGTTTCGCTTCGCCGCCCGTTCCGCCTCAGCGCACGGCTCGCATGGTTCCTCGCCGTAATAGCGGTGACGCTTAGCTCCGGCGGAGGTGCCGCAAGGCTGCGGGGTCTTAGTGTTGGCCACGTCGTCTTCCTCCTGCATAGGGAGATGACTCAGGCCGGGAGACCCAACTCTCCCGGCCTGACTTTTGGGTCTCAACCCAAGTCTACCACATGGTCAGGTTGTAACGAGCAACCGAAAAGCGTTGTACGCAAGGACCTGACTATTGTTAAACCATATGGCCAGAATGCCCCGCTGCCCGAGCGGGTATCTGTTCGTAGGGCCGAAGAGGTGTGGGATCAATTCAATGCCCATCCCAACGCGGTCGACAATTAGGAACTGGGAGAAATCGCCCTGAAGCAGGACTTGCGAGCCGCTGGCGATGGAGGTGGTCATGGCGGACTGTTCGTAGGCGGGGTAGCCGTTGAACGTCGCCGGGGTGCCAGCGGACGGCCGCACCCACGAGTCGAACGCCGAGGAGGCCTGGGCCTGGAACAGCTGCCGGAACCTGTTGAACGTCGTCTTCGACGCGAGGTAGGCGGACTGCTGCCGGAACCGGGGCGCCATGTTGTTCTCGAGGGAGTAGAGGTCGCCGATGGCGAGGGCGGCGGTGCCGGCCGTGGAGACGGTGGTGCCGTTGTCGTGGACGCCCTGGACGATGCCCTGGGCGGCGGGGGCGGTGCCGCTGCCGGTGGCGAATGAGGTGGCTTCCTCGACGTCCTTGGCGTCCATCAGCAGCGACGTCATCTGGCTGCGGAGCGCGCCCCAGGACACGTCGAGTTCGATGTTGAACGGGACGAAGCCCTGCACCCTTTGGGTGCGGACGTGGGGCTGGACGAACGCGGGGTCGCCGGTTCCGGCCTCAGTTCCCTCCGCGACACGGGTGACGGTGACGCCGGTGGAGGTGACGCCGTCCCATTCCTTGCCGGTGATCTGCTCGATGCGGCTGATCTGCCGCAGCGGGTTGATCGCGCCGTTGGACACGAGGATGACGGTGGGGTCCAGCTGGAACGGCACCGCGTAGCCACCGTAGGTGTCCACACCCAGCTGCAGGGCGCGGGATTCCTCGGGGGACAGCCCGGCGACGGACTGCATGCCGATCATCTTCCCGAACGCCCGGTCGTAGATCGGGCTGCCGGTGACGAGGATCCGGCGGGCGAGGGTGCCCCTGTCGTCGTCGATGGACGCGAGCATCCGCTCGATGCGTTCCTGCGCCGTTTCGCGCGTGATGCCCACGCCGTGGATGGCGGGGAACCTGGCCTGCTCCACGGCGCGCATCGCGAACTCGCGGTACAGGATGGGGACTTCCTCCATCGACCGGGCGCTGTTGCGGATCGCGGTCAGGTCGTAGATGCTGTCCCGCTGGCTCGTCATGAACGACGGCCCCGACTGGCCGTACCGCCGTGACCCGCCGTTTGGGCCACTTTCCCCGCCGCGTGCCGGGTTGGTGTACCCGGACCGGCTGGGCGTGTAGCCGCCACCGTCGCCGCCGTAGCCGGCGTGGCTGTTGTCGACACCTTCGGCGGAGCCTTCGGGGGGGCCCTGCTCGGCGAGGGACCGCAGGTACGCCTGACGCTGCTGGGCGTCCTGGATGGCGCGGTCGTGGATGATGAGCTCGTTCTGCAGGTCCACCCACTCAGCGCGGCGATCCTGCGGCAGCTCAGCGCCGGTGTACTGCTGGTCGATCTCCTGAAGGCGGGCGCGCACCTCAGCCTGGCGCTCGACCCTGTCTTCGATGGTCATGATCGTTGGTGCGTCTGCTCCGTCCACCTGTGGGCTCCTGGAACTCGAGTTGGAAGCCGGGTGCTTAGGCGGCGCGGCTGAAACGGCTGGTTTGCTGCCCCCGGGTGCGCCGGCGTTCCCCGTGCGGGGTGTGGCGGACGTGGCGGCGGGCTCCCTGCCGGAACTGCTAGTACCACCCTTACCACCATCACCGCCAGTTGCCGAATGAATCGCCCTGGAATGGGCTTCCAGGTGCGCCTTAGCGGCCGCTGAGTTGGTCAGGCCCTCCGTTGAGGCGAACCTGCCAAGGGCCGCTGACACCCCGTGGGAGTTCGGCGGCCCACCCGGGTGATAGTGGTGCGGCAGCGCGTGCGACGACGCCAGTTTCGGGTCGCCGGCTTTGCGGCCCGCGCAGGTGGCGCTGAAAAACGCCGCCGGGTCATCGGAGGCGACGCCCGCGGTCCAGACCTTCTGCGCGTCCCACGGCGAATCATCCACACCCGACGCGCGGCCGTGGCCATCGTCGGGGGCGCGCCCAGCGGACCCGGTGCCACCCGACGCGGGAGGCCGCATCATCTTCTCCTCGTCCTGCTTGTGCGTCTCCAGGTGGGCGCGGGCGGCGTCTTTCACCGCCTTCGGCAGCCCCGGCTCGCCGTCGAGGCGGCGCATCGCGTCGTCGACCGCGATCGGGTTCGCCGCCCCCGGCTCCCCGTCCACGTCAACCTCGTGGTGGGGGAACATGCCATCGGACCGCTTGAACTCCTGCTCGCCGTTCTGGTGGTTGTACACCGCGAACTGGCCGGTCACCTGGTCGATCGCGGCGGGCCAGTTCATGTTGTCGAGGGCGTTCTTCTGATCCCACGCCGACGTCGTCACATCCGCGACCGCGGTGTGATGCGCCGGGGCGGCCCGCGCCGCGTCCGGGCCCCACGGAGCGGCGTCCGACTTGTCGTCGTCGTCACCTTCGCCGTCGAACCCGTCACCATCCGCCGGGTCAGACAGCGACACCTTGTCCCGGGCGGCTTCCCGGGCGCGGACACCAACGACCTGAGCCGAGTCGTAGGCGGGGATGGGGGTGGCGCCGTACTCGATGAGCGCGATCTCCATCCGCGTCACCAAAGTCAGCTTCCCGTCACGGTCCGGCTCGTACATCGCGTAGGTGCCCTGCAGCTCCGGTGTGGACCGCAGGAACACCCCCGTGAAACTCATCCCCGACAGCGACCCCGACTTGATCGCGTCCAGGATGCGTTCCGACGCCGGATCCGTGTTGTACCGGGTGGAGGTGAACAGGCCCTTCGCGTCGGAGCGGATCTCCACCGGCTTCCCCACCGGCACCGACCACTCACCACTCGGCGTGCCAGCCAGTGTCTTGGCGTGGTTGTACACGCAGAAAATCTGGCTCATCCGCTCCTTCAAAGAGCGGGTGAACGCGCCAGGGTCGATCTGCTCCATGTACCAGCCGTCGGCGTCGCGGATCTCCGTCGGGTCCATGAACACCGCGGCGTACGCGTCGACGGTGCGGCCGTCACCGCCGGAGCGGACCTTGATGTCGGTGATGGGGAACGACCGGGTCACCATGAGCTCCGGGTCACCCGCCCGGATCAGCTGGCCTTCCGCGTCCCGCTGGGGCATGGCCCGCCGCACCCGGCGGCTGTCCGTCGCTGTCATCGTGTCGTTCGCCTCCACCGGCGCCACTGGTGTGACAGCCGTCAACCACCCGGACTGCCGTTACTGAACACGTTAGCCGTGACCAGTGAGGTTAGCGGTGGCGGCAGGCCAGACGCGGGCCCTATTTCAGCTAGCCGACGCCCCGTTCGACGCCGCGGCGGCCGGATTCGCGGGCTGCCCGGCGGTGGCAGGACCGGGCACGGAACCGCCCGGACCGTCAGGCACGGCACCAGAACCTGGCGGGTTAAGCTGCACTGAGACCAGCCCAGAATGACGCAAGAGAGTCCAATCATTGTTCCGGACCGCCCGCACCACCGACTCCGCGGTGAACCCCTCACGAACCAGGTTCGCGATGATCGTTGACTCCTGAACCTGGATAGTGGCGATGTCACCGGCGTCCTCACGCATGAACGGCACCCGCGCGTCAAACCACAAATCAGCGCCAGGCGGCGGGTTAAGGACATTCCCAAGAGCACCTGAGCCATTGGTCCAGAGATGCTGCAGAGTGCCGTCGCTGAAACGGCGCCGTGCGCTCTGGAAATTGCCGGCGTTAAGCGACGACCCTTGCAGCCCTTCCGAGAATCCCACCCAGGACGGTGGGACGCCCGCGGCCGCTGCCAGGCGCGAGTTGTGCGTCGGGACGAATCCATCACCAGCCAGGAACAGGTGATCCGGGGTATCCACTGTGATGCACCTCACGGGCACCGATTCGACTGGCTCGATCGACACGATCGACCGCCGGTCCGAGTAGTGCGGGTCGCCCGCGCGCTCACACCGGTCGACTTTGCGGGGCAGGAGGAATGGCACGCAGTCCAGCCGGGACCTGAACTTGATGTTCCACGTCTCACCGGTCCGTGACCGCACCTCCTCCACCCGGCTCAGGGTGGCGCGGTAGCCAAGCGACCGGATCAGTTCCAGTACCTGCCGGGCGAGGACCTCGTCCTTGCTGCTGAACGCGCACTGCCCGCGGCCGAGTGAGTCGACGGTGCCGTCGGTGTCCATCAGGCCGCGGAGGAGGTCAAGCCGCTGAGCCGCTGACGCCCGGAGGTAGGCGCCCGGGAGATGCTTCGCACCCAGGACGCCCAGCGCGTCCAGGGCCGCCAGCAGCCCGCCAGGGACTCCAATGACCGCGGCCCGGCCGGCTTCGTGGCTGCGGTTGGTCAGCCTGGACGAAGGCCATAGCGTCGTGGTGTAGCCCCGCTGTTCGATCTCGTCCGCGATGTACTTCAGGTCATCCCAAGCACCGCAGATCGCCGCGCCCGATGTCTGCCCATCTCCCAGCCACGCGCCAAGGACGTAGGGGTCGATGAGCAGGTCGCGCTCAGGAAGCTCCAGCACCGGCGCGGCGGGCAGCGACACGCGGTAGCCGCCGGCGCCGTTCGGGTACGGCCGGTGATGCAGTTCGTACAGCTGCTCGGTGGTGTAGGTCTTCTCTTTCCGGCTCGCGGAGCCGCGGTCGACCGCGGCCCACGTGTGACCCGAGTCGGCCACGATCGTCTCACCATTGCGGAGACTGAGCCTGTAGCAGCGGCGCCCGGCATGGACGGGACCTGTAGCCACGACACGGGCCGGGCGCCCATCGCGGCCCAGCACCATGTCACCCTCCGCGACATCCCCCATGGTGGTCCAGCCATCCGGGGTTGGCACTGGCGTGGTGAGGGCCAGCGGCTCTGCCTTCCCTTGCGTTTCGGCGAATGTGATTTGAGCGAAGTCCTTCCCGATCGGTACTGGGTCTGCTCCTCCCCCCAAGAATAGTGTCTTGTATGCGTTCCATACGCCTTTGTGGTCCGATTCGAACAGTTCCTTGAATTGCTTGACGTGTTCGATGGGGATAGACGAGTCGAACTTAATGGCCAGATTAGGCGTCGCGCCGTTGGTGAGGAATTTGACCTTGTGCTCGGTCATCAGCTGGTCGCCTTCGACCTCGCGGAACGCCGCCGTGATCCACGACATCCCCAGGAACTGGAACGTCGGGTCTGGCAGTGGGGCGTAGTGCGCGACCTGCTCCGGGAGGAACCACATCGGGTGCCCCGAGCGCGGGTAGTAGAGGTAGCCGGCGACTTCGACGTCGGGGGCGTCGGCGGGGTAGTCGGCGTCC
>Ga0210403_10004546_pt1 | contig 11938 bp, 10 predicted proteins | sample IncBWC19MmetaG_FD_150863 | JGI IMG/M metagenome (GOLD analysis project Ga0210403, IMG submission 150863) | Forest soil microbial communities from Barre Woods Harvard Forest LTER site, Petersham, Massachusetts, United States - Inc-BW-C-19-M | ecosystem: Environmental > Terrestrial > Soil >... | reverse complement strand
GGCCTTTTCCCCATACCCTGTCTTTGTAATCACCCACAGATGCCGCGCTGGGCGCCTCGCGACGGGAGCCTATAGTACAACGAAGCGTAAGCGAGTACAAACTAGAAAGGGCAACCCGCCTGGTCGAGCAATATTCCTAAGTCCAAAACTATTTCTACGGACACGCCAGCCCTTTGGAAGCCCATCCGGCAAACAAACTCTTAACAATCTAATGACAACAGCGTGACGTTCCCCAACTCCCTCCGACGAGTCCAACGTAGCAGGAGGACGATTTATGTGGATGCGCTCATGTGCGGTCTGTAAAGCACTCTTGAAAATGTTTAGACCATGCGATTCCGTCCGCTGCCAGTGCGGGTGGGAGTGGGAGGTGGCACAAACTAACTGACCTCGACAGGATGCATCGAGAGGACTGGCCCAGGATGGAAAAGGTCATCAGGATGGCAAAGATCATAGAGTTCTACATACCGATCAACTTCCGAAAGAACGACAAATGGATCCCTTCGCAAGAACGCGGGAAGATCATTGAGTTCAGCCTACCTACGAAGAAATCCGCCTGACCGGGATTTTCAAGGGGGTATTTCGGTCCTCAGTCGAACGAGGCCCACCTGCCGACTCATCCGATTACGATTGCGCTCGCTCTTGCGAGGAAGCTCCTGCGTACGGGGCGATATCGCAAACACTGTATTTGAAACGCCCTTCGCCTCTGGCAATCCGACAGGCGCCCTCCCGTCGAATGGAAGATAAAATCCCGCAAACTGTGCGCCAGAATTAAAATCCGCTCTCCCCCGACCTATTCATGCTCGTGCGTGACGGTGGGCTTTAAAGCTCGCGGCACATTTTCCCGCTCCGTGGCCATTCCGCGACAAAACGAGCCGCGCGAAACAACCCTGGTATCACTATCAGCATCTGTGCGATGCCGACCGCGCCTGCACCTGGTGGCAGGTGAACCGCGATCGGTTCCGCGAAACTAGCTTTCTTATCGCTTCATACGCAAATTGGCTTATTTCATTTCCCTGCGCGGCTGGGCTGAATGAGACAACGGTGCCGGGTCCCGCGCCGCCGAGTAAGTTGGTAAGGTTCATGCAAGAGACCAAGGCTCGGAGGAAAGGAGCCGAGCGCCGTTAACTCATCCGCCAAATACGAAGAAAATGACTATCTTTTGACACCGCGGTGACAAGCGTTCCATTCAACCCCCGGTAATCTGCGCGCATTGACATCTTGCTGCATGGAGGTCGTGCGATGGGCCGCAGTAAGCTCATGGTCGCGGTGTTCTCTGTTCTCATTGTCCAGTGTATCCCGTGTGCATTTTCGCAACAGGCCAGCGTTTCGCCATCGGTCTTGGGTTTTGCGCCTCAGGTGGTGAATCTTTTAAGTCCGGGTAGCCAGCCCCAAACCGTTACGTTGACCAACACCGGGAACTCCGAGTTGATCGTGAGTTCGGTGCTTGCCAGCGGGGGCTACAAGCAGACCAACAACTGTTCGACCTTGTCTTCTCAGCAAACTTGCACAATTGCAGTCAGCTTCGCACCGGGGACGGTTGAGACTCTCAACGGCGCGATCACGATCAACGACAACGCCCCGTCCAGCCCCCAGGTGGTGAGCCTGACGGGCAAAGGAATCGCACCGGGCGGATTGTCCCCCGGGGTGGTCAGGTTTGGAACGGTTGCAATCGGCGCGACCAGCCAACCGAAGGCGGTGACGCTGACGGCAGCGCCGAACTCCAGTTTCTCGATCAACCAGATATCCACCAGCGGCGAGTATGCGCAGACTAACAATTGTCCCGCGACGCTCCAGGACGGCCAACACTGCACGATTCAAGTCATGTTCCATCCCACCGTAAACGCATCGATCCGCGGCTCTCTCGCGGTGAGCACTGCGGTGGCGGGGAATATCCTGTTGCCGCTTTCGGTGGCCCTCGTGGGCGCCGGTTCCGGGAATGTTGTTTCCCAGGTGTTAGTGCAACCTGCCAGTCTCAATTTCGGCAACAAAGGGGGACACGATATCGTGGACAGCGTCAAGGAACTGACGCTTACGAATACGAGCAGCAACACTTCGCTCAACATTCAGAATGTGTCCCTCGCTGGCTCTCCGAATGCGGCCGGCGCTTTTCCGATGTACTCGATCAGCTCCAATACATGCAGCGGATTGCTGTCTCCGGGAAGCCAATGCAAGATCGGTATTACATTCAGCACTGTAACTGCGGGACTGTTTCCTGAAAGCTATCCCGGCGCGGTCACCATCACGGACAGCGACCCAACGAGCCCGCAGGTTATCGCCATCTCTGGCAGCGCGGTGGGAGAACTGACATTTAGCCGAGCGCCGCTGGTCTTCCCTACCCAAAGCGTTGGCACCACGTCACAGAAGACGGTTACGATTACGGGCAACGACGTCGAGCACGGCCTGGTCCTCAGCGTCGCGACCAGTGGGGACTTCTCCGAGGCAGGTGACTTGTCGTCGTGCTTCCTGAAGCAGGGCGGAAAGTGCAGCATGACGGTCAGCTTCACTCCCACGCAGACGGGCGCCATCAGCGGATCGGTCACGCTCGAAACCTACCCGCAATGCAACCCCGATCCACGGGAGCGCCATAAGTGTCCTACGCCGGTTGTGCTGAACTTGAGCGGGACTGGACAATAGCGGCGGGTGAGCGACTGTAACGGCGAAGTGCAACGCGGGTTAGCGCGAGAGGCTTGCCTTGATCGATAGGCGGAGGGTGGCCTGCCGAACCGCCGACACCGTTCGACTCCGCGTTCCGGCGCCGGATGTCACCTTGCGTGGAGTTCCTGTTGCACGGGCTGACGGCGGACCTTGATTTTGCTCTCGTCTTTTCGGGCTTGAGCGAGATCATAGGCAAGCTGCATCCGTAGCCACGTTTCCGGGCGTGCTGCCGAACGCCTTCGAGAGGCGGATCGCCATCTGGGGGCTGATCCCGGACTTGCCGTGGATAACGTTATGGTAATCGGTCAGTTCGACGTCAAACGCATCCGCGCCTTCAAAGCGGAAGATAATACGCCAGCTCGCCCGCACGGGGACCGACCAAAAGCCTTTCAATCCGCGCTTCAACGGGTGCAGGCGATAGCCGGGAGGTTCAAGGCCTGCGGTGTCGCAGCTTCGTCGAGCCGGACAAGAATGTCTTCAACAGTGTCGAGTAAGTCGAGGCCTATCCCGCCACGGTCCCCGCGCTCATAAAGTCGTTTTAGCCGCGATGCTTGAAGCTTCCAATCACGATTGTTCGGCGGGGCCTAGCCCAGGATGTACGCAAGACCAAGTAAAGATTCGCAAGGCCGGCACTCCCTTGCCAGTATTTCGCCTTGACTTATACGATCGCGTCCCACACAATCCTCCCGTCAATTTGGCTCTGAAGGGAGGGGGCGCGCTTTGAAACATTCGAAGATCCTCGCTTGCCGATTGCTGCTGGTTCCGCCGCTTGTCTTGCTTAGTTGTTACTACAGCAAAGCTCAAGCGCCCCCCAGTGCTGCGCCGCCGGTAAATATTCGTCCGGATTGCAGCGTGGATCCAGATCCCATCAAAGTCTCGATTGACGACACTGTGACTTGGAATCCCCCCAGCCCTCTCCACCGCTATTCGCTTGACTTCATGAATGAATCGCCATTCGCTGCATCATCTGTTGCGGCTGGATCCAGTGCGAAAGTGATCGGAACTTGGAAATGCAATAAGGCAACTGTGTCCTTCCTGACTTCAACGCGAGCCTGTTACTTTCCGTACAATCCGTCCAAGGACAATGGCAAGCGTTGCGCCGATCCTGGAGTTCGAGTGGTTCCGCCAGCGGTGGACTTTGTGTTCTATTTTGAGTTGGGCGGGTTACTCGTTTTAGGCACGTTCGCGGTTTGGAGAATCAGGGCGCGAAAGCGAACGTTATCCTCGAAGTGATCGAAATCGGGCGTGTCACGGATGACGGCTCTCGAATAACCGCTGGCGATCGACTTAGCCAGGAAATCCAGAGTTTTCTCCGTCTCCCCGAAGTGGTTGCAGAGGATGGCAGCGCGAAATAAAACGTCGGCATTGGTGGGTGCAGCCGCAAGCGCCCTCGCCAGTTCTTCCCGGGCCGGTTGTTCCTGGTCCAACATGGCGCGGTAAGCTGCCGTAAAGGCCAGAACGTAGGCGTCCCGCGGATTCACTTCCAGTCGAGCCTGGGCGAGGTCGATTGCTTTTTGGTAGGCGTTGCGCGCCTCGGCACGTCGCGAGGGAATCTGAATCAACGCATCGCCCAGGTTGCCCCAGTTCAGCCAGTCTTTCGGGTCGATTTTCAGGGCCTGCTGCACGCTCTCGGCGGAATCCGAATAGCGGCGCATATAGAAGTAAACGGCTCCCAGATTTCCGTACGCTTCAAAAGTCGGCCGCACAGTGATGGATTGCTTCAAGGCTTCTACCGCTTCCTGATATTGGTCGAGTTGGGAATAGGCTGCGCCCAGGTTGAGATATCCGCTGTAGTTCAGGGGCGCCAGTTGGATTGCCTTCTTGAACATGCCCGCTGCATCAGCATACCGTGCCTGGTCGTAGTAGAAGGATCCAAATGCGCTGTACACTGCCCAATAGTTGGGGCGGAGCGAGACCGCCTTGCGGTAGGCCTCTTCCGCCGCGCCAGGCTTGCCCAGTTTCTGATCGGCGTCGGCCAGCGAACGCAGTGTCTCGTCACTATTGTGATCGAGTTCGAGCGAACGCTGGAATTGCTGTACCGCGTCCTCGTAACGTCCAGTGGACGCGAAGACTTTTCCCAAGCAAGTGTGGCCTTCGGCCAACTGCGGCGTGATCGCGAGCGCGTGTTCGCATTCGGTCCTTGCCTTTTCTACCCAGTCCTTATCCCGATTCTTCCTTTGGTAACCGGCGTTGTATGCCAGCCCCATGGCCGCATACGCGGGCGCGTAGTTCTTATCCACCGCGATTGCATGTTCAAACTGGGCAATCGCGTTCTCGAAATTGTCCTGACTCTGGTAGTCCTCCAGATATCCGCGGCCACGCAGATAGAAATCATATGCAGCTAGTTTCGTATCCGGATGTCCCGGCAAGGCGAACCGCCGCCCAGGTTCGACCGCTCGTGGTAATTTTTCAAGCACATCATCCACCAGGTGGTCCTGCAACCCGAACATATCGTCACTTTCCCCGGTGATGGTGTTAGCCGCTATCTGCGTATGTGTCCGTGGGTCGACGAGACTCCAGGTGATGCGGATACGCGTTCCTTCCTGTTGCATGCTGCCTTCCAGCACCAGGTCCGTGCCGAATTCGCTGCGCGCCTGCTCGGAGGTCTTCACGCTGTGTCCGAGCAAATCGCGGGTTGAGACCAGTTGCAAGGCTCCACCATCGAAGGCTTGCACCAGCTTCGCACTCACGGTCTCGGTCAGTCCGAGGCCGAGAGCGTTAGTTGGAGCATCATTGGCGACTGATTCGAACGGTAGAACGGCCATCATCTTTACTTCCGTGGCGGCACGCTCCATTGCATGACGCACCCACCACGCCCCGGCACCGATCAGCATCACAGCGGCGACGACGATCGCTGCCCACCATCGCCAAGTGGATGCAGGCGATGGTTGTGAATAAATCGGGGCCGTCCCCGTAGCCAGGTTGGCGAGGTCAATGCGGAGGTCGCCCGCCGATTGGTAGCGTTCCTTAGGATCCTTCTGCAGCGCCCGCAGGATCACTCTTTCCAATCCTCACTAATTTTCGGATTAACCTCGTGTGGTGGCACCGGAGCACGTTCGAGGATCGCGGCAATCAGAGGGCCGCGAATCAATTCTCCGAACGGTTGCTTACCGGTACTCATCTCATACAGCACCGCGCCCGCCGACCAAACGTCCGCGCGCGCATCCGGCTTTTGCCCTTTGATCTGCTCCGGTGCCATGTAGGGCAGCGTTCCCGCGTCCGAATAACTCTCTGTAAGGGGAGCGGTTGCGGTAGCCTCGGCTGTCTCAAGCTTCAAGATGTAGGCCAGCCCAAAATCCAGAATCTTGAGCCGCCCATCGGGTGTGACCTTCAGGTTGCTGGGCTTCAGGTCGCGGTGAATCACGCCCTCTCTGTGCGCCGCTTCGAGACCGGAAGCGAGCTGCTTGCCGAAGTCAAACACATCGGTTTCCGGCAGCGGACGTCCCGCAAGCATTGCCTCAACCGTCAAGCCGGAGACATATTCCGTTACCAGGTAATCGATACCGCAGTCCCTCCCGAAATCGAAAGCCATCGCAACGTGCGGATCGGTGATCTTGGCCAGGCTCAGTGCCTCGCGGCGAAATTGCCGCCGCGCCGCGTCGCTTAGGAGCGCCAGCTGGGGCAGAGTCTTAAGCGCAACGTCGCGATCAAGCTGCTCGTCGCGCGCCCGAAACACGACTCCCATGCCGCCCGCGCCGATTTGTTCGAGGATGCGGTAATGCCCCAGTACTTGACCAATCGTGAGAGAGGAGACCGTCACTCACCGGATACTAGGCTGGCGATTTGTAAAGGTCAACAATTGGAGGCGAGCATCATATCGACCCTGGAGAGTACCGCCAGTGTGCGGGCGCGTGGGCCAGGTTAACGAGAAGCATAACGCGGATTCGCCTAGCTTTACGCCGCGGCTGGACTCACGGAAATAACTGCCACCGGCAGCCGCGCCACGATGAGCGTACCCTTGCCGTTCGAATGGATGTCGAGGTTGCCGCCCAGTTGCCGGAGTCTTTCTCGCATGCCCCGGATTCCAACCCCGGGAGTGCCCGTTGAGGCCATCTCAAATTGTTTTTCTGGCGGTATGCCCTTGCCTCCATCCTCGACTTCTACGCAAACGTAACCGTCAGAGGCGGCAACGCGAATCCTGGCTGTCGGGCTTTCCGAATGGCGATGAATATTGGTGAGACACTCCTGCACGGTCCGGAAAATCGCCGTTTCCGACTCGCGCGCAAGCCGCCCAAAATCCAGTGGGACCTCCAAATCCACTTTAATCTTGCTCCGTTCGGCGAATCCATCGACGTACCAATGGAGAGCCGAAGCAAGCCCTGCTTCGTCGAGCAGAGGGGGATGGAGCAGGTGGGAAATCGTGCGGACCTCTCGACTGAGTTCCTGTACCAGAGCCGCGCTGTCGTTTACCGTGTTGGCGGCTTTCGTGAGGCGTTCGATGTCGGCTCCCACGGCGGCAAGGTTCATTCCGAGCGCGGCCAGCATCTGACCCACGCTGTCGTGCAACTCACGGGCGATGCGCCGTCTCTCATCATCCTGCAATTGCATCAGACGCGCCGAGAGTTCGCGTAGATTTTGATTGGTCCTGTCGAGTTCTACCGTGCGCTCCTTTACCGCTTCTCCTAGTTCTTTTTGTGCAGCCCACAGTGCTTCCTCACGGCGGCGGCGGGCTTCTCCCATCGCCATCAGGACACTGGAAACCGACACGAAGACCAGAATACCTGTGACCTGTGCGATGCCGACGACGCGAAGCGAGTGCATCGGGGGAATGAACCAGTACTGCGCTCCGATGAGAGCACAAACAATACTCAAGATGGACGGGCCGACTCCGCAGTACCAGGCACAGAAAGCTACCGCTGGAAAGAGCGTGATGTACGGTAAGTAGTCGCCTAAAAAGGGATTTAATCCCAGACGGACCAGTAAGGCCACTACCGTTGCTAATAGAGCAACGGCGTAACGTAATCCCGTCGTCTCCGAGATTTTGGTGGAGAGCGAAGCGTTGGTCGCCATAGTTTTACCCTTGCTTGGGGAAATCTACAAAGCCAGCTCAGAAAAGGCCAGGAGTACGATGACGAAGCAGACCACAATTATAACGAGAATGGTTGAATATACTAGGAGAATTTCTTGCGGACGAAGCCGCTCCGATATGGCCCGGTCCGATCGAGTAAACACCGGCTGCTTTTGTAGCTAGGCGGCACGATCCGAAGGCTCGCTCATTCTTGCGTCCAGATCGCGGATGCGCTCTTGTCTTTCATAATATTCGCTCCGCTCTTCGTCCGTCAGGCCCACATAGGCATCCAGTTCCAATGCCTCGACCTGTTTCCGGAGAAGGTCTACAAACTCGGCCTGGAGTTTTTTCACGAAGTTTTCCATACGCCTCCAAGGCAACGGTTTCGGCTTTCGACGAAGAGGCGCGCAAACTGGGATGTATTCAAGGAAGAGAAAGTTGCCGCTCTTGTTCGATAAAAGCGGGTGTCGCACTGTTTCGTTTTTGTTTTCTGTCATTTGGCAGGACTGTGGGTGGCTCACCGCCATTCAAAGCGGAAGATAATCAGATCGACTTCACCGGCATGGCCATGACATCATCCACCAGCCCGACTTCCTTTTGCACGAACGGCTCGGCATAGGTGACGCCGCCCATCATGCCGTAGAAGCGGGCCATGGATTCGACCCGCGCGCGAATTTCTTTTTGCGCGGGAAAGATTCCGCTGCCAGCCTCCTGGTCGGTGAACTGAGACTGATACGCCATCAGCGAAGCGAAGCGCGTTTCGAACTGGTCGGTGATATCCACGACAAACGTAGGTCGCACGTCGCGATACAGGCTGGCGTAAATAATCTTGAAAGGACGATGAGGAGCAGCCGAATCGCCACCGGGGTTGCCGATGGCTGGCGGCTGATGGCTGACGGCCGAATTCAGTTTTGCGAGTCCCGATAGAAACGCGGCTTCGTAGCCGAGAATCGAGGCCGTATAGTGATCGGGATGGCGGCCCTCCCAGTAGGGAAGAATCAGCACCCGCGGACGCTGCTCGCGAAGCACGCGGACGACCTTCAAACGATTCTCCCAGGTATTTTCGACGCGGCCGTCGGGAATATCGAGCGCCTGACGCCAGGAAACTTTCAGGATGCGCGCCGCTTCCGCCGCTTCGCGGGCGCGGTCTTCGGCGGTGCCGCGCGTCCCCATTTCACCTTGCGTGAGGTCGAGGATGCCGGTGCGGTGTCCGCGCTCGGCCATTTTGAGGAGAGTGCCGGCGCAGGTTTGTTCTACGTCATCGCGGTGCGCGGCCAGGGCGAGAATGTCTAGGGGCATAAATACGTCGTTGGGCGCTGGTCGTTCGGGCGCTGGTGCCTAAGGGCAGCTTACGTGTGACTCCTCGGAATTCTAGAATGCCAACGACTAACGACCATCAACCAACGACTGTTCTCACGCTGCAGGCTTCGTCGTCCGCCGATTCGCCAGCGCGAAGGCCAATCCGAACATGAAGAGCGCAAACAGCACCAACGTCAGAATCGATGCGGCTAGCGGGAATGCGCGGGGCGCTTCGGGATACATCAGCGTGCGCAGTGCCTCGACGCCATAGGTCAGCGGATTGGCGTACATAAGCCAGCGAATCCATCCTGACGCTCCGGAAAGAGGGAACAGAGCTCCCGAAAGCAGCCACAGCGGGATCAGAAATAAATTGATGATGGCGTGAAAGGCTTGGGTTGAATCCATGGGCCAGGCAATGGTGAAACCGAGCGCGGTCAGGGCGAATGACACGAGGAAGACGGTGAGAACGATGAGCCCGAACGAGGCGATCGTCATGTGCACGCCGACGAGCGGGGCGAAGACAAGAAAAATCAATCCTTGGGCGGTGGCGAGGGTGGTGCCGCCCAAAACTTTTCCCAGAACAATGGCGGCGCGGGGCACCGGCGCCACCAGCACCGAAAGCAGGAAACCTTCGTTGCGGTCTTCGATCACCGACATCATGGTGAAAATTGCAGTGAAGAGGACGATCATCACCAGCGTTCCGGGATAGAAATAATTTAAATAATGCTGCTGGCCGGCAGCCTGTCCCGAACGAAATGACGTTCCGAACCCGGATCCGATAACGACCCAGAACAAGAGTGGGGAAACGATGACGCCCACCACACGCGCGCGCTGACGATAGAAGCGCACGATCTCGCGCCACCAGAGTGTGAAGGCGGGCAGCAGGACTCCGGCAGATGCGGGAGCGGTTGCGGGGAAGGTCGCGGTCTGGGTTGCCATTGGATTTAGTGTAGCAGCGGTTGCGGCTCTCGAAAACCGCGAGACGAACGCGACGAGCCGCGACGAGCATAGCCTCTTGCCATAAACGCGGAGGCTGTTTTATGATGCCGCGACTCTCTGGAGGGCTCTATGAAACTGTCGTTATTCGCCATTGCTCTGACCTTGGCTGCACTTGTCGCGGCGCACCCGTTGCTTGCGCAAAACGCCTTCGCACCGGATCAGGTTAAGTTCGCGCCCGCTCCGCCCTTCCTTCCCCCCGGAGCGCAGTTGGCTGTGCTCGAAGGCGATCCCATGGCCTCCTCCGGCGATTTCACCATCCGTCTCAAAATGCCGGATGGCTACAAGGTTGCACCCCATACTCATCCCAACAGGGAAAACGTAACCGTGATCTCAGGCACGCTCAAGGTTGGGATGGGAGATCAATTCGATGCCAGCAAGATGGCGGCATTCCCTGCTGGCAGCTTCGCCTACCTGGATCCCAGCATGCACCACTACGCCGCAGCTTCAGGGGAGACTGTAGTCCAAATCCATGGCATGTCGCCGGTGAAGTTCAACTACATCAACCCGGCTGACGATCCCAGCCCCAAAAAATAGGTAGGCGAGAATGGGCTCGGTGTGGAGGCCGAGCCCTTGATCTTTCCATCTCGCTCAATACCATCAGCATCAATCGGTAGGGTCAGGTGGGATGGGAAACCTTTTTTCTGATGAAGATGAAGAGGTCTTCGAGGCTGGTCTTGCTTAGGATTAGCAACATTGCCCAAGTTTGGTTTCCTCTCGTATGCCAACCTCATTCATAAACTGCCGTGCCAGTGTCCACCGAAGGGTTGCTGGGATCGGTCACGTCGAGCAGTTGGATGCCTTTGGCGACTGATGTGCCTGCAATCGAGTTCATCACCAAATCAAATTGCATGATCGTGCCATTCGAAAGCGTCAGATTTATAGAACCGCTCCCATCGGGATTGACGGAATAGGTTCCGCTCCCCGTGCCCATCGTAGCCAACCCAAAACCCGGCCGGTCTGTGAAGGAAAGCGTCACCTTACTCACTCCGTCGAACTTGATGGCTCCGACTAATGCCTGCTGGGGCGCTGTGTTGGTCCACCAGTTCAACAGGATGCTGTAAGTTCCCTTGAGCTTGGCCGCAGTCGCTGGACCCGAAAGGCTGATTAAGTTCGCCGTGCCGGCCAACACCCCCGATTGCTTGGTGCTATCGAGCTCCAGCAATTGCAGACTCTTGGCGATGGAACCGGAAACGGAGTTCAATACGAATCGGGAAGGGTGCCGTTAATGCCACCTCCGGTTAGGTTGAGCGCCATGGACCCGCTGCCGTTCGCGCTCACAGCATAGGTGCTGCCGCTCGTGACAGTCAACCGGATGAGCGTGCCATCGTTCATGACGGTCATGAAGCCGGAAGTAACCGCACCGGCACCGTCGAAGTTCAGTATCCCTATTTCGGCACCCTGGCCGCCCGAGGGCGTATTCCACCGGTTAGTCAGAAAGCTGTAACTCCCCTTAACATTCGCAACGGTATAGGTGGCTGCCGCTGAGATGTTGGTGAACGCGAACAATGCAAGCAGTACTACAAGCAAAGGTAACTTTCTGATGAACATGGCGCGCCTCCCGGTGCGAATTGGTCCAAACCCGATTTTCGTTCTTGGCTTCGACGACGGCAGCAATTACTAAGTCATGGATTGTGTGTATGGGTGCCCCGGGAGGGATATAGAAGGGCTTGCACTAGCAGATTGAAGCCTACTCCGGTCAAATCATCCCGTCAATAAGTAATACTTGGGCTTTCTTAGGAGTGTTTCCGCCGGGCCTTTTTCTTGCCGGCTTCTGGTGCCGGTTCGGCGTCTTCGCTCCAGAAGCGGTGCCCGGTGCGATGGATGAAAACATCTTCCAGGGTCGGCTTGCTCACGCTTAGGGACTGGATCTCTCCGGGAAAGGCCTCGACTACGTCGGGGACAAAACGATGGCCATTTTCAATTTCGAGGCGGACTTGCTTGTCCATGACGGTGGCATCGACGTGAAATTTGTTTCGG
>Ga0210403_10004545_pt1 | contig 11940 bp, 12 predicted proteins | sample IncBWC19MmetaG_FD_150863 | JGI IMG/M metagenome (GOLD analysis project Ga0210403, IMG submission 150863) | Forest soil microbial communities from Barre Woods Harvard Forest LTER site, Petersham, Massachusetts, United States - Inc-BW-C-19-M | ecosystem: Environmental > Terrestrial > Soil >... | reverse complement strand
CTCCGATGAGGCCGCAGCCAGGCGTGCGGTGTGAGAGGCCACTTTCACCGCTAAGCGAACGATGCGCGCGGCGCCCATCCTCTTTGCGACTTCAGCTATGACCTCCAGCGCTACACCGGCGCCGCCGAGAACGTAGGCGTCGTCGGGATTGACGATGGCTATCGCTGCATCGTGGCGATTACACAGGTCTTCGACAGCGCCGTAAGACAAGCCGCGGACGAAAAGTAAGCCATCTCCGGACCTACTGAACGCGTCCATGGCGTTGGCGCGTTGCGCTACAAGGTCGAGGGTCATCGTGGCGTCCATCAAACCCGCGACACTCCAGGCCGCTACTTCGCCCACGCTGTAACCCGCAACGATCAGCTTGCGAGGCCACGTATCACGCAGGGTCGCCGCCGCAGCAAGCGCCTGCAACGTACAGAGAATTTGTCCGACGCGGCTTTGGTGCAGAGTGTCACCCGTATCGGTTCGAACAATTTCGCGTGGGTCGCGTCCGCCGAGCAAGGTCGCTGCGTGAGCAAAGAGGTTCGCGGCTTGCGGTGCTTCACCGGTCAAGGCGAACATATTGGACTGCTGTTGCCCCTGCCCGGAGCATAAGACGGCAAGCGTCATCGACGGCACCTCACCGGTAAAACAGAATGCCAATTGTGGCCGCCAGAGTCGCGATACTGAACACGGTACTGGCGATCACTATCGAACCCGCTTCCGCGGAATCGAGCCGATAATTCACCGCTAGCAGGATGCCGAAGAAGCCCGACGGCAGAGCTGACAGCAGAACAGATATCTTGGCCGTTTCTGTGGGGACTGGAAAAACGCAAACAATCGCGGCTGCCAGCAAGGGTTGGATCAAGTTTGCTGTACCGGTAGCAGTCCCGATCTGCCAATCGAGTCGGAACGACTGAGCCGACAGGATCAGGCCGGTCAGGAATAGGGCGACACCGCCTGCCGCCTGACCGATGAGTTGCAGCGAAGCCCGAGTAGCGTTGTCAAGGCTTAGGCCAGCGAGCGAAAGTAGAATCCCTAGCACAGGAGCCAGGACAACGGGTTTGCTGAACGCGGGCCACAGCGCTAGCAATATGCGAGCCGCCGAAGTTCCGGTATCGGCCTGTCTCTTGCTATCGTTGAGTTCGAGCAGCAGCACGGTGATTGGAGTCGGCAGGATCGAGCCGGCCGCGATGGCGATTGCGACGGGCACGGTTCCCTTCGAGCCAAGTATCGCAGATACAATCGGTAGGCCGGCAGCCGCGAAGTTGGGCAAACCCACTGTCAGAGCCTGCAGCGCGGCTACGCCGACGGGTGTTCGAAAAGCCTGACGCTCGAAAACGTACCAGAATAAGTAGGGCACCAGCATGACCGCGCTGAGTATCGCAAAGAGCGACCCTTGCGCCATCATCTCGCTGCGTTGGGTGGAGGCCGTCGCCACAAACAGAGATGCCGGCAGGGCAAAGTCCATGACGAGGGCATTGATTTCGCAAACATGATGATTGTCGATGGTGCGCATCCGCCCGGCGACAAAGCCAAGTGCCAGAACGAAGAAGATGGGCGCCAGCGCCGAAACGATCACATACGACATGACTGAAACTCTGCTTCGGAAGCCTGGATGAAGAGTGACATCGCGAGAAGGTCTGCCGATCCACCGGGGCTGAGTCGACGTGCGATGAACGACTGGTGGACGACACTGGCCCGCTCGCGCCAGTTGCGCCTACCCACGCCGCCATCATCAAGAAAAGCGCGGGCCGCGCACTGGGCATAGCGGAGGCCGGACATGCCGCCCCGGTGTAGAAGGTTGGTATCTTCAAGAGAGGCGATCAAGGCGAAGCAGGCCTGGACGCGGGCTGCTTCAGGGTCGCCTTGTGCGATCAAGGCGCCCCATCGCAGGGCGGGCAAACCGACCGCATAGACGCTCGGAAAACCTCGGGCGGCCTCCGCTCGCGCACCGCCAGCTCCATAATATCGGCGTGCCTTGCCACCATGGCTGTGTAGCGGCACGGGCCCATCCAAGATATTCCTGCTCCAGAGACGCACCACCACGTCGCCGAGCGACATCGTAGGATCGGCCAGCCCGACTGCCTTGGCGCCCGCAGCTGCGCAAAGCAAGCCCAACCCGAAGATGGCACCTTTGTGCGTGTTGACGCCACCGGTCGCCGCAAACATCGCAGCTTCGGCTTCGAGACCGATGATCCTGAGACGCCCTATGCCACAACCCTTGGCACCGGCTTCTGCCAGGGCGTGTAGATGGGGTTTGATCGCGGCGGCGCTGCGCTGAAACGCGCCAAAGTTCATATCCGAATGGCTGCCGGAGTCGACATGGCTGACAAGCCCGGGCTTGGGCCAAGTCTCCAATTCGCGCAGAAGACACCGGACGGCAATGGCGGCAATCGCCTCCGCCTCATGAACGTTCGGAAATCGAGCCTCCGACCGGCGCCTCTGGTGCGAGTGTTGTGCCAGAGCGGCCGTCATGATTGAATCCTATCGCCGAGGAAGAGCTTCGCGTCGAGCAGAGCGACGCTATCAATGGTCTTGACTAGCAACTCGGGCGCGCCCGTGTGGAGTTCGCGCCAATTCACGGCCGCACCGTCATCACGCATCACTTCTCCGTCGATGCGCATCGGTGCCTTAGCTTCCATTGCAGCAAGATCTGCGGTCATCCGTACGAGATCACTGCAACAATGGATCGGCAGCAGAAGATCGAGGTCCGAAGTGTCTGTCAGGTAGTCCAATCCTGTGAGTGTCGACCACGCCAGACTGCCGAAGATTCGCGCCTCCACGCCAAACCGCGAAGCGAGGCTCACCACTGCGCCGAGTGTCTGCTGCCACCGATTCGGTGCCACGCTGATGGCGGCGCTCAACCCGGGTGGCGGTGCTGTCGAAACGATATCTTCAGGCTGGGCAAGGACCGAGAGCCGTCGTTTGCCGGCGAATGGTGGCAAAGGTAAACCCAGCGGCAGCCCGTCCGACTCGCCGTGCATGGCGCGCCGCGCGATGAGAGGCCAGCCCCGATCGACCCATTCGACGACCAGCGGCTCTCCGGCAAGATCGTCGTGCCTTTGCAGCAGGGAGCGCCACGCTGCCGGTGACACCAAGACCAGATCGTGGCGGCGGATCGTCCGATTATGACGATAGCAGTGCGAGGTCATGCACGCGCTCCGCGATGTCGGCTGCCTTCGAGCGCCCATTTCGAATTTTGCCAAGACGATCTCGCTGGTCTCCGCTCTTGCGAGCGTCCTTGAGCAAGCTCTCCAATTGTTCAGCCAACGAGATTTTCTCGTCCCAGACCGCAAGCACCGCGCCGGTCCGAACCATATTGTCCAACCCCGGAGCAAAAACCGGCGTGGACCTCGCTTTCTCCTTGAGAACGTCGATAGAGAGCTTGGTCACCCTGGACATCGAAGGCAGGTCCATCACCGCCGGCTCGGCCCCCGGCAGTGCCACAAGGGCGCGGGTCGGCGCTGCTGTCGCAAGGAAAGCCCCGGCGGCGGAGTGGCCGTAGAGCAGACCCACGGTCGGACGGCCCTGCATGTCGGCGTAGATCAGGCACTTGGCGAGGTGCGCGAGATATTCGTTCAGTCCGAGAAGCTCGTCGCGCTTGCTCATGCGCTGGCTGTCGCTGTCGACCAGCACCAGGATCGGACCTTCGCCGCCTTGCTCCACCGCATCGAGCACGTGGCGCGACAGGCGGATGGCCTCGTCCACGCCGAGGGGGATCCGTCCGGCGACGCCGATCACCACGGCGCTGCCGCCTGACTGCAAAGGGGCGGACCCCAGCAGCACACCTTTGTCATTGGCAACGTCGTGGCCTTTGGGGAATAACGAGGTGAAAATGTCATCGAGCGTCATAGCGCGGCTCCCGGGCCTTATTGGCAAGATCGTTGAAGTCCGCCGCAGCCATGGCCGGCACGGCTTCGGTGTCGGCGACGCCCTCGGCTTTCCAGATGTCCACCGCATCGGCGCATAGGCCGAAGCGTTGCAGCCGTTGCTCCAGGCGAGCCTGCTCGGCTTTCAAGACATCCGGGCCGAATCCTGGCACGGCGCCGATCAAATGCAGGGCGATGTTGCGGAAGCTCTCGACAGTGTCGTCGACGAAGGCCTCGGCGCCGCCGAGCAGCCGCCGGTGCTTGCCGCCCATCGTGCGCCACACTAGCGCGCGATCCCTGGAATCGAACTCCTCGACGCCGCGGTTGGTCTCGATGACTTCGGGACCAGAGACACTGATGCGGCCTTGTTCAGAAACGGCGAGCGCCGAACAGCAACCGGCGATCAGTCCGCCGCCGCCATAGCAGCCTGCACGGCCTCCGATCAGACCGACAACCTTCACGCCCGCCGTCCGCGCCTCGATAAGCGCGCGCATGATCTCGGCGACGGCTAGTTCGCCCGCATTGGCCTCCTGCAAGCGTACCCCGCCAGTGTCGAACATTATCAGCACCGGGATCGACCTGACGTCGCGAGCCGCCCGCAGAAGACCACCCAGCTTAGCGCCGTGAACTTCGCCGAAAGCGCCACCCATGAAGCGCCCCTCTTGAGCGGCGACAAACACCGGCGCGCCGGCAATTCTGCCGCGCCCGACGATGATGCCATCGTCGAATTGCGTTGGAAGATCGAACACCTGCAAATGCGGGCTCTCTTCGCGCTGATCGGGTCCGATGAATTCCTGAAAGCTGCCGGAGTCGAGCACTAGTCGAACACGCTGTCGGGCGGGGGCCTCGTACCAGCTCACGATCTTGCGATTTGCAATGATCGGCACAACCGGCGCCTCGGGTTTCGAAGTGCTCATTGGTCGTCCTCCTCGATCAAGCGGACGGCCTGCGCCAGGCGCAACGCCACGGTGTCCGGTCGCGCACCGCCATCGTTGATGGAAAGCTTCAGGCCACCGGGAGAGCGGCGCTCGACGAAGTCGGCAACCACCGCCTCCCACACCGCGCCGAAACCTTCGGCCGCGGTGTTGATGTCGACCTGGCATTCCGTACCGGGCAGTACCCGCTCCACCAACACTTCCAGATTGCCGGAAGCGACTACGCCGATGATGGCCAGCCGTTTGGAGCCAGTCGCGCTCTCCTTCGCCTTGTGGCGATAGCTCAGGGTTTCCATCGGAGCTTCCTCTTCACCAGTTGCGGAATTTGGAGGGCGGCGCATAGAGTCCGCCGGACCATCCGACGAGATCCTTGATGGAATGCGCCGCCAGCAGACCCCTGTCTGCATCGAGCGGATCGATGTCCAGGTCTTCCGGTCGATGGATTACGCCCCGCTCACGCAGGCGTTGGACCATCTTTGCATCCCGGCGGCGGCCGACGTCGGTGTAGCCCGCCACCCCACGGATCGCTTGCTCGCGCTCGTCTTTGTCCCGGCAGAGCAGGAGATTGGCGATTCCTTCTTCGGTAACGATGTGGGTGACGTCGTCGGCGTAGATCATCACAGGTGCGAGCTCGAGATTTAGCTTCTTCGCAAGTGCGAGTGCATCTAGCTGTTCGACGAACTGCGGCTCATTCTTCTCGCCGAAGGTTTCGCCGATCTGCACCACCAGTTTGCGGCCGCGCCGTAGAGGTGCCGGGCCTTCGGGATCGGCCTCCTTGCCCGCTTGCAACCAGGGTTCGCTCGGGTGACGGCGCCCTCTCGGGTCGGAGCCCAAGTTGGGTGCTCCGCCGAAACCAGCGATCCGTGAAGCGGTAACGGTTGAAGAATTTCCATGCAGATCGATCTGCAGGGTGGAGCCGATAAACATGTCGCAGGCATAGAGCCCCGCGATCTGACAAAAGGCCCGGTTCGAGCGCAACGAACCATCGGGGCCGGTGAAGTAGATGCCCGATCGGGCGCGAGTATACTCGTCCATCCCGACTTCCGATCCGAACGAGTGGATCTGCTGAACCCAGCCAGATTCGATCGCGGGGATAAGGGTAGGATGCGGATTGAGTGCCCAGTGGGTGCAGACGTTGCCCTTCAGGCCCAGCTTCTGGCCATAAGTTGGCAGGAGCAGTTCGATCGCGGCGGTACTAAAGCCGATGCCGTGATTTAGTCGGCGTATGCCATAGGGCGCGTACAGCCCCTTGATGGCAAGCATTGCCGTAAGGATTTGAATTTCGGTGATCGCAGCCGGATCGCGCGTGAACAGCGGCTCGACATAGAAGGGCTTTTTTGCCTCGACGACAAAATGTACTTGGTCGCCGGGAATATCGACGCGCGGTAACCGGTCGACGATCTCGGCCACCTGCGCTACGACGAGACCGCTCTTGAAGGTCGTCGCCTCCACGACCGTCGGCGTGTCCTCGGTGTTGGGACCGGTGTAGAGATTACCGTCTTTATCGGCACTGACCGCCGCGATCAGGGCCACCTGCGGCGTGAGGTCGATGAAGTAGCGCGCAAAGAGTTCGAGATAGGTATGGATGGCGCCGAGCTCGATCTTGCCGCCGAACAGCATGCGCGCGATACGGGCCGCTTGCGGACCCGAATAGGAATAATCCAGCTTGCGCGCGATGCCCTTCTCGAACACATCGAGATGCTCGGGTAGCACGACACCTGACTGGATCATGTGAAGTTCATGGACCCTCGCGGGATCAACGTTGGCGAGCGCAGCGGCTAGGACGTCCGCTTGTTTTTGGTTGTCACCTTCCAGACATACGCGGTCGCCGGGTCGAATTACCGCTTGCAGAAAAATCGATAGATCTACGGCCTCGACAGTCTTGCCCGACGCGTATCTGCGTCCGTCGGCGAGGCGTTCCGCCAGACTAGTCTTTTGCGTATCCCAGTTTTTCATTTTCGTTATCTCTCTTATTCTCGTGGCTTTCTTCCGAGGAGCTGGATGAAAGCGCGCGACCGAGGCGGAGATCGCCACATTGATATTGCCCCGGATCTCATTCGAGACCGGCAGATGGCTTGAACACTGGCCGTCGCCGACAACAACGCCAAAGCAACAACTTTGAATGACTTCATGAAGTTCTCCTGTTGCTTTCGTAAGCGCCGATCGAGCTCGAAGACCAGTTGCACGTACAGGTGTCGCGCGAGGCATCGAACAAATTCGATTAAGAACGTCGCGCAATGTTGCGATGTAAGCGAGTTTGATGTTGTTGAATTATGTAAGTCGCTGTGTGATACGTGACCCTCGACGAACGCATCGACACCAAACAAAACCTCAGTGGGATTAGGCTCGGTAATCCAAATGGTACAATTGATCGAACCGATAGGTATGTCGGCGCTTTGAATATCGAATCGATTGCAAGGAATGATCAGCTGATCGCTTCGCGTGCGATCAAATGGAAGGCGGGGACAGTGGATCAGGCGGGTTGCGTTTGTCGACGTTGGCCGCCACGACTGAAGTTGCCATAATGCTTGATCGCCTTGTTACGTGCATCGTCAGTCCATTTGGCGGGAGGAGCCATCATTCGATCCCAAAGTGGAGACGATTCGAAATCCTCGATCGGTTCAGCCTCGAACTGCAGCTCATCCCAGCTTGAAATCTCAGTTCTTCACGGTCGACCACCGACTGTCAGAAGCTCAGCTGCACCTTCATCGAGCGGCTGCGGTCACCGGCATGCTCGAAGGCCGTTTACACGTCGTCGAGCCCATCAAGTCGACCGGGCGCCGATTGATGAGATCGACGGCGAGACCGAACTCCTCGTGAAAGTGAACGTGCCGCGGACTTCGACCACCGCACTCCGGGGAACGGTGATGTCGCCCTCAAGCCCCAGCTACAACAGCTCGCCGCGCGGGCCTCAAAAAGTCGAGGTCCGGACGGACGCCCGCTCATTGACGGAGGCCTCGAAATGCACGTCGAAAATCGCCCTTATTGGAGGCATAACCGGCAGGCTCCGCCCCGCATGCCACGTTGATGATCTGGTCGGCGCCGACTGCGCGGCCCTTTTTGACGCTCGCGGGTCTCGCTATCACCCCGCTTCCCGCCAGCGCGGTCATCACCGGCTTGCGAGTCCTCGGCCCTGACGAAAGCCTCCCGCGTCTTCCCGACCTTGAGTTCGCGATCTACGAGAAGGCCCAGCCCGATGAAGCCGTATCCGCGCTCGCCGCAGCTCTGCTGGCGCTTGCACAAGGTCCATCGCGCCCAACGATTTGAGATGACCCGGCGTTCAGGCCTTCCAAAGTCGGCTATGGATCTTGGCCCTGAAAAAGCGGCCTCAAAGGGAAGTCGACCCAGAGCAGGTATATCGGACCTCGATCGCAACCATCAGTGGTTGAACCGCGACGGTGTTCATGACGCGCGTTAGATTAAAGCTTTGTGGTCAGCGATTTTGATTATGCCTGTAACGCAACGACGATGCGGCCGTGATGCGAGGCGATGGCGGGATCGAGTATCTCGCGCCGGTGCGCTTTCAGCACCGCCAGAGCGCCCGACTCGTCGACGCCCATCAACCGCGAGTAGCCGGCGACATTAACCGCCAGGATCGCTGCCAGTCGCCTCTCGACGCGCTCGTCTGCAACGAAGCACCCTTGCCGCTAATTGTTGCCTGCCGGAAAGACCACCATCATTCGAGGCACCGGGGGCTTGTCGCCTGATCCAAACGGCCCTGGTACCTTGTGGCTGACCGGTGGCAGACTTTTGAGATAGTCGGCAATCGCGCCGGCGTCGGATTTCGTCAATCCGGCGAACGCGCGCCACGGCATGATCGGAGCGAGAATTCGTCCATCCGGCCGAACGCCGGCCTGGATGGCCGCGATAATCTGATCCCTGCTCCAGTTCCCCAGCCCCGTTTTGTCGTCACGCGTGAGGTTAGGACCGACGAATGTACCCAGACCTGGCAGGTCGAAACCGACGTCGGAGCCACCCAGAAACCGCGATGAATCGGGCTTTCCGAGAAAATAGCCTGGGGTATGACAATCATTGCAGCTGCCAAATCGCACAAGATATTCGCCGCGCGCGACTCGGCTATCAGCGGCAACAGCGGTTACGCCGGCTGCGGTTAGCGCCATTGCCGCTACAAACTGAATAACCTTTCTCATCTGGTAACCTCGCCAAGTGAATTGGAGTACCGCCCGATTGAAGGAATGCGGCTCGGCATCGAAGATTGATCTCGCAGTTCCGCGTTGCGGCATCGTTTCGCGGTCGTCGCGAGTGCTGCTGTTGTAATTGACGCCTCGTCGAGGCCGGATGCGACTAGCCACCGACCGTCGTAAGTCATTGCGGAGCGACGGCCGTTATGCTCGAAGCAATAGGTCGCGTAGTTCTACGTGGTGTACCGAAAGCCGCATCCCTCAGGATCATCTCGATATGCCCTTGTGCCCCGTGCATTGACGTTCTCTCTCCGGCCTTGAACAACTTTGAACGTCGCGCAATCTTGCGACGTAAGCGAGTTTAACGTTGTAAGGTTGTGTTTATCCTGCTGCTGAGAGCGCATATCGGTGACCCGGGTCTCCAGACGGAGGCGTCAGCTATATGCCGTTCACCGATGCACGTCCGTGGCGACAGGCGTGTCGATCCTCAATATCGGATCGATTGCAAAGAATGATCATCTGAAAGATCAATCCTACTCTGAGGCCCGACACAAAAGGCGAGCGCCAGCGGATCCGAGAGCGTCATGGACGAAAGCGGCCATCCATCGCTCGAGATCGAAGCCGTTAGTCGCTTCGACGTAGACGGCCACCAGGGATGAGATGGAGAACCCGAGCTTTCCGCTGACGGCATCCGAACAACCGTGAAGAGCGGGTGTTCCATTTTTAAGCGTACATGATGCTTCCTTGTTGTGCCGAACCAGCTTCGCACATTGAGCATTGAGCTGCGACTAACATCGCCGCAAGCAACACGATTAGCACAACCTTACAACGTTAAACTCGCCTCCAAGGAAAACCCGCGCAACGCTTGCGCCTGCAATTAGCCCTTTGGGCTCCCACCGAGGGCAACAGGAGCGCATGATGACTCTATTCAAGCTTTTTGCCGCCTTGGCGTTGTTGTCGGCGACTGCAAGCACGCCCGCGTTCTCAGAAACATTGCGAAGGCAAGCATGTCACAACCACGTTTCAAGAAATAAGCGAACCGGAGCTGCTAACCAATCTTGGTGCCTCCACAACTATTCTGCAGACGAGATCGATTGTTCTTATGTCGATCGAAGCCAATGCGCTGCAACAGCAGCAGGAGGGCTCGGCGAATGTGCGCCCAACGCCTTTCGGTAGATTGCATGCGCGAGCTGCTGGACCACCCCATCTCTGGACTCCGCCATGGTGGGTCGCTTGTTCAAAACCCCCCTCTCATGCTCGGCGACGAACTGCTTCTGCAGCATGGCCTCAACGCGGGAGTGTTTCCACCAAGGCCGTATTGAGAAGACATTCAATTTACACCCACCATGTCGAAGTACTTCGACAACTGTTGCTGGCCACGGGCGTCGCTCCGTTACCTGTCGCACCGAACGCCTCGCCGCTCGCATCATCGCCAATCTCGGCTTCATCGACTTCAAACAGGCTTCGTCGATACCGATACCGGCTTCGGCAATGCTCTGAACGCTGCTCACATGGTCACGACACCGGGAGCGTGCCGGTGCGACGGCCATTCAGCTCGGAGACCAGGTGATACCTGGAGTGCTAGGACGCTTCCATGCCGTCGCTTTCCCATGCCTTGCTCACCGCGCTGAAGGACCAGGGCGCCCGGAATCGTGATGCTGACGGGCTGCTTCCCCAAAACCGCGTGGGTTTTCTCGTCGGTCTAGCGCTCTGGGGCGCGTCCTGCGCGCTTGTCGCCACCCTACTGCACAATTTCGCGAGCTACGCAGCGGCGCTGGCCGGCTACACGGCCGCGATCATTGCCAGCGATGAGCTCGGCGCGATTGGTGGCACCAACGGCGAGGCCTTCACACTCGCTATCACCCGCGTCAGCGAGATCTGGATCGGAATCGTGTGCGCCGGCATTGTCCATATGAGTGGGCCAAGCACGTTATCGTCAGTGAGAAACTGACGATGGACATAACCAAGTGATCAACCACTTGGGAACTTCATCGTGACGATGCGTCACTGATACGCCCTCTCGGCAGCACGATTAACACAACCTTACAACGTTAAACTCGCTTACGTCGCAAGATTGCGCGACGTTCTCGGTCGAACTTGTTCAATGCCTGAGAGAGTAATTATGCACGACACAGAGGGACATATCGAAGCGACAGAAAGCAGAGCGGCTTTCGGTACTCCACCCACACCGACACGACCCATTACTTGGAGCATGACGGCCAAGGCGAAACCGCACAGGCCTTTCGAGTTTGAGTCGGTATTACTTGCGATAGCAGGACATGATCTTCGGCAGCCACTTCAAGTCATCGAAGGCGCTCACGAATTTCTAGGTCGAGGCGTTCGAACAGCATCTGAGTTACGCCTGCTCCAGTTCGCTCAAAGGGCGACCGATCGATTGAGGGACCAGCTTGATGAACTTGTTGCCGCCCTTCATCTCCGCGAGCACGCCAAGGGGATAAAGCTAATGCCGGTGAGGGTCGGCCCCTTGTTGGAGCAAGCTACTTGCGAGAACGAAGACGAGGCTCAAAAGAAGGGGCTTAGCGTTCGTGCGGCCCCAACCAGCGCCATGATTGAGAGCAATGCGCTGCTTCTCGGCACCGTCCTGCGGAACCTGGTCAACAACGCCGTCAAGTACACGCAGCCGGGTGGCCGCATTCTTCTAGGTTGCCGCCACACCGACCAGAGCATCCGTATCGACGTGTATGACACCGGAATCGGTATTGCCAGGGACCGGATGCCTCGAATGTTCGAAGCCTTTACCCGTCTTGATCCTGCACGGTGCGACGGCCTGGGCATCGGCCTCTTCATCGTACGACAGGCGATCGGAATTCTGGGACACCGCATTGACGTCGCTTCCACTCCCTGTCGCGGGTCCCGCTTTTCCATTCTTGCGAGCCAAGCCGAAAGAAGTGAATGAGCGCCACTTATACAGCAACGCAAAGACGCACGGCAACGACGAATGGGAGGTGTTTGCCAACAGTTGCAATTGCCCTCGATTTTGATTCCCGC
>Ga0210403_10004543_pt1 | contig 11944 bp, 9 predicted proteins | sample IncBWC19MmetaG_FD_150863 | JGI IMG/M metagenome (GOLD analysis project Ga0210403, IMG submission 150863) | Forest soil microbial communities from Barre Woods Harvard Forest LTER site, Petersham, Massachusetts, United States - Inc-BW-C-19-M | ecosystem: Environmental > Terrestrial > Soil >... | reverse complement strand
CCAGCGTTGCCAGCGTTTTTTCGGAAGGCTGACCCGCTGGAATCCACCAGGGGAGAATCGGGGCGAATCCCGCCGCCAGCACAAAAGTCAAAATCTTCCGGCTCACCCAGCTCCTGATCTTCGTCACGGGCTTGGCCTTGCGCACCTGCCGCCAAACGTAGAACTCCCACATCAGCAGTGCTGCGGCCAGCGGCATCCAGCCATAGACACTCGTCTGGCGGTCCACCCAGAGCCAGCTGCGGAAAAAATGCCCCGATGGATGCGTGGCCGCCATTTTGGGCAGCAATAGCCAGCCGGTGACCTCGTTTCCGATCACCGCCAAAAGAATCACCAGCAGGCTCGTCAACTGAATCCACTCGTAGCTCGGCGACTTCCCGCATCGGGTGCATACCGGGCGTTCTGGAAGTATTCTCAGACCGCAATGCTCGCAGTACACGGCGACCTCGCTTTTCCCCGAATGGAGATACCGTCCCAGCAGCAAGAATCCTACTCCCTGGGAAGTGCCAAGCCTACTGGTCGCATGTGCAGGCTCCTCCAAACGCGCGGACATTGTCCGAAAGTCGTAACCCGGCTCATTTCTAAATGGCCCCTTTCCCCTTTTGTTCCGTGCCAAAAAAGAAACGAGGGCAGGCTCTAAACCTGCCCTCGCGAGATTGGTTGATTTGCAGCTTAGAACTTCAGTAGCAGGGCGAACTGCACCTGCCGCGACGAGCCAAAATCACCCGTCGGGAACCGCGTCGAGGTAATTCTACCGAACGATCCGCTGGTGGCGGTCAGCACCGGATTCCCAAAGTTCGGATGATTAAAGATATCGAACATTTCCGTTCTGAACTGGAGGTTAAACCGCTCGGTGATCTTCGTGTCCTTGGTGATCGAGAAATCGGTATTCACGAAGTCTGGTCCGGGGATGGCGTCGCGCCCGAGGGTTCCTGGATGGCAGGTTCCGGGAACAATTGGATAGGTTGAACCGCCTGGTTTGGTCGGAGTGCTGCTGAATGTGCATGGCACCGCGAGTGTCGCAAACGGTGACGTCGCGCAAGGGGAAATAGCCGGCGCAGCACCAGTTGGCGTTCCATTGAATGGTTCGCAAAGAAACGCATTCGTAAACCAGTTCGATGGGTTGTTCGTCGTTCCAATCGGAGCCAGGAGGTCTGGCCGAACCGTCAGCGAAATTCCTGTTCCTGGACCGATCGCCAACGTGGGATTCACAGGACTGCCGGACTGCGCCTGGAAGACAATTCCGAATTGCCATCCAGCCACCAGCCGGTTGCCCTGGAACGGAAGCTGATAAAAGCCGCTGAGGGCCACGCGATTACGCACATCGAATTCCGACGGTCCATAATCGCCGCGCGGGTTGTACGCGTTCTGGATGATGTACGTCTCACCTGTCGAGAGAGAGTTGTAGTCGAGCGACTTCGAATAAGTGTAAGTGGCCAGGAATTCTAGGCCACGCGACACGTGCTTGTTCACCGTGGCCCACACCGCGTTGTAATTGGAGTTTCCTCCGCTGGCGATCTGGTTGATGTTGCTGTATGGGCAGTTCGGATTGGGTGCCGTGCATTGTGCCGGGATGACAGGGCTGGTGGCCGGCAATGCCGGGAACGGCCGGGTGGAACCATAGAATCCGTCGGTGACAAACGGCTGATTGATATTCTGGGTAAGCTGAAGATGCGTGCCCTTGACGCCGACATAGGCAATTTCCAGGCTCACGTTCGGTGTGATTTGCCGCTGCACCGACAGGTTCCAATCCTGCGCATAGGAGTTGTCGAAACCCGGGGTGATCACCGTGGGGCCCAGGCTTGTGCCCACCACTGCCGCGCTTGGATTCTCGGCGGTAATCGCATTGGTTGCCGAAGTCGCGGTAATCGGCACCGCAAACGGAGGATTGCTGCTGAGGGGCGACACAATGTTTGTCGTGGGGGCCTGCGTCATGATGGCGTAGCCACCGCGCACCGATGTCTTTCCATCCTTGAACGGATCCCACGCAAAGCCAATGCGCGGCTGAAAGTTCAAGTTGTTTTGCTGGTAAGGCTGTCCCATCTCGACCAGATTGCCGGTCAGGGGATCGAAGTTCGTGAAGCGCCCCCTGGCTTCCGAAGGAGTCGCATTCCAGGCATAGCGCAGTCCGATGTTAATCGTCACATTGGATTTCCATTTGAAGCTGTCTTGTGCGAAAACATCGTAGGCTGGCTGCAGGATCTTGTCGTTGCCGGAACCCAGCTGTACTGTGAACGCGTTTGCCTGATCATTCAGGAAGTTGGTGAGGGAAGCGTAGGTTAGGCTCCCGATGTTGAAGGCGATGTTGTTGTTGTACGCCCGCCGGATCTCCCCTCCAAACATGAAGGTATGACGGCCCTTGAGCCAGCTGACACCGTCGTTCAGCACAAAGGTGGTATCACCGCGGCCCTGTGGCTCGCCCGTGGGTCCGCCGAACCCGATAGTGCCGCCCACGTTGATGAATGGGAGGCCGGACGCTACCGGAGAGCCGGGCGGCATGGTGATGTCAAACGCCGCGGGATCCAGCAGGCCATTCGGAGTGAACGTCAGGTGGATGCGGTTGAACCCCAACCGAACCGTATTGCTGAGAGTCGACGAAAAGACGTGATCTTCGCTGAACGTCAGCAACTGACGCAATCCATCGCGAGTATCGCCGAAACCTGGAAGATTTGCCGCGATGGCGCCGCCAGCTGTGGGTTCCTGGCGCAAATCCTTCTGCACCACGTAGTACCAGTGAAAACTGTCCTTCTGGCTAAGCTCATAGTCGAGGTCCGCCGAACCCTGATTCAACGAGACGTTGGCCAGCACTCCGCCGCTGAACAGGTTGAAGGTGTTGGGGTCGGTTGGGGTTTTCGAGGTTCCAGCAAGATTGGCGGCCGGAATCAACGTCAACAATTTCTGAATGGCCGTGGCAGTGGCGGGCACGGTTGCCCGATCATCCACGCTTGGTACCGGTGTCGAAACGCTTAAGCTCTGATGCTGGCGCAAGCCTTCATATGCCAAGAAGAAAAATAGTTTGTTCTTCAGAATCGGGCCGCCAGCGTCCACGCCGAAATCATTGCGCTTGAAAGGGGCCTGGGTAAGAAAATTGCCCTTGCTGTCTTTCGCAGCATTGAAAAAATTCCGCGCGTCCAGGTCGTTGTTCCGGAAAAATTCGAACAGCTCGCCGTGGTACACGTTGGTGCCCGAGCGGGTCGCCAGGTTCACGATGGCGCCGGAATTTCGACCGTATTGCGCCGGAAACGACGAGTTGTCAATTTTGTATTCCGCCAGAGTGTCAATCGGCGGCTGAAACGTAATCTGGTTCTGCACGTTGTCGTTCAGGTTGACGCCATTGACGAGCCAGTTGGTGGTGTCTTCCCGCTGCCCCGCGGTATTGATTCCAAACGATCCCTGCCCGCGCAAGGGAGCTGAAAGAAAACCGTTCGCCGGAGGCGTGATCGTCCCGGGCGTGAGCAAACTCAGATCCGTGAAGTGCCGTCCGTTCAGCGGAATCTGCTGCACAGTCTTGTCGTTGATCACCTGGCCAATTTCGTTGCTGCTGGTGTTGATCAACGGTTCTACGGCGACGACTTCCACCGTCTGGGAGCTTTGCCCGAGCGTGAGCGGGACATTTTTCGTTACTGTGCTGGCCACATCGAGTTTCAGCCCGGTGAAAACCATTTTCTGGAAGCCCGCAGCGGTTACCTCCAGCTTGTAGTTTCCGATAGAGAGCGATGGAAAAAGATACGCACCGGCGGAGTCGCTGTCCGTTTCGGATTGCACTCCCGTTGCTTCGTTTGTGGCCACAATCTTCGCGTTCGGAACCGCGGCGCCCGCGGGATCGGTTACCGTTCCTTGCAGGGTCGCGGTGGACTGCGCGTTCGACGGCCACGCCACCCCGAGAAGCAGGATGAGTGTGAATAGAACTTGAAACATGGATCGTTTGGATAGAGCGGTACCCTGCGATCTTTGCATCGTTTTTAACCCCTTGTATTTTTTCGCAGTCTGAAGCGCGCGGAAGCCTGTGGATTTCTAGCTCAGACCGCTCGTACTCGCAGTTAGCCCTCTTTGAGGGCAGGCTGGACCTGGAGGAACGGCGGGCCCACTACCCGCCATCCAAAAAAGACAGTGGCAATTTCGTTGCCAGATTCCCATTGCGGAAGTCTCATTAACTAACTTATTTTATACGGCTTAGAGGGCTGTCGGGTAAGCTCGAAGCCATGTATGGAACATCTCTACTACATTTTGTAAGCGCCTATGAAAAATCGAAGGCTCGCACTGAGCAGGTCAGCTCCGGTCCTTTTGCAGGATGAATGCACTTCAATGGCTTTTGCGGGAATACTGGCCACGGAATGCCGTTGTCCAGGTTGCTCCGTTGTCCGTTGATTTTTCCCAGGACTGTTCCACTTTGTTCGCGGCCACTTGGACCACCTTGATTCGATTCAAAACTGTTTGGCCTTCGGCGCCGCGGCTGGGCCCGGCAAACTCAGCCAAGCCCGCGGAAACTTTCCCCTCGAATACGTGCACGCGGCCTTCGTTATCCGCGAACATGCCGTGCCACTTTTGATCATCCGGGCTATAGGCGAACATATTTTTGCCGGTGTGCCCCTTCGATCCTTCCCAACTCTCGATTACCAAGCATTTGTCGAGGTCCAGGGAAACTTTGCTGGCAGCGCTTCCCGCCATGCCGGGGTACGTTACGGTCCAATCGCCAATCCAGAAATCCATCTGGCGGATTCGCGGATTCGCGGAACACGCTTGTGAATCTGGCGCAGCCAGCGCGCGAGTCGGCGTCAAGGAAAACCAGCCAGCCAGAAGAACGAGCAAAAGAACAATGCTGAACCGTCTAGAACTGGGAATAATTTTGGTCGGTTTCATGATGTTCTCCTCGTCTGCAACGGCGCTTTGTGAGGGGCTAAGTTTGGCACTTGCCTGGTTTGCGTGCTTTCGTTATTGTGACAAGAAATGTTGCAAAAGCGGCAGAGTGCGATTTTCGATGCCCCGGGAGATCGTCGCTCGCATATTGCGACCCTGACGCGCGACTATCCCGCGGGGCATGTAATCCCCTCGCACTTTCACGATCGAGATCAATTGGTCTACGCTTCTCGAGGGGTGATGACCGTGCGCACCGGTTCGGGCGCCTGGGTCGTTCCGACGCACCGCGCGGTTTGGATACCTGCGCCCGTCCCGCACGGCATCACCATGTCCGGCAATGTGGCGATGCGTACTTTGTATCTGAGGCCCCGGCTGGCGAGGACTTTGCCGCGGGCTTGTTGCGTGGTGAACGTGTCGCCGCTGCTGAAGGAACTGATTCTCCATGCGTGCATGTTTCGCGGGTTGAAGAGCAGGATCGGGTGGCAGGCGCATCTGATCAACGTAATCCTGGACCAACTGAAGGCCATCCAAACGGTTCCTCTGCAGCTTCCCACTCCATCCGATCCACGGGCGCTCCGCATCACCGAAACATTGTTAGCCGATCCGGCGGACCATCGGCCACTCACCGAGCTATGCAAAGCGTCGGGCGCCAGCAGAAGAACCGTGGAGAGACTGTTCCTGGAAGACGTGGGCTTGACGTTTGGCAAGTGGCGGCAGCAACTTCGCTTGATGGAGGCGATGCGGCTTTTGGCGGAGGGCGCGAAAGTTACTCACGCCGCGCTCGAATCGGGCTACAGCACGCCAAGCGCTTTCATCAACATGTTCCGAAAAACGTTGGGAACCACACCCGCCTGCTATTTCAGACTAGATCCAAGGGGGAAGTAAACGGCGGGTGGCGTTTGAATTCCGCAGGCATCGCGAATTCCGAGGAGAGTAACCTCCACCCCAAGACCCAGGTACCAAACAGCGGAACCTGGGGCACCTCGCATCTCTACCTCTTTGGAAATTGTCGAAGTGATCTTTTCTCTGCGGCTTCCAAGTCAACAAATTCCAAATCAATAAATCCGGCCCTCCCGGGTAAGCTGTTCGAGCTAGCGAGCGGCGCTGGCTGCGGTTTCTTTTTTGCGAGATTCTTTCCAGAGAGTGATGTAGGGCTTGAGGTCGTCCATCATTTTGGCGAATTGGTTGAGGTCTAGGGATTGGGCGCCGTCGCTGATGGCGCGTTCGGGGGCGGGGTGGGCTTCGACGATTAGGCCGTCGGCGCCGACGGCTACGCCTGCGCGGGCCAGGGCGGGGACGAGGCTGCGCTTGCCTGTGGCGTGGCTGGGGTCGAGGATTACGGGGAGGTGCGTGAGTTCGTTGAGCACCGGGATTGCGGAGATGTCGCAGGTGTTGCGGGTGGCGGTTTCGAAGGTGCGGATGCCGCGTTCGCACAGGATCACGTCGGGATTGCCGTGGGCTACGATATATTCGGCGCTCATCAGGAGTTCTTTGATGCTGCTGCTTAGGCCGCGCTTCAGGAGGATTGGGCGGCCGCATTTGCCGAGCGCCTTCAGGAGCATGAAGTTCTGCATGTTGCGGGCGCCGACCTGCATCACGTCGGCGTACTGCGCCACCAGATCCACGTCGCGGTCGCCCATTACTTCGGTGACGATCGCGAGGCCCGTGGCCTTCTTGGCTTTTTGCAGGAGCTTCAGGCCTTCTTCTTCCATGCCTTGAAAATCGTAGGGCGATGTGCGCGGTTTGAAGGCGCCGCCGCGCAGGAATTTTGCACCGGCCTTGGCGACTGCCTCGGCGGAGCGCATGATCTGGTCTTCGCTTTCGACAGAGCATGGCCCGGCGATTACTGCAAATTCGCCGCCGCCGATTTCGGCGTCGTTCACCTTGATGCGCGTTTTGCCCGGGCGAAATTCCTTACTGACGAATTTGTAGGGGGCCGTGATGCGCACTACCTTTTCCACCTGCGGCATTGCTTCGACCGATTCGAGGCAGGCGGTGACGTCGCCTACGCCTACGACGCCGATTACCACGCGCTCTTCGCCCTCGATCGAGTGGACCTTGTAGCCGAAGTGCTTAACGATGCCGGTGACTTCGTCGATTTCTTCCCGCGTTGAATGCAGTTTCATGGAAATAATCATGGTCGCCTGTTCCCTTTCGCGTTTGGCGTTGCTTGTGTAGCCCGTCGTGCGTAACCCCTGGCTGCTTTCGTGGGCCCTAAAACAAAAAAGCCCACTCGGTGCGAGTGGGCCAAAAGTCCTTTGATGCTCTCGAACTAGACGCTGGCCTCTCGCTGCCGGTTGTTCCGGAACGTAAATCGCCACGCGTAGGTATAAAACGAGAACGTCATGAAAAGGAGTTTAACGGATTTGAGGGAAAAGGCAAGGGACTCCTGGGCGATAAAGGTGGGTTTGGCGGAAAGGAAAAGCGCACAGCCCCTTCGGCCCCGGTGAAGAATGCGGAACGCAAGCAGCGCGCTTCGCTCAGGGCAAGCGGGAATGGCTGTGCTACGGGGCGGCAAGCGGGAGGCGGCCGCTAGGAATGCGTGACGCGGGTCAGTAGAGGAGGATTGCTATGCGGAAGCGGGTGAATCCACCGGCCGAGCCGCTGGCGTCGCAAGCGCCTACGGCGGCGGCGTGATACTTCCCGGTCCGCAGTTTCTGATCGATATCTTGCGGCAAGGTGTTCAAGCTGGAGGTCTCGTACCGCAGAACCGCAAACGGCTGCTGACCGGCCCAGCCGCGATCCATTCCGCAGGTCTTGCGGGCATCGAGCGCCGCGTCTACAACGCGCATGCCGCGCGCGGAAAGCTGCGAATCAATCTGCGATTCCTGCTGCTCGATACTCAGCTGCGGAACACCGACTGAGAAATCCTGCACGGCAAACAGGAGGTTGCCGCTCTGCACCACCGCGATGCCGATGGAGTTCAATTCCCGATCCAGAAGATTCGCTCGGTGCGGCGGGGAACTCATCCACTGAACATGCAAATGCTGCGGCGAAGGCCCCTCGGCGACGTTCTCGGCAATCAGGCTGAAGCGCGCGCCGGCCTGCATCGCGCGTTCCTGCAGCGGCGGCTCACCGGGAAACTGGTGGGACAATGTGCTGCGCTGCGCCATCCGCAACGCGTGCAACCGCGCGGCGGCGGCGAGGTTGGCGTCCCATTGAAACGGCTGCAATCCCATTGAGACGCGATCGTGGTTCGCGGCATTCAGCAGAATCGATTCCGGTGAATTTCCCTGCGGACGCGAGGACGAAGCAGCTGCGTGGAGAGCGGGCGTCAATAGCATGGCGCCAAGTAGCAGGGCGGTCAGCAGTGTGAAGAGGCGGAATATGGTGCGCATGACGAAAACTCCTGCATCTATTGAACACGATGGGGCGGGAAACGACTCAGGGGAAAGGAACAGGCGTTTACAAAGGGGAAGCTGGCCCGGAGGACAGGGAGAAAGGAGGTTGAGGAAGTAAGGAAGTAAAGGAAGTAAGGAAGTAAAGGAGCAGATTATTCTGAGGATGTTGTGGCCGGTTGGGTGACTCGGGAGAACAGCCCGCCACGGTCGGCGGGCTCGAATTTTTGGAGGACAACAAGAGCGCACAGGCTGAAGCCTATGCTACGACTGCTTAGCCGCGGACGTGGACTGCACTGAAGCTTAGAACTACGTGGCCGCCGGGCGTGGGACGGCCGAAGCTCATCATCGGGCGAAAGCGCGAGAAGAGCAGCACCTGGTCCAGGTGATGGCGCATCTCCGGCGTGTCCGGGCCAACAATAATTTCGTACGTGGACATCTCTCCCTGCGCATCCACGATTACGTCCACCAGCAGTTCGTGCTGCAAGCCGACGTCGGGATGCTGCATCTCCGCCGAAGCCGGCATGTCGGAGAGCGAAATCAGCTCGGCGGGTTGCAACAGCACAGTCGGCACATCGTTCGGATCGGCCTGCACCGAAATCCCCGGCAGCATCATCTGCAGAACAAATACAAAAATGACGATGGCGGAGAAAAATCCGCCGGTCGCCGGCACCGTCAGCGGACGAAATACGTTGTCCATCAGAATTTCCGAGCGGTCTTTCATCCATTGCCACCGCCCGCGCCAATCCTGCGTAGCCTGTGCCTGAGAAGCCGCCACTTTAATTTTCACAGCGAGATCCGCGGGGGGGACGGCCCGCGGCACGCGGGACATCAATACCGCCAGCTTGCGGTACCGCTGCAGCTCATCGCGGCACGGTTCACAATTTTCGAGATGTTGCCGGATGGCCACGCGCTCCGCCGAGCGGGCAGCCGACACACTCGCATCGTCCAGATAACCGGCGAGGCGGCGATGGACTCTATCGCACGTCATGGTTTCTCCTCGCGCGCTGTCTGCGGGCGCGTCAAACTTTCTGCCGTTGCCGGCGCCGAAACTCGTACGTAGGCCATTTGCAGACCCACCTGCTCTGAGAGAGCTGTTCCCGAAGCGGCTGCGGCCGCTTCGCGCACGGCTTCCGCATTGCGCCAGTGCGTTTCCGGGGTCTGCGTGTCGCGCTCGGCGGTTTTGCTGTGCAGCTGCTTTTCCGCCAGCAGCGGTTCCAAGATCTCTTTCAAGGAGCGGCGCCCGCGCAGGATTCGCGACTTCACCGTCCCCACGCTGCACTCCAGCACTTCCGCCACTTCTTCGTAGCTCAGCCCTTCGATGTCGCGCAAGATCACCGCGCTGCGAAAGACGTCCGGCACCTGCTGCAAGGCTCCCTGGACGGCGACCTGAATTTCGTGGGCCGCCAACTGTTCGAACGGAGTCGCGCTCAAGTCCTCAATTTCTATGGCCGCACAGCCTTCGGCCGGCTCCGCATCGATCGAAACGTTCTTTTGGTTGTGGCGCTTGAACCAGCGGCGGTGATTCAGGGCTTCACGAATCGCGATGCGATAGAGCCAGGTTTTCAGCGAACTGCCCTGGCGAAAACTGCGAATTCCTTTGAAGGCTTTCAAAAAAACTTCCTGAGCGGCGTCGGCGGAGTCCGCGGTGTCTCCCAGCATCCCGAGGATCAGGTTGTAGACGGGAGCGTGGTAGTGATTGACGAGCCAGTCGAAGGCGGTCTCCGAGCCGGCTTGCAACTCGGTGACAAGCTCGGATTCATCTCTACCCCACGAGAGTGCGCTGGCCCAATCGGACACGGTTGGCCTTTCTGCCCCACCTGCGAAGCGCAAGCTGGGGCCTGCTGGCACTGCTGGGTTGGGCACCTGCGACTTGCGCTCTGCCCCAACCATCGTCCGCTCTAGGTATTAGACACCGGGGAGCGGCCGGATGTTCCCAAGTGCAGCAATGTGGTGATTTTGGCACTAAGGGGGTTGCAGCGCAATGGCCCCCTTCGCTGAAGAATCGGCCATCCCGGTCGGGATGACAATAGAAGAAAAAGAAGAGCCTGCCCCGTATAAAAAACATACAGGGCAGGCTGGGGGGATTGCGGCGGGGGCGAGTTCGGCCCCGGTGAAGCACGTGGGACACAAGCACCGCGCTGTGCTCGGGGCAAGCCCTTCGGGTAGGCTCAGGGTAAACGGTTAGTTTGCGGCGACGAGGGACTTGGTGGGCTCGGGGACTACGCCGAGTTGGCGTAGGAGACCCAGAGCATCCCAATTGACGAAACCTTCGACGATCTTGCCGTTCGAGAAGCGGGTGATGGTTACGCCGGTGATGGCGAACTGCTTTCCCGTGGGCGCAATGCCGTTGAGCTCGCCCTTATGAACGCCGCGGCCGGACCAGCGGGTCACAACGGTTTCGCCTTCGACTACGAGATCTTCCATGGTCAAGCGAAAATCGTGGAAGGCGGTGCGATAGAGGTTGACGCGCTTCTTCTCGCCCTCGGGGCCTTTGCCAAGATCGGGAGTGGAAGTGTCGTGGTGCTGGTAATTGGGAGCGAAGATTTCATCCGCGACCTGCAGATTGCCCTTGTTCCAAAGTTCATCAAAGAGACGGCGGACGACAGTTTTATTTTGTTCAGACATGGTGGTTCTCCTTTTGAGAAATTCGATGGACCTCGCCGCGCGTGGCGAGCCGGAGTCGCAGGGTGGCCTGGAACTGCTGGCGTCTTGTGTATGAGGCCTGTACGTCGGACAGGAGATCGGGATTCGCACGAGGGAATAAAAAGGAACCCAGTGGGTTCTGCCCTGTTAGCGCTCGATACGGAGCTTGACCTGAAAGAAACTGCGTTGGGTTATTGGACCGGGAGTTTCGCTTGAAAGCGCGAAACTTGAGACGAGCTTGTGCTTCGCATGTGTGCAAGTCAAGGACAATCGAAGTTTCTTTTGGAGAGAACCGGGGGAATTGAAGTTGTGTTCGCGAGAAGCGAGCCGGGGTCCGGGCTACCCGCTGGGATTGCCGACAAATTAACTTGACTTGGACGGCAGAGAGGCATAGAAAACGAAGAACTCGCCACTGCTACCGACGAGTTGGTACCCCGGTAGCGCTTTCCTGCTGACGCGCGATTTGCCAGGTCAAAGCAAACAGCCCGCTAGCCTGCAATAACGCTGCCTCCGCCCACATGGAGGAAAAATGAATCGCAATATAGCTGCGTTTACTTTGGGCCTATTCCTGTTCTATCGCCGGCGTGGGGCCGGCGCGATGATTTGGAGTGCATTCCTGATTGTGGCGTTGGTTACTGCAGGTCCCCTGCCGGTGTCCGCTGCCGCCCCCGACACGGTGCTGGAGTGGATCGCCATCATGAACACGACGGTCCTTGCCGGCGGCACGAATCCACTGGTGTCTAACCGTGTGGTTGGGCTCGTATCCGGGTCTGTATTTGACGCGGTAAACGGCATCGATCCGCGCTTTCAACCGTTGCATGTAAGACCAGCCGCACCGCACGACGCCTCTCAGCGCGCGGCGGCTGTTCAGGCCGCATACGTCATCCTGGTCGATTTGTATCCCCCACAAAGCGTGACACTCAAGGCGAAACGCGACGCATCGATTGCGGCGCTCGCCTCCACGGAAAAAGCTCATTCCATCGCCGCCGGAGTCGCCTGGGGACAAACCGTTGCAGACGCCATCTGGGCTTGGAGGCTGACGGACGGGATCGTGCCCGCACCGCCGCCGTTCCTTGGCGTGCAGAGCATCGTCGGGACACAGGTGG
>Ga0210403_10004542_pt1 | contig 11944 bp, 8 predicted proteins | sample IncBWC19MmetaG_FD_150863 | JGI IMG/M metagenome (GOLD analysis project Ga0210403, IMG submission 150863) | Forest soil microbial communities from Barre Woods Harvard Forest LTER site, Petersham, Massachusetts, United States - Inc-BW-C-19-M | ecosystem: Environmental > Terrestrial > Soil >... | reverse complement strand
GATTTGGTTCATCTGCTTGAGCAACTCCGCTGGCTGAAGTTTTTGCGGGGCAAGACTACGCATAATGCCAATCGCCACGGCGCCATAGAGCGCCGCAGCAGTTCCCTTCCCGCTGACGTCGCCCAGCGCGATCCCGAGCTGTTGAGGCCCATAGCGCAGGAATTCGTACAAATCGCCGCACACTTCCCTAGCCGAAAGATAGCGTGCCGCAATGTCTAAGCCAAAATCCTCGGTCGGCACGGGCCGCAAGAGCGCGCCTTGAATGCGCTTCGCGGCTTGTAGATCACGCTCCAATCGCGCCTCATCGCGAGCCACTTGCTCGTACAGCCGCGCATTTTCCAGAGCAATGGCAAGATTGGCTCCGAGAATCGACAACGTCTGCACGTGATCCTCAGTAAAATAGTTTAGTTGCGGGCTCTCGAGGTCCAGCACACCAATGACTTTCCCCTTGTGCATCATGGGAATGGCCAATTCCGAACGCGTCTCCGGATTCACCATCAAATAGCGCGAATCAACAGTCACGTCCGGAACCACGACGGGCTCCTTCAACACTGCAGCGGCACCCACTATCCCTTCGCTCGCAGCCACGCGCATCTTTCCCTGAACGCGCTGTCCATGCTTCACATCCACTCGGTGGCGGAACACTTTCTGCGCCTCGTCATAAAGCATGATGCTTAAAATCTGGTAGTCGATCACTCGCTTGATCTGTTCCGCGGCACGCCGCAACAATTCCTCCACGTCGAGGATCGAGCTCGTCTCCCGTCCAACTTCATTCAACAGAAGCAATGTCTCCGCCTGCGCTCGCACGCGTTGGAACAACCGCGCATTGTCAATGGCGACCGCCAGACGGCTAGCCAGGAGCGTCAGTATGCTCTGCTGGTCCGGCGTGAAATAATCTAAGTGTCGGCTTTGGATGTCCAGCACACCGACGCATTTCCCCTGCAGCATCAACGGCACAGCCAGCTCGGAGCGCACACTCTCGATCGCGTTGATATATCGCGCATCTTTTGAAGTGTCGCTCACGCGCACCGAATGCCCGGTGGCCGCCGCGGTCCCGGTAATTCCCTGCCCAATCGGAACGAGTAAATTGTCCGCAAGCTCCCGCGCATACCCGATCGAGAATCTGTGCTTCAGATAGGCGCCGTCTCCTTCGAGCATCAGCACGCCGAAAATTTCATAATCAATGTGCCGTTTAATCAGAGCTGCGGTGCGCGCCAGCACTTCGCCCAAATCGAGCGAAGAATTTACCTCTTCCCCGATCTCGGCAAGCGTACTCAGAACCTCGGCGGAAATCTCCGTCTTTTCTGTCGCCGTCGTTTCGGTGGCCGTCGCCTGTGTATGTTCGTTGGCGGGATTCATGAACTCAACATCATTATAGCAGGCAGCCCCGCGGCGGCGGCTGGATCGTCTTTTGGCAGATCTGTGGGGATATCCCAAATTGGCACTGGCGGCTCAGTCGAGAAACTGCGCCGCGTATCGCGGTTCCCTTATTTGTCTGCTTTTCCCGCTTTATCTTGCGCCTTCAGAGAGAGCACTGCGACTCCCTGTAGATTGCGGTAACGCTCCGCATAGTCCAGCCCAAACCCGACCACAAATTCGTTAGGGATGCTAAATCCCACATAGTCCGCCCGCACCGCCGCGATGCGCCGTTCCGGCTTGTCCAACAGTACCGCCACGCGCAGCCGCTTCGGTTTGCGCTGTTCAAAAATCCGCAAAAGGTATTGCAACGTCATCCCCGTATCCAAAATATCTTCCACCACAATAACCGTCCGGCCCTCGATACTGGCGTCGAGATCTTTTGTGAGTCTTACCTGCCCTGAAGTTTTCGTGTCTTTTCCATAGCTCGACACGGCAATGAAATCAAGCGACACCTCGCCCTGGATGCCCCGCGCCAGATCAGAGAGAAAGAACACCGCGCCCTTCAGTACCCCTACCAGGAGCAGCGGCTCCTCCGGAAAGTCCTCGCGAATTTGCTTGGCGATCTCTAAGATTCGCCGGTGAATGCGGTCTCGCGTTATCAAGATCTTGACCTTCTCGCCCGGTCTATGGTGTGCGCTTCGACTGGTTGGTTTCTTCGTTGCCATGGTGTTCCCCAAACTGGAACCGCGACTCTAGCTCACGTCCTCGTCCGTCGGCAAGGTTCATCTGCCAAAGTCTCGAAAATCAAATCATTGGCTGCCCCTTGTACATCCAATATTTCGCGCGACATGATGCCGATCGTCTCTTTTCGCCTGAATTCGCAGATAATCAAACTTGGGACCATTCTTTGAAGGAGGTCACTGCCAATGCCTGAGAAATGGGTTCCAGAGCCCTGGCTGCGCGGCACGCTTCGGGAAGTCCCCGCCGTTCATCGCGCCGTCTTGCACGCGCTGGAACTCGCGAGTGAAGACTTGCACCGCTGGTGTGGCCCGCTTAGCGATGAGCAGTTAAATCGACGGCCCGCGCACATCGCTCCCGTCGCTTTCCATTTGAGACACATTTCCCGGAGCCTGGACCGCCTGCTGACCTACGCCGAGGGTGGTTCCCTAAACGAGGAGCAACTGTCGGGCCTCAAATCGGAGTTGGAGCCCGGAGCCAGTCGAGACGGACTGTTTGCCGAACTTTCCGCGACGCTGACAACGAGTGTAACCCGCATCCGCAGCCTTTCGCGCGCCGATCTGGAGACCGCGCGTGGTGTTGGCCGACGCAAACTCCCGACGACGCTAGGCGGCCTTTTGGTGCACATTGCCGACCACACACAGCGCCACGTTGGGCAGGCCGTTACAACGGCGAAGTTTGTGCTCGCACAATCGCCCTGAAAGCCTCCTGCTGCCATCTTTCGGACAGATTCGTGCCGCAATCTCGTGGCGCGTGGTGATGCCCATATCTGTCTCGGCTATACTCTCAGCTTGGGAGACTATGATTGCTCGAAGCCGCAAAAAGCACTCTCTTGATCCTCAGCGCGTTGTTCCCCATCGTCAACCCGTTGGGCGGCAGCCCTATTTTCCTCACTCTGACGCGGGGTTACTCGGCTCACGCGCGCCGCGCCCTCTCGCGCCGCGTGGCCATGAACAGTTTTTTTCTTTTGCTTAGTTCCTGCCTGGTGGGAACCCACATCCTCAGCTTCTTCGGCATTTCCCTGCCGGTCGTGCAGGTCGGCGGCGGACTCATCGTGGTTTCCACCGGCTGGGCCATGCTGAATCGCAGCGACGATGACGATGACGACCGCGAAGGAAAGGTCCGCAAAAAAGTCGGCCCTCGCGACGAGTTCAAGAACGCCTTCTATCCGCTGACGCTGCCGCTGACCGTTGGTCCCGGTTCGATTTCCGTGGCCATCACTCTCGGAGCCAACGTGCCCCGTCACCATGGCTGGAATCTTCTGGGCATGCTCGCAATCTTCATGGGGTGCACCATCATCGCCATCAGCATCTTTCTCTGCTACGGTTTTTCGGATCGCCTGGCACGCGCACTGGGGGCCACGGCGATGGGCGTCATCCTGCGCCTCTCGTCATTCTTATTGGTCTGTATCGGCGTGCAGATTCTTTGGAATGGGGCAAAAGCTTTGCTCGTCGCTCTCCCCGCGCTGAGCCAGTGAAGCGCAGAATTACCCTACACCTGGTCCCCGCAGTTGGATCTTCCGGCCCCCCCGCTCAGTAATTCAGATGGAAATTCAGCAAGTGCCAATGATAAATAAACCAGAAAAAGCCGACGCAACTGATCGCGAGAAGCGTGTTCCAGATTTTATTCCAGAACCATTGCTGCCCGTCACCCCACGATTTCAGGCCGTTGTAAATCGCAATAAGCGATCCCAGACCAGCCAATAGGCCAACAACCTGCAGAAGATGCAGCCAGGTATCGCCCCGCTCTGACAACCCCGACGGCTCGCTGGTTTTGCTGACGAAGATCAGCAGCCCCACGACAAAAGCGACGGCGCCAAAGCAAACCAGCCGCACCAGCATCCGCAACCGTTTCGCGCTGGGATCCAAAGTGAGCGGCCTCCCATAATGTTTTCGAATCATCGCGCCGATCGGCCACAGCAGCAAAGTCAGCCCGATCACGCTCAAACTGAACCCCATGATGACGTAATTCACCATCTGCTTATCAAGCGCATTGCTCACCTGCTGAAACACCATGAACGGGTAGTCGATATATGCAACGCGCCGGCCCAGGGGGTCGCCCACGAACGCAATCTTCGCGTGCCCGTCCACTTCGCGAAACACCATCGGAGATATTTCTCGGAAATGCAGCGGCTGCTGGTTCAACCCTTTAAACCCTGCCACCGAGATGGTGTTGTCTCGTGGATTGACGCTGACTTTTGTCTCGCCCAGCGCGGTAGTCACTGCTAAAACATTGGTTTCAAATCGGCGGCTGACTTCATAAGTACCGGCGACACTTCGCGCATCCTCGCCAGCGGTGGAAAGCACCGGATCAGTTGGCGGAGCGCCGGGAAAATAACGGTCCATGAATTTATCGAACAACGAACCTCGCGGATCGATCTCGGCCCGCCCCGGACTGTTGTACGACACGAAGAGTCCAACATTGGAATCCAGAATTAAATGCAAATTGCTGTGAAAGGAAACTGTGTCTCCGCCATGTCCGATCAGCCGGTGGCCGTTGCGCGACTGTTCATAAAATCCCAGCGCCATAGCGTTCATCGCCGGCGGCCAGCCCGCCTGCCGTGCGTGCATTTCGACAGCAGTCTCCGGCTTCAGGATTTGCACATCCCCATAGCGTCCATTCTGAAGGTGCATGACCATGAAATGCGTCATGTCCACGGCCGACGCCGAAAGCGAACCGGCAGGAGCAACTTGGACGAATTCGAACGGCTTCGGCTCGCCCGACCCGAGGACGTAACCTTGGGACATAAACGGCTTCAGCGCCTCGGGCAGCGGTTGGCGAAACGTCGCATGCATCATGTCGAGCGGTTTGAAAAAATGCTCCTCGACGTAGTCGTTGAAGTTCTGGCCAGACACGCGCTCCACGATATAGGCCGCCATGGTGGTTGCATAATTCGAGTACGCCGGAGTGGTTCCCGGCGGAAAAATCCTCGTGGGCATATGCACGCGCAGATACTCCGCGTTAGGGCGCAGATCGTCCGCTGAGGCGACAAACAGATCCTTGGCCGTCTCTTCAAAACCCGTGCTGTGCGTCATGATGTTTCGTAGCGTGATGGGCTTTCCAAACGCCGGCGGAATCTTGAAATCCAGATAGTCGTTTACGTCTCGATCCAAATCCAATTTGCCCAGTTCAACCTGCTGCATCACCGCCGTCCACGTGAACAGCTTCGAAATCGATCCCGGGCGGAACAGCGTGGTCTCCGGCGAAACTGGCACTTTCTTTTCAACATCGGCGTACCCATAGCCCCTGGCGAAAAGCAGTTTCCCATCCTTGACCACCGCCACAACCGCGCCTGCGATGTCCGCGTGCTCGATTTGTTGCGGCATGAAACCATCCAAAAACGCGCCCAGGTCGTCGGCAGTCAACTCATGCGCCTTCGGCGCAGGATCTTTGGAAGGGGCTGGTTTGGTTGGAGCAGCGGCCGCCTTGGTGTCCACGGGCTTTGGCGCCTGAGCAAAAATGGCGGCACAACCGAAAACCGTCGCGCAGCCAAGCCAAAAAAGTCTCGCACGCATCGATAATTTCACCGTAAAAGCCTCCCTCTTTTGCTTGCTGCTCCAAACGAACAGCCGCGTCCGTGGCCCGCTTCCGAGGCCCGCGAACACGTGAAACATTTGTTGCATTCTTGTCTGGGGAGACTAAGTAGCAAAACCAGGATTGTCAAGTGATTTGCTCAAGCGAGCCGGATCACTCTCTTGCAAGTCTGCGGATCCCTTCGCGTAAACAGCTATCAGTGGCTCGCGTTCCCGGCGGCCGTTGCCGGCGACTTCTTCAAATAGGCCGACAAGTTGGCCTGCTGCAAAGACCGGAGCTCGATACAAGCGTTGACGCTATCCTTCGCGTTCTGAAGGGGGCGCTCGCTGCCCGGAAGATTCTGTGACGCGAAGAAATCCTGTGAGTCGTCCCTCAGCTTTTCATCGCAGAAAGAACCGGCAAGTCCGGCAAACCCGGCGGAAAGTGAAGCGCCGGCTTTTTCCTTTAGGGCCGGGAAGTTACTCTTAAAAAGCTCCCACGCCGCAGCCTGTGTATCGACATTGCCAGCAGGCCGCCAATGAAAAACAGGTCCTGATTCTTCACCTCTGGACTCAGAACCAGATCAATGGTGCGTTTGACTAGCTCCGCGCCCGGGAATTGCGAGAGCGCCCCGAAATAGTTGTAATACTCCTCCGGAGTCTTCGCCGTCTTCATGTGTTCAAGATACCTGTCATACAAACTGCTGTTCCCTTCCAACGCAGACACCGCCAATGCATTCCCCGCAAGGGTGGCCTCGACCGAATTCGGATTTCTCATGTATTGCTCGACGAGGACGCGCGACTCGGCAAACAGTTGAGAGTCGCGCCCGTAGGTGGCAAGCGTGGCGAACACGTCGGAACGCAGCCCGCGTCGGTCGTCGGATTCCCCAGGAGTGGGAGCCTCGCCGAGTTCTGTCGCCATTGGCCGCAGCAAATCGCGTACCCATTTTTCAAACGCGGCCCGGTCGGAAGCGCTCACGATGGTGTCGTGAACATCACCGAGCCGGCCCATCATTGCGGCCACCACGGCCCGGGCGCGCTCGCCCTTCATTTTCCCGAGCGTCTCCAGGTATTCGCCAACGTTCAAGCGCCCAACGCGCACCATGGCCCACTCATCGCCTAAGAAGTGGATGCGCTCCTCCGGCGAAAAACTCGTCTCCAGCTCCGCGCTTATCTTTGTCAGCGTGGCTGCGTCGTAATTGCTGCGGTAATAGCCGCGCCCCCCCGCGTTGGCATAGACCCACGCTGCGCATCCCGGCAACTCAAAGGTCTGCTGCCGCTGTGCCAGCAAAACGTACGTCGCATCCTTCGCTCCCTCGAGACGCAGGCTGACCGGAATTTGCCAGATCTCCTGCGATCCCGCGGAAAGCTTTGCGACATCCGCAAAATAACGGCCCTGTGAGAGCGTCACTTGCGTGACCGGCACTTTCTTTTTCCTTCGCCCGCTCTGCACCACCTTCACGCCGCATTCGGTTTTCACCGAGGTAACCAGCGGCGCTCCGGGCTGCTGCGTAAAGCCCGCCATGATGGCGTCCACCGGTTTCTCCGAGGTGGCCGCCATCTGGTTCCAAAAATCCTCCGCCGTCGCGTTTCTGTAGGCGTGCTGCTCCAGATAGGCATTCGCGCCCTTCTGAAATACCTCCGGCCCCACGTACGCTTCCACCATCCGCAGGACCGATGCAGCCTTGCCATACGCGATGCCGTCGAAGAGCGTTGCAATCTCCGCCGGAGTTTCCGCCCTCGCGCGGACCGCCCGCACCGACGCGATCGAGTCCGTTGCAAGCGACCCGCCGGTCTCCTGAATTTCATTGCGCTCTTGGTGCCATTCAGGCTTCCAGGCTTCGACAGGTTTGTACGACATCCAGGTCGCAAAGCCTTCGTTTAGCCAGATGTCGTCCCACCACTTCATGGTCACCAGGTCGCCGAACCACATATGGGCCATCTCGTGGGCCAGCACGCCAACCACCGCCTGGTGGGCATCTACCGAGGCATTTTTGTCGTCGATGGTCAGCAACGTTTCGCGGTAGGTAATCGCCGCGACATTCTCCATCGCGCCGGCAGAAAAATCAGGGAATGCGATAATATCCAGTTTTTGGAAAGGATATTTTGTCTGGAAGTAGGTGTTATAGAACTTCAGAATATTTTCCGCGGACAGCAACGCATACGACAGCAACTCCTTTTTTTCCGGAACCGCACAAATGCGGACGGGAATCCCGCCCGCTCCACCCGTGATGCACGCGAAGTCCCCGACCACCATGGCCACAAGATACGAAGACATTTTCGGGGAATCGGAGAATTGCAGCGTGTGCTTGCCGCTTACGGGGCCGGGGGTATCCGAAACAATTTTGCCATTGGAGATGGCCGTATCACCCTTATCGACAACCAGCGCGATACGAAACACAGCTTTATACGCCGGCTCATCGAACGAGGGAAACGCCCGCCGCGCGTCGGTTGCTTCGAACTGCGTTACCGCATAGCGCCGCCGCGCCGTCTGGCTGAGATAAAAGCCGCGCAGCTTGTCGTTCAAAATCCCCGTAAAACGAATGTGAATCTCAGCAAGCCCCGCCGGAACCACGCTGGGGACCGTCAGAGTCGCCGTTTCGTTTTTATCGTCCCTGGTTACGGCCGCCGCCTGCTTGAAATCTGCGGACCCAATCCACACCTCCTTGAAGTCAATCTCCGCCGAATTCAGCACGATGGCAGTCGTGGGCTTTTCGAGACGCACATGAATCAACTCGTCGCCCGTGAATGTCGCGCTTGCCAGATCCGGCTCAAATTTCAGGTCGTACGAGTCCGGCACGACATTCTCCGGCAGTCGCTGCGCCAAAATTCCCGAACTCGCGAGCAGACTCCACACCACCAACGCAACGAGGGGCTTCATGGTCATTTCCTTCCAAACTGTTTTGAGCCTAGGCCCTCATGCTCCAATAGACCGCAGGTGTGCTAGAGGATAGCAGGCAATCAGCTCGTTTGGCATTGGTGATTCGCTTCGGGGCGAGCGCTCTCCGCCGGAGCCTCTCTAGTTTGGCGGCGAAGGAGATTAGGCCGCCGTAGGCTGGTGGCTCCAGTTATTGGTCCGCACGGTAAGCTCTTCGATTCGATCGCGCCTCACCGCATAGCCGATGCCTGGCGTCTTCGGCACATGAATCGTGCCATTCGAGGTGACCTCAACTTCGGGCTCGATGATATCTTCATTCCAATAGCGCTGGCTCGCCGAAACATCTCCGGGAAGGGTGAAACCTGCGAGTGTTGACATGGCAATGTTGTGCGCCCTGCCGATTCCCGTTTCCAGCATTCCTCCGCACCACACCGGGATGGAATGTGCGCGGCAGATTTGCTCCACACGACGCGCCTCGCTATGCCCGCCGACGCGCCCGAGCTTGATATTGATGATCCGGCAGGCCTTCAATTCGATGGCCGTAAGAGCATGCCTGGCATTGTTGATGCACTCATCCAGGCAAATGGCCGTCTGAATTTGCGCCTGCAACTTCGAATGCGCATAAATGTCGTCCCAGTTGAGCGGCTGTTCCATCATCAGCAGCTTAAATTGATCGAGTTGGCGCAAATGCGCGGCGTCCTCGAGCCGGTAAGCGGAATTGGCGTCAACGGAAAGCAGGATTTTCGGAAATACTTTGCGCACTGCCGCGACGTAGTCGATGTCCTTGCCCGGTTTGATTTTCAATTTGATCCGCTGGTATCCGCTGGCCAATTCTTCTTCCACTCTTCTCACCAGCGCTTGAGGACTCTCGCGAATGCCGAGAGACACTCCACTGGCAATCTCCTCCAAAGTCCCGCCGAGCAATTTTGAAAGTGAAACCCCTTTGAGCTGCGATTCCGCGTCCCACAACGCATTTTCCACACCGCTCTTGGCCATCTCATGTCCGCGAATCGTCGCGAGCAGCGCTGGACAGTCCGAAGCGGACGAAATCGTCCTCCCAATCAGCGATGGCGCAACAAAATCCGAAATTACGTGCCACGCTGTCTCCGTAGTCTCCGAGTTGTATCCCGGTGTTTCGCTGGCAGTGACCTCTCCCCAGCCGCTCACTCCATCCGCGACCACTTCCGCAAGAATAATTCTCCGGTGGTGCGAAACGCCAAAGCTGGTCTCAAATGGCGCCTTCAGCCGCATTTGAACTTCACGCAAAGTGATGGATTCAATCTTCATAAGGCTCCAGAAGGTAGGTCCCTTGTTCTTCGTTGAACTCGAATCCCACGGCCGCGCGGCCATTGGCAATGTTCGCTAGAAATTGCTCGCGAACCTTGGTTTGAATTTTCTCCGCCGACAGCGGCTCGTCCCGACAGATCGCCCGAATTCCCGCAGGAATTCGAATCCGTTCGCAATCCCTAGCCATTGGCCGCACCCGGCCACCGAGCACTTCCGCAACCTGTTGAGAGCGCACCCACCACTCGGCCACCAGCCGATCCGTAGGCAACCCGGCGTGCAGCGGACTGGAGGTCCGCCCATAAAGATTCGGTAGGTAGCGCCTTACGATTGCTCCCAGCCGCTCAATGTTGAAGTGCGCGTTCTTGAGTTGCAGCGGGTCAAACGTCCATTCAATCAATCCAATTCCGCGCCGAAGCGCATCCTCGCGCTGCGCCAGCTTCAGCAATCGTCCGACTCCGCGGTTCTGATACTCCTCCACCACACCCACCATGTGCGAATGCAAATAGCCAAGCCCCTCGCGCATCGCCGCGAAGGCCAAAGTGAACCCTACCGGTGTATCCCCGTGGTAAGCCGTCATCACCTGCCCGCCGGTTTTCTTCGCCACAATAAAAATCTGATCCGGCACAGTATCGATGGGCGCATAGCCCCAGATGCGCTGCTGCAATTCGACGCAGACGCTCATCTCCTGAGCCTCTTCCGGCATGCCAATGCGGATCTCCTGCTTCCCTGCCGATGTGGGCGCGTCTCTCATGCACTGTCCCTCTCGTGCCGACCAACACTCCCGGGTGATCCAACGATTCATTGGCCCCACCGCCGGAATCACCGTCTCGCGGCTAAGCCCATACCGACCCGCCTTCCGGAATGCTCTTCTTCGATGGCCGGTGCGATCTGCCGCTGCCACTCGTGGGAGCAAGCCTGCCGTGCGCTGACGCAATTACAACGTTTGTTACATCCTGTCAAGCCACGCACCGCAGTTTTACCGGATTCAGTTCGCCATGCAATTCACTGTATCACCAGCGCAACATACGCTGCGAGAAATTAGAGGCCTCCAATACGCTGAAAACGCAAGTAGCGAGACTACCGCCGGGGACTGCCCCCGCGCACTAGGGGCACTCATGTCACTGCAACATTTGTTGCGTTGCCGTACGTTGTGCCTCTCGTGCCTTGCTTCCCGCCGAAGTCCACGGTCTTTAGGTCGTAGAACTGGCGCCCAAAACATCGCCGAAGAGCGCAAGCGACATGGCGATGTCCAAGCGCGTAGATGTTTTGGAAACATTCCATGATTTCTGCCCATGGCCGGGCCTTCCTTGGGCTTCGTTCTGCCGGGCTCCGGGCGAAGAGGTGTCGCGCCATTTCCGCGCCGGCAAACAGGAGGAGTCGTCGCCGTTGTTGCCGGTATCTAGAGGCCGGGCTAGCGCAATTAAATTCCATATGGCCGCTGAGCTTGTTTCATAAAATCGATTTAATCGTGCGCTTTCGGCTCGCTGGCGTTAGAATTCGCGGCCATGAGGAGGGCTAACAAATGATTCGTTCTGGACTCGTGGCACCCGGGATTATTTTGGCTGCAGCGATTGTTGGGCTCGGAGCGACGGGCGTTCGGGCCCAAGGGAAGCTTTCGCCGAAGTGGGAGGAATTGACCGCGGCTGATTTTCGAATGGCTGTCCAGCAATCGAAGGGAACATGTTTGTTGCCCTTTGGCATTCTGGAGAAGCACGGACCACACTTACCGTTGGGAACGGATTTGCTGAACGTACGTTACGCTTCTCTCGAAGCAGTTCGGACGGAATACGCCATCCTCTTCCCCGAATATTATTTCGGACAAATCTTTGAAGCAAAACACGAGCCCGGAACCGTGGCGTACAGCCTCGAGCTGCAGTTGAAATTGCTGCAGGAAACGACGGAGGAGATGGCGCGCAACGGATGCAAAAAAATTGTCATCGTGAATGGCCACGGCGGAAATGAACACCTGCTTCCTCTGTTTGGACAGGCGCAAATGGATAAGCCACACGACTACGTCGTTTACGTTCTGGACGGCGAGCGGAGCCGTCCGGGAGGCCCGGCGAAGAAATCCACGGGGATTGACTATCACGCCGGGGAAAATGAGACCTCGAATACGATGGTTTCGCACCCGGATTTGGTGCATCTGGACCGCGCGGCAAGGGAATCGGGA
>Ga0210403_10004541_pt1 | contig 11945 bp, 9 predicted proteins | sample IncBWC19MmetaG_FD_150863 | JGI IMG/M metagenome (GOLD analysis project Ga0210403, IMG submission 150863) | Forest soil microbial communities from Barre Woods Harvard Forest LTER site, Petersham, Massachusetts, United States - Inc-BW-C-19-M | ecosystem: Environmental > Terrestrial > Soil >... | reverse complement strand
CGATCCCAATACGCCGCGCCATTTTCTGACGGTCCACGGCGTCGGGTATCGGTTCATGCCATGAAGCCGGAGTGGGCGCGGGAATACGCTGGCTTTAACAATTCTTTTGTGTCACCCCGGCCTCGGTGCGGGAGAAACTGGAGCAGCTTTTCAATGATGACTCGCGATTCATTCCGGCATTCCTGGCTAAGGCACATCTTGTCATTCGTTTGGCTGTGTGGCGCGGCTATGGCGGGAGCACAGAATACTCCGGAAATGCGGGCAGTCCTCGACCGGCTGGACCGGTTGGAGAAGGATAATCGCGCGCTGACCGAAGAGATCGGCGCATTGCGGAAAGAGCTGGGGATGTTGCGCCCGCCTAGTGCCGAAACAGGCGGAGTCGCTGCAACATCATCAGATGGTCAGGCGGGCGACGGTCAGCCAGCCGAGGACGAACGCCAGGCCGTCCAACAGAGCCGAGTCGAAGAGCTGGCTCAGACCAAAATCGAGTCCTCCCAAAAGTTTCCGATCCGGATTACCGGGATGGCTTTGTTCAACGCTTACAGAAACGGGCGCTATAACAATCAGGCAGAGGATCCGGCCATCGCTTCCCTGGCGCTGGGGGATGCGACCGGCGGCGGCACACTGCGCCAGAGCACACTGGGGTTGCTCTTCAATGGTCCTCTGACATTTGCGGGTGGCAAGGTTAGCGGCTCGTTGTATATGGATTTCTTTGGCGGGTCCACCGCTGCTCTGAATCATCTGGTCCGGCTTCGCACCGCCGCCATCAACCTGGATTGGAGGAACACCAGCCTGTCTTTCGGGCAGGAAAAGCCGATCATCTCCCCCCGTGATCCTGACTCCCTTGCGCAGGTTGGGGTTTCGCCGCTTACTGGGGCGGGGAATCTATGGTTGTGGCAGCCGCAGATTCGGCTGGAGCAGCGGGTTTCAATCGGTCGCCAAAGCGGTCTGATCGCCCAGGTGGGCGTGGTCCAGACCAGTCAGCTGAATACCGGGGCCGATCCGAACTCCTACACGTCACCGCAACCGGGGGCACAAGCCGAAGATTCCAGTCCGGGCGGTGAGGGCCGTTTGGAGTTTTGGCGTAGCTGGAGTGAAACGGGGCGGCTGGAGATCGCCGGGGGATTCCATGCGAATCGCAATCACGTCGCGCGCTTTGAACTTCCCACCAATATTTATTCCTTGGACTGGTTCTTCCGGCCGTTCTCAAAAATGGAGTTTTCCGGAATGTTTTTCCATGGCCGGAACGTCGCGGTTCTGGGTGCGTTGCGGCAGGGTTTCACCGTCCTGAACGGCCGATGGCTATCGGTCCCGAGCACTGGCGGCTGGGCGCAGTTGCGCTTTCCGATCACAGCGCGGCTGGCATTCGATATTTACGGGGGCCAGCAGGATGACCGGGATTCGGCTCTCGTGCCTGGCAGCATGAGCAAGAACCAGGGCTATTTTGGTAACGTGATGTACCGGTTGGCGCCCAATGTGGTCGTTAGCCTGGAGGGCGGACAGATCAGAACGACGTACTTTCGCGTGGGGAACCGTTTGAACGATCATTATGATCTTGCGATCGCGTACATGTTTTAGGATTAGCGCGCCGCTGTGGCTGGCAGGTGCGCTGCTGTCGTTTTATCTGCTGCCGGTGTATGGGATCGGCGCGGGGGCAACCGTAAGTGGCCGCGTACAGCTCGTATTTTCAAATGATCCAAGCGTGCGGAAGCATCAGGACTACTCCGGAGTGGTGGTTTGGCTGGAATCTCTTTCAGGACCACCGGTACTATCGTCCAAGACGGCGCACGCCGAGATGATTCAAAAGGACAAGACATTCTCCCCGCACGTACTGCCGATACTCGTTGGAACGACCGTGGATTTTCCGAACTATGATCCGATCTTCCACAATGCTTTCTCTAACTACAACGGCCAGATCTTCGATATCGGACTCTATCCGCCGGGCACGACGAAATCCATCGCCTTCCGGCGCGAGGGGGTTGTCCGGGTGTTCTGTAACATTCACCCGACCATGAGCGCCGTGATTGTGGTGCTGAAATCCCCGTACTTTTGTGTTTCTAATAAGAGCGGCGAGTTGCGTATGACAGGCGTTCCGGGTGGTTCTTACCGGATGCATGTCTTTCACGAAAGAGCAACCGAACAGACCTTGGCGGCTTTGACTAAGACCGTGGAAATCTCGGAAGACCGCGCGCAGCTTCCCCCGATTTCCGTCTCTGAAAGCGGCTACCTCCAACTTCCACACCAGAACAAGTACGGAAAAGAATATCCTCCCGATGCGGAGACCGGTACTTATCCACGGAGGAAGCCGTGATGTTTTCGCGCCTGTCTCTGCTGTGGAAGATCCTGATTCCCACCTCGCTGGTGATGACGCTGGTATTCGCTATAACTGGATGGCTGGTGCAGCGAAGCGTGGTAAACACCACCTATGCCAGCGTCGAACAGGAAGCCAAAGCCAGCTTCCAAGCGTACGATTCTCTCTGGAAAGCGCGGGCCACGCTGCTGGCGTCGGTAAGCGAAATCCTGAGCACCATGCCCTATGTGAGGGCCGCATTCGGAACCGGGGATCAGGCTACGATTCGAGACACCGCGGGAGAACTGTGGTCTCGAGTATCGCCCGAGGATGCGTTTTTCCTGGTGTCCGATGCGCAGGGCAGAGAACTGGTCAGCCTGGGTGCGCCTGCGTCGTTTGTCCCCAACGACGATCTGCCGATGGTGCGTGTCGCACGGGCGCAATTCCCCAAGCAAGCCTCGGGCTTTGTGCAGAAGGGCGATCAGTTATTCCAGGTGGTGGTCACGCCGGTCTATGTACAGTCAGCCGGCGGCACAGCACTGCTGGACGTACTGGTGGCTGGATATCGCGTGGATGACGGGGTAGCTCAGCGGTTGAAAGACTCCACGGGTGGGAGCGAATACGTGTTCGTTACGAAGGATTCGATCATCACCTCCACCTTGTCTCCAGACGCTAAGCGCGCGATTGGGCCGGAGTTACTCAAGAATCCAGGTGCTTCTCAGATTGCCGATTATTTGGCGCTTTCCAGGCCGCTTCCCGATGTCGGCGGCCAGTCGGTAGGTCAACTTTTTATCCTCCGGTCGCTGGCCGGGGCGAGCCAGCACTTGGCCGCTCTTCGCCGGCAGATGTTCGCGCTTTGGCTGCTGGCCTTGACTGCTGGACTGGCTGTCAATTATCTGGTGGCTCGCAAGATCATGCAACCGGTCGCGGAGCTCGATCGCGCCGCGGCTGAGATTGCGAAGCAAAACTACGACTACCACATCAATGTGACCAGCCAGGATGAACTGGGTCGTTTGGCCGAGACGTTTCAGAGCATGTGCGCCTCCATTCAGCGCGCGCGCGAGGAACTCATCCGGCAAGAGCGGATCGACACCATCGGCCAGCTTTCGACGTCGATAGTCCATGATCTCCGCAATCCCCTGGCAGCCATCTATGCTGGAGCAGAAATGCTGGTCGATAGCAATTTGCCTGAGGAACAGACGCGGCGGCTGGCCCGAAATATATATCGTGCTTCGCGCGGGATTCAAGACATGCTGCAGCAACTGTTGAATGTGGCCCGTGGGAAATCAGATATGAGTGAAACTTGTAGCCTGCGCGAGGTGATTGGCGCGGCTTGGGCGACGGTTGCCGCGGCGGCTGAGGCTCGCTCCATCGAGCTGGAGATGGGAGTGCCCGAGCACCTGGAGTGTCCCATGGAACGCGCCAGGATCGAGCGGGTGTTCGCCAATCTCTTCGAGAATGCGATTGATGCCATGCGGTCGGGTGGCAAAGTTGTAATCGAGTCGCAGGCTGATCGTGACAATGTTCTGGTGCGTGTGGACGACACTGGTCCAGGTATCAACCCGGCGGTACGAGCGCGCCTGTTCCAGCCGTTCGTAACCGCGGGAAAGAAGAATGGTCTGGGATTGGGGCTGGCCTTGTCGCGGCAGGCTCTTCTAGACCACGGCGGTGATATTTGGGTGGAAAATGATGGCCCGGGCGCGCGATTCTGTTTGCGGCTGCCGAAGGAGCGATCGGCGCCGTCGCATGAGGCGAGTAAAGTGAACGGAGATGGAGTGGTGGCAGGAGACTAGTGGCGAGCGAGGGCGAAGCGGTGGCACTCGCGGGCAATTTCCCATTCTTCCTGGGCACGGATCACTAGCACACGCACGCGGGAATCGGACGCGGCGATGTCCTGATCGGCAGCCGGTTGCGCGTTCTTAGCCGCATCGAGTTTGACAGCCATGAAGCCGAGGCTGGCACAGGCCTGTTCTCGAATCCGAGCGGAGTTCTCGCCAACGCCACCGGTAAAGATGATGGCATCCAGGCCGCCGAGCACGGCCAACATCGCGCCGAGTTCACGCACCAGGCGGTGAACGTACACATCGAAGGCGAGCTGGGCGCGCTGATTGCCGGAGTCGACGGCAGATTCAATCGCGCGCACGTCCCCGGAAATGCCCGAGACACCGAGCAAACCGGATTTCCGGTTCAGGATCTCATCCAACTCCTCGGCGGTGGAGCCGCCATGACGAATCAAATAGACTAGAATGCCGGGGTCGATTGAACCACAGCGCGAGCCCATCATCAGGCCCTCCAGCGGCGTGAATCCCATGGTTGTATCGATGCTCTTTCCGCCGCGCACGGCAGCCAGAGACGCTCCGTTTCCGAGGTGGCAGACGATCAGCCTGAGCGATGCCGGGTCTGCATGCAATATGTCGGCCGCTCGTCGGGAGGCGTACTGATGATTGATCCCATGGAATCCGTAGCGCCGGATGCCTTGCTCCAGCCACGCGTAAGGGCCGGGATAAACGTAGGCATCGGGAGTCAAGGTGGAATGGAAGCCGGTGTCGAAGACTGCAATCTGATGAATGCCAGATCCGAGAACATGATCCACCGCTTGGACAGCTTCCAGCTCGAAGCGATTGTGAGCCGGAGCAAATTCGATTTCCTTGGCGATGGCAGCGCGAACCTCGGGCGTCAATGGAGTGCTATCTCGAAACTTCGGACCGCCGTGTACGATGCGATGCCCGACCACATCCACGGAACCAGGAATCGACTTCAAGACTGGTTCCAACAATGCAGCAACGCTGGATTTCTGATCCCAATCCACGCGCTCGGTCCAAAGCGGCTGGGGTGGAGCCACAGGCAGCGGATGGTCCGATAGATCATCCAGCCGGCACTTGAAACTGCTCGAGCCGCCGTTGATAACCAGGACTCTCATGACGCCGGCCAGTGCCAGTCGCGGATCTGCGGCATGTCGTCGCCATGCTTGTTGATGTAAAGCTTGTGCTCGATGAGCTGGTTGCGTAGCCACTGCTTCGCGTGTCCCGCTACTCCGCTTAGGCGTGCTACGCGGTCGAGCACGTCGCCCGCCAGATGGAACCGGTCGATATCGTTCAACACCGTCATGTCGAACGGCGTGGTTGTGGTTCCCTCTTCCTTATATCCTCGAACGTGGAAATTGTCGTGGTTGGTGCGACGGTAGGTCAGGCGGTGAATGAGCCAAGGGTAGCCGTGAAAGGCAAACACGACCGGCTTATTGGTGGTGAAGATAGCATCGAAATCGCGATCCGACAGGCCGTGCGGATGTTCGCTGGCCGGCTGGAGAGTCATCAGATCGACCACGTTGACGACTCGGATCTTGAGATCGGACACATGTTGGCGCAGTAGATCCACCGCGGCCAATGTTTCAAGGGTCGGCACATCACCGCAGCAAGCCATGACAACATCCGGGTCTCCGCCCTGATCGTTGCTGGCCCATTCCCAGATTCCCACTCCAGCCGTGCAATGTTGGACAGCAGCGTCCATATCGAGATACTGCAAAGCCGGCTGTTTCCCGGCCACGATTACGTTGACGTAGTGCCGGCTGCGCAGGCAATGATCGGCAACCGACAGGAGGCAATTGGCATCCGGCGGCAGGTATACGCGCACGATGTCCGCTTTCTTGTTGACGACCAAGTCAATGAAACCGGGATCCTGATGACTGAAGCCGTTGTGATCCTGACGCCAGACGTGCGAAGTCAGCAGGTAATTCAGTGACGCGATGGGGCGGCGCCAGGGGATCTCACGCGAAGATTTCAGCCACTTGGCGTGCTGATTGAACATCGAATCGACAATGTGAATGAAGGCTTCGTAGCACGAGAAAAAGCCGTGCCGTCCAGTTAACAGATAACCCTCCAGCCAGCCCTGGCACATGTGTTCGCTCAGCACTTCGAGGACGCGGCCGTCGGGCGATACATGATCGTCGGTGGGAAGGATGGTAGCCGCCGACATACGGTCCGTCACTTCGAAGAGCGCATCCAGACGATTGGAACTGGTCTCATCCGGCCCGAACACTCGAAAGTTGCGAGACTCCACGTTCATCTTCATCACATCGCGCAGCATTTTTCCTAGCACTCGCGTCGCTTCGGCAGTCACGGTTCCCGGTTTCGGAACTTCGACGGCATATTCGCGAAAGTCGGGAAGGCGAAGGTCCTTGAGAAGCAAACCTCCATTGGCGTTGGAGTTGGCTCCCATGCGGCGCTGTCCTTTGGGCGCGAGTTCGGCGAGCTCTGGAATCAGCGCGCCTTTCTCGTCGAAAAGCTCTTCCGGCTTGTAGCTCTTCATCCAATCTTCGAGCATCTTCAAGTGGCCGGGTTTCGTAGCGATTTCGTTGAGCGGAACCTGATGAGCGCGGAAAGTGCCTTCCACCTGGACTCCATCCACCTCCTTCGGTCCCGTCCAGCCTTTGGGCGATTCGAGAACGATCATCGGCCATTCCGCACGGCGCGAGAATCCATTAGCTCTGGCCTCGCGCTGAATGGTGCGAATGTCGTCCAACACCTTTTCGAGCGCGGCTGCCATGGACTGATGCATCGGTTCCGGCTCGTGCCCGGACACGAAATAGGTTCGATAGCCATAGCCTCGCAACAGGTTGGTTAATTCCTCCTTAGGAATCCGCGCCAGGACCGTAGGACCCGCGATCTTATAGCCGTTGAGATGGAGGATCGGAATCACGGCGCCATCGCGCGCCGGGTTCAGGAATTTATTAGAGTGCCAACTGGTGGCGAGCGGCCCCGTTTCGGCTTCGCCATCTCCGATGACGCAGCAAGCGATGAGATCCGGGTTGTCAAACACTGCTCCGTAGGCGTGGACCAGCGAGTAACCCAGCTCACCACCCTCGTGAATTGAGCCGGGCGTCTCCGGCGCCGCGTGACTCGGGATGCCGCCCGGGAAGGAGAATTGCGTAAAGAGCCGTTTCATTCCTTCCACGTCGCGCGAGATGTTGGGGAAGAATTCGCTGTAAGTTCCCTCTAAATACGTGTTCGCGACCATGCCCGGACCGCCGTGGCCCGGTCCGCAAATATAAATCATATTCAGGTCATATTTCTTGATCACGCGATTGCAGTGGGCGTAGATGAAATTCAGACCCGGCGTGGTGCCCCAGTGCCCTAGCAGGCGTGGCTTGACATGCTCCAGCCGAAGAGGTTCGGTGAGCAGCGGGTTATCGAAGAGATAAATCTGTCCGACGGAAAGATAATTGGCGGCGCGCCAGTAGGCGTTGATTTTCCGGATTTCGTCGGCGGACAGAGGGTTCTGAGCAAGACTGGCAGTTTCACTAGGAATGGTTGCTTGCATGGTGGCTCCGCGGGAAGGATGCGCTCTTTCTTACAGGATGCGCTCTGTCTTATGATGACGCTTTTCAAGAGTGGGATGCACCGCGCGGGTAACTTTTTTGTTCGGCTCCTGAACCGCACTTCGGGGCGGCCTGGGCCCCGAATCCATTTATGCTTCACCGCGAAAGCAATAGAGGTCTCGGGTGCCGACCGCAACTCCCATGGCCTTCAGGTAATCAAATAGCTGATGCTTGTGGTTAATCAAATGTTCCAGATTACCCAACAGCAGTGTTAGTATCGGCTCTCCGTCTTTTACGAAAACAGTCGGAATGATCCGCGCCAGATCCTCATCACACAGCAAAGCGAACCCTTCGTCGATGTGTTTACCGTAGAGCGTAATCCGGTCAACTGCTTCCGCAATCATACAGGCGTGATTCACAGGCATCGCGCGCAGCCCGCTGAAATGCGCCAGGCGTTCCGGGTTCACCGCTACCAGCACCGCGCAAAATCCTGCCAGGCACTCGAGGAGATGGCCCAGGAGTTTCGCCGTGGGCCAGCCATCACCCGCCGGTGGTGTCCAGCGGAGACGGTCCTCTGGTAGCATGCGGAGAAGGTGATCGGTCCGGTCGATCTGCTCGTCTATCTTGTTCAATAGCGAGGCGCAAAGCAGTGTCGACATGCGGAATATAAAGTTTCGCATTCTTCCGCAGTGAGCTACAATGTGTCGACATAGTTAGGAGGCGTGATGCGATCCAGAAGTTTTGCCCTTTCGTTGGCATTCTCCTCACTGCTCTGGGGAGCCACGGCAGTTTCCGATAAGCCGGATACACCCTTCAAGCTGGCGACGTTCGAAGCGCAGGGAAAAACGCGGGTGGGTATGGCGCTGGGCGACCACATGCTTGATCTGAACGGCGCCAATGCTTATGTCGAAAAGCAGGCGGGATTGCCGGCCATGAAGCTCTCGACTGAAATGCGCGAGTTGATCGAGCAATACGCTTCGGCGTCCAAGCGGATGTACCAGATTGCGAATTACATGAAGGACAAGAAGCTGGACGGACAGGCCTTCGCGTTTGCTCTGGACAAAGTCGCGATCAAGGCGCCCATCAAATATCCCTCTAACCTGCTGAACATGGCGGCCAATTATTGGACCCACGCACGAGAGATGGGAGTAAAGAAGGATGTGGATCAGGACCGCGATGATCCGTTCATCTTTGCCAAGTCGCCGCGGTCCTGCATCGTCGACCCTGGTACGCCTTTTTATATTCCGGAGGGGCGCGACCGGATTGATTGGGAGGGCGAACTTGCCATCATCATGAGCAAGCCGGCTTTCCATGTACCAAAGCAGAAAGCGCTCGATTATGTATTCGGCTACACAATCATGTACGACGTGTCGGACCGCGGCTCGCGCCATCGCAAGGATCCGATGTTTACGGGGCCGGACTGGTTTTCGGGCAAGAGCCTGGATGGCGCGGCGCCTTTTGGACCGTTCCTAGTGCCGAAAGAATTCATGAGCAACCCGCACGACATCCACATCATGACGCGCGTCAACGGCGTGGTGAAGCAGGACGGCAACACCAGCGACATGATTTACGATGTGGAGCACCAGATCGCATACATCTCATCGATCATGACGCTGTATCCGGGCGACGTGATATCGAGCGGCACCATGGGTGGCGTGGGAGTGGCACGCAAGCCGCCGGAATTCTTGAAGCCGGGCGATGTGGTGGAAATCTCCATCGACGGGATCGGGACGTTGAAGACACCGATCGCGGCCATGTCACAGCGGCCGCTCGCTGGAAACTGAAGGCGGGGACGGTGTCTCTGAGGTTGGGGACGCACTCGGTTCACTCTCGGCCTGAATTTCCGAGGCAGTATTAGCCGGGGGCGGATCTTCGCGGGCTTCGTCGAAAGTCTTCTTGACGCCTTCCCAAAATCTCTTGGTGAAGACTTCCTTCATCTTGGTCCTCGCTTCTCTTCGGCTCTCGCACCGGCGAGAATGCTCTCCATCGCGTAGTTCCCTTCATGGCAGGCGTACTCTTCCACTGGCTCATCGGTTTTTCTCATCGACATCTCTCCACTCCATGGCTCGGTAAACGCAGTGGGATCGTCGACTGTAAATTGATACAGGATCGTGTCAGGATCGGTGCGGGTCAGACGCTCGGTGAGATGCATGGCTTCATCGGCTCCATAAGCATTATCCGCACCGATAAAGTTGGTCGTGTCGATCACCAGCGTGTTGCCCTCCCAATGACCGCGGGAATCCCCCATGTGGCCACCGATCTTTGAATCGAGATGAGGCCTTCCATCCAACAGAATGATCCGGACCTCGTGCATCATCTCCTGGAAAATCGCGAGGTAGCCCGGGGTTTGGATAATATGCAGAAAATTGTTGTTGGGAGTAGGAATCATCGGTAGGTCGCGGGAGATACAGCGGACGCGTAAAGGCAGATCCTGTGGGCCGCTCGGAAGACGCGTTGGCCTGGCCGCGGATAAAGCGGCGGGAAGAAATCGCAAGCCCTCTGGGCCGACCCCACCGGTCATGGCGGCTGGTCGCTTTTGCGCCTGGGGAGTGAGCGGAGGAATCTTCCCGTCGGGCGGATCCACGATCAGCGAGGTTCGGCGCGTGGTCACTACGGTGGATCCACGGTCGCGCCAGGCTTCATTGTAATTTCGCTGCAGGTCGGCCTGGGCCCCACCATCGCGGCGATCACTGTTGGATTCTTCGAGCGTGCGCTTTACGTATTCCGTGGCTTCCTGCTCGGTCAGGAATTCCTTGCCCGTGAATTCCCGAGGACGCTCCAGTGGCGTGAGGGTAGCCGCGGCCCAGTTGCCTTCAAAGTCCGGCTGCCCATCGGCGGTGCGCCGCGGGGTCCACTTCTTTGCAGTCGAGGTTTGAGCTGAAAGGTATGCTGGTGCCAGGCCCAGCATCGAAACCAGAGCAGGCATCCCGAAGAGCAAACATCGATAACTCATTCGTTCCTCCAGAGGGGTCATCCACAGGTGGACGTCTGTATTTTAAGGTATCGCACAATCGCGGCGCGGAAGCATCGGTGTTCGCTGCATGTTCTACTCGTGGAAGCCTCGGTACATTTCGGCGGCGCAATCGTTTAACACCCCCTTTACAATTCATTTACGAAGATTTAGCGGAATTCCTGCAGACATTTCTCAGTCTTCGTCATAATATCGGATGTGGCACAAGACTATGTTCGTAACAATTGTTACTTTGCCACATACAAATAGGAGAGAACGTTATGAAATATCTAAAGAATCGTATCAAGAGCGCAACCAACCGGCGGTCTTTCATCCAAAGTGGACTGGCGGTAGTGGGCACGGCTGGCGTCAGCGCCGGACTTCTGTCCAGTTCCAAGCCCGCCTTCGGTAAGGAGCCAGGCGGGCTGACGACGGGCGATGCCGCAATACTCAGGTTCCTGGCCGCGGCCGAAATCCTGGAGAGCGATCTCTGGGAACAATACTGGGAACTCAGTTCAGCGACGGGGGTAACAGGCGGTTTCGAAGCGAATAACCCGGCAACTGGCACTAAGCCAGCTCCCACTGGGGGGAACCCGGCGTACACGGCCGCTCTTCAGAACCTGGATGGCGACATGCCACAGTACATTAATGACAATACCGATGATGAATTCAGCCACGCGAACTTCCTGCTGGCGTACCTAAAATCTAAAGGGGCCAACACGCCGGAACTCGATCTTCTGGTGGGACCTCATTTCCGCACTTTACCAGGTAGCGTGGCAACAGGATCAACCAAGAAGGGCCGGCTCACCAATCTCACCCAACTCACGGTCGACACCAGTTTTTGGGGTCGGTATCGCTCTAACAATAAGAACCCCGATCTCGGTGACACCGTATTCGATCAGGCAGTCCCGAGTTTGAATATTGGGAAGCATACGGCAATTCCCAGAACCGATGCTGATGCAAACAACGCTAACTTGATTAATGCGATCGCCTTCACGGCGGGCTTCCACTTTTGCTTCATTGAGCAAGGCGGCACCAGCCTCTACCCTGCGCTTGCTCAGAGAGTAACCGATCCAGAAGTCTTGCGAATCGTTCTCAGTATCGGTCCAACCGAGGCAATGCACTTTCAGACCTGGCAGGACAAAGCGGGGAATGCGAACACCAATCCGAATGGGCCTCCCGGCAATCCGCCGTTTTCAGTTCACGATATGATCAACAACTCAGATGTGACGTTTTTCGACCTCCATTTCAACCAGCCGGAAACGTTGCAGGCCAACCTGATCATGCCAGAGCCGTGCCCATTCCTAAACCGAAGCTTCCCCGTTTGTTCAATTATTCGCCCAACCGAGACCAAAGGGATTGCGATGGGTGCAGTCAACTCTCTCGCTAAC
>Ga0210403_10004540_pt1 | contig 11949 bp, 8 predicted proteins | sample IncBWC19MmetaG_FD_150863 | JGI IMG/M metagenome (GOLD analysis project Ga0210403, IMG submission 150863) | Forest soil microbial communities from Barre Woods Harvard Forest LTER site, Petersham, Massachusetts, United States - Inc-BW-C-19-M | ecosystem: Environmental > Terrestrial > Soil >... | reverse complement strand
CTTCGACTTCATTGGAGTCTCCAGCTACGGCAACCGTCCCAGCCCAGCCCACGAACTGCGGTTCGGATGGGACTCTACCGGAGAAGTGCAGTTGACCAAAGATGTGGACCAATCGATGAAAGATCGAAATGTAATCCTGGTCGAAGACATCCTGGACACCGGCCTCACGCTGAACTACCTCAAAAGAATCGTGCTGGGCCACCAGCCGAAGGCCGTCCGCATTGCCGCATTACTGGACAAGCCGTCGCGACGAAAACAACCGATCAAGGCTGATTATGTGGGCTTCAGCATTCCCGACGAGTTCGTCGTCGGGTACGGGCTGGACTACGCCGAAAAATACCGCAACTTGCCGGACATCTGCGTAATTCCGAGAGAAAGCTGATCGACCCACCAAAGACGGAGCAAGCTCCGTCTTTGCAGGAGGTGGCTGTAGAGACGTGGCTTGCAACGTCTGAGAGCGCAAGAACTGCGACTGATATCATAGGAAAGTGGAAATGGTTGCAACCAAAGCTGATTTTCAATCCAAAGTCGATCCACTTCTGCTCGAAGTGGCGGACGTGGTCAACACCACTCTCGACTTGGACACCACGTTGCGTCGCGTGGCTGAACTCGTACGCAAGGTCATCGATTACGAAATCTTTGGCATCCTGCTGCTCAACGAGAAAACCCAGGAATTATACTTCCGATTTCAGGTGGGATATGCGCGCGAAATTGCCGAGCGCATGCGGATCAAGGTGGGCGAGGGTGTCACTGGAATCGCAGCGCAACGACGGGAAGCAGTTTTGGTCGATGATGTGTCCACCGATCCCCGTTACATTTCCGCGGTCCCCAACGTTCGCTCGGAGTTGGCGGTTCCGTTGATCATCAAGAACCGGCTCATCGGAGTGATCGATATCGAGTCGCCACAGCCTAACCACTTTACCGAGGAGCACAAGCGCTTGCTGACGCTGATCGCTTCGCGGATGGCCGTTGGCATCGAGAATGCCCGCTTGTATACGCGAACCACGCGCCAGGCGCGGACCTTGGTGTTGTTGAATGAAATTGCGCGCGAGCTCACGTCCATTCTCAATGTGGACGAGTTGTTGAAACGAATCGCGGAGCTGCTCAGTCGGCTGATCGATTATCAGATGTTCAGCATCCTGCTGCTCGATGCCACCGGGGAGAAACTGCAGCATCGTTTTTCGCAGCGATTCCTTGAAAACATTCAGCTCAAACACGAAATCCCATTAGGAAGAGGCGTGGTCGGTTACGCTGCGCAACACAAAGAAGCCGTATTGGTCCCTGATGTGAATAAAGACCCACGTTACGTTAAGGCCAATCCGGAGACTCGCTCCGAACTGGCGGTGCCCCTAGTCTACAAGGACAAGGTCATCGGAGTGCTGGACCTTGAGCACACGAGGCGTGGCTTTTTTACGGACGATCACAAACGAACGGTGACGACGCTGGCCGCGCAAGTTGCTATTGCGATTGAAAACGCGCAACTGTACGAGCAGATTGCCCGCCAGGAAAAGCGGCTCGAGCGTGACTTGGCAATGGCGCGCCAGTTGCAGTTCCGGCTTCTACCACCTACGCTGCCCAAGCTCTCGCATCTCGATATAGCAGCGAAGTTCGTTCCAGCGCGCGCTATTGGGGGTGACCTTTACGATTTTGTCAGCTATTCGATGTCACGTACGGCCATTGTAATTGGCGACGTCAGCGGCAAAGGCGCGCCAGCGGCGATTTACGCTGCATTGGTCAGCGGAATCTTGCGTTCCCATGCACCCATCGAACCGGGCCCTGCAGAAATGCTCTCTGCCGTGAATTTTTCGCTGGGCGAGCGTCGCATCGACGGCCAGTTTGTATCGCTGATTTACGCCGTATGGGACGATCGAAATCGCACCTTGCAGGTGGCTAACTCTGGCTTGCCGCGCCCAATTTACTGCCACGATGGGAAGATTGAGGTCATCGAAGCCACGGGCTTGCCTCTGGGGTTGTTCGACGACGCCGACTATGACGAACTGAGTTTCCGGGCTAAGGCCGGAGACATGTTCGTATTCTTCAGCGATGGCATTCTGGATGCCAGTAACAAAGCGGAAGAGCTCTTCGGGCGCGAGCGGGTCGGCGAGATTGTTGCGGCAAACCCCAATGCTTCGGCTGACGAGGTTGTGAAGTTGATCTTCAAAGCTGTGGCCGAACACGCGTCTGGAGAGGAAGCGTTCGACGATCAGACTGTGGTTGCGATTCGGGTCAAAGGCACTCCCGGGAAGCGCAAGTGATGCGCGCTGAAAACCGGGGCGAAGGCCGCCCGCCGGCTTTTTCATATCGCCGCGCGCGGAACAGCGACGTTTCGGAGCGCTCTTCCGGTTCAATCCTTCATTGTGACCAAGTGCCTCTTGCGGGTTTGGCAGAGCGCTTCGGCACACCCTTATACGTTTACTCCGCTTCGGCAATTCGTGAGCGCATGCGCGCCTTCGAACGCGCCTTTCGCAAGGTTCCACACACAGTCTGCTACTCGGTGAAAGCGAATTCGAACCTCAGCATTCTGCGTCTGCTGGCCAGGATGGGTTGCGGCTTCGATGTAGTCTCTGGCGGAGAGCTGGAGAGAGTGTTGCGCGTCAACCGGAAAGCCGCGAAAAAAGTCGTCTTCTCCGGTGTGGGCAAAACTTCGGATGAGATGCAATTGGCATTGAAGGCCCAGGTCCTGCTGTTCAACGTAGAAAGCGAATCGGAATTGTCTGCGCTCGCGGAATGTGCCGCTCGAACCAAGAAGACAGCCCGAATCGCATTGCGCGTAAATCCGGATGTCTCCGCCGAAACTCATCCGTATATTTCTACCGGTTTGCATCAACACAAATTCGGAATACCGATTGAGCAAGCTCGCCGTTTGTACGCTCGAGCGGCGCAAATGAAGTTTGTGGAAATTGCTGGTGTAAGCGTCCACATAGGTTCACAGATCACCGACGTGAAGCCGTTCGCGGTAACCATGGAACGAGTTGCTGAACTGACGCAGGCTCTGCGGGCGGACGGCTATACGATCAACTACGTGGATGCCGGCGGCGGACTTGGTATCGCTTATGAGAATCACGACTTGCCCGGCTTTGCCGAACAGGTTGCTTTGTACGCAGATGCTTTGCTGGCGCCGCTGGAAGGCTTGGAGATACACCTTCTACTCGAACCTGGGCGATCTATCGTCGGACCGGCCGGGGCGCTGATCACGCGCTTGCTATACAAGAAAACCAACGGCAACAAGAAGTTTCTGGTGGTTGACGCGGCCATGAACGATTTGTTACGGCCTTCTCTATATCGCGCTCATCACGAAATCGTCTCCGTCCGGTCATCCGACGCATCATTGAAAGAAGTTCCGTACGAGACCGTGGATGTCGTAGGGCCGATCTGCGAGACGGGAGACTTCTTTGCCCGCGACCGTGAATTGCCAATCATGGAAGAAGGGGATCTGCTCGCGTTGCTCGACACCGGCGCTTACGGAATGGTGCTCGCCTCGAACTACAACACCCGCCGGCGCTCGGCGGAAGTGTTAGTGAATGGAAAATCAGCCAAGGTGATCCGGAGACGCGAAACCATCGCGGATCTGGTTCGCGGTGAAATTTAGTTTGCCGTGGAATACTGTTTCTTCCGGTCCTGATCCCAGACAACCTTTCCGCCGACAATCGTCTTCAGAACCTTCACATCGCGCATCTTCGACGGATCAATCGAGAAGATGTCGTCACTGAGCAAAACCATATCCGCCAGTTTTCCCGGCGTAATTGACCCTTTTCCCCGTTCCTGAAATTCAGCGTATGCCGAGCCCATGGTGTACGCCTCGACCGCTTCGGCCACAGTCAGCTTCTGTTCAGGAAACCAGCCGTTGGGATTCTTTCCATCCAGGGTGGCCCGGGTCACGGCGGCATAAACCGTCAATATCGGGTTAAGCGGTGCCACATCCCAGTCGGTTCCGAAGGCCAGATGTACGCCATGATTCAAGAATGTACGGAAGGCGTAGGTCCGGCTGGCGCGGTCGTGGCCAATGTAGGCCTCGGCCCAGCGTCCATCGTCGATGGCGTGGTAGGGCTGGACCGACGCGATCACATTCAATTGTCCAAAGCGCGCGAAATCCTTCTCCGCCATATGCTGCGCATGTTCAATGCGAAGCCGCCGGTCAACTTCGGGATGAGCTTTGTCCAAGTCCGCGTAGAGATCGAGTACCGTTGAAATCGCGCGGTCACCGATGGCATGAGTACAGATTTGCAGACCGGCGGCATCTGCCTGCATCATCCGGTCTCGCATCTGCGAAAGTGGTTGCATCTGCTTGCCAAGCAAACCCGAGTTGTGGGGATCGTCGCTGAACGGCTGAAACAAATATGCGGTGCGGGAACCCAGGGAGCCATCTGCAAATCCCTTCAGCGCACCGGTCCGCAAAAACGAAGAGCCGAAGGCGTGCCGAATTCCAACCTTAGCCAGCTCCTGCCAATCAGCGATCCCTGGGGCCACATACACCCTCGCCGTCAATTCCCCGCTCTGTAACAATTCCCCGTAGGCGCGAATATCGTCAAAACTGTCGTTCTCATCGTTCATGTCCTGAAAGCTGGTCACACCAATGCTGGCCGCGTGCTCCAGAGCACGCCTCATGGCGCGAAGGCGCTGCTCATGAGTAACCGCAGGAATGACCTTGAGCACGAGATCAGTCGCCGCGTCCTTCAGGTCACCCGTAGGACTGCCCTGCGCATCGCGGACGATTGCACCTCCAGGTGGGTCAGGAGTCTTGGACGTGACGCCTGCCAATCGCAGCGCGGCGGAATTCGCCAGCGCCGAGTGGCCATCGTAGCGGCTGATGAACACCGGACTATTTGGCGTCACCGGGTCAAGCAGTTGCCTGGTAGGCAGAGCCGGAGGGCTCCATTTCGTCTCGTCCCAATCGCCCCCTAGAATCCATTCTCCCTTTGGCGTTCTCTTCGCCCGTTCGGCAATTCGCCGGACAAATTCATCCTCGCTGGCAGCGTCGTTGAGTTGCACGGAGTCGAGTTGCATGCCACCGCTAACGAAGTGCACGTGCGCGTCGTTGAAGCCGGGCAGAAGCAGTTTGCCACCAGCATCGATCACTTTTGTGGCCGGGCCCTGCAAAACTTCCACATCGGCGTTCGAACCCACGGCAATAATGCGATCGCCAAGAACGGCGACCGCTTGAGCGGTCGGGTTCGCCTTATCCACCGTCCAAACTTTCGCATTGGTGATGATGAGATCGGCAGTCGGTTTCGCCTGAGCCAGCAGATTGCTTGAGAGCGCACAGCTCAACAACAGGATTGCGAATTTCATTCTTATCTCTAAATTTCCGGCATTATCTGCAGCTGAGAACGCGAACGTGCCAACCATCCTTACCTCTGTCCCCACTTCAGCTTGGCGCGCAGAACGTCGAAGAATGTTCCTTTAATCCGCAGCAGCTTGACCTGATGTTCTGACTTACAGCAAGCAACGCGGTCTCCGTCGTACATCGGCATTCCAACCTGACCGTCGATGCTCAGATAGGCTTCATCCTGACCGGTGTTGACCACGATATCGATCTTCGATGTGTCGGGCACCACCAGAGGGCGATGCGTCAGCGAGTGAGCCGCAACCGGCGTCACCACGAACGCATCCACGGACGGCATCAGGATGGGTCCCCCGGCCGCCAGTGAGTAGGCGGTCGAGCCCGTAGGACTGGAGACGATCAGACTGTCAGTTTTGTAGACGGAAACGAACGCCCCGTCAATGTAGACGTCACAATGGTTGAGGCGGGAAATGGTCGCCTTTCCCACGACGATATCGTTGAGCGCATCGTAACTGGCGACGCGCACATCCTTGCGAAACACTTCGCAATGCACCATCGAGCGGGCTTCCACATTAGAGCAGCCTTCTTCGATGCCCTGCAGAGTTGGGTAGAGTTCCTCCAAGGGCACTTCGGTCAGGAATCCGAGCGAACCCAAATTCACGCCAAGCACGGGGATTCCCACCTTGGCCATGGAACGAGCCGCGGAAAGCAACGTTCCGTCACCCCCAAGTACGACCACCAGGCTCATCGGCCGCGAGGCCATTTCATCGCGAGTCATGACTTCGATACCGCCAGCGTACGGCGCGGTCTCTGCGTCCACCACAATGCGGTATTGACGCTGACGAAACCACTCAACCAGCCCGGGCACAATGTCTGCCAATTCCGGCTTGTCCGGCTTGGAAACGATGGCTGCAGCTTTACCGCTTGCGAATGGAGCCTTCCCAATATCCATGGTGAACTTTGAATTGTACCGAAATCGCCGGAAAAGGTTTGCCTGCTGCGTTTGCGACGAGAGAAAAAGGTCAGAACACGGCAAATAGCAAGAATTCCCGATTCCCTTCCGCACCTTGAATCGGAGACTCGATCACGTCCGTGCGTGCGCAGCCCTGTGCCACCAGAGCGAGGCGCACCTTCTCCACTGCAGCCATCTGGATGGCCTCGTCGCGCACGATGCCTCCCTTCCCTACTCTTTCGCGGCCCGCCTCGAATTGCGGCTTCACCAGTACAATCATCTGCCGCCCCTGACGTTCCGCCGGAGAAGCGGGGAATGCTGCAGCGATGACTGCGGGGAGAACCAGGGTTGCGGAGATGAAGGAAACATCCATCGCGACGAAGTCCACCACTTCACCGACTAGCTCACGAGTCAAGTAGCGCGCGTTGGTCTTCTCCAATAAATGCACGCGCGAGTCCTGGCGCAAACGGAAATCGATCTGGCCGTGACCGGTGTCGACACCAATCACCCGCGCTGCTCCATGTTGGAGTAAGCAATCCGTGAAGCCGCCCGTGGAGGCTCCTACATCTAGACAAATTTTACCGGCAACTTCGATGTGCCAATGTTCAAGCGCCTTTTCCAGCTTAAGGCCGCCACGTCCCACGTACTTCAAGTCTTCGCCCAGAAGTCGAACTTCAGCTGCCGCGTCAACTCCCGTGCCGGCTTTTTCTATTTTTTGCCCAGCGACCAAAACCTTGCCGGCCAGGATCAGAGCTTGCGCTCGCTCGCGCGAACTTGCGAGTCCGCGTTCCAAAAGTAACTTGTCGAGCCTGATTTTCAAATCGTCCCCGCTGCGTTCTTTCTCGCGAGCCTTTCAACTTACACTAAAGTGCCAGCAACCAACTCAGTGCAAGGTGTAGAAGCGTCTCTCGCTGAGACAGTTAGAAAGATACTTCCCCCCTTTTCCACAACGTTTTCCACGAAAGTGTTGAAAAGTGCCTGAGAATACTACGTTTAGCGATCTGCCGTCAGCCCACCCGACGGCACGGCCGAGGACGCAGGTCGTGACCCGAATACAAGCTAAATCCAGCCCTAAGAGTCATATGGCTCTATCGTGCTATGCCCATCCCCCCTCGTGCCATTGCCCTCTGTTCTGAAACGTATCATCTTAGTAGTGCACGCTAGCAAAGTAAGAGAAGCCAGAAAATGCTGGATCAAACCACAAGACGGGAAGCTGGAATGAACGCTAGCCCAGCTTACAATCGGGATCGCAGCCGTCTGTCCCTGGCTCTCGCTCTTCTGCTGGTTGCCCTGGTTGTTCTGGTGGTGAAGGATCGGGATTTCTGGTTCGGTGACTCTGAGACGGCGGTCGCCGAAGAGACGACTCCTGAGTGGATCCCGAACAAAGTGTTTCAGGCGCCGACTCCCGCGGCCCAACCGGCAGCTCAACCGAAAACGCACGTTGCTTCTGCCAAGAGTTCAACCGCAGCAACGGTTCGACCCGCGATCGCAACCAACCGCGTCGCCGCTCCGGCCGTAATTCCGCCGCTCGAAGTCGAAGTCATCGCTGGCGACACACGTGACACCATTCATCAGGGTAGCAAGGCGGTGAAAATTGAGCTGGCTCCTGACTCGCGGACCGGAGCAGCGGATTCAACGATAGCCGAGCGTGGCCCGGCCACGGTTGCAGCGGAGCGCGTTCAGATGTCTCTCGCGAAAGCGCAGATCCCACCGCAGGCACCTGAGTCGGCTTATCCTTTGCTCGGTCGGCAGATGAAGGTCCAAGGTTCAGTTCTGCTCCAGGCTCTGATAGGCGCTGACGGCATGATCCGCGATTTGCGCGTGATCAACGGTCCAGCGATCCTGGCATCAGCGGCCCGAGAAGCTGCGCGCCGCTGGCAATTCAAGCCTTACCTGCAGAACGGGCAGCCCGTCGAGACACAAGCAAAGATCACCGTGAACTTCACGATTAAAGTGTTGGAAAACGGAGCGCGCGATCAGACGGACACAGTTGTGGCCCTGTCGAGGGGCGGAGAATAGTTTCGCGCGACGCTCAAGCTTTGAATGACCCGCAAGAACTGACAAAAACCGCACATCCTCAGTTTTCGTTTTAAATCCATCCCAACCGAGAACGTCAACTCCCTTCCTGTGTATAATGCCGAACGTTCATGGACTGGGCTCCTGCATCCGCTGTCCGCTGGCTGTTGGACTCGGAGCATGGCGCGTCGGATCGCCTGATTCCACGCTGGCTCTTTCTGCGCGCTCTGGGCCTTATCTATTTCTCGGCCTTCTTCTCCCTGATCTTCCAGATCCGCGGGCTGATCGGCCCCGAAGGTATCCTGCCCGCAAGCGACTATCTGCAAGCGGTGGCGCATTCCTTTGGCCACGCGCGCTTTTGGTTTGCGCCAACTCTGTTGTGGTTTTCGAGCGGAGCGCAGATGCTGATGTTTCTCTGTTGGGCAGGCATAGTGGCATCGCTGCTGCTCGCTTTGAATGTCTGGCCCCGCGGAACTCTGGCAATTTGCTTCGTATGTTTTCTGTCATTCGTGAGTGCCGCGGGAGATTTCTCTGGCTACCAGTCCGACGGCATGCTGCTGGAAGCTGGATTCACCGCGCTTTTCTTCGCTCCGCCGAGTTTTCGGCCGGGCCTGGGTGCAAAGCGGCCACCATCTCGCGCCAGCCTGTTCCTATTGCAGTGGGAGTGGTTCCGCATTTACTTCGAGTCTGGCATGGTCAAGATCGCCAGCGGCGAGCCGCAGTGGCGAAACATGACCGCCATGGACGAGTACTACCAGAACGGACCACTACCCACTTGGGTCGGTTGGTACGTACAGCATCTGCCGCACTGGTTTCATGCCTTGACGGCATATGCCACGCTTGCGCTCGAACTCGGCTTAGTCTGGATGCTGTTTCTACCGCGGCGCTGGCGGATCGTGTGCTTCTTCATTGCGACGGCATGGCAAATCGGCATTATCCTCACGGCCAACTATACTTTTCTGAACTATCTGGTCCTTGCGCTTGGATTCCTCTTGCTGGACGACAGCCTGATTCTTTGCTTTGTCCCGCAACGATGGAAGAGGTTCATTCAGGATCACGCGGATAGCCGTCTAAGGACAGATTGCCCGCCTGTGCCATCGACAATCGAAAAAGACAAGATGGAACCCGCATCCCTTGCGTCAGAAGATCTAGCCCAATCACTTACCCAGCAGAAGGCATCTCATGGCCGCCATGAAAGTTGGCATGAACTTCTCCGTCCGCAACTAACCGCATTAAGGCTTTCGCTGACTGGCTTGATACTCGGTTTAGTCTTCTACGCGACGGCGGTCGAATTGGTCTGGATCGTCTTCCCGACTTTGAAACTGCCATCTACGCCGGTCCAGGCGCTGGAACCATTTCGCATCGCCAATCGATATGGCCTTTTTGCCGTTATGACTCGCGGTCGCTACGAGATCGAGTTCCAAGGCTCGCAGGACGGACAAAACTGGCAGGCATATCCGTTTCGCTATAAACCGCAGGACCCAAGCCAGCCGCCGGGCATTTACGCACCCTATCAGCCACGTTTCGACTGGAACCTGTGGTTCGCTTCTCTCGGATCGTGGCGCGAGTATCCCATCGTAATTAACACCGAAGTACGGTTGCTTTCGACCGACCCTGATGTGCTTGCGCTTTTCGCGGGGAATCCTTTTCCGCAAGAGCCGCCGCATCAGGTGCGTGCGGTTCTCTGGCAATACTGGTTCACGACCGCGGCCGACAAACGCAAGACAGGCTTCTGGTGGCGCCGTGAGTTCCTGGGACTATACGCGCCAACGCTCGCGCGCGACCCCGACGGCAAAATCCGCGCCGTCGAATTCCCTATAGTTGCTCCTCGGCAATGACGCGCAGCCGAAGCGCTCAACCGACCTGTTGCCCCACGCGCACCGGCTTTTGCCCATGGCTGTAATCTTCGAATGATTCGCCCTGAGTGCGGTTCAATATCCAAAGCAGGAGCAGCAGAACAAACAGCGCCAACAGGTAAAAGACAATGCCACCATGCCGGTGGAAGTTGCCATGCAAGAATCCAGGATCGACGTGGATTCCGAGCATGGAGATGGTAAAGATTCGAATCCCATTCTTAAAAATCGAAAGAGGAATCGCGACCAGCACCACAGTAGCCTTCCGCCAAAAGGACCGGAGAAATAGATGCGCAAGCACCATGCTGGTGACGATCAACATAAGGCTGGAGCGAAGACTGCTGCACTCCTGGGCGACCTCCAGGCTCAATCCGGGGATCGACAGCATGACGCCATCTTGCGTAACCGGAATGCCCAGAGCTGAAAACAGGAAACTGGCTGAGAGGGCGGATCCGTGTTGCCAGAGAGCCACAATCTTATTCAACGTGAACTCTGGAAGTGGAACCAGACAGAACAGAAAGCAGAGAGGAAACAGCAATGACCGAAAAGTCCAGACTCCGAAGCACCCAATGAACGCGCCTAGCCACCAGGTCACCAGCGCGAGCATGCCCCACGTCAGCTGCGCGTCGGATTGTGCTGTCAACTTGCCGCCCACTCCAAGTAATATTGCCGCGACCAACAAGGCGGCACTGATGCGATTGCTCGGTTGACGATCGGTTCTGTGTGAAGGCCACTCCGTATAGATCAAAGCCACGCTGATTGGAACAATCAGGAGAATGTGCGTATATTCATCGCGTCGGAGCGCAAGTGCGAGGGTTCCCAACAACGGACGCCATCCGACTAAGAGGGAGATCACAACCGCAAGACTAAACTTCAACTGTGGTGACAATCTGCTCATCTGCGATTGGGCGACCTTCAAGAATCAATTTAAGAAAGCAAAATATAAGTGCATGGCTTCTCCGACCATGGTAACGCACCGGCTTGACTCATCGCCGTACTGGGGGTGTTATCGAGCTAGTTTACGGGCTTGGGTTGGTAGGAAACTCGCCAGATCAGATTTCCGCCGTCATCCGAAATCAGCACGGAACCGTCGGATGCAACTGCCACGCCCACCAATCGCCCGTAGACATTCCTGCCGGCGGGATCAGGCACAAATCCGGAGAAGAAAGGAGTTGGATCTCCGGCCGGGAGGCCATTGCGGAAGGGGATAAACACAACCTGATAACCGCTCCTGATGCGGCGGTTCCACGAACCGTGTTCCGCAATGAAAGCACCGTGGCGGTACGACGACGGAAACTGTTGCCCTTCGTAGAATGCAAACTGCAGCGGCGCAACGTGGGCTCCGAGGAGCAGGTCAGGAATGATCGCCTTCGCAACCAAGTCCGGCCTAGACGCCACCCGATCGTCCACATGATTGCCAATGTAGGAATAAGGAAAACCATAAAAACCGCTGTCGACGACATGGGTAAAAAAGTCAGATGGAACGTCATCGCCAAGATCGTCCCTTTCATTCACTGCGGCCCACAAGTTACTGGACTCGAGGTTGAAACCGATCCCGACAGCATTCCGCATTCCACTGGCAAACACTCGCATGTTTTTCCCATCAGGATCGGCAATTAAAATCGCAGACCGTCGAGGATCGGACTCGATTGAGACATTGTCCTTCGATCCCACCGAGATAAATAAGCTCTCGCCATGCGGACTGAAAGCCAGCGAGCGGGTCCAATGCTGGTTGTAGCCCATGCCTGGGAGATCGAGTATGTGCTCTGCGTCCTCGAGCCGCTGCGACGTTTTGGGATCGTAGCGAAAACGCACGACTTCATTGGTATTGGCGACGTAAACATAGT
>Ga0210403_10004539_pt1 | contig 11950 bp, 14 predicted proteins | sample IncBWC19MmetaG_FD_150863 | JGI IMG/M metagenome (GOLD analysis project Ga0210403, IMG submission 150863) | Forest soil microbial communities from Barre Woods Harvard Forest LTER site, Petersham, Massachusetts, United States - Inc-BW-C-19-M | ecosystem: Environmental > Terrestrial > Soil >... | reverse complement strand
CCGACGGCGATCGAGGAGCGGTAGCCTCCGGCGCAGTGGAGGGCGATGCGGCGGTTGCGGGGGAGTTCCGCGAGGCGCTGTTGGAGCTGGGTGAGCGGCAGGTTGATGCTTTGGTTGAGGTGTTTCGCACTCCATTCGGCGGGGCTGCGGACGTCGATCACCAGCGGCGGATGGTCGGTGGCGAGCTCTTTGGCCAGCATCGAGGGGTTGATTTTCTCGGTGGCGCAGACGAGATCGGGGCGCGCTGCCAGTGCCGCCATGCCGTCGCGGAGGTATCCCTTGATGGAGTCGAAGCCAATCCTTCCCAGGCGCAGAGCGGCCTCCTGTTCGCGTCCGGGTTCAGCGACGATCAGGATGGGGCGGGTGGAGTCCAGCACGGTGCCGGCCCAGGTGGCGTACTGCCCGCCGAGGCCGATGTTGATGCTGCCGGCGAGGTGTCCGGTGGCGTACTCGACGGCGTCGCGCACGTCGAGCAGCTGGGTTCCGATGTCGCGCAGTCGGATGACTTCGTCGAGGTCGAGCGGGTGCAGGTTCTGCTCGAGGGCGCTGGCGAGCGTGGGGCGCTCGCGGGTGTTGAGGATGGCGTCGTAGGTGAAGTAGGCGGGGGCGTCGGGCTGGTCGGCCGTGACCAGGCGAATGAACTCCTCTTTGGGCATCGATTGGAGGGCGTAGTTGAGGCGGCGCTGCTCGCCGAGGGTGGAGACCGTGTCGGAGGAGAGCTGTTTGCCGCAGAGGGAGCCGGCGCCGTGCGCGGGGTAGACGAGGGTTTCGTCGGGGAGTTGCAGCAGCTTGTTGTGTAGCGAGTCGTAGAGATGGCTGCCGAGCTGCTGGGCGGTCCAGCCGAGGGAGGCGCGGAGGTCGGGGCGGCCAACGTCGCCGATGAAGAGCGTGTCGCCGGTGAGGACAGCGTAGGGTTTGGTGGGGTCCTTGTGGAGGTCGAAGACCACAATGGAGATTGACTCGATGGTGTGGCCGGGGGTCTCGAGGATCTTGATGCGGAGCCCGGGGAGTTCGAGTGTGTCGCCGTCCTTCGTGGGGATGAAGTCGTACTCGGCTTCGGCTCGCGCGCCCAGGCGGATATCGGCATCGCAGGCGTCGCGGAGCTCAAGGTGGCCGGCGAGAAAGTCGGCGTGGAAGTGGGTGAGAAAGACGTGGCGGATCTGGACTCCGAGCTGCTCGGCGTCGGCTAGGTACTGCTGTACGTCGCGCTGCGGGTCGACCACGATGGCGGTTGCGCTGGATTCGTCGGCAAGGAGGTAGGACGCGTGGGCAAGGCAGCCGAGGTAGTACTGCTTGAGGTACATGCTGGCTATTTTAGACCTGGAGCCTAGGCTTGGTTTACGGGGCGGAACTCGCGGCTGCGGCCTGAGGTGGGCGGCGTGGGAGACTTACGGGGTCTCATCGGTTTGCACTGCGAGGCGGGACTCGCGGGAGTGGGCGAGTTGGTCGCGGAGGTGTTGGAAGAGGGGCTGCATGCCCTGTCCGGTCTTGGAGGAGACCTCGAAGATTCGCATTCCGGGACGGACGCTCTCGATGTTGCGGCGAGCGGCGGCCACGTCAAAGTCGGCGGGCTCAGCCATGTCCATCTTGGTGATGATGGCGACGTCGGAGCTGTTGAAGATGGTCGGATACTTCAGCGGTTTGTCCTCGCCTTCTGTGGCGGAGAGCAGGACGAAGCGGAGAGCTTCGCCGAGGTCGTAGCTGGAGGGGCAGACGAGGTTGCCGACGTTCTCGATAAAGAGGAGATCGAGGTCGTCGAGCTGCCATCCCTCGAGTGCGTTTTCGATCATCTGGGCGTCGAGGTGACAGATGGTTCCGGTGGTGATCTGACGCACGTTGGGGGAGGCGCGCTTGAGGCGGGCGGCGTCGTTCTCGGTGGCGAGATCGCCGACCAGTGCGGCGACGCGGAGGTCGTGGGCGAGGTTGCTGAGGAGTTTTTCGAGCAGCGCGGTCTTACCTGAGCCCGGGCTTGAGACCAGGCCGACGACGCAGACGCCTGCGGCTTCGAAGCGCTGGCGGAGGGAGCGCGCAAGGAGATCGTTCTGCTTCATGACCTTGGCGCGGACCTCTACGATGCGAGTGCTCATGCGGCGACCTCCAGGGAGACGACCTCGAGTTCGCGGCCGGTGACGATGGTCGCGCTCGGCGCGCCGCACACGGGACAGCAGAGTTGATAGAGCGACGGCGGTTGGCGGTCCTCGCGGCAGACGGCACAGTGGATGGTGAGCGGAACGGTCTCGATATCGAGCTGCGCGTGCTCGAGCGGCGTGTCCTGGCAGGCGAGCTCCCAGGCGAAGCGGAGTGCAGCGCGGTCGACGCCGGAGAAGACGCCGACCTTGAGGTGCACGACCTCTATGCCATGGAGTGCGCGCGCTTCGGACTCGTCGCCGATCTCGGCGAGGATACTGAGGACGATCGATAGCTCATGCATGCGATGTTTCTCGATGTGTGTGGCCTTGCGCGGGGTTACATGGTGCTGATCCGAATGTAGCGCTTGATGTCGGGCGCAAGCATGATTGCCAGTATGATTGCAGCCAGACCGAGTGCTCCGAACATCAGTTTGTCTGTCATGATGTCACCTCTCGATTGCCCGTGGGCAGGATGGGGGTACGGAAGTGCATAGGGTTGTCCTTGGGTTGGGCAAGGATTTGTCCGACCAAGGTTTCAATGAGGTTGGATGCTTCGTCGACCGCGGCGCATACTGGAGGCGAGAGACCCATGCGGCCTTCCAGTTCGTCGCCGAAGTCCTGGGGTTCGCAGGCGACGACGAGGATGCGGGCGGTGATGGGACCGAGCGAGGCGGCGAGATGGAGCACCTGCACAGGGTCCATGCCGTGGGGGTTCAGGTCGATGCCGGAGCCGCCGAGGCCGGTGAGGTCGGGATCGAGGACGAATAGCGTTCCGGGGGGCTCATTGCGGCTGAGTGCGTCGACCAGGATGACGGTGTGCCAGGGATCGAGCAGGGCGTAGGCCAAGTCGAAGCCGCGGATGCCAAAGTCCTTCACCTGGACGCCTTGGGGGAGCGGGCGCTTCTGGAGGGCGCGAGCGACCTCGACGCCGAATGCGTCGTCTCCGAGGAAGATGTTGCCGATGCCGGCGATGAGGATGGTCGCGGTCATGACGCGGTGCCCTCTGGGTGGGGGATGTAGGGCTCAATTTCCTCGCGGCCGAAGAAGAAGCGATGACCGGGCTGGCGCAGCATGCCGAACTCGCGTCCGGGATCGTCGTCGAGGACGACGGCAAACTGGATCTGGTCCTCTAAGTCTTGCTCGATGGCTTCGATGATGGCGACCTTGCCGGTGAGGGCGAGGTCGATGATGTCGGCGTTTTTTTGCGGCCGAAGGCGGATGCGATCTCCGATGCGGAGGTCGACGCCCAGGACGCGCACCGACTCGGGCGGCGCTTTCTCTTCGGCGGAGGGGTTCCAGTCGGCGATGCGTTCGGGATTCATGCGGCTTCTCCTCGGGTCTCGCTAGGGGACTCGCGCGTCGGGTGGACGATGCCGTGGGTCTTGAGCATCTGTTCCTGGGTGAGGGCTTCGGTGCGTTCGAGGATGCGGCGGGCGCGCGGGTCGCCGCGGCGCATCTCCTCCTTCTCGTCGTCGGTGAGGGTGAGGACGCGTAGGGTGAGCATCTCGTCCATCTCGGTCGCATCGAAGAAGTCGCCGGCGCTCTGTGGGGCGGTCTGCGGGTAGTCGTAGAGGATGATGGGGGAGAGCAGCAGGATGTGGCGGTCCGGCTGGTCGCCGGCGAGGACGGGGAAGACGCCGGTGTTGGTGCAGGCCTTGGCATCGGCGGCGTAGAGATCGGAAGGCTCGAGCAGGGAGATGAACTCTCCGCCGGTCAGGCCGAGCAGGAGATGGGCGGAGACGAGTGAACGCGGCAGTGCCTCGTCGCGGCGGGCCTCGCCGCCGCTCGGGAGCGGGCTGATGTTTTCGAGTTCTAGATGCAGCTTGCAGGCTCCGCTGGGCAGACTCTGGGCGCGGAGGGTGAGACTTGCGGCAAGCTCTGGGGCTGGGGTGAGGTGCAGGCTCAGGGGGGCGGCGAGGAGGTTGGCGAGGCTCAGGTTGGAGTGCTCGGAGGTGCGTTCGACGGCCTGCCCCCAATCGAGCGATGGGTCGGCGAGGCCGGAGCCGGCGGGCGCCTGGGGCAGGAGCTCGAGGAAGCTCAGCTTGATGTCGAGTGCGGCGTCTTGTCCGGGGATCAGGAGACCTTCGGAGTGCAGGCGGAAGGGCTCATGAGGGCGCTGGGCCTCGGCGTAGATGCGCGGGTAGAGGGTGCCGAAGTTCCAGCGCTGGCGATTCTTGATCGCGGTAGCGCGGTAGGGATAGAGGATGTATCCCTCGTAGAGGACGGCGGCGGCGATCCTCTCGACGGAGGCGAAGTTCATGCCTTGGCCTCTGCAGGGAGCTTGGTCGAGGCGTCGTCGTTCGAAAGGGCCTTGGCGATTGCCTGTTCCCAGGTTGGGAGGCCGTGACGCACCTTGTAGTTGTAGAGCTGCTCGAAGCTGTCGCGGCGCAGGCAGAGCCAGGCGGAGTTGGGGTGGTGCATCTCCATCATCTCCTTCCAGACGGAGACGGGGAGCCGGTAGCTGGACTCGCGATCCCAGGGGATCTGCGCGATCTGTAGGGAGCCGTCGGGGCCTTCGTAGAACAGGGTACCGCTGAACAGGACGGCGAGCGGTATATCGCCGGCGTCGAGGGCGTGGAAGTACTTGGTGGCCGCGATGTTGAAGTCGAAGGTGCAGGGCAGCTCCAGGTCGACGAGGAGTTCGCCGGCGAAGCGCGGGACGGCGACGCTGGTGTTCATCCAGAGGAGCGGTTTAACGGTGCGGGCCCAGCGTTCGGGGGTTCCGAAGAGGTCGAGTAACTTCTCCTGTTCGTTGGGCAGGTAGCGGCGTTTGGCGGGTTCGATCTGGACCTGGCAGCGAAGGGTGATGGCATGGATAGTCTCGCTGACCGGAAAGTTGGTAATGCGCAGCTTGGCGGCGATCAAGGGGATGGCCGCATGCGGCACCGCCTCGGCGCCTTCGATCTGAAAGTGGAGCTCAGACATGGCTGGGCTCCGGCTGCTGGTTTGCGCCACGCTCGCGGACCTCACTGCTGCGCGCCTTCAGGCTCGCGAAGAATGCGAGGATGTGGCTCCAGACTTCGGCTCCGCCGGAAAGGCCACGCCAGTGCATGCGGATGAGGCCGACGAGATGGAAGCACTCGTCGATGGGGACGATGTAGTACTGGTGGGGCGTGCCGACACGGTTGACGAGCAGGGTCTCGACGTCGGGCTCCATCTTCTGCAACGCGGGGTGGTGGGCGGCGATCTCGGTCCAGGATTCCAGGCTGAGCAGCGACTCGATAGCGCCGGCGGGGCTAGGGTACATGGCCATCACTCTGCCGGCGGCGCTGTTGTAGTAGAAGAAGGCCAGGTTGATGGGGATCATGAGGGATTCCCACTGCAGATTGGGCAGCTCGAAGTCGGTGAGGGCGCGCAGGCGGCGGGGAATGCGCAGATAGCGGGCTCCGGGCTGGCCGCAGAAGAGCATGGCGCAACCGTCGCAGGCGCAGGCGATCTCGCGCTTGTGCGGGTCGAGCAGATGCTGGTGCACGGGGGCGATCTCGGCGCTGCAGAGCTCGCAACGCTCGGCGCCGTCGGAGATGGGACGACGGCGGGCGACCTGTCGCAGGAAGGAGGGAACTGGGGTTCGCTCCTGCTCGGCTTCGGGGAGTTCGTTCATGCTGGGCTCCAAGCGGCTATGGGGGTGGCAGGTGCGGCATCTGGGGACTGATCGGGCCGCGCTGGTGGAGATTGATGCCGGTGGCGTCCTTCGCGACGCGGGTGATCCGTTGCGCGAGCGGTTCGGCACGGCTCTCGCCTTTGCGGACTCTGTAGGCGTGAGCTGGGGTCTTCTGGGTTGCGTCCTGTTTGATCATGGTGGTTCACCTCATTTGAGGATGACGAGTTGTGGAGGGCTCGGCGCGGCGGCGGTGTCCTCGGAGACGATCTGGAGGATGTCGGGGGCGACCTCGAAGAGCGCGTCTTCGACCGCGTTCTTGAGGGTGACGGAGGAGCTTGGACAGCTGCCGCAGCTGCCGTGCAGGCGCAGGTGAACGATGCCGTCGCGGACAGCGGCGAGTTCGACGTCGCCGCCATGGGACTTGAGATAAGGCCGGACCTTCTCGATGCCGCGCAGAACGCGGGTCTCGATGTCGTCGGGGTGGAGGTTGTGCAGCAGGAGCATGCTGGAGACCAGGTCGTCCTCCAGGGCCTGACTGAGGGCTTGTTCGCCGGCCGGGGTCTCCATAAGCAAGTCGACCAGCCGGTGCAGGGCGGCGCCGTGCAGCTCGACCACCGATTGCACCAGGTCGAGCGCGGTGGCCCGGACCTCCGGGTCCCCGGCGCTCTCGAGGCGGGCGGCGAGCTTTTCCACTCGCTCGGTCTGCAGGCGGAACTGGCCGCGCTGGGGTGGGGCAAGGCCGCCGTCGGCCTCAGGCTGGAGATGCATTGAGGACGCAGCCGCCATCATTCATGCCCCGCTACGCCGAACATGGGAGAGTGACGGGTCTCGAGGATCTTGCCGTCGCCGAGATACATGTGCACGCCGCAGGGCAGGCAGGGATCGAAGCTGCGGACGGTACGCATGATGTCGATGCCTTTGAACTTGTCGGGGCCGTTCTCCTCAAAGAGCGGAGTGTTCTGGACCGCGTCCTCGTAGGGGCCGGGGGTGCCGTAGACATCGCGGGGGTTGGCGTTCCAGGGCGTGGGCGGATAGGGGTGGTAGTTGGCGATCTTGCCCTCGCGGATGACCACGTGATGCGAGAGCACACCGCGAACAGCCTCGTGGAAGCCGCAGCCGATGGCCTCCTCCGGGACCTTGAACTCGCTCCAGGTGGCGCTGCGGCCGGCGTGCAGTTCGGCGAGGGCCTTCTCGACGAAGTGCAGCGCGGTGGCGGCGGCGTAGGCCTGGAAGTAGGTGCGGGCGCGGTCGCGCTCGATGGTGTTCGACCACTTGGGGATGTTCCACTCGAACTCGGCCTCGGGCAGCAGGGCGGTCTTGGGAAGGTTGATCTTGACGCTATGGCCGGTGGCCTGCACGTAGCCGATATCGACCAAGCCGGAGAGGGCCGTCGACCAGAGGCGGGCGATGGGACCGCCGCCGGTATCGAGGGCGAGGCGGTCGCCGGTGCGCTGGTCGAGCCAGCGCGGGGACATGACCCAGGTGTAGTTGCCCTTGAAGTCGCGCTTCTGCGGGCGGGGGATGGTGGTCTGGTTCCAGGGGTGACGCTTGTCGATGGGGTTGCCGAGGGGATCGCGGTCGACGAAGGTCGCCTCGCCCTGCCAGTCGTCGTAGTAGGAGCTGCCGAGCAGGATGCGAATGTTGAGGTTGATGTCGACGAGCGAGTTGGTGACCAGTTCGCCGTCGACGACGACGCCGGGGGTGACGAACATCTTGCGTCCCCATGCGTCCATGTTCTTGTACTGGTAGTCGCAGTGGTCGGGATCGTTATAGGAGCCCCAGCAGCCGAGCAGAACGCGGCGGCGGCCGACCTCTTCGTAGCCGGGCAGAGCCTCGTAGAAGAAGTCGAAGAGATCGTCGTGCAGGGGCACGACCTTCTTCATGAACTCGACGTACTTCATGAGACGGATGAGGTAGTCGGTGAAGAGCTGAATGGTGGCCACGGTGCCGACGCCGCCAGGATAGAGGGTGGAGGGGTGGACGTGGCGTCCTTCCATCAGGCAGAACATCTCCCGCGTCAGCCGGCTCATGGCCAGGGTCTCGCGGTAGAAGGTTCCGGTGAAGGGATTGAGCGCGGTCATGATGTCGGAGATCATGCGGTAGCCGTGCTTGCCGGCGTTGCGCGAGGGCGTGTGCTGGGCCTTCTCCCAGACGTTGGGATTGGTCTCCCGCACCATCTGTTCGCAGAAGTCGACGCCGACCAGGTTGTCCTGGAAGATGTTGTGATCGAACATGTACTCGGCGGCCTCGCCGAGGTTGACGATCCATTCGCCGAGCGCGGGAGGGCGGACGCCGAAGGCCATGTTCTGCGCGTAACAGGCGCAGGTGGCGTGGTTGTCGCCGCAGATGCCGCAGATGCGGCTGGTGATGAAGTGGGCGTCGCGGGGATCCTTGCCCTTCATGAAGATGCTGTAGCCGCGAAAGATGGAGGAGGTGCTATGGCACTCGGCGACGGTCTTGTTGCCGAAGTCGATCTTGGTGAAGATGCCGAGGCTGCCGACGATGCGGGTGATGGGATCCCAGTTCATCTCGACGAGATTGCGCTGCTTTTCCTCGAGTTCAGGTATGGTATCGGGATACGTTGCCATGGATTGGTCCTCTCTCGAGTGGTTAAGCGTTGGGGCGGTTTGGGTGATAGCCGGTGGTGAGTTCCGGGCGGTTGTGGCGCCACTTGGGTTCCTTGTTGACGGTGGCGTTGGTGATGCCGCGGAGGGCACGGATCATGCGTCCATAGCTGCCGATGATTGTGGCCGAGAGCATGGCTCCGGGCGGCTCGTCCATGAAGGGCATGAACTTATCGGGGAAGCCGGGCATGGTGCAGCCGATGCAGATGCCGCCGACGTTGGGACAGCCGCCAATGCCGCGCATCCAGCCGCGCTTGGTGACATTGCAGTCGACGACCGGACCCCAGCAGCCGAGTTTGACCAGGCATTTGGAGGAACCGTATTCAGTGGCGAAGTCTCCCTGCTCGTAGTAGGAGCCGCGATCACAGCCCTCGTGGACGGTCTTGCCGAAGAGCCAGGTGGGGCGCAGCTGCTTGTCGAGCGGAATCATCGGAGCCAGGCCGGCGACCTGGTAGAGCAGATACAGAAGGGTCTCCATGAAGTTGTCGGGCTGGACGGGGCAGCCGGGGACGTTGACGATGGGCAGGCCGGCCTTGGAGCGCCAGTCCCAACCGAGGTAGTCAGCGAGGCCCATGGCGCCGGTGGGGTTGCCGGCCATGGCGTGGATACCGCCGTAGGTGGCGCAGGTGCCGGCGCCGATGACGGCCAGGGCCTTAGGCGCGAGGCGATCGATCCACTCGCAGGTGGTGATGGGTTGGCCGGTGTCATGGTTGGTCCCCACCGCCGCCCAGTAGCCCTCCTGCTTGATCTTCTCGTTGGGGATGGAGCCTTCGACGACGAGCACGAAGGGATCGATGAGGCCCTTCTCGGCGTCGTAGAAGAACTGCATGAACTCGTCGCCGTTCTCGTAAGCGAGAACCGGATTGTGAAGATGCACCTTGGGCAGGCCAGGGATGGCGCCCAGCAGGACATCTTCAATCGAAGGCTGTTCCGCGGCAGTTACGGAGACGCTGTCGCCATCGCACCCGAGGCCGGCGGTGATCCAGAGGATGTGAACATCGGAGACGGGGGACGGTCTGGTGATCTTGCTCGGCGTTTCAGCCATCGGATTCTCCTTGAGCCGGGGTTATGACCTGCCGGGTGGGGTGCTCGCAGCTGAGGTCTGGAGCCTTGCTTGGGAGCTGGTCTGGGAGCTGCTGTGGGAACGACCAGGACGCGCCGCGTCTGGGGCGGAGAGGTCGTTACGCAAGGACTGCGCGGGAAGAATTAGGGAAGCGGAATGGTAGAAACAGGGCATGCTTGACACCTTCACGGGGTCGAGCGTTCGCTGTAACTCGGAGCCTGGAGCCCGACACGCAGGCTCGGGTGGCAGAAACACTACGCTTATCGAAGCTGACTGTCAAACGCGCAAACCTGCATATCCATGCGGGTTTTACGCACTCTTTTATCCGGCTGACAACCGTGTTCACTCCGCCAGACGATCGTTCCGGAATCAGCAGATGCGCGGTAGCTGTTCGCCGAACATCAGGTCGAGTACACGTGTGCCGCCGATTTCGGTCTTCATCAACACCATCCCCGGATGCGTTTCTACCACCTCGCCGATGAGGACGGCGTCCCGCCCGAGGGGATGTTGGCGCATCCGTTCGAGCATGGCTTCGGCCATCTCGGGGATGACGAGGGCAAGCAGCTTGCCTTCGTTTGCCACGTAGAGAGGATCGAGGCCCAGCACCTCGCAGGCGCCCTTGACCGAATCGCGCACCGGGATGGCGCGCTCGTCGAGCAACATGCCCACGTTGGCGTGTTTGGCGATCTCGTTGAGGGTGGTGGAGACGCCGCCGCGCGTCGGGTCGCGCAGTGTGTGGATGAAATCGCCGGCCGGCGAGGTGGCCAGCATGGCGGCGACCAGGCCGTTGAGCGGAGCGCAATCGCTCTCGATGGCGCTCTCGAACTCGAGGCCCTCGCGCTGACTCATGATGGTCATGCCATGGTCGCCGATGGTGCCGCTGAGGATGATCTTGTCGCCGGGACGGGCGCGATCCGCTGAGATGCTGCCCTTGTGCTCGATCACGCCAATGCCGGTTGTGGTGATGAAGATCTGGTCCCCTTTGCCGCGGTTGACGACCTTGGTGTCGCCGGTGACGAGCTGGACACCGGCCTCGGCGGCGGCGGAGCGCATGGAGTCGACCACGCGTCGCAGGTCGTCGACGGCAAGACCCTCTTCCAGAATGAAGGCGGCCGAGAGGTAGAGTGGCTGGGCGCCACTCATCGCAAGATCGTTGACCGTTCCGTGGACCGCGAGCCGGCCGATATCGCCGCCGGGAAAGAAGATCGGGGTGACGACGAAGGAGTCGGTGGTGAAGGCGAGCCGGTTGGTGCCGATGCTGAGTACGGCCTGGTCGTCGAGCTTGTCCAGAATGGGGTTGCGAAAGGCCGGGAGGAAGATCTTGTCGATCAGGTCTGCTGTGAGCTTGCCGCCACTGCCGTGGCCGAGAACGATGCGTTTGTGGTCGAAGATGGGCAGAGGACAGGAGCCGAAGGGCGCGAGGCTCTCGGCGGCGGTTGTGTCCGTTGTGTTGACGGTCTTGAGATCGTGTTCAGCGGCTGCCATGAGAGATTCGCGCTCCTAGTGCGACTGGACGGTAACTCCCTGAGGGGCAGGTGTGGGAAGAATCTGATGGAGCTTATCGGTGCCCTCCGGGTTCAGGTGCCGGCCGTAGGCATAGTACGCGGCGCACGCTCCCTCGGCCGAGACCATGGTCGCACCGAGCGGATGCTGGGGATCGCAGATCGTGCCAAAGGCGGGGCAATCGTGAGGCTTCTTGAGCCCACGCAGGATCTCGCCGCTGATGCATATCTCCGGTTCGAGCGTGGCGATCTCTGCCACATCGAAGAGCTTTTCGGCGTCGTGGAGAGAGAACTCGTCGCGTAGGTGGTAGCCACTGTTGGGGATAGTGCCGATGCCTCGCCACTGGCGGTCGCCGACCTCGAATACCTGGCTAATCAAGCGTTGGGCGGGCTGATTGCCCTGGCGATCCAGAATGCGCGAGTACTGATTCTCGACCGTGGCACGTCCTTCCTCCAATTGCTGAATGGTCATCAGGACACCTTGGAGGATGTCGATGGGCTCGAAGCCGGTGATGACGATGGGGACATGGTAGCGACCGCTGATGGGATCGTACTCGCTGTATCCCATGACGGCGCAGACGTGGCCGGGGCCGAGGAAGCCCTGCACGCGATTGCCGGAAGCGCTGAGGATGGCCTCGAGCGCCGGCGGCACGAGGACGTGCGAGACGAGCAGCGACAGATTGTTTACATGCTCTTCGCGGGCGCGCCAAGCGAGCATGGCGTTGGCGGGAGCCGTGGTCTCGAAGCCGATGGCGAAGAAGACGACCTGCTTGTCCGGGTTGGCGCGGGCGATCCGGAGGCAGTCGAGCGGCGAGTAGACAATGCGAACGTCGCCGCCCAGCGATTTGATCGAGAAAAGATCACCATCGGAGCCGGGCACGCGCAGCATATCGCCGAAGGAACAGAAGATCACATTGGGCAGGCGTGCGATGGCGTGCGCCTTGTCGATCATCTCGAGGGGGGTGACGCAGACCGGGCATCCTGGCCCGTGCACAAGTTCGACACCTTCGGGCAGCAGATGGTCGAGGCCG
>Ga0210403_10004537_pt1 | contig 11951 bp, 10 predicted proteins | sample IncBWC19MmetaG_FD_150863 | JGI IMG/M metagenome (GOLD analysis project Ga0210403, IMG submission 150863) | Forest soil microbial communities from Barre Woods Harvard Forest LTER site, Petersham, Massachusetts, United States - Inc-BW-C-19-M | ecosystem: Environmental > Terrestrial > Soil >... | reverse complement strand
CTGCGCCAGGGAGCTCGCATGCTCGTAGCGGTCGCCTACCAGGTGGAGAAACAGCTTCGGGCATTGCAAGCTGGAGTTGGCTTGCACGAAGGCTTCGAGCAAGGTGCTATGATTTTTACGCGGTTCTAGGGTGGAAACACAAAGCATGCTCACGGAACCGGCCGTCGCGCGACTCCTGACGGGCCAACGCGATTGGCCAAGCAATTCACCGGCATGACTGCAAACATGAATCGACGGCAGCCGCAACTTTCGTTCCTTTACGAACCGACGGAATTCTTCAGCCGCCGAGTGCGAAACGGCGATGACAATGTCACCGCTGCAAAGCGCTTCCATGTACTCAGCGTGATATTTCGCCGCCTCCGGGCGAACCAACTCTGGATGTGAGAGAGGAATTGCATCATGAAAAATCGCGGCTACACGCATGCCGCGGTTTCGCGCGAAGCGGATTATGCGGTTTGCTCTCCACGACCGGTACAGCACTTCGGGCAAAAGCAGCCACGATTCGGCAACAGCATCATGTAAGATGGGCTTGGTGCATTCACTAATGCCAAGCGAATTCTTCTCTTTCAGTTTGAGCGGCATCAGCGTCCGGCCCCATTTAGACCAGCGGACGACATGAAGGTTTAGGTCAACCTGATTCAACCCAGCGACCAGCCCGCGAACCACCGTCTGGATTCCGGTCCTTGCGCGACTCCTGGCGGTATGGGTCGCCGCAACGAAGATCGTGAGTTGACGTTTTCTCACGGCATCGCCATGCAGAGATTCATCAGGTGCGCCGCCCCACTCGCTCACGTCACATCAGCCGTGGCTAGCGATGCCCTGCCGAGGTGGCATCATGATACACCTCGAGCGTTTCACGCGCGGCTCGATCCCACGAAAAATCCCGCGCCCTTGCCAAGCCATGCTCGCTCAGGGAGCGGCGTCGTTCAGGCGACCTGACGACATCACTTAGGGCCGTGGCGAGAGCTGGCAGGTTGTCCGGCGGGAAAAGCAGGGTCGCTCGCGCCGTAATTTCGCGAAATGGTGGGATGTCGCTTGCCACCACCGGACAACCGCATGCCATCGCTTCCAGAATCGGCAACCCAAAGCCTTCATAGACGGAAGGGTGAATTAGCGCTCCCGCAGCTTGCAACAGAGTCACCACATCTTGGTGCGCCACGGCGTTCAACCAGACAACTCGATGCGCAATCCCAAGATCGCTGGCCAATGAGCGCAATCCCTTGCCTGCTCGCCTCCGTTGCAGAAGCACGAGCCGCCAGGGCATCGGGACCTTGGCCGCAAAGGCGGCCATCGCCAATGAATGGCGCTTTGCCGGAGTGTTCGCGCCCACGAGCAGCAAATACGGGGCGGCGCTCCCCGTGAGGAGAAATGCTTTTTTTCGCAGGCCGTCTTGATCTTCTGCCGGCGCGAAGCTCGGCTCGGCGGCTTCCCAAATAACCCGCACTCGCGCTGCAGCGTCAGGCGCGATCGCACAGATGCGATCTGCCGTCGCTTTTGTCGGCACAATCAAGCGCGTCGCGCCCCGCAAGGCGCGCCAGAGTGCTTGCTGGCAGTACCATTTTTTCGCGACCTGCTCAAGACCCTGCATATGGAACTCCGGCCGCTCAATCGCCATAACATCATGTACCGTGATTACGGCCGGGCAGGGCAGGCCGCGGGGCATCATATTGTTAGGGCTGTGGAAAACGTCTATTTCCCCGAAAGGCGCATAGTGGCGGGGCCAAAAGACCGGCAAGGGCGAAGTCGGGCCTGGTCGAACTGTAATGTCCATCGTGTTACGACCGGGTGAAAGCGGGCGCGGGGCGAGCCGATGCCTCCAAAAGATGAACTGATCCGAAGCTCCTGCGCGCGGCAAACGATCAACAAGCGCCTGCGTGTAGGTCCCAATACCGCTCGGTGTTTCACGGATGTATCTCGCATCCATGGCAACGCGAATCGACGGACGCGTTGCGCCGTTCCCCTCGAGTTCCGCCCCGCAGCCATTCTCCTTAATCAAAGCGACCTTGTACCGCTAACCCCAAAGCATACCTACGCTGAAGGGAATATCCTGACTTATCCGGTGATTTTAGCGCGGCGGCTATGCATTCCATCTGTCGAGCGGCCGCCGTCGGACGCGCCCGAGTGGCTAATGGAACAGTGCCGCAACCAATGAATTTTTGACCCACAACCGGCGCGATTTTCCGATCCACGGACCGAGGCACGCGCCGCCATCGCCACGCGCAGCTTCTAACCTTGCAGGAGCTCGTGACATCAAGAAAAAGCATGCTCAGCGTGAAGCAAAAATGTTCCACCTCGAGCCGAAGGACTCGACGGTCTTATTATTATGGCGCCCTCCACTGGGCACGTCGTGCAGCGTCATGGTGCCAAGCTACTGAAGGGCAATCCCCATCCTGTTCGAAGCGGAAATGAAATATTTCTCGACGCCTCGGCGTTCAAGGCAACGGCTGATCCACATATCGTCCATGTAAAACGTACCCTCGGGCCCAGTTGAATAATTCTAAAGCAAAGAATCGAAGAAACGGAGTTGAATCAGGTAACTTTCGCATCCAGTCACCACCACCGACGCGCTGTGGATTCTTGGAAATCGACAGACGGAGATAAGTTTGGAGTGGCGCCAGTTCAGGGTACGGGGGATCGGACGCGAAAGCTCCGCGAAAATCATTGCGCGTCATTCGTTACATTTCCGAGTTTTGCACGGATGTGCAGGAACTCCTGACGTCGAGGCAAATCATATCAATCTGAAACAAAAGGTTTTCAAAAAAAACGCCAGGCGACCTGGTTGAGTGACACTAAAGCGATAGGAACTCAATTCGTCAAATATGCGATATGTCGGATCGCCACTCATGCAATTATTCTTTGAAGTGCCGGGGGTATGGGCATTTCCAGTGAAAATGCAAATTGCGCTACCATTTCAATCGTCCAAACCATTTGCGCTCAGAGAACGCTATCTTAAGTTTGCTCTCGCTTGAGCACGGAATCTCCCATCGTAGCCACTGTCGCTGAGCTATATGCGACCCCAATTCGGGCGCAAGCCCGGCAGCAAAAGCCCACTTTTCGCATTCGACCGACAAAAGGCTGGGCACCGCTTAACGTTCTCGAACTTTGGAAGTATCGCGACCTGCTCTGGATTTTGGTAGAGCGCGACACGAAACTTCTCTACAAACAAACTGTGCTTGGGGTTGCTTGGGTGGTGATGCAGCCCCTCATTGCAGCAGTGATCTTCGCCGTAATCTTCGGCCGAGTAGCAAGGCTTCCAAGCGACGGCGCGCCCTACCTGTTGTTTGTCTTCTGCGGTTTGACTGTCTGGACGTATTTCTCGCAAGCCCTGCAACACGCGGGAAATAGTCTCATCCGTAACGCCCAGCTTGTCTCTAAAGTTTACTTTCCCAAGTTACTTCTCCCTCTCGCCCAGACCATTCGTGGGCTCGTTGATTTCACGGTTACGTTGGTCGTTCTTTTGGTGTTAATGACGATTTATCGAGTCCCACCCACATTTCGACTGACCGTATTACCTGTGTTTCTGTTCTTCATGACTCTGACCGCAACTGGCGTAGCCCTATGGTTTTCCGCGCTCAGTGTTAAATACCGTGATTGCACAAACGCACTGCAATATTTCATTCAAATTTGGATGTACGCCAGTCCAGTCGTGTATCCAATAAGCATGATTCCTGAACGCTGGCGCCCGTTGTTCGCCTTGAATCCCGCGGTCGGATTCATTGAAGGTTTTCGGTGGGCAGTGCTAGGCCACAGCGTTCTGAACTCCGGTCTCGTCTGCATCACGATCGTAATGTCCTTAGTTGTCTTGTTTAGCGGCGCGTTTTTCTTTCGCCGCGCCGAACGTGGCTTCGCCGACATCATTTAGTCTTTGGATTATTTCGCGAAATGTCGGAGGTCGCCATCGCTGTCAAAAACTTAAGCAAGTCTTTCAAGATCGCCCATCAACGGGACGCGGGATACAGGACACTGCGTGATGATCTAATGGGTTTACCGCAGCGAATGCTGGCGCGATGGAAGAGAAACGGCCAACTTACATCCGAAACGTTCTGGGCGCTTAAGGACGTTTCGTTCGAAGTTAAGAAGGGCGAAGTAGTCGGCATTATCGGACGCAACGGAATGGGCAAGAGCACTTTGCTAAAGATTCTAAGTCGCATCACTGAGCCGACATCCGGCGGCGCAGACATTTACGGACGCGTTGGAGCGCTTCTCGAAGTCGGGACCGGTTTTCATCCGGAACTAACCGGCCGCGAAAACATTTTTATGAACGGCGCGATCCTCGGCATGAAGCGCGTCGAGATTCAACAAAAGTTTGCCGAAATCGTTGCCTTCGCCGGGATTGATAAGTTCCTGGACACGCCGGTAAAGAGGTATTCCAGCGGAATGTATGTGCGACTCGCTTTCGCCATCGCCGCGCACCTCGATCCGGAAATTCTCTTCGTCGACGAAGTTCTGGCGGTGGGCGACACCGAGTTTCAAAAAAAATGTTTAGGCAAGATGCACGACGTGTCGCAGGCGGGCAGAACCGTTATTTTTATCAGCCATTCAATGGAAGCAATCTTGCGACTCTGCCCTCGCGCGATTTGGTTGCACGAGGGGCAGTTAATTGTGGATGGCCCTTCAGACGCTGTTATCGCCCAATATTCTGGCGCCAGCGCCCTTTCCGCGATTCAAACTTGAAAGACCGCCTGCGAAGAAAACGGGAGAGAAAATAAGATAAGTCCCCGCACGTGGAAGCCGGAACGAAGGCGCTCCACAGGGCGCGGCGCTCGTTTTCAGAGTAATCGAGGAATCCCCCCATCCACCACTCTGGATGAACGTTGCCCCAGTGGCGCCATTGGCTCTTGAAAATATCCTTGTACACCTTGCCACGCTGGGATTTCGTTTTTGTTGCCGAATATTCGCGCGAACACGACAGCAGTGATGTCACCCCCGCCGCAGACGGCGATGTAAAGGGCTAAGCTCGCAAGAATGTCGGGAAGGATGACAGCCAGAGGGCGAGCTGCTGCACGGTAATGCGCACTCTAGCCAAACAACTTCGGCGAGCCGGCAACGCGCCGATAGATCTCAAGCATGGACCGCGCTGAACGGCTCCATGAGAACTCTTGTGCGCGCTTCCTGGCGATCTCCCCAAGGCTGTCGAGATGAGCCGGCGGCATGCGGTGCACGAGCTGCATTGCATCGCATATCGAAAATGGGTCGAGCGGATCTACCAGCAGCTGCGAAAACTCGCCATCAGGAACGATTTCGCGAAAAGCCGAACCCGTAGCGGCAATAGCAGGGCTGCCGCAGCTCATTGCCTCGAGCACAGGCATTCCAAATCCCTCGTAGAGCGACGGAAAAACAAGGCAAGCGGCGTTCCGATAGAGCCAGCATAGAACCGCATCCCCGGTGTAGCCCAGTAAAGCGACGGATCCGCCAAGCTTCAGCTTCCGGATTTCGGCCTCGATGTTCATCATCCAGCCCGCTCCGCCGACGATCACCAAAGGGTGTGTCGATCCGACCCTTTTCCGGAGTTCTGCGTATGCCGCAAGGATCGCCGGGTAATTCTTTCGTGGCTCGAGGGTGCCGACGCAGAGCCAGAACTTACGTCGTTCCAGCTTTGCCGACGAAGGTTCCTTTTCCGGATGTCCATCTCCGAACCTGGACGCCGGGTATATGACGCTTATACGATCCTCCGGATAATGCGGAAAAGTATGCATGAAGCGCTCTTTGGTGTACTGGGATATGGCGACCAGCCAATCGGCGGAGACAGAAGCACGGAACACGCCCTCGAAACAACCTGTACGGTTGGCTTCCGTCGTCCAAGACCAATTCTCGAAGAAGCTCAGATCGTAAAGCGTGAAAACCAGCCGCGCATGGGCCAGGCCTCGCGGCGCGAAGAAATTATTCGCGTGGACGATGTCTGGCTTGCCAAGTTCCGATTCGAACGCCGCTCCGGGGTGCGTCCAGAATCTCTTCGCCTCGGCGTGGCCATGGTGCGGTCCCATCCGGACGTTGCGGAAGTTCGCGAGCTCATCGCAGCAAATCTGGGGATCGTAAAAATGGTCGCCGAAGGTCGGATAGAGAATGTACTCGTTATCCCCATCGCACGCCCCCAGCGTCCGTACCAGCCCTTCGGCATAGAAGCCGCATCCCGCCTTGCTGAGACCTGTCTGGCTGGCATCAAATCCAATTCGCATATTAGGCGCGCTTCGCCAACCGAAGAGATGCGATTGCCAGCAGGAGATATTTCAGGAGGTCGGAAGTGATTGTCCTGTTCCACCTCAAACTCGAGTAGAGCGCGGTCAGGGCAACTACCGCCAGGTGACGCCTGCGCCGCGAGCGCGGAATTCCAAACACGTCGTCCGCGACCACGTGGGAATAGCCAAGTATCCACTTAAGGGGCGTTCTTCCCAGACTCGCGCGAAGCATATCGTTTATTTCGGCATGCACCTTGACTCGCGCGCCGAGCGTCTTTGTCTCCGGATAGAACCGGGACCCGGCCAATATCCGTTGCTCATAAAAAAACCGGGCGCCGCCGCGCGCCAGTCGCAGCCAATATTCGTAATCCATGCAGTAGTGGAGCGTCTCGTCCAGATATCCCCAGCGGTCCAATACCGAGCGCTTGAAAAAAACAGCGGGCTGGCAAAGAAAACAGGTTTCGGAAAGCCTGGGCACGCTCCATGGCTCCGTTGGATAGGCCTCGATCACCTGGCCGGCTACGTCGATATGGTTTGCAGCACCGTAGATCACGTCAATTTCCGGGTCGGCGCGAAAGCGGGCTGCTACCCCCGCAAGCGTCGCCGGGTAATAGATATCATCAGAATTGAGCCAGCCGATGATTTCTCCGGAGCTGGCACGAAAACCGTTGTTCACGGCGTTGGCCTGGCCACGGTCCTTCTCCGAGGTCCATCGAAGTTGGTCCCTGTAGCGCTGAAGGATAGCGACTGTTTCGTCTGTGCTGCCGCCATCGAATACCCAGTACTCCAGGGCCGGATATCCCTGGGCGAGGACGCTCCGGATCGTCCGTTCGATGAACCGCCCCTGATTGAAGGACGGCGTGACCACGGATATTTTCGGCAGTTGCTCAGCCATAGCGCAGCTCGCGATGGGTGGACGACGCGCCTTGCACAACTTCCCCAAGTGTCCTCAGGTATTGGCTTGCCATGGCATCGGCATCCGCGAATCGTTTTACGTTCTCGAACCCATTGCGGATCAGGTCCTGCCTGACCGTCAGGTCGGACTCGATTCGCTGCATTGCGGCAACGATGCTTTCCGGCAGCTTCGGATCGAATATCAGGGCAGCCTCGCCGGCCACCTCAGGCAAGCTTGCGAGATTGCCGCAGAGAACGGGTTTCCCGATTGCCTGCGCCTCGATCACGGGCATTCCAAATCCTTCGTACAGGGAGGGATAGATCAGTGCCAGGCAACCGTGCATCAGCGCAGAGAAATCCGACTCGCTCAGATATCCTGGCAAAAACACCCTGTCCCTCAGTCCCATGCGTTCAGCGGCCGATTGCAGGAAGTCCCGGCGCTCGCCGGGTGCGCCGGTGCATACGAGCTTGAGTTCGGAGTGCCGTAAGCGCGTGGTAAACAATCCCATCGCCACGAAGAGCATCTCGTGATTTTTGTGCTTCCAGAAATTCGCCGGGTACAAAAAGTAGCGCCCGGGCGTGAGCTGCAGACGCGCCAACACTGAGGCCGAGACTTCCGGCGCAGGGGCAGGCAACCGATGCGCGAGCTGTATATGAACCGTGGCTACACGCTCCTCAGGCAAGCCTGATTCCTCAAGCACGCGGCGCCGAACGAAGTCCGAAATGCATACAAGCCGGTCCGCGCGGCAGCAAGCCTGCGTGAAATTTTGATGTCTTTGTGAGCGGTCCGGCTCCTCGAAATACTGCGGGTAGTCGGCGTACTGAAGATCGTAGATCACGCTGACCGTCGGTATCCCCGCCTGAGCGAAGAACGGCGCCGTGAAAGGACAAAACAATACGCTGCCACCAAGACGGCGTGTTAGCGATCCTCGATCCGGAATTAACCGTCTGAGCTTGGACCAAAAGGTCCTCGTACGCCGCTCTAAGCCACGGCGTATTCTTTCAGAGGCAGTGCGAGCGATAAGTCGGACCAGGCGTACCGCGTATGGATCCAGCGATATCGCCTCCTCCAGAACCACCACTTGCACATTAGGCTGTTTGAAAGCGGCCAATTCATCGAAGCTGCGCCTGAGTGTCAAAAGAATGAATTTCGTTTCCGGCGAGCGCGATGCCATTCGTCTTATAAGCTCCAGCGTCATGGGCTTGGCGCCGCCGTTCTCCCCACCGGGCAAAAGCGGCGTCAAGTCCACGACCACGCAAAGGACCGCGTGATCAGCTGGTCCGAGCCTTGTTTTCCCAGGCCCTTGCAATAGCGATCGCGTGAGCGTCCATTTCCGTTCAACGCGGGCCGTATGAACGGATCCAGGCAACCATCTCCATCCCGATGACATGGCGCTCAGTCTTTCCGTGAGCCCGTTGATGATTTCCAGCCTCGCGACTCGGTCGCCCTCCGATCCCACGGGAGACATTCCGAAACAAACTCGGGAGGCTGGTTATAACTGGGCACCACAATTGAGATCGTAGGCTGCATCACTCGTCCGTGGCTCTATTCCGCTGCCTCTGACCCATCAGCCGCAGCGGCTGAAGCAAGTCTTTCTTCCATGACCTCGTACAAAGCATCCATTTTCAACGGTGCCTGCAACCGTCGTAGCAGCCGGGCTAAACCATATGACATCTGCAGCTTGTACGAGGCATCCATTTTCAAAAGAACCTGTTTGATCGCCTCCCGGTCGGCCTCGATCTCCCTAATTCGGGCGTCCGCCTCCCCCAGCAGCTGCAGCCTCACCTCGCGGTCGGCCTCACTTTCGTCATAACGGCGGGCCAGCTCCTTATATTGCGCGTTTGCATCCAGCAACGCCTGAATGATGCGTCCCTCGGGATGGCGCAGCAGCGCTTCCGTCGCTTCCGCTTCGCTGTGCGGAGTGCACTCGCGCGGGCTCGCGACGACACACATGTCGTAATGGTGAAAAATTGCTGGTTCAAAATAAACAAAAGGCGCTCCGACATCTGAAAAAAGGCGCGCGATAGACGCCTTGCTAAAAATGTACAGATGCTCGGCCGGCCTGAGCATCTCGAGAAAACGATCTTTATTTCGCACCATTTCCTCGTACGTGTGGCCAAGGGGAAAACAAGGCGTTTGAACGATCATGGAGCCGTCCGGCTTTAGCAGTTCCATGCAGCGTCGCATTGTGTTACAGGGATCGGGCAAATGCTCGAGAACGTCGAAATGCAGGATCAGATCCAGGCTGCGCGGCTCGAGATCCTGCTTTTCGATCGTGCCTGTAAGCATCGGGACGCCAAACGCGGACTTTGCGTATTCCACCAGCCAGGGGCTCAGTTCCAGACCCTCTGCATCAAATCCGGCCCATCGCATCAAGGCGACGAATCCTCCGTGGCCGCATCCCAATTCGAGCGTCCGCGCGGGCGGCAGGCGGCATTTGAGCACAGTTCTCATCCAATGCATACAGCGCTCGTTCAGATCGTTGCGCGCCCGCTCCGCCAAGCTGGGATACCCGTCCTGGACTACGAACGATTCGTAGTAGCTGCGCCCATAAAAATCGCTGGCATCGTCGATTACGTCGAATCTCTCCGCCGGCGGCCAGTTCTTGAGCACGAGGGTCTGGCAGTTTTCGCAACAGAAGTATTCAGGTGAAAAATCGGTGAGATCGGTCTGTCCGCACCAGCAGGGATGAGTGGAATTCATCGTCAAGAAATATGTGGCCAAAACTGGCTTGACGGCGCCGTCAGGTCGCCGAGCGCCTCTTCGCGGTTAAGCGTAACCACTGAGCCAGCCTAAACTTGGCATGCCCCCCCAACAAGCGTCAAGCGTCTCGAGGATGCAGGGCCGTTTTATTGATTGTCCGTTTGCCGGCACGCGACCGCCTCGGCGCGCACGTAAGGAATCTCGAGGTCAAACACGGATCCATTCTCCTATGGCGGTTCATCAACAACCTGCCATACAGAAACTGGAGATGAATTCCGTCGGATCGCGAAACGCCGATTGCTCGACTTGTTTCCAGAACGTAATCGTTTTGCAGCTTAAGGGAACCGGATCGCGCACCGTGGAATCGGGAGATCAGGACATTTCTATTCGTGGTGCCGGTAATTACGGGAACGAACCTCTGATTTTTCCATTTTCATCGCTAAAGGAACTCGATAGTTGTGTTTCGGCGTATAGCTCTGCTCAAAAGCCCTCGGGTCAGCCCACCTAACCACGTCGCGCGGCAAGTTAATGACCCATGTATCCGAGAGGTTTCGAGTGTGACTAAAGAACGAAGAAAGGCGGATCGAGCGTCCAGTTTCTCATCACTTCGTCGACAACGCGATAATGGCCACGATTCGTTCCTCGCTCGCGCGCCCTCTCGACGCTCGAACACGCTCTCAAGCAGAGTATTTTGTCGAAGTAAGCAGTCGAATCCTTAGAGCGAATTAGCTCCCAAGAAAATTAGTTCAGATGGGTAGACCGCTAGTCTCAATTCTCTTACCGTCCCTCAACGCTTGTTAGTTTCTCGACGAACGCATCGAGTCTCTTCTAACCCAATCGTTCTCCAATTGGGAGGCGATCGTCCTCGATAGCCATTCCACCGATGGTAGTTGGGAGTTTTTTAAATCGATCGCATCCACTGATTCCCGTTTTCGGCTCTACCAAGTTCCACGGGATGGGATTTGCACCTCTTTCTTCCCTGTATCCGTGGCGGTAACAAACGTAGGCAGCCCGTTTTAAAACTTGGGAAAAGAAATTCTCCCGGCGTTGCCATTCGTCGCCCGAACCGACCTCAGGGAAAAATGGCTGCAGACGGTGCCGCAAATCCCAAACTATCACGAGGAACGGAACATCTAGGATAGCGATTCCCGGACTAACATTTACAAAGAAGTTTATCCTTTCGCGCACCAGGCTATTGCTAATCCACTCATTTTCCCATCGATAGGTCGGTCTGGGAACCGAGTTCGCAGTTCGAGAAATACTTCGCAGTTTCGCATACAGTTGCTTTGCCGAAAACGGACGTTTGCGCGGCGTCTCCTTTAAGTTCGGTGTTTTGCCGGCCGCTTTATCACCGTCCAAGTCTTCAAAAACTACAAACTCATGTTTTGAGGTCGGCGCACATTCGAGCAGCCGCTCAAAGATTTCATGTTCGATGGTGTAACCCCCGCCGATAACTTCAGGGGCGACCGGCCGAAATAAGCCGACTCTCATGGATGATGTCAGTTGAAGTTACTAGTTAGGGCGATCACCGCGCAATAACGTCTGCCACGATCGGTTCGATCATTAGTTGATCGGAGACAAATGTCTCTGCGACCCTGTGGTAAGTTGTAATCCCAGTACGCTCCTGACAGTTGGCAGCGCGCGGCTCTGCCGTTAATCTCGCGGGCTATGGAGAGCATCCTGCCAATCTTGATTGCGGATGCGCCCGAGGCCTTGACTGAGCTGTGTGGCGTGAACTTACTGGAACGTTTGCTCCGCATTTTGCAGCGACTCGGACTTCGTCGCGCCATTGTTTTTTCGAGCACGCCAGAAATCGTTGGACCTGATTTAGCTAAGCGCTCATGGGCGCGGAAAGACTTGACGATTCAGCTTGTGTCGACCGCAATAAAACCTCTTACCGTCCAACCGCTTTTGGAGCAAACGGCGGAACGCTTTTTAATCGTGCCGGCAAATATCTATTGTGATGCCCGGCTACTCGCCGCCCTCTGCGCTAACAATTCATCGGCTGCGCTGGTCGATTCAAATCCGCCGGAATTCGCGCGAAATTTGATTCGAAACCCATGCGGCCCAGCATTGATCACGAGGGATTTTCTTTCTGCTCTTTCACCCGTGACGCCGTTTTTAAACGAACTCACTAGGAAAATCGATCACGCGAAGATCGACGTCGTCGACGCGGC
>Ga0210403_10004535_pt1 | contig 11953 bp, 10 predicted proteins | sample IncBWC19MmetaG_FD_150863 | JGI IMG/M metagenome (GOLD analysis project Ga0210403, IMG submission 150863) | Forest soil microbial communities from Barre Woods Harvard Forest LTER site, Petersham, Massachusetts, United States - Inc-BW-C-19-M | ecosystem: Environmental > Terrestrial > Soil >... | reverse complement strand
AGAGGCAGCATCCCGCACACGCTCCCCTACTTCACGCACGCGATCCTTGGCGTCGTCTGCCCAATCCTCAAGGCTGTCCTTGGCATCCTCGTAGCCGCGCCGCAGGTCCTTGCGCAATTGTTTGCCGGCTTTCGGAGCTAACAAGAGCCCGGCCAGTGCGCCCGCGCCCAGTCCGATCAATAGAAACGTAATCGCCGTCCCGATGTGGCTGCCTTCTGAAGAGTTGTAACGACCTGTTGTCATGATGCCTCTTTTCTCAGCACCCAAACTCGTCCGCCGCTTGAGCGCGCCTGATTCATTGTAGTCCCACCCGCGGGGACGGATCATCCAAAGAGTCCCATTTAGGATGCAGCTAATCCCAAAAGTGATCGCTGCCCATTTTGGTTGATTCCAACAGTCGACTTGGAGACTGCAGAACGGCGCTATAATTGCACCCCACGAATGGCACTCTCCTCGGGTACGATGCTGGGGCCGTACGAGATTCAGTCGCCGCTTGGGGCGGGCGGTATGGGAGAGGTGTATCGCGCGCGTGACACGCGCCTCGATCGCACGGTTGCCGTAAAGATTCTCCCCGCACATCTCTCGGTCAATCCTGAGGCGAGGCAACGGTTCGATCGCGAAGCTCGCGCCATTTCCAGTCTCAGCCATCCCAACGTCTGTCATCTCTACGATGTCGGCACGCAGGGCGGCACCAGTTATCTCGTCATGGAGTATCTGGAAGGCGAGACGTTGGCCGACCGCCTCAGCAAAGGCGCCCTGCCTCTGAATCAACTCCTGAAATATGGAATTGAAATCTGCGAAGGTCTTGAGCAAGCACACAAAGGCGGTGTCGTTCATCGCGACCTGAAACCCGGCAACATCATGCTCACCAGGAGCGGTGCGAAACTCATGGACTTCGGCTTGGCGAAACCGGCGTTAGTCGCAAGTCCGCCAAGTTCCGGACTGACGCAAACATTGGTATCCCCACAGAGTCCGCTCACCATGGAGGGAATGGTCGTCGGAACGTTCCAGTACATGTCTCCTGAGCAGGTGGAAGGCAAGGAAGCCGACGCGCGCAGCGATATCTTTTCGCTGGGAGCGGTGCTCTACGAGATGGCCACGGGCAAACGGGCGTTTGATGGCAAGACCGCAGCCTCCACCATCGCCGCAGTCTTGGCGGCCGACCCGCCGCCGATTTCATCCGTTCAACCTCTCTCGCCCGGGGCCCTCGAAAGCACAGTCAAGAGCTGCCTGGCCAAAGATCCGGATGAGCGTGTGCAGAGCGTTCACGATGTGAAGCTTCAACTGCAATGGGTAAAAGAGCATGCGTCTTCCTCCTCGGGCGTCCGGCCTGTAGTCCCGCCGCCTGCGACGCGTAACGCATTCAGCCTTGCCGGTTGGGTTGTCGCCGGATTACTGCTGCTCAGCATTGCGGGTCTCGCTTTCTGGTGGCCGCGAAGCCGCCAAGCCACCGCGACCATGTACTTCAACAGCTCTGTTCCTTTTCCGGCGCAGTACGTCGCGCTGTCCCCGGACGGCCAAACCTTGGCGTTCGTCGCCTACTCCAATCAGGCAAACAAGAACGTCATCTATATCCAGCAGATCGGTGGGCGCACCGCCAGCGCCCTGCTGGGAACCGAAGGAGCTACCTATCCGTTCTGGTCTCCGGACGGCCGTTCGCTAGGCTTCTTCGCACAAGGCAAGCTCAAGAGAATCGATGTTTCCTCCGGACGATCGGCCCAAATTGTCGCCGACGCCCCGTTCGGACGCGGCGGAGCATGGAACCGCGATGGCGTAATCCTGTTTTCGCCGGACGCGTGGAGTGGTTTGTATCGTGTCCCGTCGTCAGGTGGAACTCCTCCTGTTCAGGTCACGAAAACGGATCGGTCCGAATATCAAGTGAGCCACCGCTGGCCGATCTTTCTCCATGACGGACGCCATTTCCTTTACCTCGCCTGCAATTTCTCCGGCCGGCTCGATCACAACATGATCCTGCTGGGATCCCTGGATTCCGCTGAAAAACGAGTCATTGTCAACGCCAGCACGAATGTTGCGTACGCCGACCCGGGATACCTGATTTACTGGCGTGACAACGCGCTGGTGGCGCAACGCTTTGATCTGCACTCCTACTCGCTCACCGGTGAGCCCCGGCCCATCAGCGAAGCCGTCCAATATTTTCCGCAGACGAATTTCGCGATCTTCACGGCCGCCGGCCCGACCCTGGTCGCCCAGACCTCGATCGGAGGGGCAGCCACCAAGTCGCAGCTGCTGTGGTTCGATCGCCACGGAAAGCAGGTAGCCTCGGTCGGTGCGCCCGATCAGCTGTCCAATCCCATGCTGTCGCCCGATGGGAAGCGCGTCGCGCTGGATCAGACCGACTCCGACGGACGTCACGTCAACATCTGGATTCACGAACTCAACAGTAGCGCGGCCGCTCGCCTTGGTTTTGGGCCATGGTTGGAGCAGATCAGCATCTGGAGTCCCGATGGCAAGCAGGTGATGTACACGTCGAATGAGAAGCTGTTTTTCAGCCTGTATCTGAAAAATACTGACGGGTCTGGTACGGGAGAGAACTTCTTCGATTTCGATTCTCCTCAGCAGTGTCCGTGGGACTGGTCGCGGGATGGAAAATATCTGCTGGTACGCAAGGAACGCGAGTTATGGTACATCACGATGTCGGATCGGCAGGCACATCCGCTCCTGCAATCGCAGTGGCTGATCCGGAACGCGCAATTTTCGCCCGACGGCAAATTCGTCGCCTACGCCTCAAGTGAGACCGGACGCTGGGAAGTCTACGTTTCACCTTTCCCGAACTTCAGCAGCCGATGGCAAGTGTCCCGGGGCGACGGCGGAGAAGAGCCGCGCTGGCGCCGCGATGGCAAGGAACTGTTTTATCTCGCTCCTGATGGCCGCTTGATGGCGGCCGACGTAAAGACCGGCGTGGGATTCGAGGCGGGCTTGCCCGCGCCATTGTTCCAGACACATCCGCGCCAGCCCCTTTCCGCTATGGATTTCTTTACCTACGACGTGACCGCAGATGGCCAGAAATTCCTGGTCAACTCCAAAGTCGATATGTCGAATTCTGCTCCACTGTCAGTGGTGCTGAACTGGGCGTCTGAGACAGAGAAGTAGCAGCAAAGCCAAGGCGATTTACCACGAAGGAAACGAAGGTCCACGAAGGAAAACCGGGTTCGCCTTCCTTCGTGAACCTTAATGTCCTTCGTGGTTGATGATTTTCACCCGCCCCCGACTTTCCCTTCCAGCGTACCCATGTGTAAAATAATGCTTTAGCCCCTGTGGCAGCGGATTTGTGGCTTGCCCGCCTTCCGCCAGCTTCAACCGCAATCGTACAAGGAGAGTTTTGAGCGATGTCGATCCCTGCCACACAGCTTCGTCCCGGCATGATCATCAAGCATAACAATGATCTGCATTCCGTTTTCAGCGTCGAGCACCGCACGCCCGGCAATCTGCGCGCCTTCATCCAGGCCAAACTGCGTAACTTGCGCACCGGCGCCATGTTCGAGCACCGCTTTCGCTCGCCCGATCCGATCGAGAAGATCACCGTCGACGAAGTCGAAATGCAGTTCCTTTACTCCGACGGCGACAGCTACTACTTCATGGATACGACCAACTACGAGCAGACTCACCTAACCAAGGAAATTCTGGGTGACGCGGTCGAATACCTCATTCCCAACCTCGAGATCAAAGTGGAGTTTTTCGACGGCAAAGCAGTCGGAATCGAATTGCCACAGACCGTCATTCTGACTGTGATTGAGACCGAGCCCGGGCTGAAGAGCGCCACCGCTTCCAGCGTGACCAAGGCCGCCAAAACTGAGACCGGCCTAGTCGTGCAGGTACCGCCTTTCATCAACGAAGGCGAGAAGATCAAAGTCGACACATCGGAAGGCGCGTACTTGTCTCGAGCGTAGGGCTTCATTTGTCATCCTGAGCGCAGCGAGAACGTAGCGAAGCGAAGTTCTCGCGGAGTCGAAGGACCCTACCTTGTGTGAGGCGCCACGGTTGTAGCAAGGCATCCTCGTTTCCATGAGCGTTTCTGACAAGCCAGTCCAAGCCCGCCGATACGTGGTTCGCGGACGCGTGCAGGGCGTCGGCTTCCGCTGGTTCGTCGAACGCGAGGCCCACATCCTGGGCATCTCCGGATGGGTCCGCAATAATCACGATGGCAGCGTCGAAGTCCTCGCCCAGGGTACCCGCGATCAACTCTCGGGCCTGCACTCCCGCCTGCGTGAAGGTCCGCGCGCGGCCCGCGTCGATACCGTCGAAGTCACAGAAGAGAATCCTGCCGCAGGTCTCAGTTCATTCCGCATTGAAGGAGCGTGGTAATGTCCCCTGTCTCCGCTGTCGAAGTCGATCATCTGAAGAAGCTCATTCGCGAGGTTCCGGATTTCCCCAAGAAGGGGATTCTCTTCTACGACATCACGACGCTCCTGAAAGATAAGACAGGACTCGCGATGCTCATCGACAAACTCGCGGAGCACTACATTGCCCAGGACATCGATCTGGTACTTGGGATGGAAGCGCGCGGTTTTATCTTCGCGCCCGCGCTGGCCTATCGATTAAACGCGGGATTCGTTCCCGTGCGCAAGCCCGGCAAGCTTCCGGCCGAATGCGTGAGCTATGACTATGCTCTCGAGTACGGTTCGAACACGCTGCAGATTCACAAGGACGCGATCCAGAAGGGCCAGCGCGTGCTCATCGTCGACGACTTACTCGCGACCGGCGGCACCGCCGACGCTACCGCGAAGCTGGCGGAATCCCTCGGCGCGAAAATCGCTGGCTTGGGATTCGTCGTCGAACTTTCGTTCCTCAATGGCCGCGACAAACTAAAGAACTACGATGTCATGTCCCTGCTTCGCTACGACAAATAGCACCGCCGGAGGCGCGCTCTTGAACGCTCTTTCGTCCGTTTCCAGGCTGTTGATTGCGCTTCTGTTGGCCTCCCTTTGTCTTGCGAAAGACAAGCCTTCCGACCACGAAGGGGCTGACCTTCTCGCCAAGGCTACCTCCTTACAAAACCTTCACGAGCAAGGGGCACAACCCTTTCAACTCCGGATGCGCATTCATGCCGAGCACATTGTTCCCAAGCCAACGGACGGCGCTTTCGCGGAAGTTTGGATAGCTCCGAACAAGTGGAGACGCGAGGTTGCCTTTCCGGGATTCACCCAGCTGGAAATCGGCGATGTTGATTCCAAATGGATCACCCGGAATTTCGACTTTCGTCCACGGGTCGTTTATCTGACCGAAGTGGCGGTGGAACACTTCATCCATCCCGGGGCTCAGCAGGAGGCTGTAATCAAGTCCGTACGCAGCAGGAAAGTCAAGGGCGCGGAACTGCGTTGCGTCGAACTTCTGGACAAGGAAGGGAAACAGGCTCGGGAACTGTGTTTTGACGGAGCCGATGCTCTGGTTTCCGTTTCCCAGGGAAACCAGCGTTTCGAGTATGCCGACTTCGGCAAGTCCGGTAGCAGGATTTTCCCGAAGAGCATTCGTGTTTACGAATCAGGCGTGCAGGTCTTGGACATCAGCGCCGACAATTTGATGGCGCCCTCTGACCCTCGCAATGAGCTATTCCTGCACGGAGCGGGAGCGCGCCACATGGCAGCGTGCGAGAAATCGCCCAAGCTCATCAAGAGGCTTCCGCCTCAGTATCCACCCGCGGCCAGATCGGCGCACCAGCAGGGAACCGTAATTCTATACACAGTGCTTTCAGACCAAGGCACCGTCGAAAAGACATCAGTTTTGCAGTCCGCGGGAGATAATTTGGACAAGTCCGCTGCGGACGCGGTCACACAATGGGTGTATTCCCCGCCAGCTTGCGGAACTGTGCCCTTGCCAACGGAAATCGAAGTACAGGTGAATTATGAACTGAGAATCGAGTGAACTGACTGCACAGTCGTGTACTTCAAGCGGAAAAACCAAAACGAGGCCAGCGCTGGTTGACGCTTAGCCCCGTTTCGTATTCGATCGAGGAAAATTCGCTCTACTTTACATTTCGTGCAATCAGGAGTCCCACTCCTGCCCAGAATCCGCCGCTGATCGCGAACGACAGCGCCAACCCCGCGATTGCACCCCAATTAATACGCCCGGACCGATGATCCGAATCATTGTCATCGCCCAGCCATGAACTCAGAAATCTACTTCCCCCCAGACCGCTTTCCAGACACATCCAGCGCATCGGAACTCGCATCGCACGGCTGCTCGCTTGAGGAGGGAAATTTACCAGCTTGAAACTCATCAAGCACCTCCTCGTGTCGGATTGCAACTCGTCTGCCATTTCCGCTCCCGGCGCAAGCGCCTGATTGTAAGAGGAGCATTCCCACACCGAGGGTTGCCATACTCCAGACGCACGTCAAAACTCCCGAGCGTGCGTACAAATTTCGCCTGATTTGGCCCCAACTGAACTTGACGCGCGTTCTGCCAGCCTTTACTTCTCTGCTAGTAATAGGTGAGAACCCTTAGGGAGATAACCCTTGCGCGTAAACCAGTCCTCCATGGAATTCCTTAGATCGTCGAGCGGGACACTCGAGCCGACCTCCATCTCTCCGTCGGCCACCGGAAGCGTATCGTCGAACGCGCTGAAATTCGTGAAGCTCCGCATGGAGAAAGAGTCCAGCCACTTGAGTGGGCAGGGAAGCCTGCGGCCGTTCTCCTCGTATTCCGCCCGAATTTTGCGGGCAAACATGAATTGATTTAACCACACACCACTGGTCGCGAGCAGAAGCTGTTCCACTGTATATTTTCGAGCACCCGCAACCAGGCGTCGTGTTTGACAAACGACAATCCGGCCCGTACTCTCCTCGCGTCACATCAGGAAAGGAGCACTCGACGTGATCACGAATCTGATTTGGTGGATCGTTGTGGGCCTTATCGCTGGCTGGGCCGCCGGCAAGATCATGAAAGGTGGCGGTTACGGCACAGTGATGGACATTGTCCTCGGCATCGTCGGCGCGGTGGTTGGTGGCTGGCTGATGGGTCTGCTCGGCATTCACGCGGGAGGCTTCATCGGCACCATCATTATCGCGATCATCGGTGCCGTCTTTCTCATCTGGCTTACCCGCTTGCTCAAGAAAGCCTGATTCGCGGATCTGGGCTCCACCCGCGGGCCCAGACATCTTAAAACTCGAAACGTGAATCTACGGCTCCAGACACTTGTCTGCGGTGTCTAACATTTCGTAGGGCCGCGTCGTCCATCGCCGATCCATCTGAGAGGCGCTGCTGGTCTTCTGTCTCCACCCCTCTCTGTCTGGCACGCGAGCTCTCGTTGATGGAGGAGCAATGCACCCTTTGAAAGTAGCCGTGCTGTTCCTTGCGCTTCCAGCGTTTTCCTTAGGCCAAACTCCAGTCCCACCGGGAAGTTCCGCCGCCCGCTTGCCGGTTACGCGTGTAATTCTCTACAAAAACGGCGTCGGATATTTCGAGCACTCCGGGCACGTCCGCGGAAGCCTGGATGTGAATGTCGATTTCACTACGGCCCAGCTCAACGATGTCCTGAAATCGCTGACCGTTCTCGATCGCGGAAAAGGCCGCATTACGGGTGTGAGTTACAACTCCACTGCTCCCATCGAGCGACAACTCGGATTGCTGCGGCTTCCCGTCGGGGAAAATCCAACGACGGCACAATTCCTGACCGCTCTTCGTGGTGCCCGAGTCGAGATTCACAACAGCTCTGTAACGGGCTCTGGACGCCTGCTAAGCATTGAAGAACGCGACGTGCCTAAGACCGATCCGTCAAAAGGCGACAGAGAGGAACAGCAGGGGCCCAGTGAGAAAACGAAGCACACGCAGATTTCAATCGTCAGCGACGGCGGCGAGCTGCGAGTCTTCGACTTGACGCCCACTACGAGTGTCCGCGTACTCGAAAAAGACGTGAATGAGGAAGTCGGCAAGTACCTGGGGCTCATCGCTTCGACGCGCGATCAGGATGTCCGCCGCATGACCATCTCCACCGCGGGCGACGGCGACCGCGATCTACTCGTGAGCTATATCAGCGAAGTCCCGGTGTGGAAAAGCACCTACCGCATCGTAGTGCCCAAAGAAGGCAAGCCGCTGCTGCAAGGCTGGGCGATCGTCGACAACACTGTCGGCGAAGATTGGAAGAACGTCGAACTGTCTCTGGTCGCCGGAGCGCCACAGTCCTTCGTTCAAGAACTGTCGCAACCCTACTACTCGCGGCGTCCGGAGGTCCCTTTACCGGAGAACGCGATGCTTACTCCTCAGACGCATGAAGCAACGTTAGGGCTGTATGCGATGCTCGCAAGCCCGCCCAGGGTGGCTACTGGAGGCGTCATCGGCGGCGTTCCCGGCGGTGTCCCGGGCGGACGGATGGGCGGAGTGATGGGAGGTATTGCTAGCGGCTCGGGCGGCGGAGTCTCCCCGTCTGCTACGCCCGCGCCGCCTCCACCTCCTCATCCTGACGCCACCGAAATCGCTGAGTCCCTCGAAGAAGGCACGACCGTCGGCCAGACGCAGGAACTCGGGGACCTTTTCGAATACAGACTCAAGGACCGAGTCACTATCCGCAAGAACCAGTCCGCCCTCGTGCCAATTCTGCAGACGCGCATCGACGCCGAGAGAGTCTCTCTCTGGAATCCTTCCCAGGACTCGGTTCTCCGCGCTCTCTGGGTCGACAACAACAGCAATCTCACCCTCGATGGCGGCAGTTTCAATGTTCTCGAAGGCGACGCGTTCGCCGGCGAGGGCCTACTGGACCCCATCAAGCCCGGCGAAAAGCGCCTGCTTTCCTACGCCGCCGATCTCGGACTCCTCGTCGACGCCAAACAGAAGAATGAGAATCAGCAGGTCACAAGAATCGTCATCGCCCATGGTGCGATGACGCAAAGCACACAGGAGCGCCAGGAAGAGACGTATACCGTCCGCAATCGCGATACATTGCCACGCGTTCTCATCGTGGAGCATCCTGCACGAGCCGGTTGGAAGCTTGCCGACGATGAAACTCCCGCTGAGAGTACGGCTTCCTTTCACCGATTCCGGGTCGCCATCGACCCGAAGACCACCAAAACACTGACCGTCAAGGAGTATCGTCCGGTCTCCAACCGCTGGATGCTCACTGGTGTTACAGACAACGAAATAAAATTCTTCCTCGATCAGAAGATGATTACTCCCGAAGTAGAGAAGGCCCTGCGCAGCATCGTGACGCAAAAGAACGACATCGCGGTACTCGATGCGGTCATCGCCGGGCGCCGGGCCCAGGTAACGAACATCTCCGACGACCAGCAACGCGTCCGCGAGAACATGAAAGCGCTGAAGGGAAGTGCTGAAGAGAAGGCGCTTATCGAGCGCTACGTCCGCGAACTCAATGAGCAGGAGGATCGCGTCCAGACGCTACGGAAAGAAATCACCGAAATGCAGCAAAAGCGCGACGCAGCGCAAAGCGCACTGACCACGATGATTGAAAACCTGCAGATGGAGGCGACGCTTTGAGATACTGTGAATTGGTGATTTTTGATTCTTGAATGAAAAACGCCGGCGCAGACCGAGGACGTTGTGAAACTCGGTGTTAGGCGCCAATGATAGGAGAGTCATCAACTCCAGCCGCGTAGCGGCGGGATGTGAAAGCCCGGCACGCACTGCCGTAGCCGCAAGTGCAACCGAACGAGTCCGCTTTAGCGGACGGCACGAGTTTCGTAACAGACTGCGACCGTTTCGCTTTCCGTTCAACAATCAACAATCAACAATCAAAATTCAACAATTATCTTTGTGCCTTCGGCCCCGCCGCCTTCACCTCGGGCGGCGCATCGAAGTGTTCAAAGTTCTTTGCGAAGCGGTTGCGCAGATCTTCAGCGGCTTTGTCATAAGCCGCTTTGTCGTGCCACGCATTGCGCGGGTTCAACACCTGTGGCGGGACTCCGTGGCAAAACTTCGGAATGCTGAATCCAAACGTGGGCTCGATTTCGAAATCCTGGCGGATCAGTTCTCCTTCAACTGCCGCATCTACCATGGCCCGCGTGTAGGGAATGCTCATGCGCCTGCCCACACCATACGGCCCACCCTGCCAGCCGGTGTTCACCAGCCAGCACTGCGCGTTGTGCTCACGCAGCCGGCGCCCCAGCATCTCCGCATACGTCTTAGGTGGCAGTGGCAGGAACGGCGACCCAAAACACGTGGAGAACGTCGCAGTCGGTTCCTTCACACCCGCTTCGGTTCCCGCAACTTTTGCGGTATAGCCCGACATGAAGTGATACATCGCTTGCTCCGGCGTCAGCTTCGAAATCGGAGGCAGAACGCCAAACGCATCCGCCGTCAGGAACACAACATTCTTCGGATGCCCGCCGATCCCAGGAATCACTGCGTTGTCAATAAACTCCACCGGATACGCCGCCCGCGTGTTCTCTGTCTTGCTGTCGTCATTGTAGTCAGGAATTCGCGTGTGTGAATCGAGTGTTACGTTCTCCAGAACGCAGCCGAATCTCAGAGCATTCCAGATCTGCGGCTCATTCTGCTTCGACAACTTGATGCACTTGGCGTAGCACCCGCCCTCAAAGTTGAACACGCCATCGGCACTCCATCCGTGCTCGTCGTCGCCGATCAGATCGCGCGACGGGTCCGCCGACAGCGTCGTCTTGCCCGTTCCCGACAGCCCGAAGAAAAGCGCGCTCACTCCGTTGTGCCCCACGTTGGCCGAGCAGTGCATGGGAAACACATTACGCGGCGGCAGCAGAAAATTCATCACGCTGAAAATCGATTTCTTCATCTCGCCGGCATACGAGGTCCCGCCGATCAGAACCGTGCGCCGCATGAAATTCAGCAGAATAAAAACTTCGGAATTAACTCCATCGCGTTTCGGATCAGCTTTGAACTCCGGCGCAGAAATCACCGTGAATTCAGGATGATGGCTCCTCAGCTCTTCCGGTGTCGGCCGCAGGAACAACTGCCGCACAAAGAGGTTATGCCACGCGTATTCATTCACAATCCGTACAGGCAATCGGTACGCCGGATCGGCTCCGCAAAATAAATCCTGCACGTAAAGCTCTCGCCCTCGCAGGTGCTCCATCACTCGCGCATAGAGTGCATCGAACTTCTCTGGTTCAAACGCAGCGTTCACCGCACCCCAGGCTACGGTATGCGCCGTCATCTCATCCTTTACGACGAATTTGTCTTTCGGAGACCGACCGGTGCGGTTCGTATATCCGACAATCGCGCCATTGGATGCCAGCTTCGCTTCATTGCGCCGGATGGAGTGCTCCACCAGGAGTGCCGGGGACAGGTTGAAGTACGTTCGACCTTCGCTCAGCAACTCGGCTACGTCGCTGACGTGCATGGTGGTAGCCATGGGGGAAATCTCCTGGAAAGAGGCAAAATGGGACACGAAGCCAAAAACGTTCTATTCTGCCTCAAAAACATTGGCCTTGCCAAGGAACCGGATCACACTCCCGCTCTTTTCCTCAAGCAAAACGATATTGTTGTTGATTGAAAGTATCACTCAAGACAGATGCGATTAAGCCCGCCAAGAGTTGTCGTAGAGACGTGGCTTGCTACATCTCTGCCGGCGCATCCTCAGAAGCTTGGGGCGCCAGCAGCTATTCGGAAGTTTTGTAGTCGCATGCCGAGCGGCAAGGCTCGCAATAGAAGAGTCCGTCATTGCAAAGGCGTACGTCAATCACGGACTGGCACAAACAGCAATACTTCTCACACTGGCAGTCCCTTTCGGATTGCTCGCACTGCGCGCAACGATATTTGGCGGTCCCGGTACCGGTGCTCATGAAACTACTGTATCGCTCATCCGTGATGGACGGAATGTGACATCGGTAACAAACAAGGGGTCAGGGGTCAGAGTTCAGGGGAGACGGAATTGCGCAGCCCGCGAGGGATCGTAATCCGATGACAATGCGTAGTAAGAAATATCTGGCAGTTCTGCCTTCTAACCCAACCGACCTCTGACCCCCTGACCTCTGGCCTCTGACCCCTGACCTCTGCCCTCTGACCCCTGACCTCT
>Ga0210403_10004534_pt1 | contig 11954 bp, 13 predicted proteins | sample IncBWC19MmetaG_FD_150863 | JGI IMG/M metagenome (GOLD analysis project Ga0210403, IMG submission 150863) | Forest soil microbial communities from Barre Woods Harvard Forest LTER site, Petersham, Massachusetts, United States - Inc-BW-C-19-M | ecosystem: Environmental > Terrestrial > Soil >... | reverse complement strand
TAGAGACCCAGAACGTGCAACCAGACAAGAGCGGCCACTACAAAGTGATGCTCGGGTCTTCGACCAGTCAGGGATTACCGTCGGCTCTGTTTGCCTCCGGGGAAGCGCGCTGGTTAAGCGTGCATGAGCAAGGACAAGAGGAACAGTCGCGAGTTCTGTTGTTGAGTGTGCCCTACGCCTTGAAAGCTCTGGATGCGGAGACACTCGGCGGCAAACCGGCTTCGGCGTTCCTGACCGGATCGTCGGGAAAATCGAACGCCCTCGACCCAGCCACTACCATTACAGGATCAGGCAAAAAAGATTTCATTACTATGTGGCTGGGTAAGAGCAAACTGGGCGACTCGCAACTATTCCAGAGCGCCAGCGGAAATGTGGGCATCGGCACCACCACGCCCGGCTCCACGCTGGACGTAAATGGAACCGGAAACTTCGCAGAGACACTGACTGCGGGAGCGGCTTCGATCACCGGCAACATCGGCGCAAGTGGCAACATCACCGCCGATGGAAACATCACGGCAGTCGGCACCGTGACTGGCATTCAAGCAGGTTTCGGAAATTCTACCTATAACAACAACTCGCTCGTGGGGGTCAACAATGGCGCAGGCTTCTCCGCCATCGGAGGCATCAACCATGATTCCGGGCACTTATCCTTTGGAATGTCCGGACAGAGCATGAGCGAGTTCGGAATCGGAGTCCTCGGTTACGGCGTTAATTTCAGCAACACCTACAAAACCCTCGCCGGGCTTGAACCCTTCGGAGTTGCGGGAGACGCCCAGGACGTAAGCGGAGTAATTCCAGTCGGCGTGTGGGGCACGGCCGATGCCGGAGCTGGTGTGGCAGGCGAAAACAACAGTACGGTCGAACCCGCGGGCGTATTCGTGAACTTCAATAATGGACTGGCCTTCGAGGCTGAAGGCAAAAAAGGTCACTGCACGATTGACACGAGCGGGGACCTCGCTTGCACCGGCACCAAAGGGGCAGTCGTAAATCTGCCGGATAATCGTTGGGTCAGCCTCTACGCCGTGGAATCACCCGACAACTGGTTCGAGGATTTTGGCTCGGGTCAGCTTGCCGCGGGCAAGTCGACCATCAAGCTGGATTCCACCTTCGCCGCAACCGTCAACAGCAGCGTGGATTATCACGTCTTCCTGACGCCGAACGGAGACTCTCACGGACTCTATGTCGCGAAGAAGACTTCTACCTCATTTGAAGTCAGGGAACAAGGCGGCGGGACATCCAACGTTGCTTTTGACTACCGCATCGTCGCCCGCCGCAAAGGCTACGAGAACATTCGCATGGCGGATGTAACTGAAAGGCAGCAATCCATCGCAGCCTCTGCCCATCGCATGATGACCCAGAGGAACAACGGCAATGTGAAACCTCCGGTGGTGGCCCAGATTCAGCCTAAGCCTGCTCTGGCGCACCAGAAAAGCGCTCATTGAACCCCAGTGCTCTAACCGTCCGAGAGAATCGCGTCCGCGCGGTTCTCTCGCGACACTCGCGTATCCCCGGACGGGTGGCCTGGTAAACTTATTAGGATTTACATCGCGGCGCGACCCTCACAGGCCGCGGTCACAGTCTCCCATGTTATAATTCTCCATCTTGATTGCTGCTATAGCTGACGGAGGATGGTATCGATAAACGCTTTATCCGCACGAACGACCGTATTCGAGCGCGTGAAATTCGAGTGATCGGGGACGAAGGCGAGCAGATCGGCGTAATGCCCCCCTACGAAGCGCTTAAACTGGCTCGCGAAAAAAACCTGGACCTGGTTGAGATTTCGCCCACCGCAGTTCCTCCTGTGTGCCGCATTATGGACTACGGGAAATTTCTCTACCAGCAGGAGAAAAAAGAACGCGAGGCTAAGAAGCATCAGAAGACGATCACGGTCAAGGAAGTCAAGTTTCGTATCAACGTGGACGACCACGACTACGAGACCAAAAAGAATCACGTGCTCCGCTTCCTGGACGAAGGCGACAAGGTCAAAGCTACAATCTTTTTCCGCGGACGCGAGATGACTCGCACCAACCTCGGCCGCCAGATTCTGGAGCGCCTGATTAAAGATGTAGAGAGTCAAAGCATTGTAGAGTTTCGCCCCCGTCAGGAAGGTAATACACTTCATGCGATCCTGGCGCCTAAGAAGGATACCGGGGCAAAGCCGCACCCGGCGCCGCCAGCCCAAAAGAGTGCGGGGCAAGTGTAGAGAAGACAAGCATTTAGTACTTAGCATTCAGGCAAATCCTTCGCTGAATGCTGACAGCTGATTTCGAGGACTTATGCCAAAGTTGAAAACACATAAAGGCGCCGCCAAGCGCTTCAAGAAAACTGCCACCGGAAAGGTAAAGCGCGGGCATTCGCATTTGCGCCATATGCTGACCTCCAAGTCTCACAAGCGCAAGAAGAAGCTGGGCCACGCCGTACTGGTAAGCGACGCGGACACCCCCAAAATCAAGCGGATGATTCCGTACTAGAGTAAGCTAATGTGGTCGCGGGCAACTCGCCCGCTTTTGTGGGCTGCGAATCTTTGATTTTGCGGCCCCCGGCGTGTGAAGAGGTGATACGGACTGCTTCAGTCTCCTACCTCCAGCCGCCGTAAATTGAAATAAAAAAGGAGCACAGCAATGCCTCGTGTAAAACGTGGAACCAAACGACGCGCTAAGCGCAAAAAAATATTAGACCGCGCCAGCGGTTACTTCCTCACAAAATCCAAGCTGTACCGGTCGGCTAAAGAGGCCGTCGAGCGCGGCCTGAAGTTCGCATACTCGGGACGCAAACAGCGCAAACGTCAATTCCGATCGCTGTGGATCGTGCGCATCGGCGCCGCCGCAAAACTGAACGGGATGAGCTACAACACGTTCATCCACGGCCTGAAGAAGGCGGGAGTGGAACTGGATCGCAAGATTCTCGCAGACCTGGCGGTCAAAGACGCTGCCGCGTTTAAGAGCCTCGCCGAGCAAGCTCGCGGCGCTCTCCGCGGGGCGGCTTAGTCGCTTCACCCAGCATTCAGCAATTAGCACTCAGCATTTAGCCAATTCAATTAGCAGGCGTGTCATCCTGAGCGCAGTGGCTGCGGCGCGAAGCGCGGCAGCCACGGAGTCGAAGGACCCCCAAGATGCGGGAAGCGACCAAAGCCTCGGAAGGGTATTCGCGCTATGCCTCGGTCCGGACTGGTGAGAACTCCCTGAATCACTTTAGCTGGAACCGGCTGACTCGGGGTCCTTCGACTGCGTTGTCCTCGCTCCGCGACGGCAACTTCGCTCAGGATGACAGCGCTCATGCACTCAGGGAATGAGTGGTTTTGATTATGAATCCGAAGAAAAAATCGGCCTATGCCGTTTCCAAACTGAAAGATTTCTCTGACGCAACCCTGGTAAGGGCGGTGAATGATTGTATTCACGCGTGCGAAGCAGAGGCCGGCGTCGTTCAGACAGAAACGGAGTCTAAGACCTTCCGCGATCGATGGCTCGGGCGAAAAACCGGAATCCTGACTCAGATCAATGAACAATGGCTAAGGGCAGCACCCAAGGATGCAAAGAAGAATGCCGGAGCACACGTAAACGAACTACGACTTCAGATTGAGAGTCGTGTCATTGGCGCAGAGTTGTCAGTCAGCGATAAGACGAAGGCGCACTCAGTCGAATCTGAGCGCATCGACATCACACTTCCTGGCATCCGCCGTCCGCTCGGAGCGGAGCATCCGGTTATCAAGACCATGAACGAAATGGTCGGGGTGTTTCGCAATCTTGGGTATTCGGTGGAGGAAGGGCCCGAGATCGAGACGGATTATTACAACTTCGAGGCGCTGAATTTTCCTCCCAACCATCCGGCGCGGGATACGCAGGATACGCTGTTCATCGCTAATCAGGAGTCGAAGCCTTTGCGGGAGCGGTTGCTGCTGCGCACGCACACTTCCCCGGTCCAGATTCGCACCATGGAAAAGATGAAGCCGCCCTTGCGCGTGGTCTGCCCGGGGAAGGTGCATCGTAATGATGCGCTCGACGCTACACACTCTCCGATTTTCCATCAAATCGAAGGTCTGGCAGTGGACACGAACATCACGTTTTGCGATTTGAAGGGGACGCTCGATCACGCGATGAAGGCTCTGTTTGGATCGAGTGTGAAGACTCGGTTTTATCCATCGTTTTTCCCTTTTACCGAGCCCAGCGCGGATGTGCAGATCAGCTGCATTTTTTGCGGGGGACGCGGATATCGCGATGCCGGTCCGTGCCGGAACTGCAAGGCCAGCGGCTGGATTGAGTTGCTCGGCTGCGGCATGGTGGATCCGAATGTTTATGGCTTCGTGGATTACGATGCGAAGAAAGTCAGCGGATTCGCTTTCGGCATGGGCGTGGAGCGGATTGCAATCTTGAAATATGGCGTGGACGATATTCAGTTGTTCTTCAACGGGGATGTAAGGTTTTTAGAGCAGTTTGGATAGAAAGTCAAAGGCGTTAACCACAAAGGGCACGAAGGTACACAAAGGAACACACAAATTTCGTGGGCGGGGGCGCCCGCGCCACATGAACGAGCGATGAAGATTTCTCCTCAATGGTTGCGCGATTTCGTTGACCTTGACGTCAACTACCATCAGCTTGCTGATGACTTGACGCTGGCTGGGATCGCGGTCGAGTCGGTCAATGGCGAGGGTGATGAGACCATCTTCGAGATGGATATCACGACCAACCGTCCTGACGCGATGAATCATTACGGGGTGGCGCGCGAATGTTCCGCGATTTATGACCTGCCGCTGAAGCCGATTGAGCCTCAATTGCCCGTTCCGGTCCCGCCGGGCGGGGACGCCCGGTCTCCATTCTCGATCGACATTCAGGATGAGCAGGGTTGTGCGCGGTTCACTGGGCGGGCGATTCGAAATGTCAGCATCAAACCCTCACCTGGAAAGATTGCACGGCGGCTCGGGCTGCTGGATCAGCGACCTATCAATAATGCCGTGGACGCGACCAACTACACGCTGTGGGAGATGGGCAAGCCGACGCATGTGTTCGACCTGGATTTGCTCGAAGGTGGCAAGATCGTGGTGCGGCGGGCACGGGGCGGAGAAACGCTCAAGACACTCGATGGGATCGAGCGCAAGCTGACTTCGGAAGACCTCGTGGTAGCTGACGCCAGGAAGCCGGTCGGATTGGCCGGAACCATGGGCGGCTTCGACACCATGATTACCGAGAAGACGCGCAACATTCTGATTGAATCGGCGTGGTGGGATCCGGTCACAGTTCGCAAGATGTCGCGACGGCACGCTCTGCATACCGACGCCTCGCATCGCTTTGAGCGCGGTGCTGATTATGAGTCCACCGTGCTTTCGTGTGATCGAGTGGCCGAACTGATTTTGCAGTCGGGTGGTGGTGAACTGGTTGGTGGGCTGGTTGATGTAGTCGCACGGCGGCTCGATCAAGCTCCATTGGCGTTGCACCTTTCCGAGGTGCGGCGCATTCTCGGGGAGAAGCTGGAGGCGGCGGAGATATTGCGCATCCTGCGGCGGCTGGGTTTCGAGTTGATCCCGGAACCCGGAGAAGACCTTGAGTTCACGGTACAGGTTCCAAGCTGGCGGCTGGATGTGGAGCGCGAGATCGATGTGATCGAAGAGATCGCTCGCCTGCACGGGTATGACAAGTTCGCTAGTACTCTGCCAGCGTATGTTGGTGCGGTCGTCGAACTGCCGGATGCTGAGAAAGAAAAGAAGCTGCGGACTTCCCTGCTGGCTTTGGGCTACGACGAAGCGATTTCGCTCACCTTCATCTCGCATCAGGATGCGGAACAATTTTCGTCGGTGCCGGTGATTGAGCTGGCGAACCCGCTGAGCGAGGAAGCTTCGGTGATGCGCACCTCGATGGTGCCGGGGATGTTGAACATGCTGGCTTACAACCTGAACCGGGGCGCTAACAATGTTCGCTTGTTCGAGGCTGGGAATGTGTTCGAGGCGGCAGGCGAGAAGACGATGGAATTCAAGCGCATCTGTATGGGTGCAACCGGTAGCGCTGTGAAGGCTGGCGTGCATCGGGCGGCGAGGCCGATTTCTTTTTTTGATCTCAAGGGTGATGTGGAAACGCTGTTGAGCGCTTTCCAGCATGTTGGGCTTGAATATAAGGGGGATGCCGCGGATTATTACCATCCTGGGCGTTCGGCGTGCGCGGTGATGGACGGCGAGGTTGTGGCTCAGTTCGGGCAGATTCATCCGGAGATCGCGGCAGGGCGGAAGCTCAAGCAGGATGTTTTTGTCGCAGAGATCTGTTCGGATCGGCTGTTCAAGCGCGGGCTGCGCGCCGTGCGGTTTGAAGCGCTGCCGCGCTATCCGGCGGTGGAGCGCGACTTTTCTTTTATCTTTGACGATTCGGTTGCATTCGCGACGATTGAGAAAGCGGTGGCGGGATTGGGCTTGAGTGAGCTGCGAAGTTTCGTTCCGGTCGAGATTTTCCGTGGCGGTTCGATTCCAGCAGGTAAGTATTCTTTGCTGCTTCGAGCTACGTTTCAATCCGGGGAGCGGACGTTGCGCGAGGATGAAGTGGGGCGATGGTCAGAAAAGATCATTAAGGCTCTCGATGGTTTGGGCGGGACGCTGCGGGCTTCGTAGTCAATCGGGCCGGATATGCGGTTTGTCAACTTGGTAATTGTTGAAATTCCCTTTTGCATTCTTGCCGGCGTGAACGGCGCTGGGTCCTTCGACTCCACCATCGCAATCGCTCCGCGATTGCGATGGTTCCGCTCAGGATGACAGTTTTGTCTTGGGGTTAAGAAGAGCCGAGCGTTGCTCGGCTGGACAGCCGGAGGCGGCTGCCCCCACGTGTTCTTGATGAATCCCAGTTCTTTCCTGTGCTAGTCTGACGGCACTATGGCTGATGTGGTTATCCAACCGAAGCATTTTCTTAGCGACAAAGTTGAGCACTTTACTGAATCCGTCATCCGCGAGATGACGCGGCAGGCCATGCTGCATGGGGCGGTTAACCTGGCGCAGGGCTTTCCGGATTTTCCTGCTCCGACCGAGATCAAGCGGGCCGCGCAAGAGGCAGTTGCCGCGGACGTCAATCAATACGCGATTACATGGGGCGCGAAGAATCTGCGGAATGCGATTGCGCGGCAGATGCAGGAATGGCAAGGGATCGCGGTTGATCCGGAGACGCAGATCACCGTGTGTTGCGGCTCGACCGAGGCCATGATTTCGACCTTGCTGGCGGTTTGCAACAAGGGCGACGAAGTGGTGATTTTCGAACCGTTTTACGAGAATTACGGACCGGACTCGGTGCTGTCCGGCGCGAAGCCGGTATTCGTGAAGCTGCGTCCGCCGGTTACAGCCGACGGTGAATGGACGTTTGATGAGCGCGAGTTGCGTGCGGCTTTTCATCATCAGACCAAAGCGATAATTCTCAACACGCCCAACAATCCGACTGGCAAGGTTTTCACGCGAGGGGAACTGGAATTGATTCGCGACCTGTGTGTGGAGTTTAATGTTCTCGCCATCACCGATGAGATTTACGAGCACATTCTTTACGACGGCATGCAGCACATTTCGATGGCGAGCCTCGAAGGTATGAGCGAGCGAACGGTCACGATTAATGGTTTGTCGAAGAGTTACAGCGTGACCGGATGGCGGGTGGGATGGGCAGTCGGACCACCGGCGATCACAAATGCGATTCGCAAAGTTCATGATTTTCTAACCGTGGGTGCTCCCGCTCCTCTGCAGGACGCTGGCGCGGCTGCTCTGGGTTTGCCGCGTACTTATTACGGAAATCTCGCTAGTGGATACAAGGCACGTCGTGATCGGCTGATGCCGGCTTTGGCGGAGGCGGGATTCCGGTGCTTTCGTCCGCGTGGGGCGTACTACATCATGACGGACATCAGCGCGTTTGGGTTCGACGACGATGTCGGGTTCACGAAATATCTCGTGAAAGAAATTGGTGTGGCAGCGGTTCCGGGATCGAGCTTCTACAACGATCCGCGGGATGGGGCCAAGCAGGTGCGGTTTGCCTTTTGTAAAAAGGACGCGACTCTCGACGAGGCTGGACGGCGGTTGAGAAAATTGCGGCCGGTGTAGCCGAGCTTCGCTCGTCTTGAACTGCCGGGACGGCTGTTCCCACGTGAGCAATGCTAGCTCCATCTATCTGATCCATCCACAGGGTTGTGCGGTATACTGCGCTGAAGATCCAAATCTTTGTGGGGAAGAAGTGCAATCATGGTGGTGAGAATGGCTGAAGAAGTATCTGCGCAGGTTCCGTCTGACGATTTTCACGCGCTCGAACAGAAAGTCTATCGCACAATTGAGATGTACAAGGCAGCTCGGGAGGCACGAGCGGCATCGGAACGCGATGCGCAGCGACTGCGTGAGCAGTTGGAAGAACGCGAAGAAGAAGTCGAAGGCCTTCGCCGCGAAATGGTGCAGCTACGGCGGGAGCGCGAAGAGATTCGCGGCCGGGTGGAGAAAATGTTGCAGCAGATCGACACTCTGGCAGAAGAGCAGGCTGCGAGCTGATCGGCGTTCTGGCTGAGTTCGACGGGACAGTTCACAGGAACGGAATAACTTATGGCGAGCGTCACCAAGCAGCCTGGGGCGAAGAACGCTGGCGATAACAGCGTGCGCGTGGAGATTTTCGATCAGGCTTACAATTTGCGCGGATCGGATGCGGAGTACATCCTGAAGCTGGCGGAGTATGTGGATGCCAAGATGCGGGCGGTGGCGGAGCAGACCCACACCGTGGACACGGCGCGCCTGGCGGTGCTGGCTGCGCTCAATATTGCCGATGAATATCATTTATTGAAGCGGAACCAGGATGTTGGCGCGGTGGACTATTTGAAGCGAGCACATCATCTGGCGGATGCTTTGGATGAAGTGCTGGAGGAGAAGCGGCGAGCCGGTTAGCGTTTTCGAACTTCGCTCGACGGACAACCGCGGGCGGCTGTTGCCACGTGGTACCCGATCCAATCCCCTTACGAAAGTTGCTGGCAAATCGAGTGCCAACTATTTGTGCACTGCCCCTTGCGAATCGGGCGGGATTTGCCTAGGATGCGAAATGAAAGCCGACCTGCGAAGTTGGTGATGGTGGTAACCGATTTTTGAACCAACACCGAATGAACGGGGGCCTGACTCGTACAATTAGATCCGGTGTGCAACGCTCCGCCATGCGGAGATGCCTAAAGGGTCGCGGCGGGTTCCCACTGTCTAACGACGGGTTCATTCTCGGCCTACCACACGGCTCGGTGGGTCGGCTTCATTCTTCTGCCAGTTGTCACTTCCCTGCTACACTAGCGGCTACTAATCCCTGGTGCTCTGCATCTAACAGACAGTGTTCCCTCGACTCTTTCATATTGGCAACTTCAGTTTGCCGACCTACGGACTTCTGGTCTCGTTGGGCGTTCTGATCGGATTGTGGATCAGCGTGCGCAATTCGGAGAAGCAGGGGATCAATGGGGACGACGCGTGGAATCTGGGTATCCTGGTGGTGCTGTGCGGAATTCTGGGCGCGAAGATTCTTTACATCGTCAACGACTGGACCTATTACAGCGCTCATGTGGGAGAGATTTTCAGCTTTGCCACGCTGCAGGCTGGTGGAGTCTTTTCCGGTGGGTTGATCGGCGGTTTTTTGGCGGCGGCCTGGTATGTCCGGAAGCGCCGCATGCCGGCGCTGGCCACTTGTGATGCGTTCGCACCGGGATTGGCTTTTGGCCACGCGCTTGGCCGAGTGGGTTGTTTCGCAGCGGGCTGCTGCTATGGCAAACCGACGAATCACTTCTGGGGCGTGACGTTTACCAGTCCCGTAGCGCAGGCGTGGGTGGGTACGCCGCTGGGAGTTTCGCTTGAGCCGACGCAGCTCTTCGAGGCGGCGGTCGAACTGGTGAATTTCTTTATTTTGATGTGGCTGCTGAAGCGGAAGAAGTTCGATGGGCAAGTGGTCGCGGCTTATTTCATCCTTTATGGCGTGGCACGCTATTTTCTTGAGTTTCTTCGCGACGACCCGGGACGGGGATCAGTGTTTGGCGGGATCATGACCGGGACCCAATTGATCGCGATTGGCTTGGTCGTTCTGGGTGGGCTGATCTGGTGGCTGCGGCCGGGATTGAAGGCGGTTCCGGCGCAGGCTGCGCGGTAAACCTCTTCACCACAGAGTCACAGAGTCACAGAGACACAGAGACGGCAGTTAGCTTTTCCATCTTTGTGCCCGCAGCGCCGACAGTCGCGGTATTCTACTTTCGCTGCGCGTGGACACATTCCCCAAGACTTTTGTTGCGACGAACGAGGATGCGGGCAAGCGGCTGGACCAATTCCTGGTCAGCCAGATTGTCGACACCAGTCGTGCTCGCGTCCAACAATTGATCAACGAAGAGAAAGTTTTGGTCAATGATGATCCGGCGAAAGCTTCTCTGCGCTTGCGAGGGGGAGAACGGATTGCGATTCTCGGCGAGGTGAAATCTGCTCCTCTGCGGGCGATGGCTGAGGAAATCCCGCTGGAGATCGTTTACGAGGACGACGATTTGGCGGTGGTGAACAAGGCTGCTGGGATGATGGTGCATGCTGGGGCGGGTGCCACCGAGGACGAGCGTAATCGTGGGACGCTGGTGAATGCGTTACTGCATCGCTTCGGGCAACTCTCGGGTGTGGGTGGGGAGTTGCGACCAGGAATTGTGCACCGTCTGGACAAGGCCACAAGCGGGCTCATCGTGGTCGCCAAAAATGACGAAGCCCATCGCAAGCTGGCGGCTCAGTTCGCACGGCGGGTAGTCAAGAAAACATATATTGCGTTGGTGCACGGATGGGTCAAGCAGGATCGTGGAACGATCAGCAGCAGCATCAGCCGCGACCGGGTGCGGCGGACCCGCATGACTACCAAGCGTTCCGGCGGGAGAGAAGCGATCACTCACTATACCGTTCAGAAACGGATTCATTCGAAGTACGGAAAGTTCACGTTGCTCGAACTGCGGATCGATACCGGACGCACTCACCAGATCCGGGTGCATCTGGCTTCGCTCCGACATCCCGTCGTGGGCGACACGCTCTATGGCGCACCACGCGAGGTGAGCGCGAAAAACGAAGCTGGCATTTCTCTGGTAAGGAATTTTCTGCACGCGACGGCATTGCAGTTGCAGCATCCTCGGAGTGGCGTGGCGCTGACATTTGAGCGGCCGTTGCCCGAGGAGCTAAAAGATTTTCTGGAGAGGATCGGAGCGATATGAAGCAGGGACGGCAATGCAGCCCACGCTCGACTATCGTTCAAAGTGGAAAATGTCCAGCACCAGATACGTGCTGGGATTCACCAGCGCCACGTGGCCGCCAATCACAAAGTGCTGGTAGCCCTCTGGCGGCGGAGGCAGACGCTGCTCCAGATCCTGGGGACACGGCACCATCATTCCGCGCAATCCCGGGGGCAGCGTCCCGCGCACCCGTAACTGCTTTTCCAGTCCTGGAGGAAGTTGATCCCTCTTGGCAAGCCCAGGCGGCAGGCGATCGCCATGGTCGTAGTACCATCCTCGCATCTCGTCGCGGTCGTGCTCACTGTAGTAGTGTTTCCCCTGGTCATCGTCATCGTCGCCGTCGTGCTTGCCATGGCCGTGCTTGTCGGCCAACGCCGAACCAGTCAGGGCGAAGATCATTGCCAAGCAGATGTGCAGCCATGGTCTTGATCGCATGGCTTCGAGCGTAGCGACCTGAGCGAACACGAGCAAATTACCAACGTTCTTGGCCCTGGAGGAGCAAAGCTCTGTCCAATCGAGCGGCGGTCGTTGAATTTCGTTTACAATCAGCAACCATAATTACTAAAACGTTTTAAGGAGCAAGCCTTGAACAATCGGATGGCGGTTGTCGCATTGCTGGTTGAATGCTTTTTTCTGTTGGCCATTTGCGCCGCGCAGACGATCCAAGTCGACGTAACGCCCGCGCACTCGACGAACCGCTTCGTGCCCAACCAAACGCTTGGTGCTGGGGTTGATCGTATCCCGGCAGCAGCGATCGACCA
>Ga0210403_10004532_pt1 | contig 11956 bp, 11 predicted proteins | sample IncBWC19MmetaG_FD_150863 | JGI IMG/M metagenome (GOLD analysis project Ga0210403, IMG submission 150863) | Forest soil microbial communities from Barre Woods Harvard Forest LTER site, Petersham, Massachusetts, United States - Inc-BW-C-19-M | ecosystem: Environmental > Terrestrial > Soil >... | reverse complement strand
AAGGCACTGTTCGCCTGCGACGAGCTCGCCGGATTCATTACCGCCGTCGCCCTGATCAAGCCGGGAAAGTCGCTGGCCGAAGTCGACACCAAGTCGGTGCGAAAAAGGATGAAAGACAAAGCCTTCGCCCGAAAAGTGAATCGCGACGACATTGTTAACGGTGCCGCAGCCTTGGGTGTTGATCTGGACGAGCACATCGGCTTCTGCATCGAAGCCCTGAAGCCGGTCGCGAAGGAACTCGGGCTGGATGGGAGCGCGGTGAAGCCCGTCTAGAACGTTGTCGCAGCCGCGGCAAGTCAGCCAGCCCAAACCTGTGCTAAGATCGGCTGGCATTTTCCCCCTGAAGGTTCGCACTTCTTCTGAAGCGCGGAGATCCCGTGAGTATGTCGACAAACAGCGCAACGCCTCCTCCTGCCAAAGTTCTGTTGGGATGCAGCAAGTGCGGCGCCAGCCTGCCCGACGAAGCGCAGTTCTGTCTGAAATGCGGCAAGCCGGTAAGTTCTTCGCCGAAAAGCGTCGCCGTGGTTGAAGCGCAGTCTGACCGGGAGATCGCCTCGCCCCGACGCAAGCGGCGGGTGTGGGTTTGGATTCTGCTGGCCCTCCTGGGCGTAGGCGTCCTGTGGGTCGCAACCAGCGACAATCCGTTCGCGCAGCAGGGACAGGAGTTTGTCGGGTTCAAGCAGGATCGCATCATCCTCGACTCTGCTTTTTCCGTCGGCCCGCATACCTTTCGCTATTACAAATTCGCGCTGCCCGAAGGCTCGGTGAATGTCACCGTCGTCGGCCATTTCAATTCCGCGGCGGACGTTTCCGGCGCAAGTAATCGTAAGAACACGACGACGGACAAGAATAAAGACGCCGACAGCGACAACAACATCGAGACCTACGTCTTGACAGACGCCGCCTTCACCGTTTGGCAAAACGGATACGCGACCAGTTCGCTCTACGAGAGTGGGAGGGTCGCCGAGGCCAGCGTGCAGGCCGACGTTCCCGCGGGCGCGGGAATTTACTACCTCGTCTTCAGTAACAAGTCCGCGCCGAAAACTCCGAAGGCCATTCACGCGACCGTGCTCCTGCGCTATAAAAGCTGGTTGCCCGACTCGCTGCGCCGCTTGAAAGCTCGCTTCTGGGATTGGGTTGGAGCGTAAGGGCTTAAACCACAAAGGACACGAAGGTCCACGAAGGAAGGCTTCCACGATTTTCCCTTCGTGGACCTTCGTGTCCTTTGTGGTTGATGACTTTCGCGGGCTAGCGCGTGGTCTCTTCGATTTCTGAAATCCAGTCGGGACGCTTCAACACTTCGCGGGGCTTGGGGCCATCCGCGGCACCGACGATTCCGTCCTGCTCCATGAGATCGATGAGGTGCGCGGCACGGCCGTAGCCGATGCGCAAACGGCGCTGCAGCAGGGAAGTCGAAGCCTTGCCGAACTCGACCACCAGCTTCACCGCGTCGCCGTACATCGGATCGTCTTCAGGCTCGCCGTCCGCGCTGAGATCCGCATCGTTGGTGCCGATCGCCGGCTCGCGCTCGCCCCTGGGAGCTTCGAGGAACTGCTGCTGATATTCCGCCAGCCCTTGCGCCTTCCAGAATTCGACTACCGCAGCGATTTCTTTCTCGGTCACGAAAGGAGCATGCAGCCGGTGCACGCGCGCCGAACCGGACGGCAGATAGAGCATGTCACCTTTGCCGAGCAGGGCCTCCGCGCCGTTGGCATCGAGAATGGTGCGCGAATCAACTTTCGTGGCCACGCGGAATGAAACGCGTGCCGGGAAATTCGCTTTGATCAATCCGGTGATCACGTCAACGCTCGGCCTTTGGGTTGCCAGAACAAGATGAATGCCCACGGCGCGCGCCATCTGCGCCAGGCGCGTGATCGATTCTTCCACGTTGCTGGAGTCGAGCATCATCAAATCGGCCAACTCGTCGATGATGATGACGATGTAGGGAATCGGTTTTTCGTCAGACTCTTCGGCGAACAGGCTGGGCGTGCCGTTCTGGTCGAACAGCCGGTTGTACTGGTCGATGTTGCGCACGCCCTTGGCCGCGAGCAGTTTCAGGCGGCGCTCCATTTCGCGCACCGCGTTACGCAGCGCATTGGCCGCGAGTTTCGGCTCGGTGATGATCGGTGTATAAAGATGCGGAACGCCTTCGTAGTTGCCGAGCTCGAGCCGCTTGGGGTCGACCAGAATCAGGCGCACTTGATCGGGCGTCGCCTTGTACAGGATCGACATGATCATCGCGTTGATGGCCACGCTCTTGCCCGCGCCCGTGGAACCGGCGATCAACAGATGCGGCATTCCCGCGAGATCGGCCGTGACGATGCGGCCGTTGATGTCCTTGCCCATGGCGATCGTCATCTTCGACTTCGATCCCATGAACTCCTGCGACTCGATGTTCTCGCGCAGCCAGATGATTTCACGCTGGCGGTTCGGCACCTGAATGCCGACCGTGCTCTTGCCGGCCATGCGCTCGATCAGAATGCTCTCGGCTTTCAGAGCGAGGCAAAGATCGTCGCAGAGATTCGTAATGCGGCTGTACTTGATGCCGGCTTCGGGCTTGAACTCGAAGGTGGTGACAACCGGTCCAGGATTGATTTGCGTGATCTGTCCGTGAATCTCGAACTCAGCGTATTTTTCGGTCAGAACTTGCGCCAGCAGTTTGAGTTCGTCGGCGTCGACCTGTTGATGCTCGTCAGGACGCTGCAGCAGACTGCTCGACGGCAACTTATATCCGCCGGCCGCGATGCGGGGCATAGTGGTCTTGGCTTTATGTCCGCTGTCGCCGCGCTGCATTACCTCGACATCGGTGGCTTCAGGATCGGTGGTCGATTCCTCCGCCGCATTCAGGCCCAGAGGCTCGGCCAGAATTCCGCCGATCGCGGACTTCGTCTCAGACCTGGGAGCCTCTTCTTCCATCATGCGCTCGATCCCAGTGCGTCGCGGTTCGGAAGCTGAGGAAGTCTGCGCGAGCGGACGCGACGGGATCAACTGCGTCTTCACGATTGGCTTCGAAATCCGCCGCTGCTCGAGTTCTTTCTGCTGACGTTTCTTGGCGCGTTCGCCCTGCCAATCTTTGTAGCGATTCCACAGCGCAGTGACGAAGGCGAAGCGAGTCGGAGCCCAGAGCCGAATTGCCGAGAACGAGAACGCGGTCGAGAGATACAACGCCACCGCGAGCACAGTCCCACAGACGATGTAGGCGCCCACGAGATTCAGATAGTGAATGAGCACGTCGCCGATGACGCGGCCGAGCAGGCCTTCGATGGGGATGACATGCATCCAGCGTAGGCGTCCGGGCAACAGAGCGAGCATGGCGGGGATGAACATGACCAGCCAGATTCCGCCCAGACTTTTCGCTAGCGGGGACTGCACCTGCAGGGAGCGGAACCAGCGCATGCCCAGCATCGTGGGAAAAATCACCAGCAGGAACGCACCGACGCCGAAGAACTGCAGCAGCATGTCGGCCGTGAAGGCGCCGACCACGCCGATCCAGTTGCGGGCCGCGTGCGAACCGGTCAGCACCGAGGCGCTGTTCCACGAGGGATCGAGCGGGGAATACGAAGCGAGCGCAAGGAAGAGAAGGAGCGCGGAGACGCACATCAGGAATCCGATCAGCTCATTGAGCCGACGGTTCCGGGTGGGCGAAAAAATGCGTGCCAGATAATCCATATAGGCCAGATTTCACACACTGAGGACACGACAGCCCTCGGTGCCGCAATCGGCCAGAGCCTTACTATTATGCCAAGAAGCGGGGCATCCGACAATCGAGAAAACGGTCGTAGTATCCAGTTAGCTTCCCATGTGAGAGCCCGGCGAATGCCGCGCTGGAAGCCGGATTTGTTCCGGTTTGCCGCCCTATTGAAGATGCCAGACGTAGGCCAGCGCGATCACAACCACGCCGAGGACGATGCGGTAGACGATGAAGATCTTCAGACTATTCGACGAGAGATAGCGGACGAGCCACGTAATCGCGGCGTAACCAACGATTGCCGAAACCAGAATGCCAACCAGAACCGGCAGGTGCATTCCCGCGGGCAGGCCTTCTTTGTGGAGTTCATGAGCCTTGACCAGTGCTGCGCCGGCGATGATCGGGGTCGAAAGCAAAAAGCTGAAGCGCACCGCGGCTTCGCGCGTCAGGTTGCGAAACAGTCCTGCTGTGATGGTTGAACCGGAGCGGGAAACGCCGGGAATCAGCGCGGCGGCCTGCGCGATGCCGATGAGCAGAGCGTCCGCGAGAGAGATGCGAGTCAGCGGCTCTTCCATGCGGCCTACTTTTTCGCCCAGCCACATCAGAAGCGCGACTAAGATCAGCGCGGCGGCGATCAGCACAATGTGCTCCCGGAAATAGTCCTCGGCGGAATGTTCGAGCAGTTTGCCCGCAATGGCTCCGGGAATTGTCGCCGCGGCTAGGAACCAGAGGAGCAGGCGCTCCTCTTTTTCCTCGTCAGAGGTGAGGTTTACGTCGGAGCCTCCGGCTTCGGAGAAGCGCACGACTTTCCCTCCCAGCGCGGCGCGGACGATTTGAAACCAGGTGCGACGGAAATAGAACAGCACCGAGAGCAGAGTTCCGAAGTGAAGAGCTACGTCGAAGGAAAGTTCGTGAGCTGGTGAAAGTTCGTTCCATCCCAGCAGGCGCCGCACGATGATCAGATGGGCGGAACTCGAGACGGGAATGAACTCGGCGAATCCCTGGACGATGGCGAGAACAACTGCTTGATAGATTGGCAAGTGAGTCCGCGTTTCTGAGGGTTGGTATCGCCTGATGAATGTAAAACATCGGCGGCGGAACGCGCAAATGAACTGGCGGTGCGAGCGAGATTCCATCGGTTGTTATCCTGAGCGAAGTTGCCGTTCGCGAAGCGAGCGGCAACGCAGTCGAAGGATCCCTATGATGCAGGCTTCATTCCCGCGATTGTTGGGCGCTCGATCCGAGCGCGTTTTTAGGGAACTCCTGGCGGGAGCCTGGGTTTGCGGACAGGTGAAAGGGATCCTTCGACTGCGTGACTGCTTCGCTTTGCGAAGCAGTTACGTCGCTCAGGATGACAAAACGATTTAAGGATGGGCAGACGGAGAAAACGTCTCAGTCGGTGGCGTTGCCGAAGGTGGGGACATTCTGCTGGATGTAGAAGACCAGCATTTGAGCGCGCGAGGACCAGTCGCTCTGGGGATACTGGCTGATGATTCTTTGGGCTAGTTCCAGCGAACGGGTTTTGGATTCCTCGGATTTTTTCTGGTTGGCTTCGGTTTTGTAGATCTCGATCAGGTTGGAGCGGCGCCAGGCGGCGTCGTAGAGCGCCTCCGGCGCGGAAGGGGACTGTTCGTGCTCCTTCGCATACTTCTCGTACATCTCGGCTTCTTTGTCGGGACATTTGGACGCGCCCTGCCAGTCGCCGCAGAGTTTGTTTTCGAGGAGGTGGAAGGCGGCGATATCGGCCCACTTGGTGCCGGGGAATTTTTTTATCACCAGCTTCATCCAGTTCTCATCGATCTGGCCACGCATGTAGGAATCGCGCTCGCGGGCGGACGGACGCGTCAGCACATCGGACCGGTCGACCTGCCAGCGAATGTCGGCGGCGCGGTAGAGTCCCTCGGCCGCGAGCGGCGAAGTGGGAAATAAATCGTATACGCGGAAGTAGAGGCGCATGGCGTCCTGGGCGGCATCGCGGCGGCCGCGGCGGCGGCTGGCCTGGTCTTCGGAGTCGGCGGCTTCGCCAAAAATAATTTTGTCGCCGTTGGGCGTGGTCAGGCTGACCAGAGCCTTGCTGGAAACCCATCCGGTGATGGTCTTGCCTTCGGATTCAGGATCGTCCTCGTCGGCGTCTTTCTTCGGCTCGCGAATAATGGCTTCCACGTGCGTCCAGTCGCGGCTGGTTTCGATGATGACGAGTTCGTGTCCGCGGCCAGCCTCGCCAAGTTTGGCGGAGTCGGTGCTGGGGGCAACGCGGATCGTTTCTTCGTGGACCAGCGTGCCGCGCTGCGCCTGCGCGGAGGCGAACGACGCTAGAGCAAGTATCGTGGCTGCGAAACAAGCAAGTCGAAATCTCATATCCATAGATTATTGGCCGTCGCGGCGTTGCATGCAACGTCTCACTTACCGCGGATTTCTGCCAGCATCGGGGGCTCGATGTTGCCGCCGGAGATGATGGCGACGTTCAATCTTGTTCTCGGCAATTGATCGGCGCGGAAGAGGAAACCGGCGGTGGCGACTGCGCCGCTGGGTTCGGCTACCGTGTCGGGATTCGACGCCAGGAGTTTCATGGCCTCGCGGATCTCGTCTTCGGTGACGGTGACGATGCCGTCGACGAAACATTGCATGTGATCGAAGTTGATCGCGCCGACACTCTGCGTGCGCAATCCGTCGGCGAGAGTTCGCGTGACCTGTTCGGCGGGGAAGTTCACAATTTTCCCCGCGCGCAGGCTGGCTTGCGCATCGGCGGCCAGTTCCGGTTCTACGCCGAAGACATTGACTTTCGGGTTGGTCAGCTTGATCGCGGCGGCGACGCCGCTGATGAGGCCTCCGCCGCCGACGGGGGCGAGCACGGTTTCGACGTCAGGCAGATCTTCCAGAATCTCGAGTCCCATGGTGCCTTGGCCGGCGATGATGTACTCATCGTTGTAGGGAGGCACGATGATGTAGCCATGCTCGGTCGCCAGTTCTTCGGCTTTGAGCTGGCGTTCCGTGCTACCGGGGCCTACCAGTACGATGTCGGCGCCGAGGGCGGCAGTTGCCTCGCGCTTGATGGCGGGAGCGTTATTGGGCATGACGATGACGGCTTTGACGCCGAGCGCGCGGGCGGCGTAGGCAACGCCCTGGGCGTGATTGCCGCTGGAGTAGGTGATGACGCCGCGCTTTCTTTCCTCGTCTGACAGGGAAGCGATTTTATTGTAGGCTCCGCGAAGTTTGAAGGCGCCGATGGGCTGCTGGTTTTCGGGCTTGAGGAAGAGGCGGCGCGTCAGGTCGTGATGATGAAATTCGATCAGGGGCGTGCGAGTCGTAATGCCGTGGAGGCGGGCGCGGGCGTGGTTGATGTCGGAGAGGGTGACCATAGACATGCGCTTTCAATATACCGATTTTCGATCGAACCGTTCCGAACTGCCTGCTGAAATCGCGCCGGGCGGTGCCTGGCGAACAGTCGAGGGCGGCTGTCCCCACATAAATCGGGTTTGACATCATGATGCCTTTGCTGATAGCATCATGATGTGCGCACCACCCTTACTCTCGATGACGACGTGGCTGCCTTGCTAAACAAGGAAGTCCGCAAGAATGGGGAGCCCTTCAAGCAGGTGGTAAACCGATATTTGCGATTGGGGCTGACCGCCTCGAAGCAGCCGGCGCGGAAGCCGTTCAAGGTAACCCCGATCGATCTGGGGCTCCCCCGGGATTTCGACAAAGTCGAGGAATTGCTCGAGTACCTCGAAGGCCCGGAACACCGGTGATCGTACTCGACGCCAACCTGCTCATTTACTCCTATAATCGCGGCTCGGCCTATCACACAAAGGCCCGCGCCTGGCTGGAGAGGACCTTTTCGGGTATCGAGATGGTTGGGCTTCCATGGCAAACGGTGTCCGCGTTTCTGCGGGTTATGACCAATCAACGGTTACCCGGAGAATGCTTTACCGTGGAACAAGCAGCGGGAATCGTTGATCTTTGGCTAGCGCATCCCATTGTGCAGGTGCTCACGCCGGGGGACGAACACTGGCGGATATTTCGACGGATGGTGGTTGAGGGGCGTGCCTTCGGCCCACTGGTCAGCGACGCCGAGATTGCGACGCTGACGGTTGAGTACGGCGGCGTGCTGCATACGGCAGATCGGGACTTCGCGCGGTTTCCCGGGCTGCGCTGGGTGAATCCGCTGAGTTAGGGGGCGGCGACCAAGCGAAGGAACCCTCCGCTCTTACAAGTGCACCGGATCCGGGGACGAACCTGAGCCGCTCACTCACCCTCCCAGCCGATCTTGCTCAGTACCTCGTTCACGCCACGATCCTCGCGCAGCATATCGCTCATCGGCAGCATCGGTTCCTCCCCGGACAATTGCCTCTTTGCCATTCGGTCGTACAAAACTACGTCCACAGCCGCGCTCAAATTAAGGCAATGGTATGCGGGTATGTAAACGAATTTGTGGCAATGGCGGCGAATGACCGGGGGCACGCTTCCATCCTCAGGTCCAAAGACATAGATGGGGTTTGGGGGATGAATAAAGGTAGTCAGGCACTCGGCGCTCTCGAGCAGTTCGACGCATACTGGTGTGGCTTCAGGAAATAGATCGAAGGGCCGATCGTTCACGCAAAATTCTACAGATGCGAATCCCTTCATCCGCTCCTCACGTGGAAGGCGATCATATTGGCTTAGGTCCACGCGAGTGCCCGTCCAAACCAGCGTCTTGGCGCCGAAAATAGACGCGGCGCGTAATGCTTTGCCAACATTGTGTGGCGATTTTGGGTTGATGAGTACGACTGCGGGCGTCTTCATACGAATTACCGAGCCCTTGAGTTCTACGTTCAGATTTCCAGGATGACCGGCATGATCAGCGGGCGTTTCTGGGTTTGTTTGGAGATGTAGCGCTTGAGGTCGGCGCGGATTTTTTCTTTGATTACGCCGTAGTCGCCTTTTTCTTCGTCGCTGGAGTGGGCGAGGGTGTCTTCAACGATGCGCTTGGCGCCTTCCATCAGGCCGTTGTCGTCACCGGTGTTAAAGCCGCGGGTGACGATTTCGGGAGCGGCTTCCACGTGGCCGGACAATTTATTGATGGCGATGATGGGCAAGACAATGCCGTCTTCGCTAAGGTGCAGGCGATCTTTAATAATTAAATCTTCGACCACATCGGTTCGCGATCCCGAATCGATGCAGACGCGGCCGACTTTGATGCGGGCGGTTTTGCGGGCGCCGAGTTCGTCGAATTCGAGAACGTCTCCGCTCTCGATCAGCATGACTTTGCCGACCGAACCGTGCATGGCTCCGGCCATTTCGGCGTGCAGTTTGAGTTGGCGGTATTCGCCGTGAATCGGGATGAAAAACTTCGGCTTGACCAGATTGATGATGAGCTTGAGTTCGTCCTGGCTGGCGTGGCCGCTGACGTGGATGGGCGGCGAGGTGCCGTCTTCGTAGATGACGTGGGCTTCGCGGCGGAAGAGATGGTCGATCATCCGGTAGATGGTTTTTTCGTTGCCGGGGATGATGCGGCTGGAGAGGACGACGGTGTCTCCCTTTTCGATTTTTGCGTGCTTGTGATTGTCGACGGCGGCGCGCGACAGGGCCGACATGGGCTCGCCCTGAGTGCCGCTGATGAGCACGCAAAGTTTTTCGGGCGGGAAATTCTTCATCTCGCCGGGATTGATGACCAGGCCGTCGGGGACTTCGATGTAGCCGAGGTCTTCGGCGATCTCGGCGGAATTGTTCATGGAGCGGCCGAGGAACGCGACTTTGCGGCCGTGTTCGTGGGCGAGTTGCACGGCGAGATTGATGCGGTGGATGGACGACGAGAAACAGGAAATGAAAAGGCGCTTCTTGGTGTGGGCGAAAACTTCGTCGAATTTTCTTCTGACGGCGCGTTCGCTGGGCGTGTAGCCTTTGCGCTCGACGTTGGTGGAATCCTGGAAGAGAGCGAGGACGCCGTTCTTTCCGTACTCGGCGAAGGTGTGCAGATCGAAAAGTTTGTTGTCGGTGGGCGTGGGGTCGACTTTGAAATCGCCGGTATGGATGATGACGCCGAGCGGAGTGTGGATGGCGAGGGCCACGCAATCGACCAGGCTGTGGGTCACGTGGATGGGGTGGATGGTGAAGACTCCAGCCTTGAAACGCTCGTTGGGGCGCATCTCGCGCAAGTCGGCGTCGTCGAGCAGGCCGTGCTCGTCGAGTTTGTCTTCGACATAAGCGAGCGTGAATTCGGTGCCCCAGACGGGGACGTTGAGTTCGGAGAGCACCCAGGGCAGCGCGCCAATGTGGTCCTCGTGGCCGTGGGTGAGGATGATGCCGCGCACACGCTGGCGATTTTCGATGAGATAGGAAATGTCGGGGACGACGATGTCGACGCCCAGGAGTTCGGCTTCGGGGAACATCAGTCCGGCGTCGATGACGATGATGTCATCGCCGAAGCGGACGGCCATGCAGTTCATACCGAACTCGCCGAGGCCTCCGAGGGGGATAATCTGCAGTTTTCCAGTGGGCATTGAGTAAAGATGATGCTAGCACACGTGTGTCGGGTAGCGTACGGAGCGGAGACGGGAAGAATCTTTGGGGCGAGCGAACGCGAGAGCCTTTGACCGCAGAGATCGCAGAGAAGAGCCGCAGAGGACGCAGAGAAAAAGACAGCCATTATTTTCCTCTGAGAACTGAGAATGGATTCTACCCGATGGATTTCTCGACCGGCGTGCGGTAAGGTTGAGGCAATGGCAGAGCAGGGCAAATCGTGGCTGCGGCGGCGGGTCGAGGGCGCGCTGGTGGGAGGGTTCACGCGCGCTTACGAGACGGTGCGCGTGGATCCGGCGAAATTTTTGCTGCAGCTGCGGGCGGCATATCGGGTGCCGATCAGCGGATATCACGGGGTCTACTCGCTGGAGATCGGAGAAATCGATGCGGTTGCTGATTCGATTATTCGCAGCGGAATGAAGGTGGCGGCGGTTGAGGGAGCGGGATTCGGATTGGGCGGGCTGATCACGATCGTGCCGGATCTGGGGATTTTGTCGGCGATCACAATGCGGACGATCCAGAAGTTGAGCCTGCTCTACGGATTTGAGTTCAACACCGACGACGAGATTGCCGAGTTGTGGATTGCGGCGGCGAGCGCGGCGGGAGTTGACATCAGCCGCGAGTTGCTGGAGAAGGAAGTGGTCAACAAATTCGTGCCGCGCGTCATCCAACGGATTGCGGCGAAGGCAGGGGCGGAAGTGGTGGAGAAGTGGGCGGGTCGGGTGATTCCGCTGGCCAGCGCGGCCATCGGCGCGGGACTGAACTACTGGTTCGTGCGGGCGTGGGGAGAACGGGCGAAGGCGCATTTCCGGGAACGGCATTTGCTGGTGCGGCAACGGGCGGAGCAGAGTGTGGTGACGCTGCAGGGGCAGGCAGACGATGCTTCCCAACAGCGCGAGCTAGGTGCACGCGAATTCCTGTGACGAACGAGTCTTTGCAGAAAGCCGACAAGAGTATCTTGCTCTTGGCGCGGCGGGCGGGGACGCCCGCCGGACAGCCGCCGGGACGGCGGCGCTACTCTTTCTGTGCAATATTCGTTCTTCGGTGTTGTGCTTAAATATTCAGAGATGCCTACCTTTGTTTGTTCAGCCATTCTTTTTGATCTCGACGGGGTGCTGGTCGACTCGACGCGCGCGGTGGATCGCGAGTGGCGAGACTGGGCGCGCCGGAAGGGTGTCGATGGGGACGCCGTCATGGCCATCGCTCACGGAGTGCGGACGGTTGAGGTGATCCGGCGCGTGGCGCCACAGCTGGACGCCGAGGCCGAGGCGAGGAAAATCGAGAAGCACGAGGCTCACGATAAGGAAGGCGTTCACGTGATGCCGGGCGCAGCGGATCTTGTGCGCTCGATTCCGGAGGGACGATGGGGCGTGGTGACTTCTGGATCGAGACTGCTGGCCAGCGCGCGGCTGCGATTTTGCGGATTGCCGGTACCGAAAGTCTTGATCACGGCGGATGATGTGACCCACGGGAAGCCGCATCCGGAGCCGTATTTGAAGGGGGCGCAGGGGATGGGGTTGAGTCCGGCGGAGTGTCTTGTGATTGAGGATGCGCCGGCGGGGATTCAGGCAGCTCGCGCGGGCGGGATGAACGTCATCGGGATTACTAGCACCTATGCGGCGGATGCCTTGACCCACGCGAACGCGGTGATCGGTAAGCTAGGGCAGATTCAAGTTTCGTTGAATGGGACGGGAAAGTTGGGAATTGAGATCGGCTGAGCTTTCTGGAGCGGAAGCAGTCGAGCCGTGGGTTGGACGGTCTCGGACCAGT
>Ga0210403_10004531_pt1 | contig 11956 bp, 10 predicted proteins | sample IncBWC19MmetaG_FD_150863 | JGI IMG/M metagenome (GOLD analysis project Ga0210403, IMG submission 150863) | Forest soil microbial communities from Barre Woods Harvard Forest LTER site, Petersham, Massachusetts, United States - Inc-BW-C-19-M | ecosystem: Environmental > Terrestrial > Soil >... | reverse complement strand
CCACAATTGAACCGTGCGAACGCCTTTCCACGATTCAACTGCTGGAGAGGGGCGAGATCGAACGCCGCGGTACGGTGGCAATAGTGGCGAATCTTCCTCGCAGTATTGCTCAGCGTGAGATAGATACAATCGCGAAACTGATGAATTGGGATGCGGAGTCCGCGGAGATTGTCGAAACCAAGAATTCCGTCGGTCCAGGAAATATTGTCCTAATCGAACTAGCAAGCGGGAGTGCCGCCGAGATCTTCTGTGGTTTCGGGCGGATCGGCGCAAGTGCCGAGAGCGTGGCTTCAGAAGCAGCCGACGCTGCGCGTTCGTACTTGGTTTCTGGGGCGGCTGCCGGAGAGCATCTGGCTGATCAGCTTCTCCTGCCGTTTGCCATGGCGGGTGGTGGCACCTTCACGGCCGAAAAGTTGAATCTCCATTCCCGAACCAACATGGAGATTATCCGCTGCTTCCTGCCGGTGGATTTCGTGACCACGCAAGAGGGGCATCTTATGAAGGTTGAAGTGAAGCGCTAAAAGTGAACCGGAACTATGAACGCGCGAGAATGTGTTGAACTTCGAATCGAGGTTCGGCCTTCGCCTGAGACCAACGACCATGAAGTGCAATTGTTGGCTGACGGCAAGAGCCTAGTCGGTCGGTTTTCCAGTGGTCTCATTGGCCCCGACCCTGATGATTTACTCACTGATCCGTGTCCGTTGCGCGCTGAGAATTCGCCTCGTCCCGTGATCATCGGTCGTTGCTCCTGCGGAATTGTTGGCTGCGGGAGTGTCGAAGTTGAAATCAGAAGGGACCACGACCATGTCATGTGGATATCGATGGATTCCTCACCGCAAGTCTGCTTCCTGGCTGCCCAATATGATGCAGAGGTCGACAGAGCTCTTCAAGACCATTCTTGGGAAACGCCAGAGCGCAAAGCTGCGCGGCTGATTTCCCAAGCTGTCGATAGAGGCGCGCTGGCGCTAAGAGGCTTTGTGTTCTCTTGGGCGTCTGGGCGGTGTAGAGAGGGGATGATGACAGCGGCCCTTGTCCTCGCGCCAGGGCCGTATCAGGTTCTTATCAACGTACCTTGGAACGGCGAGGATATCGAAAGCATCGTGCGTCAGTTGAGGCTAATTCTCGGTCAACCCCCTGAGATGTGGCCGAATGTTGAGTGCAACCCTCAGGTGAGGGGCCTCGGTCCACCACCAATAACTGGTCCGGGTTGGATGAGAAACGGGTAGGAAGAAGCCGACAATTCGTGACTCTACTTGCTACTAGTTTTGGGTGATTTGAGGGTATTGGATCTCCCATGGAATCTGGCGATTGGAGAAAATGAAAAATGCGTGTTGAAAACAAGAGACATACCAACGCTCACCAACCCCTCACCTCCCCGTCACCCCACGGAGGTTTCAATCCCCCCCTCTCCGCCATAGCTAAAATCATCAGTAAATATGCGGGTATTTGCGTCTTGCTACTATTTTTCTATGCTGTTGCTGATTTAACTTAACTTCACGATTATATAACGCACTTAATTTACGAGATCTGGAAAACTGCTGAACGCTACCAGGGCACGGACGAGTTTTTTGACCGAACGACATAGGTGCTTCGGTGCAAAGCGTCGAGCCTCAGCGTGTGTTTGCCGGGATATCCTTTGGGAATCTCTACATGGATCGTACCGGATGATACTGACGGTGGCAGCTCGCCACTGGCCCGAGCTGCGGAGCTCACCGCCGCCCCCGAAACGCTTACCGGAAGCAGTCTCAGACTATTGCTGTTTTCTCCCAGCAGCCCAGCAGCCCTTCGCGATACAACTTGCGCCACAGCAAGAGTTGGTTGGCATTGATGGCGTGCCGCTGAGCTACCCGTGCTACCGATGCGCCAGGCTCAAAGGTCTCTTGAAACATTCTGCGCTTCTCTTCTGCCGTCCGACGCTTTCTCCTCGGCCTCTTTCAACTCCTGCTCGATTTGAAGTGTCCGCTTATCTCCTCGTGGACACGACCTTAAGTGCCCACGAAGCGCATCATCCTTAGTTACATACAATCCGTCCAGAGGGCCTCTGGATGACGCTTACATCAGATCACACATTCTAGTAGTACCTACGACTCGCTCTTAGCAATTGTGGCCTTTACACTCCAAGGACTTGACAACGGGTATGAGCACTAACAAGAACGACTGGCCCAAGTGCGAAGAAAAAGCCCCTGTAATTCACGAAGAAAACCTGCTCGAACAAATGTTGGCGGCGTCCACCACCGACGAAGCTGATCTTCTCCATTTCTTTCTGGAAACCGGATTTCGTAACGGTGAGACGGCACACAGTGAGTACTCAGACATTACTTGGGGAAACCTCGTGCTCGAAGCTCCGGGGATCAAATCGCACTCGATCCGCCGGCCAGGAAGACGAGCAATCCTTTCGCTTATTTTGTGAATTGTGTTCGCCACGGAAAACCGACCGAAGAACCACTTTCCGGGAAAATGAACGCAGAGGTGATGGAAATTCTGGACACAGCGCGGAAATCGGTGCGCACTGGGCGACAGGAAAAACTACGATGAAATTCCGGAAAATGCGACGCATGGACAAGTTTCGCCCCGCATATTCTCAATTACTGTGAAGCGCGACTGTCCAGTTCGCTCGATGCAAGTCCCCAGGCACACATTTCCAGCCGAGACTGGGAACACCAACTCGACGCGCGACTTAGACCGGCGCGGCAAATAAATTGCGACGAAGCTGCTCTTTGGCTCGGAAGATCATCATTCTGACTGCTGGAAGACCCCGGTTCATCGTGCGCGCAATCTGCGAGTAACTCATTCGTTTGTAATACCGCAAGACGAGTGGAACCTGGTACTTTGCCGGCAAGCGAATCAGCTCTTGCCTGACGCGGAGCCGCTGTTCCTTGCGCAGAACTTGAGACAACGGCGAAGGCGTCAGACGATCGGCGAAGTCGTTCACGGTGTGATCGTCCAGAAATGAATTCTTCTCAAAATTTCTTCGTCGCAGTTTATCAACGCAGTGGTGGCCGGTTACCTGAGAGAGCCACGGGCGGAACGGCACGGTCTCGTCCTTTTGGCTCAGTACCCGGTAAAGTTTCAAAAAGACCTCTGCGGCGGCATCCTCAGCGTCTTCGCGCTGACGAAAATACCGCCGGCAGACCTGCAAAACGTAGCGATAGTGAGCAGCGTAACACTCTCTCAAAAATTCGGGGCAGATTGGTCGCAGTAGGTCCGCGGGCACGTGCGGCTGCGCGCTGCTGATCGGTAGCAAAGTCAATTTGGTTTCCATCGCCAATCCTCACCTTTGAATTTGGACACACCAATACCTAGCGCGCGATGCAGTGTTCGAGCTCTTCTTAAATTGCGTTCAACTATTTGTAGTAGTCACCCGCCTGCTCGTTGGCTGTCCGGGTCGCGCGGCCGATGTCCGCTGGCGACGAGGAGCCGAAAAACTCTTCGTGTGCTCGGAAGCTCGGTCCGTGAGAGCCCCGTCGCCCCGGCGAACAACCAAGAGCGACAGGTCATCTTCCGGAGGGCACGCGTCGGCGAAATCGAGTACCGTCGCAAGCGTGGAGAAAAGCACCTGATTTGCGGGCGAGCCAACCACCGACTTTGCCGCCGCCGATAAACGTCCCGTTTCAAACTCCTGGTCTTGCGAATTGCGGCATTCGGTCAGGCCATCGGAGTAAGCCAGTAACATATCGCCAGGATCCAGACGGATGCTTCCGGAGTTATAGGCCGCTTCTTGTAGGGCGCCCAGCATCGGGCCGCCTTCTTCCAACCGTTCCACGGACTTGTCGCGCCGCAGAACCAGCGGGGCGGGCAAGCCAGCGTTGCAGTACACGAGTTCATTGCGCTCCGGATCGAGTCGCGCGAAAAATAGAGCGGTGATCGGCGGCTCATTCTCGTCGAGGCACAGTTCGCGATTGACGGCAGCCACCGCGTCAGCGGGATGTAGATGGGCTCGCGAACAGCGTTGAATCAAGTCCATCAGGTGGGCTTGCCAGATCCCCGCGGACAACCCTTTGCCTGCGATGTCACCCAGCACCAGTCCAAGGACACCGTCCAGTTGCAGCACCTTGAAAAAGTCGCCGGTCAGATGGCGTACCGCAAAGATTTCGCCGGCGATCTCAAACTCGCCCCAAACCAACTCACGGGGAGAGCAAAGCCTCCGCTGGACCTGCGCCGCTTCGTAAATGGCCTGTTGGAGTTTCGCGTGTTCACGGCGCACTGCTTCGAGCTCGAGTTCCCGCGATCGCGTTCTGTCCGTGGGGGCTGCGGTCGTACGGGTTGACGAATCTCGATACGTTTGCTGCTTGGTGCGTCCGATGGCAACCAGTGGAGCGTTCCCAGTTAGGTTATGAGAAGCGTTCTGCGTTTTTGCGGATTTCATAGTCATTATCATCTTTTCATCCTACGAATTTGTAGCCCACGCCGTGCACGGTCAGGAAAAACCGCGGCTGCTCCGGGACGGGTTCCAGTTTTTGACGAATCCGAACGATGTGAGCATCCACGGTGCGAGTCGTCGGAAAATTCTCGTAACCCCAAACCTCATCGAGTAGCCGGTCGCGGCTCAGCGTCTCGCCAGAGTGACACAAAAAATGCTTCAGGAGCTCAAATTCCGTGCTGGAGAGCTCCACGGTCTTGCCGCCGCGCAGGACCTGATAACTGCGCAAATTCACCTCGACGTCACCGAAAGTGTAGCCGTCCTGCTCCTTCGGAACCGTTTGCGCCCGCCGTAGAACGGCTTTCACGCGAGCGAGCAATTCGCGTATGGAGAAAGGCTTGGTAACGTAGTCGTCGGCACCGAGCTCGAGGCCGACAACCTTGTCCACCTCCTGGCCCCGCGCGGTGAGCATGATAATGGGAATCGACGGCCTTTTCGCTTTCAGCTGTTTGCAAACGTCGAGGCCGCTCATGCGAGGCATCATCACGTCCAGGACGATCAAATCGGGAGATTCCTTCAGGGCTCGCTCAAGTCCTTCGACGCCATCGCGCGCGGTCAGTACTTGAAAGCCTTCGTACTCAAAGTTATCGCGAAGACCAGCGACCATATTCGGCTCGTCCTCAACGATTAAAATCCTAGCTGCTCCCATGCTGTCTCCCTTGTGCTTGGTTGGGGACTTTGTTTTGGTGGCTCTCATGAGACTGCGCCTCCAGCTTGCGAAGGTGACACCAGCGGTAAAGCGATCGTAAATTTGCTGCCCTTGTCGGGGGCGCTTTCCACCAGCACGTCCCCACCGTGCGCCCGCGCGATGTGCCGCACCAGGGAAAGACCGAGGCCGGATCCCTTGACGTTGTGCACCAGCGGATCTCCGCAGCGATAAAACTTCTCGAAGATTTTCTCGTGCTCATTGGCGGGAATGCCGATGCCGCGGTCCTGAACTTCGAGATTCACGGAACCGTTCACGCGATACAAGCTCACACCGATGTACTTTTGATCCTTGGAATATTTCAACGCGTTGTTCACGAGATTCAGCAGCGAACGCGCGATCGCTTCGCGATCCACTTTTACCGGCGGAATATCGGAAGAAATCTTCTCCTCGAAACCAAAACCGTTTTGTTGGATTTGGAAGCGATAGGATTCCAAAGTCGAATGGACAAGTTCGGCCAGATCCGTCTCCTGGAACTCATATTCCTTCCGTCCGGCATCAATTCTGGAAAAGTCCAGGATATTGTTGATCAGCGCGGTCAAGCGCTCGCTCTCTTCGCGGATGATGCGAAAATATTCCTGGTATTTTTCCTTGGAACTCAGGCGTCCCAGCTCCAATGTTTCAGCATAGAGGCGGATCAGGGCCAGCGGTGTTCGCAATTCGTGCGAGACGTTAGCGACAAAATCGGATTTCAATCTCGCGAGATTCATTTCTCGGGAAATGTTGCGATAGGTGAGCCAGATTCCTCCGATCATGAACAGAGCGAGCGCTCCCAGAACAACGTAGTTATATCGAAGGAATCGGTTTCCGATGTCCGCGACGGTCAGTCCCTGGTATTTGATCGCCAGAGTTAAGCCTTGGAAGATGTATTCGAAATTGCGCTCCGCCTCGGGTTTAGCCTTGTCCCAATTTGCGGAAGCCACCCAGGGGGTGAAATCCTTCGACGGGCGAATCATCATCACCGCCGGATTCGCGTCCCCCATCATGAGACCATTTTTGCTGGTCAACACATCTTTCATCATGGCCGGAAAGAAGGTGTTCCGCAGGTAGTCGCTATCAAAACTGACCATCCCGAGGGCCACGCGATCCTTGGAGACACCCTGCGGGATAAAATAAGCGAGGTTATAGTAGGCGTTTTGATTTTGTCCCGGGGTCCACCCACCTTGGAACATGACAGGGTCGTCGTCTTTCTCTCCCATCTCCCGAATACGCGCCGCCATGGTGGTCGCTTCCAGAGGCAGCCAGCTCGATATCGTATTGATGGTGTCCTGTGTACCTGTGCAGAAGACGACGTCACGATCGCGGCCAGGCTGCACGCGGCTCAACAGAAGGTTTTTCTTCTTGTCGTAAATCATTGCATACGCAAACTCGGGATGTTCTGAGAGGAGGTGTTCCAGCTTGGTATTGATCACCGAGCGGTCCTCGTCTGGGCTTGGAAACGCCAGGCGGACTGGGGTAATCAAGTCGGTGGCCTTGTGATAGGACTTCTTCTCCGCGATGTGCAGCACGTGCGAAAAGTCGCGCTGAAAGGCCGCCTCGATGGCCTCGGAGCGCTGGATGTGCTTCAGGTTCCAGATACTGAAGCCGAGCAACGCCGCCGCCGGGAGGACGATTGCAAACTCGAGCGTCAGCAGGGTCCGCGTCCGGTTCGTCAATCGCCATTTCTTAAACATGCTCAACCTCGCCCACTGGCTCCGTCACCCCGTGCCACCGCATTACTATAAAGACTCTTCCCGGGTGCATGTGTCAAGCCATCGCAAAGGATTGTAAAAAGATGTAAAAGCCGCTGGAGTTAGCCGATTGGACTTATGCGCGGTTCAGTGCCAACCACTGGGGGGTGGATTTCCATTTCGCTCCCAGGGGCGGCTTTGCTGTGAGTCTTGGGGAATTTGGCAAGAAGTTCATCGGAATAGGCAAGAGACGGAGCTGTTGGGAAACTATACGTGAGTGTGAGATTAGCCTGAATTCAGCAGCTTCGTCTGCAACTGGAAGGAGAAACAATGCAGAAGCGCAAATTGGGAAACAACCTGGAAGTCGCGGCCATGGGGTTTGGCTGCATGGGAATAAGTTTTGGCTACGGTCCCGTCGGGGACAAACAGGAGATGATTTCGGTCATCCGGGCGGCGGCGGAACGAGGCGTCACATTCTTCGATACTGCAGAAGTTTATGGGCCGTACACGAACGAAGAACTGGTGGGCGAAGCGCTCGCTCCATTCCGCGGGAAAGTCGTGATCGCCACGAAGTTCGGGTTCAAACTTGATCCGAACACCGGCAAACGGGTGGGACTGGATAGCTGGCCGGAGCACATCCAGGAGGTTGCTGAAGCCTCGGCTCTCTAACCGCTGCTCAAGGCCGATGACCGACCCAAACCTCTATCCATCGTTTTCTGTGAGAATGCAGCTGTCGGCAACAGCCAGTAGCGATCTTCATGTCGACGGATGGTCGATTATCGCCAACGTTGGAACCCCGCTCCAACGACACTAGCTAACTTCAGCGATAATGAGGGACACGTCGTCGGCGAGGGGACCGTGCCTCCACGCAGCCACGCCGTTGAGGATCGTCTTCTGCATATCCGCGAGTGTTAGCGTTGCCGATTGCAGGACTAAATCTTCTAGACCTTCGACGCCAAGCATATCGTCGAGGCAGTTGAAAACTTCAACTAGGCCATCGGTGTACAAAATGAGGCGATCACCCGGTGATAGTTCAACTTCAATGGATGGCTCGGACGGTGTAGTTTCGGAGAGGCAACCGAGGATACCGTTTCGCGACTCAAGGCGGCGGAGGTTGCCATTTGAGACGAGTATTGCCGGCGGCTGGCTGGCGGCAGAAAAGCTTAGTCGGCGTCCATCGTGGCTGAAACGGGCTGCGGCCATCGTGAAGAAAAACCCGTCGACCGGGATCCGCGTATGTACGAAATGATGAAGCTCCCGCAGCAAGGTTCCTGGCTCGGGTTTGCGTCCCAGTGCATGTAGAGTTTCAGAATAGATTCGGTTAGCCATTAACGCCGAACCGACTCCATGTCCGGAAACGTCGGATAGCACAATGCTGAGAGAATCATCGCCTTGCGGGTGGACTACGCCAAAGTCGCCGCCAATGGTGCGGGCCGGGCTGTAGTACGCCTCCACGGCGAGGTTTTTCCAAATTAGACTACGCGGCGCAAGGGATTGCTGCACATGCGCGGCGAGGGCGAGTTCGCCATCCATTTCATCTTGCCGCTTTTGAAGGAGTGAATTCGATTCGCGAAGCTGCTCCTCGATACCCTTTTGCGCGCTGATGTCGGTCACGACAAGCAACACGTACTCCTGCTTGTCAGGACCCTGAATAACCCGACCGCTAAAGATCGCTGGGATTTTGGTGCGGTCTTTCCGCGGCAAGTAGAACTCACTGCGATGCCGGCCATAACGGTGACCCGATTCGTGTTGCCGTTTGATATAGGGAAGGTCTTCACTGGGAAAAATCGCATCGGGCGTGCGGCCCTGAATCTCGCCACGCTCGAAGTGTCCCATGCGTGTAAGCGCTTCGTTTGCAAAGATCACTCGAAGCTGATCATCGACGACGACTACACCTTCATTGAGTTCTTCGAGGATCGTCTCCATCTCGCGAAGCCAATCTGGAGTTTCTGTGGTGGTATTAGGCATAGCTTTGCTCACTAGCATGGCGATTCCCCTTCAGGTCTACCGGATCGTTTGCATTGCCCAGTTTTCGACTGAGGCGTGGGTCGCGGTCCATCAGACGTGTGATCGTCGCGAACAGAAGACAAACGGATACCCCACACATCAGCACCCCAGCCATGCTCTCAAGAGGCCCTAAGAGCCTCCACCTGCTGGGAAGGGTCACATCGCCGTAACCCACGGTGGCGTAACTACTCGAAGAAAAGTAAAAGGCGAGTTCCCACGAAGGAAAGCATCGCAACCGGTAGAAACTCGCCCACAGAAGGATCACGAGCCCATGGAGAATAATGATTGCGATCGTCGATTTCACTACCAGGACGGCCGAGCGAACCGGACCAAATCCTTGGCCGCCCTTGGCCGTAACGCCCCGCAGCCACTCAACGAGCGCCGCAACCCCAGCACACTGCAAACAGAGTGTGAGGACTAACAGAAGAGCGGCGGCAGAGGCTTGAGGCATGAGTGTCATTTTCATTGCTTTCAGGTTGTTTGCGGAACGGCTTTAGCCGCTTCAGGTAGTTCGCCATGGGTGGTGGACTCATTGGCTTCCCATCGAATGATCTTCAGGTCGAGCACGAATATGCTGTAAAGGACCGGCACCAAGAGCAAAGTGATAAAGGTAGCCACGCCAAGTCCTCCGATCTGCGCGTAACAAAGAGGCTGCCACAGGGGACCGCCTTCGAGAGCAAGCGGGAAAAGAGCCAGGATCGTTGCTCCCACTGTGATCATTACAGGGCGAATTCGCTGGATGCCGGCATCGGCTAGGGCTTGGACCAGTGGCTCGCCCTTTGCGTGCATTTCCTCGATGAAGTCGAACAGCACGATGACGTGGCTAACAATCACGCCGATCAGGCTGGCGATGCCGAGAAAAGCCATGAACCCGAACGGCGTGTGCATAATCGCGAGGGCGAGCAGGGACCCAATCACGCCATAAGGAGCAGCAGCGAATACCAAAAGAGGTTTGACGGCGTTATTGAATTGAACGAGCAAGGCCAAGTAAATCCCAATCAAAGAAATCAGCAGAACGATTTTAAGATTTGCGAAGCCGTCTAGTTGCTTGGCCCTTTCACCACCAATCCGCAGCTGATATCCGGGCGGAAGATTTTTCTGGAACGCTTGCAATTTCGGAATAATCGGATCGATTACTTCCGATGCGAGAACTCCAGGCTGTGGATAACACAAGATGGAAATGGTGCGAAAGTGTTCGCGCCGAGCGATACGATCGGTTTGCAGGAGATGCTCCAAATTTGCGACCGACAGTAGAGGCACGCGGTTATTCGTCTGTGAGCTGTACACATAAAGGTTCTCGATGTCGGCAAGCTGACCGCGCTCCTGCATGCGAAGGCGCGCCACGACAGGGATGTTCTTGTTCCCTTCCTTGAACACGCCTACTTGGGTTCCACTCATTGCCGCGCTTGACGCGCTTGCGACATCGGCGTTGGTGACGCCCATGACGTTCGCGCGGTCAGGGTCAATTTGAACCTGTAGCTGAAGATTGTCCGGAAACCAGTCATCCCGGAGAACGGAAATACCCGGGGCCTGGGCAACGATGTCCTGGGCCTGGCGAGCGATCGTTCGCAACCTCCGGATATCGTCAGCTTCGTTTTTCGCATCCACGTCCGCCTGGCTGGAGATCATCAGCTCTACGGGATTTTCGACTGGGTTTGTTTGCAGTTGCCGCACAGTAATCCATGCGCCTGGGATCTGTTTTGCAAGGGCGTCCTGTATCGGGCGTTTCAGCTTCGGAGTGGCTTCCTTGTCCGTCACTTCAACAATGATTTGCGCGTAATTCGTCTGCGGCATTTCCGGCGCGACGGAAAACCAGAAACGCGGTCCGCCGCCGCCAGTAAAGGTTGTCAGCGACTTGAGAAGATGGCCACGCTCGTCCTTCGATCCAAGCTCAGGCGAAGTTTCGATCACTTTCCGAACCACTTCTTCAGCCTGGACTGCGGCATCGTTGGTTACACTCAAAGGCGTGTCATTTGGCAGCCAAACGTCCAGATAAAACCAATACTGAACATCCTCAGGGAAGAATTGAGTCTTCAAGCGAGAACCGAAAAGTCCTCCAGCGATTAGGAAAACAAGAGATCCGGCAAGAACGGCCCAACGATGTTTTATGGCTCTTTGGACAAGCCGGTTGTAGAAACCGTAGAAGCCTTGTTCGCGTCTTTCCTCGATGGTAGGTTCTGGCTTTGCCGGGGCACGTTGAATGTAATAGCCCAAGAATGGGACGAACGTCATTGCAACGAATAGCGCGGACAGTAGCGAGGCCGTCATCACGATCGGCAGACTCTTCAAGAACTCACCGGTATTTCCGGTCAGCATCAGGAACGGCAGGTACGCAATGATGTTCGTAATCGTCGCGTAGAAAATCGCGGTCGCAAGCTTGGTTGGACCGAGCCAGGAAGCAATCTTGCGGGGCGAGCCTTCCGCCAGCTCGCGCTTGATGCCGTCTCCCGACACGACCGGCACGTCCACGAGAAGCCCCAAAGCGATGATGAGTGTTGCGATCGAAACCTGCTGAAGATCAATTCCCAGCACATAAACGATTCCGAATGTCATCGCCAGCGTAATTGGTATGGCCAGTGCCATGATCAACGCGAGGCGCCACTCCCAGAAGCCGAGAAGCGCAATAATCACGACGAGGATGATCGCTTCCCCGAGTGCCCGGATAAAAAGATGGATGTTCTCCTTAACCTGAAGGGGTTGATCCGACGTGTGTGCCAAAATGAGGTCCGCAGGAAGAATTTGATGAAGCTGCGAAAGCTTCGAGTTCACCGACTCTCCGAAACGCGCGATTTGTTTCCTGTCGCGCATGTAGACTGCCAACGTAACGCCGCGGCTGCGCAGCCAACGCCCACTCTTGTCCTGCCAGGTGTAGTAGTTCAGATATTGTGCAGGGGCTTGATAGCCGCGGCTGATCTGGACGAGATCTCGCAGATACACCGGGGCACCTTCTGGTGTGGTCGAAACCGCGAGATCACCAATGCTCTTCGCCGTATCGAATTTTCCCGAAGGGATAAGCGCGACTTTGCGGTCGGCCGTTTCTATATTTCCACCAGGCGCAATGATGTTCCGGGCGGATAGTACTTTGGATAGATCGGCGGGGCGCAATCCATAAGCTGCAAGCCGATCCTGCGAATAGTCTAAATAGACGGCTTG
>Ga0210403_10004530_pt1 | contig 11958 bp, 9 predicted proteins | sample IncBWC19MmetaG_FD_150863 | JGI IMG/M metagenome (GOLD analysis project Ga0210403, IMG submission 150863) | Forest soil microbial communities from Barre Woods Harvard Forest LTER site, Petersham, Massachusetts, United States - Inc-BW-C-19-M | ecosystem: Environmental > Terrestrial > Soil >... | reverse complement strand
TTGAGTCGTTGCCTACGGTGATGATCCTCGATCGCGGGGGGAAAATCACCTACCGCATTAACGGATACCCGCCGGAAGGATTTGCGGAAAACCTCACCGCCGCGATTCAAGCCGCCGTCGGCTCCGTAGCATCCATGACGACTCCCTGATAACATTCGCTCGGTTCTGCCTTTCGGCCGTCATCCTGCTCGCTCTGAGTGATTTTGCGAAGGGAGCGCAGCGAAGCCTGCCTGCCGCAGGCAGGGATCTCTCTTCGCCTTGCCGCCGTCATCTTGAGCGTAGCGAAGGATCTCTCTTCGCATGGTCGCGCGTCGCTGCACGATCCACCGCATCCCGCGCCGCCAGAATCGTACCCACATGAATCGCCACTGTGTCCTGTACACGACGCGCATAGCCTCCCGCCAGCGTAATTGCCAGCGGACACTTGTTTCTGTGCGCGCAGTCCATCACCAGCGCGTCGCGCCGCGCGAGTCCTTGCATTGTCAGTGCGAGGCCTCCTAGCTGGTCTTCGCGATAGGGATCGGCGCCAGCGACATAAAAAATAATTTGCGGCGAAAAATCGGAGAACGCTTGTTGCAGGTGCTTTTCCAGAATCGCGAGATAGTCTTCGTCTCCCACTCCGTCTGGTAAGTTGACGTCCATCGTGGATGGCGGCTTCACGAATGGATAGTTGTGCTGCTGGTGAATTGAAAGCGTGAAGACGTCATCGTCGCCGCGGAAAATTGTGGCGGTGCCGTTGCCGTGGTGCACGTCGGTATCCACAACCATCGCTCGTTCGATCGCTTTGTCGAATTGCAGGCGCCGGATGGCGATGGCCACGTCGTGAATCACGCAGAATCCTTCTCCGTGGTCGGGACATGCGTGGTGAAATCCTCCGCCAATATTCGCAGACCAGCCTTCCTGATCCCGCAGCGCACGCTGCCCCGCAAGGATCGAGCCGCCAGCCGCGAGCCAACACGCTTCGATCAATTCCTGGGAGTACGGGATTTCGAGTTGTTGGAGCTCGGCGTACGAGAGCGAGCCGGTCTTCAGCTTGCGCACGTACTCAGAGGTGTGCACGCGCAGAACGTCTTCGTCCGTTGCGGGGGCAGGCGAGAGGAAATCGCTGTTATCCGCGATTCCGCCTCGCAAGAGCTCTTCGTAAACCAGGCGATACTTCTGGGAGGGGAATACGTGGTTGCCCAGGTTCAGGTCGTAGCGGTGGTCGTAAATCAATTTGAAGGGCAGCACGATGGAGCCAGCGTACCGCGATGCTTTTACGGGCGCAAATCACACGTGAGGGTAGCTTGCGGCGCGAGCGTGGCTTGCGTATGCGAGGCTGGACCGGCTGTGGTAGAATTTTTAGCGATGCGCCGTGTGCAAGCGATTCTCGTGATCGTCGCGCTGCTGGCTACGCCGCTGGCATTGCTGGCGCGCGCGGACGATCCCGGCATGGCAGATTGCAACGGGATGTGCTGCTTGCCGCATGGCGGGCATCATCATTCCCCGGCACGGAACACGGCGCCAGCTTCCCACGAGGAAGACATGGCGTGCCATCATGGCGCGTTGGGGCACATGATGGAGTGCAGCATGAGGTCCGGGCAAGCGCGCATGGATTACGGTTTGCTCGCATCGTTTCCGCCGGCTCAAACGTCGGTGGTAGCGTCGCTCGATCGCCCGCAAGTATCACGCTTCGCCAATTCGCATTTTCCCGACGGCAATTTGTCCGCTGGATTCTTCGCTGGTCCTTTTCAACCACCGCGCAGCTAGCCTCGTCCGCAACAGCTGAAAAAAATTAAAATTCAGGACGGAGGCTTTGTGCGCAAGTTCATTTTCTGCTCGTGTCTAGCCCTGTTTCTGCTCTGTGGTTCACTGGTGCGCGCCACGATTTTTGGAAAAATTCAAGGAATGGTGCACGACCCGCAGCACCGGCCGGTATCTGGCGCGTCGGTAATGCTGCAGGCGATCACTTCAGATTGGACTCAGACAACTCAGACGGACGATAACGGCCAGTTTTCGTTCACTTCGGTGCCGGTGGGCGATTACAAAATCAGCGTGACCGCGCCCAACTTCCAAGCCGCGGAGCAGAACGTCACGGTCGCGTCCAACTCGTCACCGATACTGCACTTTCAATTGGCCATCGCGAGCGTGAATCAAACGACCGTGGTGCTGGGACAGGCTGAAGTGGCCAACGTGGATTCCGTAACCCCCACCACGCTGGTCGATCGGCAGGACGTTGCTCATACTCCCGGCGCCGACCGCACCAACAGCCTGGCGATGATCACCGATTACGTCCCCGGGGCGTACGTGACGCACGACATGCTGCATATGCGAGGCGGCCATCAGGTTGACTGGCTGATTGACGGCGTGCCCGTACCCAACACGAACATCGCCGCCAACCTAGGCCCGGTGATTGACCCCAAGGACATTGATTATCTGGAGGTGCAGCGCGGCAGCTACGACGCCGATTACGGCGACCGCACATATGGCATCTTTAACATCGTGCCTCGCAGCGGCTTCGAGCGGAACAACGAAGGGGAACTGGTCACCAGTTTCGGCAATTGGTTTCAAACCAACGAACAGCTCAATTTCGGCGGGCATACGCAGCGCTTCGCCTATTACGTGAGCCTAAACGGCAATCGTAGCAATTACGGACTGCAGACACCGATCGGCCAGGTTTTTCACGATGCGGAAAACGGGTACGGCGGGTTCGCATCCTTCATATTCAACCCGAATTCCCAGAACCAATTTCGTTTGGTCACTTCATTGCGCCAGGATTATTACCAGATCCCGTACGATCCAGATCCCAACTCAATTGGGAATCAACAGTTGATTGCGGCGGGTGCGGCGCCCAGTAACGGACTGCGCGATGGTGAACGTGAGTCCGATGGTTACGTCACGTTCTCCTGGGTGCATACATTTAATCCAAACCTGCTCGTCACTGTTTCACCGTTCTATCATTACAACAAAGCCAGCTACATCGCCTCGCCGAACGATGTGCCGGTGCTTACCGACGTGGACCTGACCGCCAATTATGGCGGTGCGCAAGCGACCCTGGATGCCACCGTTTGGAAGAACAACATTCAAGTGGGAGTCTATGGATTCGCGCAACACCAGAATAACTATTTTAATAACGTCCTCGCCCAATGCTCCCCGGCCACTCCCAACTGCAATTCCGGCCCGTCCACCGGCGCCGTCACCGGCGGCCTGGCGGAAGAGTTCTTTAGCGACAAATTTAAGGTGACGTCATGGTTGACGATCATTGCCGGCCTACGCCAATCGCATTTCGATTCGCCATCCGTCGGAATTCTGCCTGCAATCGTGGAGAACGCCACCGACCCTCGCGTTGGCATCGCCGTGCAAATCCCGCACCTGAACTGGGTTTTTCGCGCGTTCTACGGTCAGTTCTACCAGGCTCCGCCACTTTTGACCGCTACCGGTCCGTTAAGCGATTTGGCTACCAACCAGAACTCCGCTTTTGCGCCGCTGCACGGCGAGCGGGATCGCGAATACCAGTTTGGCGTGACGATTCCCTATCGTGGCTGGGCTCTGGACGCCGACACATTTCAAACTCGCGCGACAAACTGGCTCGATCACAACAACATCGGAGAATCCAACCTCTTCTGGCCGATCACGTGGGATGCGGCCAAGATCCAAGCTTGGGAACTCACACTGCGGTCCCCCCGCCTATGGCATCGCGGCCAGGCGCACCTGGCTTACTCGAATCAATTCGCGCAGGCCACCTCGCCCATCACGGGAGGATTGGTCTGCCCTCCTTCGATGCCGCTATGCCCGCTATATCCGCCGCCGGGATATGGACCGGTAGACCACGATCAGAGAAACACTTTGAACGTGGGATTCACAGCCAGCCTTCCGTGGCAGTCGTTCGCTTCGACGAATGTTTACTACGGCTCGGGGTTCCACAACGGGCTGCCGGATGCGCCATATCCCGGCAACTATCTGCCGCAGCACACCACGTTTGATATTTCGCTGGGGAAATCGTTCGGCGAAAAATATACCGTGGGATTTACCGCGCTCAACGTGGCCAACCGTCGCGTGGAGCTTGACAACAGCCTCACCTTCGGCGGCTTTCATTACAACGACCCGCGCGAAATCTACGTCGAGTTCAAGTGGAGGTTCCACTACTGAGGAAAAATATCAACATCTTGGTTATCATCAGAAGCGGACCGCGCCAACCGGCGGCACGAGGAAAATTGTGAAAGCTCTTTGCACGCGAATATTGCTGCTGGTGGTCATTCCCGCTATCGTGGTGATCGCGGCATTTTGCTGGTTGCGCGCGACAGGCTTGAACGCTCGCGGCAATCCCGGCGCGATGGAGTCTCGCTTGGCGAGTGCCCTGCAACGCTGGGCTATTCCGCGCGGCTTTCGCGAGTTGAACAATCCGATGCAAGCGACGCCGGAACTGCTGGTGGAAGCGCGGCGACATTTCGCGGACCATTGCGCCAGCTGCCACGGCAACGACGGCAGCGGCACGACGGAGATGGGACAGAAACTCTATCCGCGCGTTCCGGACATGCGTTTGGCGCAGACACAGAATCTTTCCGATGGCGAGATTTACTACATCATTGAAAATGGCGTGCGCTTCACCGGCATGCCCGCCTGGGGCACGGGCGGGACGACTGATCACGATACGTGGCATCTGGTTTTGTTCATCCGCCATCTGCCGAAAATGACTGACGAAGATATACAGGACATGAAGGAGCACAACCCGCGCGGTCCGGCGGAGATGAAGGAAGAAGAGATGGAGAACGAGTTCTTGAATGAGCCGTCTGCTGCAGGTGGACGGGCGAAATCACACTCACATGAGAGGAGAAATTAATATGCGTAGAATCGGTTCGGCAATACTGCTATTTTTGGCGTTTTCGCTGGTGACGCTGGCTACGCTGGCGCACGGCACGGACAAGCACGTGCTGGGGACGGTGACGAAAATCACGGACAGCGAAATCACGGTGCAGGCGCAGGACGGTTCGCTGCAGGTGGCGAAGATCGCACCGGATACGTCGTTCGTGAAGAGCGGCGCGAGCGCGAGCATCAAGGATTTAAAAGTGGGCGATCGGGTGGTGATTCACGCGAAACCGGTCGGAAACGATTTGATCGCGCACGAAGTGCGCTTCGGCAAACCGCCCGCAGCAGCCCCTGCCGCAGCGAAAGCTCAATGAGCTGAGGCTTTAATTTTCGCGCTCGAGGATGAAATCGGGGACGGCCAGCAGCGCGCGGCGATATTCCGTGTCGGGCAAAACTTCCAGGCTGGCTTTGGAGCGGCGGACATATTCTTTCGCGAGCTTGGTAGCGCGATCGAGCGCGCCCGTTTCGCGAACGAGCCTGGCGATTTGCTCGGCGCGGACGGTGCGGAAATCGCGCTCTTCCAAAACTTTTTCGACTAAGCGACGGCCTTCGCTGTTTGCGTGCGCTTGCCCATTGCTGTCAGATACCGCGGCGTGTGCCTGCGCTTGCAGCGCGAAAATCAATGGCAGCGTGACTTTTCCTTCTTTCAAGTCGCTCAACACAGGCTTGCCGAGTTTTTCCGGCGACGCGGTAAAGTCCAGTAGGTCATCCACCAGCTGAAACGCCAGGCCGGCATTGCGTCCGTAATCCGCGAGACCGTCTTCGATTTCTTTGGATTGTTTGCCGAGCACGGCGCCGAGGCGCGCGCATCCGCTGAAGAGGCAGGCGGTCTTGCGATAGGCGAGTTCAGTGGCTTCGGCTTCGTTCAAATCCATGCGGCCCAGGTGCGTCAGTTGCAACAGCTCGCCTTCGACCATATTTTGCGTGAGGTCAATTAGAATATCCAGCACCGCAAAATTGCGCTCGCGCAGGGCCATTTCGAACGACTGCATGTAGAGCCAGTCGCCCGCCAGCACGCTCATGTGATTTCCCCAACGGGCATTGGCGCTGGGGCGGCCGCGGCGAGTGTTCGCGCCGTCAATGACGTCGTCATGAATCAGCGTGGCGCTGTGAATCATTTCCACCACTGCGCCGAGGCGGATGGCGCTCTCGCCGCGATATCCGGAGGCTCCAGCGGCCAGCAGAAGCAGGGCGGGACGCAGGCGTTTTCCACCGCCTTCGCGCAGATAACTGGAAATTTCACACACCGGCTCGATCGCCGCGCTGTTTTGCGCCGCAATTTCCTGCTCCACGAGCGCTAAATCGTCTCGTACCAGGTCAAAAATGCCTTTTGCAAGTTGGACAGCGAAAGCCATCCCAAGGTTCACCTTGGCCGGGCTGGACTTGCCTGGCCGCCTAGCCTGAAAAGACGCCTGAAATTCGCCGCCGTCGCGGCGGCAACCTCTTCGCGGCCCAAGTTTCTCACATTCGCAAGCGTCTGCGCTACCTCGACTACGTTGGCGGGCTCATTTCTTTTTCCGCGACGGCCCTGGGGCGAAAGAAAAGGCGAATCGGTTTCGGTGAGGATTTGGTCGAGCGGAAGGTTTCCTGCTACGTCGCGGATTTGCTGCGATTTCGGGTAGGTGATGTTGGCGGCGAAGGAAACGAGGAAGCCCATGTCCAGGCCGCGCTGGGCATCGCGCAGCGTGCCGGTGAAGCAGTGAAAAATTCCGCCCAGACCCGTGGGCTTCCAGTCTTTTTCGAGGATTGCCAGGCAATCGTCCCAGGCGTCGCGGCAGTGGATGACGATCGGCAATTTTGCAGCGCGGGCTTGTTGCAGTTGGCGACGGAAAACTGGCTGCTGGATTTCGGCGGCCGGTTCTTCGTAGTGATAGTCAAGGCCCATTTCGCCCCAGGCTATTACTTTGGGATTTTTCGCCAGGGCGTCCAGTTGCGCGTAGTGCGGGGCTTGCGCTTCGGCTGCGTGTTGCGGATGGATTCCTATGGTGGCGTAAATCCAGTCGTAATCGTTCGCTACTGAAATTGCTGCGTCGAGACGGTCTGGGCCGGAGCCGCCGCTGCCGATGGCAAGTATGGCTTGCACGTCTGCGGTTTGCGCACGCTCGAGCATTTCGGCGCGGTCGGCATCGAACTCCTCAGATTCCAGATGCGCGTGTGAATCAATGATTTCCAAATTCAACCCCGCCGTTGACGTTCTCTGCGGCTCCGCGCTAAGTCCGTGCTCTCGCTCTGGACTCTTAACTGTCAACTTTCAACTGTCAACCGCTGTTGCCCGTCATCCTGAGCGCAGCGAAGGATCTGGCTTCGTCTTCTGCGCGCGTTCGCTTACTTTACTTTCGCGCCCGCCGGGACGTCTTCCGCAAACGTACAGAGCACCGGCTTGCCGTCCGGTCCCACTGACGCGGCAAGCAACATGCCGTTGGATTCGAGGCCGCGCATTTTTCTGGGGGCTAGATTTGTGACGATCACTACTTTGCGGCCTACCAAGTCTTCTGGTGCGTAAGAAAGTGCGATGCCCGCGAGCACTTGGCGGACTTCGTCGCCGATGTCCACTAGAAGCTTGAGGAGCTTGTCGGCGCCTTGGATGCGCTCGGCTGACTTCACTACACCTGCGCGGAGTTCGACTTTCGCGAAATCTTCAATGCTGATTTTTGCTGGGGTCGCAGGCGCGGCGGCCGCACCTGTTACGGCGGGGATTATCGGCGCGGTTGGTGCAGAGTCGGCGCTGGGAGCTATGGGTTGCGTACTCCCCGGATTGCGAATTTCGTTCTCCATGGTTTCGATCCTCTCCAGTATTTCTTTCTTATCGGCACGCGGAAAAACACCTTCGGGCTTTCCGATTCGCGTTCCCGGCTTCAACCCACCCCACTGCAATTGGTCAATTCGTACGTCCGCCAGCGTTCCCGGCTGTCCGAGTTGCTCCCAAATTTTCTGCGTCGCGTCCGGAATTACCGGATGCGCCATCGGTGTTATTAAGTACAGCGCCTGGAGCGCATTGTATAAGATCACACCGCGAGATTTCTTCTCGCTCTCGTTATTTGGCTGTACCCAAGGTCGACGCTCGGCCAAAAACAGATCCACTCGTGCGACCAAGTTCCAAATGTCGGACAGCGCGCCAGCAAAATCGTACTTTTCGTATTTGGCCCGGACCAAAACCGGGCTGGTGCTAACTTCATCGCCAAAACCCATTAGAGCGGGGTCCGGCACGGAATCAAGAACAGGGACCACGCCGTCGAGGCTCTGTTGAACCATCGCTAGTACGCGGCTCGCGAGATTGCCGAGGCCGTTTGCGAGGTCGGCATTGTAGCGCGTGATTAATGCGTCTTTGCTGAAATTTCCGTCTTGGCCGAAGACGACTTCGCGCAGGAGGTAGTAGCGCAGCGCGTCGTTGCCCAGGGCTTTCACGATCGGCTCGGCGTAGGCTACGTTCCCTTTCGACTTGCTCATTTTTTCTTGTTCGAAGAGGAGCCAGCCGTGGGCTTGGATTCTTCCGGGCATGTACTCGGACAACTTTTTATCTGGAAACGCGGCCATCAGGAACGCGGGCCAATAGACGGCGTGGAAGCGAATGATTTCCTTTCCGATCATGTGGACGTCGGCGGGCCAGAACTTCTTGAAGCGCTCGCTGTCTTTTTTGCTGTTGGTTTCGCCGTCCACGAAGCCGATGCCGCTCATGTAGCTGGTTAGCGCGTCGTACCAGACGTAGAAGACGTGCTCGGGATCGCCGGGCCAGGGAATGCCCCACTTGATTGTCTTGCGGCTGATGGAAAGGTCTTTCAGTCCGCTTTCGACGAAGCTTTTCACTTCGTTCAGGCGGAAATCCGGTTGCACGAAATCGGGCTGGTCCTTGTAGAGCTGAAGCAGCTTTTCCTGGTACGCCGAGAGGCGGAAAAAATAATTTTCTTCGGAAATCAGTTCCGCGGGGCGGCCGCAGATCTGGCAGTCGGCGGGTTCGGGCGTGTCACTTACATACAAGTTGTCGTAGACGCAGTAACGCCCTTCGTATTTGCGTTTGAAAATCGCGTCGGGCGAAACGCGTTGGGTGCGGCGGACCAGATTCTGCACGGCTACGGCGTGGCGCGGCTCCGTGGTGCGCACAAAATCCGTATAGCTGATGCCGAGCAGCTTCCAGAGATCGCGGAAGATTTGCTGGTTGCGGTTAACTAGATCAGCTGGCGAAATGCCGAGTTTTTCCGCAGCGCGTTCGATGTTGACGCCGTGCTCGTCCGTGCCGGTGAGATAAGCGACGTCGAAGCCGCACATGCGTTTGTAGCGCGCGATCACGTCGCAGACGATGGTGGTGTAGGCGGAGCCGACGTGCGGGCGGGAGTTCGCGTAATAGATGGGAGTGGTGAGGTAATACTTTTTCCTGGAATTATCCATGAACTATGCGGGTTTCCCGTCAGGGGTCGCGGTCTTTGGTTGCGCTTCGAGCCATTTCTGAAATTGGTACGTCGCCGCTTCCAGCACCTGCTTCAGCGGAATCCCCATCTGTGCCGCAATCCGCCGGCAGTCTTCGTATTCCGGCGTGGCGTTCAGCACCGACCCGTGCATGCGCGAAATTTTCATGCGCACTTCCCCGAAGGGCGTTTCTACCGTGACGGATTCCCTGGCTAGCGTCTTGCGGCGGACCTCGTGCGTGCGGACGCCGAGGCTGGTGGTCTCGCGGAAGACGAGGTCAATCAGGCGGCTGACGTTGTGCGGCTCGCTTAGGATCGTTACCAGCTGCCCGGGTCTGTTCTTTTTCATTTGGACCGGCGAGGAGAATACGTCCAGGGCGCCGGCTTCCAGCGCGCGTTCTGCGAAATAGCCGTAAATTTGCGGGCTCATGTCGTCAATGTTGGTTTCGATCACGGTGACGGGCGCGTCCCAATATTCTCCCGGTTCGGGAACGGCTGTTTCGCCAATCAGGAGTCGCAGGACGTTGGCTTTTTCTTTCAAGTCAGCGCAGCCGGCGCCGTAGCCGATGGCTTTCAGCGTCATCTGCGGGATTTCGGCGTAGCGCGTTGCCAGCGTCGTGGCGATTGCGGCACCGGTTGGCGTCACCAGTTCTCTGTCGATTCCGCTGGTGAACATAGGCGCGCCTTTCAGCAGTTCGGCGGTGGCCGGCGCTGGCACGGGCAGGAGGCCGTGCGCGGTTCTTACCTGTCCTGCGCCTAGGTCGAATGCGGAGCAGGCGAATTCGTCGATGCCTAGCAGCTCGAAGCCGATCGCCGCCCCGACGATGTCCACAATCGAATCGACCGCGCCTACTTCGTGAAAATGCACTAGTTCGACGGGAAGTTGGTGGACCTTTGCTTCGGCTTCGGCCAGGCGGGTGAAGATTTTGCGGGCGCGGTCGGCTGCGCGCGGGGCAAGTTTCGCATTCTCAATTCTCTGCAGAATGATCGAAAGGCCGCGGTGGTGATGGCCTTCGCTGGTTTCTACTTTTACCTGGGTGGCGAAGATTTCGCCGCGCTTTACTTTGGCGGCGGAAATTGACCAACCCTCGAGGCCCAGCTTGCGCAGCTCAGCTTCGATGGAGCGCAGGTCGGCGCCGCCATCTACCAGGGCGCCGAGAACCATGTCGCCGCTGATGCCGGAAAAACAGTCGAAATACGCGTGCCGAAGGCTTTTCATCTTGTGCTTAAGCGAATCCTGTTGAAATGCGAAAAAACGATACTAGTCTGGCCTCCCAACGCTGTCAAATCTCGCTGCGCAGTCCGCAGCCTCTCCTACTTTCTGTCCTCGGCTTCATCGGTTTTATCTGCGTTCATCTGTGGCGCCTTTTCTAATCGCAAATTCCCGAGATTAGGACCTCGCGTAACATCTAGAAAACGCGCCTCGGCCCCGCACTCTAATCGAGAAAAAATACACGGTGCCGCTTTGACGCCTTCCGCCGCTTTCCCTATAATCGCCGGATTCACTTTGCACAGGGAGCCACGTGTACAAAGCCGTCGAAGAACGGTTTCGCAAGGCGCTGCGCCATCATATTCACGAACGCTACAAGACCGATGTGCCGATTGTAACCGAGCGTCCGCCGAAGCTTTCGATGGGGGAGGCGGCGTCGCCGGTTTGTTTCGAGCTGGCCAAGCGGTTGAAGAAGCCGCCGCGGGCGTTGGCGCAGGAAATCGCCAATTCGCTGAAACCGATTGCGGGGATCGCGCGGGTGGAAGTGGCGGGCGGCGGATACTTGAATGCGTTTTTCGACCGTGCTGCGTTCTTTCGGGCGGCTGCGGAGGAAGCTGGACGGCAGGCGGTGACTGCGGAGGTTGGCGCGACAAAAACTGTTGTCGAACACACCAGCATCAATCCGAACAAGGCGGCGCACATTGGGCATCTGCGCAATGCGGTGTTGGGCGACACTTTCGCGCGTTTGTTGCGGCACTCGGGGCGGCGAGTGGAGGTGCAGAACTATATTGATAATACCGGCGTACAGGTTGCGGACGTGGTGCTGGGATTTCTGCACCTGGAGAAAAAATCCTTGGCGGAAGTGAAGGCGCTGACGGAGGCGCCGAAATTCGATTATTTGTGCTGGGATTTGTACACGAGGGTGACGCTGTTTCTCGCCGAGGACAAGGCGCGGCTGGAATTGCGCAATCACACTTTAAAGGAAATCGAACAGGGGCACGGCGACGCGGCGAAGATGGGGGAAATCGTCGCCACAGCGATCAATTACTGCCACCTCCACACGCTGGACCGGTTGGGGATTGACTACGACTTGCTGACGCAGGAGAGCGACATCCTGCATTTGAAATTCTGGGATGCGGCGTTTGAGATGTTGAAACGCAGCGGGACAGTGCAGCTGGCTAGTTCCGGGAAGAATGCCGGGTGCTGGGTGATGCAATTGCCTTCGGAGCGCGACGCTGCCGCGAAACCGCCTGCGGAGGGTGCTGCAACTGCGAGTGGAGAAGAGGCTGACGAACCGCCGGAAGAAGCTGAAGCGAAGATTATTGTGCGCTCGACTGGGACAGTGACGTACGTGGGCAAGGATATCGCCCTGCATTTGTGGAAGTTTGGGTTGTTGGCGCGGGATTTTCACTATCACCGTTTTTATGAGCATCCGGATGGGCATCAGGCGTGGATTACCGCAAGCGAGCGCGACGATCCTGGCGCGCCTGCGTTTGGGCACGC
>Ga0210403_10004529_pt1 | contig 11958 bp, 10 predicted proteins | sample IncBWC19MmetaG_FD_150863 | JGI IMG/M metagenome (GOLD analysis project Ga0210403, IMG submission 150863) | Forest soil microbial communities from Barre Woods Harvard Forest LTER site, Petersham, Massachusetts, United States - Inc-BW-C-19-M | ecosystem: Environmental > Terrestrial > Soil >... | reverse complement strand
AATGCGGTCGAACGGCGGCAGGCCGAACGGGGTGGTCCAGGCTTTGAAGAACGGGTTGTCGGTCATTCGCCGCTCGCTCTCTGCGTTACCACGCCTCGCGGCCGCGCTCGGGGCGGCCGAGGGGGCGGGCTTCATGTACCGCCCGGGCTGCAGCCTGCTCGGCTTCGTGCTTGTCGAACATGGCCTTGGCGGCGGCATTGCGCTTGGCGCTGAATTCGGTGCGGTTGTCGCCGCACCATTGGTAGGAGGCGGCGCGCGGCGCGTTGGCGCTGCTGAAATGCGGCATCACATAGCGGGCGTAAAGCTCGTAGGATCGCTTGGTCGCCTCGAAATCGGCCCAGTTGTGGGCTTGCTGCAAGAAAGCGCCAAACGACCCCTGCTTCTGGTAGAGCCGTTCGATCAGCGCGATCGCGTCGTCGGGCGTGCCACAGACACCGTAACGGCTTTCGGTAAACCATTCGAGCGGGTCCTTGGCCGCCGGCACGATAAAGCGCGGCTGATTGTTGTTGAGATAGCCGAGATAGCGCTCGAAGCCGAATCTGGCATTGGCGTACGCCTGCTCACGGGTCTCGGCGATGTGCATCGGCCCGACGAGGCGCAGCCGCGCGGGATCCATGTGGCGCCCGTGCTCGGCCGCCACATCGCAGGCGATCTGCCAGTTCGAGCCGAGCGCATCAAAGCCGAACGGGTTGGTTGCGGCGACGCAGATCATGCCGAGGTCGTATTTGCCGGCGAGCCTACCGCCCGACGGCGTGATCGCGCTGACGACGGCGACCTCGGGATAAGGCTTGGTATAGGGCAGCAAGTGCAGCCGGCAGCCTTCCATCGTGTACCAGTCGGTCTTCTCCGTGACGATATCGCCGCCGAAGAGGCGCAGGATCACATCGATCGCCTCGGCCATGCGGTCGCGCTGGGTCAGCGGGTCGATGCCCATCATGATCGCGTCGGACGCCAAGAGGCCCGGCCCGGCGCCGAACATGACCCGGCCGCGGGTCATGTGGTCGAGCTGGACGATGCGGTCGGCGACCATCATCGGGTGGTGATAGGGCAGCGAGATCACCCCGGTGCCGAGCCGGATATGGCGGGTGCGCTCGGCGGCGAAGGCGATGAAGATCTCGGGCGAGCTGATGATCTCGTAGCCCGCGGAATGGTGCTCGCCGATCCAGGCCTCGTGGAAGCCGAGCTTGTCGAGCCACGCGATCAGCTCGAGGTCGCGCTCGAGGCATTGAGTCGGGTTCTCCTCGTTGGGATGGAACGGCGGCAGAAAGATCCCGTGGCGGAGATTGGTCAGGGGCATGAAGGGCCTCGCTCCGATTGGCGCCGGGTGGGCGCGCGGCGTATCATCCGGGCCGTATTATAGGGAAAGGGGACAAGATGGCGATCAAGTGCGAGAAGATTCAGCCGCAGGGCATCCATGTCCGCATGGTCAACGGCCAGGCGAGATACACCCATGTCGTCACCGTCAGCGGCACCGGCAAGCTGATCTTCGTCGCGGGGCAGCTGGCGCGCGACGCGCAAGGGAATTGCGTCGGCAAGGGCGACATGCGCGCCCAGATCCAGCAGGTTGGCGAGAACATCAAGACCTGCCTCGAAGCCGCCGGCGCTACCCTCGCCGACATCGTCAAGACCAACACCTTTGTCACCGACTACGAGGAGTTCGCCAAGCACCCCGATATGCGGATGCGCTACTTCGGGCCGGCGACGCCGACCTCAACGACGGTCCAGATCAGCCGCCTCGCCGATCCCGACGCGATGATCGAGATCGAGGCGATCGCCGTCGTCGACGGCTGAGGCCCCCCTCACCCCAGCCCTCTCCCCGCAGGCGGGGCGAGGGAGAGAGCCGCTGCAAGCCCCTCGCCTCGCGATAGCGGGGAGAGGGAGGGGCCCGCGAAGCGGGAGGGTGAGGGGCCGCTTATCCCGGCGCCGTGTCAAGTCCCGGTCCGGCGTCGGCTAGCTCCTTTCAGGCGATCACGCCCCCCTCGCGCAGCCCCCGGATTTCGGCCTCGTCGAAGCCCGCATCCCGGAGCACCTCTTCGCTGTGCTCGCCGACGGCGGGAGCAGGGCGCGGGTTCGCCTTCTCCTGGCCTCTGATCCAGATCGGGCTGTTGACGGTCAGCGAGCTGCCGTCGGCAAACGGCACCAGCGCCTCGCTGGCCAGGATCTGGGCGTCGCCGGCGATCTCGTCCATATCGGCGACGATGCCGAAGATCAGCCCGGCCGCGTCGAGGATCGCGCGCCACTCGGCCTGGTCCTTGGTCGCGAAGATCGCGTCCATGATCATAATCAGCTCGCGCGCATGGGCCTCGCGCGAGGCGACGGTGGCAAAGCGCGGCTCGTCGAGCACGCTCGCTCCGAGACACTCCTTGAGCTTCTCCCAGCGCCATTCGTCGGCGGCGATCGACAGCAACAACCAACGCCCGTCGCGGCAACGGTAGTGGACCCTGAGCGCGTTGAGCCCGCGCTCGCGCGGCGGCTGCGGCACGACCTTCTCGCCGCACAGCGCCGCCTGCACCGAGCAGCCGTTCGCCCACAGCCCATTGGCCAGCAATGACGAGCCGACATAGCCGCCCTTGCCGGTGCGCTCGCGCTGATAGAGGGCGGTGACGATGGCGCCATAGGTCGCCATCGCCGAGGGGTGGTCGCCCATGCCCGGCAAGGACCGTGCCGGAGCCACCTCTTCCCCGGCGCGCACCAGATGCATCAAACCCGACCGAGCCCACCAGGCGGTGGCATCAAAACCCGGCTTGTCGGCTTCCGGCCCGGTCTCGCCGTAGCCGGTGAACGAGGCGTAGATCAGCCGCTCGTTGAGCGGCTCCAGATCCTCGTAAGTAATGCCGAGCCGGCGCCGGACGGGCGGCGGGTAATTGGTGATAAAGACGTCGGCATCGCCGACCAGCCGGCGCAGCACCGCCTGCCCGGCCGGCAAGCGCAGGTCGAGCGCCAGGCTCTTCTTATTGCGCCCGTCGAGCACAAATCCGGGATTGCTCGCGAGCCCCGATCCGAGCGGCGGCGTCGCCCGCCTGCGGTAGGGGTCCCCGGCGCCCGGCGCCTCGATCTTGATCACCTCGGCGCCGAAATCCGACATCACCGTCGCCGCCGCCGGCCCGGCGATGAAGCTTGCGCAATCGATCACCTTCAAGCCGTCAAAGACGCGCTCACCCATCCTCCACTCCCCAGCAACCCTCAGTCAGCGAGGCGGAACGCGTCACGGTCATGGACGACATGCCCCCCAAGTCGGGGAGCACTATCGCGATGTCCTCGCCCGGGCAAGGCGCGACGAGCAAAACGAGTGCCTAGTTGGTCATCCCAACGGCGAAACGTTCCATAAGCACGCCCTTCGCTCGAACAGCAATTCCTCAATATCGCGCAGGGCTTTGCTTGGCGCAAATGCAAGGGCCCCGCTCAACGGGCCGGATGGCGAGAAGGGCACCAAATGCCCCGAAGGTTTTGCATTCTATCCGATCCCCGGGCCTGGCTTTCAGGGCGATCCCGGCGCCGAGGAGAACCCGTATTACCTGTGGGTCGATCGGCAGAATATCTTTGGGCTCGGCGCCAATGTACCGATCGCGACCGGCAACCAGTCGGATTCACTGCATGCGCTGGTCGGCGGCCATTTCGTCGAACTGCGCGTGCCCTATCCGATGGGGTTCTTCACCAAAGGGCTCGAAGGCCGCATCGACGACCCGAACGCCGGCTGGAAGGGGCGCGCTTTATGGGCGAGCTCGGGCAACCGCACGCCGCAGCATATCGAAGGCATCGACGCCCCCGCGCCCGGCGCCCCGGGGAAAACTCAAGCGACATTGTCGAGCCCGCTTGTCGTCCAGTTCCAGCTCCGCCCCGATCCGCTCGCGCATTGAGTCCGCACGAACGGCACGGAAGTTCGGGTAGCGCCGGTTCCGCTCGTCTTTGCCGCAGCGCGCTCCTATATTGGCTTCGCCATGTCATCCGTCCTCCCTCTCCCACTGCCGACTGAAGGGGCTGCCGATCGGCTTACCGAGGCAGCGGCGCGCGCCGAACGCGACAAGGAGCGCGTGGTCCTCATTCGTGATGGGAAACCAGTCGCCGCTGTGGTGCCGATTGAAGATCTGGAGGCGTTGGAGGCGGAGGACGAATATTGGTCCCGGGCGGCGGACGAGGCTATCGGCGAATGGGAGGCCGCCGGCCGGCCGGCCGGCATTCCGATTGAGGATATCGCGCGCGATCTGGGCATCGACTTGGCGGCCGATCCCGACGCCGCACCTTGACTTGGCGGATCGAGTTCCTGCCGTCGGCGAGGGCCGAATTGCTGGCTCTGGATCGCCAGGTACAAGCGCGCATTCTGCGCAGTCTGCATCGGCTCGCCGCCGCTCCCCGCTCCGCGGCTAACGTCAAAATGCTGAAAGGAAATGCCCGATATCGGCTGCGCGTCGGCGACTGGCGGGTCATCTATACTCTGCTCGACGATGTGTTGGTGGTATTGGTAGTGAGGGGATTGCTCACCGGCGCGAGGCCTATCGCTGACCAAGCGCTCCGCCGAGAACGCCGGGGCGATGAGGGTCGATAATGTGCTCCGCAAGCGTTCAGGCCACCTCAAGGCGCACCAATTCCATCTCAAATTCGAAGCGCAATTGCGCGCCTTCGTCCTCTGGCAGCCACAGCGTCAACTGAGGAAAAATCGTTCGGTATAGCGAGAGGGGCGTCGGCTCCCATGGCAGCCTCTGCGCCGCCCGCGCCTCGGCGAGAATCTTGTGGAGCCGTGCCCGGACCCTGCCGGGGCCGGGCTTCCAGGGCGACCCAGGTGCGCAGGAAGACCCGTATTACATGTGGATCGACCAGCATAACATCCTGGGCCTTGGCGCCAATGTGCCGTTCGAGACCGGCAACCAGTCGGACTCGTTGCACGCGTTGGTCGACGGCCATTTCGTCGAACTGCGCGTACCCTATCCGATGGGCTTTTTCACCAAAGGTCTCGAAGGCCGCATCGACGACCCGAATGCCGGCTGGAAGGGGCGCGCTTTATGGGCGAGCTCGGGCAACCGCACGCCGCAGCATATCGAGGGCATCGACGCCCCCGCGCCCGGCGCCCCCGGCAAGACACCCGAGACATTGTCGAGCCCGCTGGTCGCCCAGTTCCAGCTCCGCCCGGATCCGCTCGCGCATTGAGTCCGGTTGCATTATGCCGCCCCGGTCGGGAGCCGACTCGCCTTGCTTCTCACAAGACTAATAATTCTGTACAATTGAGTAAGACCAGTCCGACGACAGTAATGGGGTGTCCATGGCGAGGTTCCTGACCTTCTTGGTTGTGCTCCTCCTCGTCATTTTGGAGGTGGTGCTCTCGAAGTTCGGTATCGGGACCGATATCTCGTTGCAGCTCTGGCCGACTGCAGTGCAGGCGTCGGTACCGGCGGCGCTGGCCCTCGCTGTCGCTTTCGCCTTCGGCCTTTGGTTGATGCTCGCCGGTATCGCACTCGCGCGCGATCTACCCAGCCCGGCCGGTTGGTTGGTGCTCGCCGGCCTCTTTCTCGCCGGCCTCGTGCTTATAGCAGCTGCGCGGGGAGACGCGCCGCTGATCCGCGCCGTATCGGTGGCCGCGCTGGGCTTCGCCGCCGCCGTCGCAGTCTGCTACACGCTGCCAAACACAGGTCTGCCACGCGTGATGCTCCCCGCTGCGCAAATCGGCGGCGTCGGCGTTGTCGCTCTGCTGGCTGCGTCGGCCGTCCTCGGCGACACGATTTTGCTGCGCGCGGCCCTCGCATTGTGTTTTGCCGCGGCAGCGCTCTGGGTTGCGTACCACACCTTCAATGAATTGCGAGCGGGCCGTCTGGTGGAGAGCGAAAGCCGGTTTAGTGGCCTGGGCGGCGGATTGGGTGGCTGGCGCATCTCCTCATCCGCCGCCCTGCTGTTGCTGACTGTGGTTCTGACGGGAGCCGCAGTGGCGCTGGCCACCTACTATCCAAAATCCGAAACTATACCGCCTAATCGGGAAACTGCGGCCGCCGGCGCTTCGCGACCGGCACCGGGTACGTCCGACAAAAAGGACGAGAATCCGACCTGGGCCCCGGCCGCGAAAGGGCCCTGAGCGGTGGCCCTTCGGCTGCAGTTCGTAGAAGAGGGTCGGCGCCGGATTGCCGACGTGGTGCTGCCGAGACGGATGCATTTCATATATTCCGAGGCGTTCCGGATTTTCTCACATGCGCTGGCGGAGTATGTCGACGGGCATGTTCTCGGGCGCTCGTTTCTGATTGCCGGCAATCGCGGCGCCGGCAAAACCACCTTGGTACTGCGGGCAATTGCGGAGCACTACGACGCAACGCTGAAACGGCTAGCCGATGCAACCGCCGACAAGCGCGCAATAGACAATCGAGCGGCCGCGACCGCGAAACGGCTCGCCGCAGAGGAGCTCGCCGCGGAAGCGCTCGCGGCCGGGACCGCGGAAAGGACAGCCGCCGACGCGCGTGCCGCCGCGACGGAGAGGAGGCTAGACTTTGAGAGGGAGCAGGCCGCAACCGCTTTAAACGCACTCCAAAGGCGGCGCCGGCCGCTTCTGGTGAAGCTGCACGGCCCCAGCCTGGTAGCGGACCACCTACCGGGTCCAGGCAGCGGTGAGGTTCCGAAACCCGCCAGTCCGCCGGTAAACAGCGGACAGACATCGGCAAGGGGAGAAGAAGCGGCCGGGTCCGATGGAGCGAGTAGCACGACCACGAAAGCGGGCAGTACAACGAGCACGGACCCGCAGGCGACCGCGCCGAGCGAGCCCGCGCATGCCGCCCTGGTCCAGATCGCCATTGGACTGTACCGGGCGCTCGCCGATGAGTTCTCGGAGTGCTTCGCTCGCCAGGTGCGCGCCGGCGCCGATCTCGAGCTGCTCGAACTGGCGGCGCAGCTCCGCCTCGATCTCGACCAAGGCGCGGATCCGGCGATCGTGCGGAGTTATTGGGCGAAAATTGGGAGTTTGCAATATGGCGTTTTGTGGCCGCGGGAGATTGCAGAGGCTGCGCGCGTAACCGACCAAGGGCTGCGCGAACTCTTGGCGCTCGTGACTGCGGGCCAAGCGTTCCAGGTTTGCGCCGGAGTCGTCAAATATACGCAATCTCAAAAGGATCTGCGCTCCTCGGAAGCGACACGCGAGGGCAAAACCGGCATTGACTTCAAAGACCTCGCCAATCGCCTCGCTGGACTGACCGTAGGCGGCCTTGTCGGATGGGGAGTTGCTCAGGGCGCCGGCGCCCCGGCGGCGGCCGGCGCCGGGTTGGGTGCGGCCTTGATCGGTGGACTTTCGATGACCTGGTCGTCTCGCCAGACGATGAAGCGGGAGCGTAATCTCGATTACACGTTCATCTTCGACCGCTCGAAGCAAACGCTCGAGCGTGATCTTCCCCTTGTCATCGAGCGCATCCGCCACGCCGGCTTGGCGCCGATATTCGTCATCGACGAACTCGACAAGCTCGATGCACCGCGCCAAAGGATCGGCGAGTTGATCGGCCGCCTCAAGCATCTCACCACAGATTACGGGTTCTTCTGTTTTCTCACCGACCGCGAATATTACGATACGGTAGCGCGCCTGTTGGGGACGGAGGCCTATCCTAAAGAGCATACTTTTTTCAGCGACCGGCTCTTCATCCTCTACACGGCTGAGGAGCTGTCACGTTATGTGCGCGCGTTGATCACCTCGGACGCGCCGGATGACAGCGACGAGCGCAAGCTTGACGAGTTGGCGCGCGCGGCATTGGCCAAAATCATCGTCCACCGCTCGAAGCTTAACACGATCGACGCCGTTCGCCAACTTTCCCGCGGCTGGACTGCGGGCGGCGCATACGAAACATCTTCGGCCACGCTGACGTCGCAATTCGGGTTTCGGTTGACCGTCGCTGTGCAGCTCGCAGTAGAATTCATTCTGCGGTTTCCGGAAATTTCCGGTCCGATGCGGCAAAGCCCGAGTTTTCCGCAAGTATTTGTGGATGCTCTTTATCGCCTGTCGCGGGCCTGGGAATCGGAGGTCGATGCGATCACCTCCGGTAAGCAGGAGCTGCGCAGGTATCTGACGCAAAGGATCGCGCTGGCGCCGGGCACCGCAGGACAACCGATCCGTGAAGCCGAGGAAGAGCAGACTTTGTCTGCCGGACCTGGCAATGGCGGCGAACGCATACCCAACGGGGATAAACGCGAGGCGCAGCAGATCGCCGACGAGCAGCTGCTCCTCATCTCCAATTATTTGGATTCGCTGTTTATTGCGCTGTGCGATTTTCAAAGATTGCGAAGATGGCTCGAGGCTGAGGGAAGGCTCGACGCAGAAGAACTGCGACTGCTCGATATGATTCCTGGCCCTCCGGCCGAGGGCCTGCTGCACCAGGCGGAAGCTGCGGACCGTTATGAGTTCATCTACAGCGCCTATGGACGGGACAAGAAGACGCAGCGGCTCGTAGGAGGCTCCGACACGCTTCCGCCCGAGCTCCGAGACAGGATCGAGCAGGTTGTTTATGCGGTCGAGGAGATTGCCGAGACATTTCAGAAGGTGATTGGCGTCTGCATAGAGGAGTTGGTCGCCGTCGATCTGCTGCCACAGACGGTGGATTGGAACAGCATCGACTTGGCTCGGGAACGGCTGGAAGCACATTTTACGATAAACCAGTCCTACAGCACGCTCGCGACCGACTTGCCGCTCGTCGAGGCCTTCGCAGGATTGATTTCGACCCACGGCTCAAGGGTCGCCCTTGCGCTGTTCCGGGCCTTGGTGATCGCTCACGACATGGGCAGCCCGATATCAATCGCCGCGGCGCTGAGAGGAATGCGGCGCTATTTAGATTTGTCCGCCACCGCCGCGGGCCCGCTACTCCCCGCGGAGCCTTCAGGGGCATCGTTGTTCCCACCGCCTCCCCATGATGCGAGGACGATAAGGTCCTGGCGGATGGAGGTCAGAAGATGGCGGGAGCAAGTGCGCCAGGAGCCCCCACGGCGAGTGGATGAGCCGAAGGTCAACCGGGCTTGGTATCGCTGGGCGGGAAACCTTCTGGCACATTTTAGCGGTACTGCTTACAGCATCGAATACGAGGATCTCCTCCTCGCCGCCGCCGGGCGGCCTCCGGCAACCTTGTTTCAGAGCGATCTTGGCCGCTTTGGCGTGCGGGACTGGACCGATCTCTGCCTTTTCGCGACAAAGGACACGCTGCAACCTCAGTCAAACGGCTGGTCCGCCTGGGCGATCATTGCCGGCGTTCGGGCGCTTCAATTCGACAAGGAGGTGCTGATCCGGCTAGCTGAGGAACTGAAACCGATGGCCTCCGAGTCAGGCGCAAATTTCATGAGCTCTTTTGCGGAGGGCGCTCAGGCGGCCCCGCCAGGAGCGTTGGTCGTGGTCGATGACCCCGCGGTCGTGATCGACAGCCGCATATCGAACACGCAACCTTGTTTGGCCGTGTTACGACCCCAATTGACGGAGTACGAGGACGCCCTGAAGTGGCTGTGGGATCGGGGTGTTTACCAGACCGTCTTCAACGAGAGCGAAGTCGATGCCGCAAGAGAAGTCCAAGCCTGAACTCCCCGAGTTTCTGCGTGACCTCGATCGCGTCGATTTTGTGCGCAAGCCGGCGCCGACCGGCGAGCAGTTGCTCCAGGAGCGCGTCATCTACGACGTCAATTCGCTCGACGATCTCTTCGACAAGGCCAAGCGGCGCGGGCTGCTGCCCGACTCACAGAAGCCCACACTAACCCGCGCCCCATCCTCTGCTGATTCGCAGCACCCCGCTTTCAGTGGGGAGGACCGAGGTTTTTTGAGCGCACCCGGTGGACAAAAAGATCCTCCGCCGTCTCAGGTCCAGCCGAATGTTGTGCAGCCGCCACATCCGACAGTTACCCCATCGGGCGCAGTTCACCGCAGCTCTATAAGCGACAAGCCGTAATAGACACCTGCTTCGGCACAGTCCGGCCACGGGGATCCTCTCTGGTTGCACAGGATCGTCGGAGTATCGGATGCCCGCCGCCTATATTGTCGCTTTGGTCATCGCCGCTTCGGTGCTGACCGCATTGGTGGTGGCCCTGGTCATGCGCCGCAGCATGACCATCGCCACCGATCACCTGCGCGAAAACGACGTCGAACCGCTGAGAGAGGCGAATGTCGAATTGGAGCGGCGGCTCTTGTTGGAAGAGCAGAAGGCCGCGCGGGTCGCGGAGCTGGAGCCGGTGCTGGCGGAGCGGGTTCGCGAGGTGGGGTCGCTGAGCGAGGCCAAGGCAGCGGCCGAAGGGCGGTTGGCGACGGCTGCCGAAGCGCTCCGCCGGGTCGAGGCGGCGCATCGCGAAACCCGAGAGCGCCTCGAAGGCGCGGAGGCGTCGCTTGCCGAGGCTCGGCGCGACGCCGGCGATCTTCGCAGCAGCCTCGCGAGGATCCAGGAAACGCTGAACCAGGAGCGCAGGCTGGCGGAGGAGAAGCTCGCGCTGCTGACCGAAGCCAAGGCGGAAATGGTTCGCGAATTCAAGCTCATGGCGCAGCAGATCATCGAGCAGCAAAACGACGACTTCAGCAGGCAGAGCCGGGAACAGATCGAAAATCTGCTGAACCCGCTGGAGGACAAGCTGACAGAGTTCGAGAGCGGCCTGAAGGCGGCGCACCAGGAGAGCACCGAGGGGCGGGCCGCCCTGACCGAACAGATCCGCGAGCTGACCCATACGAGCGAAAGGATGACGGCGGAGACCAACAGTCTCGTCCGAGCGCTGCATGGCGAGACGCAGGGGCAGGGCGCCTGGGGTGAAATGATCCTGAGTTTGCTCCTCGAACGGTCCGGTCTGCGCGAGGGCGAGGAATATGTGATCGAGGCAACGGCTGGCGCCGGCGAAGCGCGGAGCCGCTCCCCGGATGCGGTGGTGAACCTGCCGGGCGGCCAGCATGTCGTGATCGACGCCAAGGTGCCGCTCGTCGCCTTCGAGGCGTATCTCGGTGCGGTGACGGAGGACGACCGCGCCGCCCAACTCTCTCGCCACCTCGTCTCGCTGCGCCGCCACATCAGGGCGCTGAACGCGGGGGAGGGTCGATCCGCTTCGGTAGGGGCACTCGATTATGTGGTGATGTTCGTGCCGGTCGAGGGGGCGCTCGCGGTCGCCCTTAAGCACGATGCGAGCCTTACCGGCTATGCCGCCGAACAGCATGTCGCGATCGCAACCCCGACGACATTGATGATGGCGCTGCGCACCGCCGCCAATGTCTGGCAGGTCGAGCACCGCAACCGCAATGCCGAGGCGATTGCCGAGCGTGCCGGCCGCATCTACGACAAATTCGTCGAGTTTCTCGAGGACATGGACCATGTCGGCCACCGCCTCGAGCAGGCGCGCACATCCTATGACCGCGCTCGGGACAAGCTCTCCAGCGGGAAGGGCAACCTTGTCCGGCAGGTCAAGCGGCTAGGGAAGCTGGCCCCGGAGCGGCCGAAACGGCTCCCCGGCAACGGCTCCGGCCTCACGGCCGAATAAACCGCTGACGTAGGTCGGCTCGGGCCCGCGCGGAGATCCCACGGCTACCCGGTTGAGCGCAACGGGTTGTTCGTAACGCGCTCGACGCAACCCAGGATCCCCTTGGCCGGGCGCGTCCCACGGCTGTCCGGTTGAGAGGAGTCGGTTGTTTGCTGGGACCTAGGAACAACTCCAGGTCCCCTTGACCGGGCTCGTCCCGGTCATCCACGCCTTCACGGCGGTCCACATAGCCTTCTTCTAAGACGTGGGTGGCCGGAACACGTCTGGCCACGGGGAGTTCTGGTTGTGTCGGTGATCTGCGGCACCTGCTCCCGGCTGCGGTAAATGCTGAATCTCACAGCCGTGGGCTCGGCCCGGCCATCCACGCCTTTCCTGCGGTCCACACAGCCTCTTTCGAAGACGTGGGTGGCCGGACCACGTCCTGATTGTTCCCCGTAAACGCCTCTGGACACGGCGGATTTGATGATGTAGCGTGTGGGTCGTGGGATCCCCGACGCCGCATCAGCAGCTTGAAACCGCGGA
>Ga0210403_10004528_pt1 | contig 11960 bp, 16 predicted proteins | sample IncBWC19MmetaG_FD_150863 | JGI IMG/M metagenome (GOLD analysis project Ga0210403, IMG submission 150863) | Forest soil microbial communities from Barre Woods Harvard Forest LTER site, Petersham, Massachusetts, United States - Inc-BW-C-19-M | ecosystem: Environmental > Terrestrial > Soil >... | reverse complement strand
GGAGGGCTCCGCCCGATTCCTTAAGAATCGTTTCTACCAGTACGCCTCGTCGGGGGTGGAGCATGGTCTCAACCCGGTGACTTGGAATCCAATCAGGCTCCAACTCGCAGCCCTATTTGACACCGATCGCTTCTTGATGGCCCATGATATCAAGGACCAGTTCAAGGATGCCGGCCTCGTTCAATGGAAGAAACTCTCTGAGTACAAGGATGTTCCTCCCGGTTGGCAGCGCCTCGACGACAAGATATTCCAGCCTAAGATCGTGGGCGATGGGGCCCTCAAGGAATATGGAACATATTATGCTCCCGCCGAGGTAGCCAAGATATTCAATCGCTACCTGTCTCCCGGCCTCGGGGGCAACCCGGTGTTCCGGAACTTCCGGAACTATGGCAACACCTTGAACATGATTAACCTGGGCATCTCAGGTTATCACGGGACGATGATTAGCCTCGTCTCCGCGACATCTGACCTGGCCCTCGGTCTCCAGAAGGTTATGAACTATGGAGATATTGGCGGGGTGAAGGACATGCTGCGAGGCACGATTGGAACCTTCATGCTCCGCTCTGCTGCGCGTGACTACAACCTTGGTCGTAGCATTCAAGGCGAAGCCCTCGATCCGACTGGCAACCCCAAGCTTCAAAAGTACGTTGATGCGATCACCAAAGGTGGAGGCCGCTTTAAGCAAGACCCATTTTATTCCAATACGATGGCCGAGCGCAAGGGCTTTGTCAACTGGCTTCGCCTCGCCCCGCAAGGTAAGTTCATGCAGATGGCCCAGAATGGAGTCCGGGCCCTGTCTGGTCCAATCATGGAGAAGTTCGTGCCCCGCGTTAAGCTGGGTGCCGCCGCTCGCATGATGGAGACCAAACTTGCTGACCTCCAGAAGAACGGTATCACCGATGAGAACACGGTCGCCACGGAGATGGGGAAGATTTGGGACTCGATTGACAATCGGGCCGGGCAGATGGTCTATGACAATCTGTTTTGGAACAATGCCGTCAAGGACCTCGCGTTCACGGCCGTGCGAGCGGTTGGGTGGGACCTTGGCTCTGTCCGAGAATATGGCGGTGGAGTTGCTATTGATCTACCCCGGCAACTTGCCAAGGGCCTTCGCGGCGAGCGTCCTGAATTAACCTCCCGCCTCGCTTTCACTATTGCTACACCAATTACTGTCGGTCTTGTCGGCGGTATGCTCCATTATTACATGACCGGCAAGGTTCCCACCAAGACCGAGGACTACTTCTTTCCCGGCCCCGATGGTAATAAGGTTTCCTTCCCGAGCTACATGAAGGATTACTTCTCCTTCAAGGACCACCCAATGAAAACGGTGGTCAACAAGTTGCATCCCACTTGGAGCCAGCTTTCGGACCTTTACAGCAATGCGGACTTCTATGGAACGGAGATATACCACCCCGGTGACCCCAACCTCAAAAAGGGCTGGGATATCATGAAGTGGTACGGCAAGAGCTTTGTACCTCTGAGCTTCAAGGGCATCGAGACTAGGATCGAGCGCGGGGAGCCGGTTAGTTCTGCCACGTCTGGCTTCGCGGGCTTCATGCCTGCGCCCTCTTCGGTTGGTCAGACAGACGCTGAGAAACTCGCCTTCGAGCTATCCACTCGCGAATGGAAGAAAGGTCCCCGAACCTCGGCAGACGCGGAACGCTACCAGCTCGTCCAGAAGTTCCAGCGCCAAGTCGGAGCAGGCCAGAAGATTGACATGCAAGAGCTGACTCGCGCCTGGCAAGACAAGAAGATTCAAGACACGGACATCGCGAAGATATATTCAAGTTATAACGTCCCCAAACTCCAGCGGGAGTTCAAGGAGCTATCGCTGCCCGACGCCTTGGCCGTCATGCGGGAAGCGAAGCCCGAGGAGCGCGTCCAACTCAAACCCCTCCTGCTCCAGAAATATGGCCAACTGGAGAGGTATCCCCTCGACCAACAACAGGCTTACGACCGGGAGGTTCGTGCATATTTTAAGTAATATCTTGGCTCCGCCAGGTATCTAAACTAGTATAAGGAGCCTACGATGTTCCTTTGAACCAGGGCCAATTGAGCTAGCGTTGGCCCTCTTCCTTTTTATGATCGAGATACCAAAAGACCCCTCATTCAAAGACCTGCAAGTCCTCTGGGAATCGCAATTTTGGTACAAAGCTCCCGCGACCTGGCGATTCTATGCTCAATCCTACGAACGCTGGATCAAACGGTTCGGAGCAGACCGGAAGCCCCGCGATGTCTTTCGCTCAGATGTTCTAGAATACAAAGCTTGGCTTCGTTCTCTGGGCAAGAGCGAACAATATATAGAGAACGAGATGGAGCGAGGCAGACGGTTTTATCGTTACCTTGACTCGCGCGAGCTGGTTGAGAAGGATTGGAATCCGTTTAAGTTCTAGGCCGATAGCTAGAAACAGCAAAGCCTCCAGAATCTCTGGAGGCTTTTTTGTGTCGCGACTAACTACTTCTGATCGCTAAGGATCAATTCCAATCGGGCCATCGCATTCCAAGCTACTTGCGCCGCATGAAGACAGCCTGTATCGGAATCATTTGGCCCTTCCGTTTCCTCCGCCAGTAGATGACGCAACATGGCATCCCCATAGCGGTTGATTCCATCTGGGACTTTCTCCCAACCTTTCCACGAATATTTCTTCGCACCGATTTCGCTAATTTGCGCAAGATACCTAATAGCTCGTGGGAAGTATTGAATTGCTCCTCGCAGAACTGGAGCTTTGCCTGCATCCAATTTGGCTCCCGGTGAACCCGATGGTATCCCAAGAGGATCGCTCTCGACTTTGTTCAAATCTCCTCCGTAAAAGTTCCTTCTTAGTTTTCTCCCAATCTTCGCACACCACCACATCCGGCAGCATGTGAAAGATGTTTTCCTCAGGCCCGCATATGATCAGGGGTTTGCCAAGTCCATATGCATAACCCGCCTCCCAATGCCGACCGCCTCGAACGGTTGCCTCGCGTGGATTAACACTAAACATCACCACGCAATTCGCTCGCTTAATATCTTCTAAGTCATTGATGGCCGCGCTCAACAGGAATGAAGGTGGAACATCATCCAGTTGCGCCGAGCCTTTGACCTTCTCATGGCACCATCTTGATGTACTCTCAATTCCAAGCTCCGCGAGTTCCTCACCCTTGGCTTTGATGTCATCCTTGATAGAATACCGTGCTGCTAGATAAACTTTCAAATCTCCTCCTCGCAAAGAACGGGGTTAGCCTTTATACAACTTACCACCAAATGAGAACTCCCCATCAATCACCACCACCGGATAAAGGTTGAACATCCCCTTCTCCCTCAACTCAACAATCGTAAAACCCGTTAACCACGCCGTAGGCCGATTCCTCAAATACGCTGGATTCGTGGCCCCGACAATAGGCGCGATCCAGGCCATATACTTCTTCTTGACTTCTATTGGCGAGATTTTAGCAATGCTCTGAGGCGCATGAGTATGCCCGGCGAGTACATTCCCTCCATAGATTTCAAGAGCTTTTTTAGCCGGGTAGGCTCCCGCCTGGTTACCAATTCCTGTGAGAATCTCTCCGTGAATAACATTAAGCTCCCCGAGCTTGTACGCATGGCCGAGCGGTACAACTTTCCATCCTCGTTGCTCCAATTTGAGGGTGTCTTGTCTCTCAATGATCCCCTCTAATTCTGGTTGTTCTTCGATGAGGTCGTGTTCGAATCTATCATGATTCCCAATGATCCACACCCGTTCAGCGTTCTTAAGGCTCTGCTCAAGAGGTTCAAGTATCTCGCGTGTGAATCCGGTAGTGTTCCGTTGGTACGAAGCTCGCTCACGATAAAAAGGTTTTCCTTTTGTATGGTGAGAAATTTCTTCGTTATTGAATTGATCTCCTCCGAAGATAAAACCCGCTGGTTTGACATCTTTAATGAACTCCATCATGGCCGACCAGGTCGGCTTCGAATATTCCGGGTAGTGCAGGTCATGCGCAATCACATAAGTTTTCAGTTTCAATTTAGTGGTCTCCTATAAAGACCCTCTTCTAAGATAAGTTCACGATCGCGAACCAGATCACCAAGCATCCGATCTACATCTTGTGAACCGCAATAATTGCGCATTGATCTCCTGATCTCCATTGCACTCAATGCCATGTTACCAATCATTTCCATTACTTTGTTTATCTTTTTTCCTTCTGGCGATAATGGTACGATCACTTGAGCAAGCTTATCGACAGAATAAGTGTAAAGGCAAATTCCAGCGCGCACATCAGAAGCATGAATGCTATCTCGCCCACAGGAGATAGCGATGAGTAAGCTAAGACGAAGAACGTGAGCACCGGCGCGGGCAGCAAAAGGAGCCAAGGCACCGCTTTCTGGAAGAACCGTGTTATACCACTGAGTGTACTCATCTGAGGCCTCGTAGTCTGCGAAATCAATAAGTCCCTCATTAATCCGCACCAGCCGGACAAAATCGTAGATCACCTTCTCCCGCTCGGTCGCCAGTTCGCTGCGCTGTTGGTCGTTCATCATCCTGCGAGGATCGGCTATACGTTGATACTTGTAATCTTCCTTGACTATCAAAAACCTGGGTAAGAAGCCACCCTCGCCAGCCGTGCTCGGGAGCATGTCTTGCAACCACTGTTTCGTTGACCCGCCCATCACGCAACACTCGGGGCGTTGAATTACCATGTTCCCACCAGATTTGGTACGTACCCGAGCGGGGGCCAGGTCCAATAAGTCTGTAAAGTAGGGAATCATCCCCTCGTTGTACTTCTCCTTGCTGAAAAGGTTCGCTAGCTCGGATGCCAGGATAATGCTCTTTGGGCAAACCACCAAGTCCTGGTGAATTGCTTCCTTCGTACTTTTGCCCGTCAAGAGGTTCGGCTTGATCTCCTCCGGGAGTGGGCTTAATAGATGATTTATCGCTATATCCCTCATCGCCGTACTCTTCCCGATACCAGATGGCCCTATAAGTAAGAGGTTCAGTAAGGGGTATACCTTGTGAACGTCTAAAGAGAAATATACCTTCCTCCCCAATGCAGCACCAAGAACGGCCATTCCACTGAATAATATATATGAACGGGGACTTTCGGCCAGAGGCCAACACGACATCCAACTCGTGAACCAACTGTCTTTCGGCAGGCATTCAATCACGTCTCCTGGCATCCACACACCCTTTGTGCATCCGATTGTCAAACATGTCCGTCACTCCCCCTCCGGGTCGCACGACCTTCCCGCATACGGAACAGTTCTTAGTTGATCGGCGAGAACGAGTCTTGCTCTTGCTTCGTTCCAAATTTCTCATAAACCTGTTTCCGCTCCGCGAGGAATCGCTCGCGCTGCTCGTCGAGGGATTCGAGTTCCTCTAGATGAAAAGTTTCCTGTGCATGTTGAATCCCGTTTTGTCCTGCGATCGGACGCCGTACATAAACCTTGTTGTACTGAGCCAACGGGTCCGAGCCTTGCAGGATGACATCGAATACAAACACCGCCTCGCCCGTCGTCTTAATAAATGCCACTTCACCTTGTTTGATCATTGTACTGGTTTAGATACCTCATCCTCGGTAGATATTACATTACTGTCTAACCCCGTTCTAGGCGAGGAGGATGCTGGTTTACCTCTTATAATGCACCCCCGCTCCACACAATCATGGTGTGCCCAAGTCTCGTGGAGATCGGGGCCACCAGTCAACAAGCGCCAGAGTTTCTTTATCATAGATAAATGCTCCCGAGGGCCCCGAGGATGCCCGCAATATAGCTCGTCAGGTCAATCAGACCGCCATTGAAGAACGGATCACCCTCATAGCGAGGATCATACCAGGCCTCGATGACTGTCGCAATTGCAGCCCATATTACACTAGCTACTAATCCACCATACCAATGATATTGCGCCGTGAGCACTACAGAGTATCCAATCAGGAAATGCACCGCTTGCGCCCACACATTCGGGTCGTCCTTGATCTTCGCGAGGCGGGTTAGTAAATCATTTAGTCTCCCCATGAGTCACCTACCTTTACTGAGATTGGAATCGTGTGGCCCCTGAGTTCCTTCCAGGGCTGTTCCATTACGAACTTAACTGTTGATACCAACTCTTCAACCTTGTCTGGACTGCACTCGAAAACCAGTGAATCATGCACCTGTAGTAGTAAATTCGAGCCGGAGGGAATTGGTTTCACTAGGGGGGAAATCATCAAAGCGTTCGTCATACTCCAACCAACCCGCTCGTATAGTAGCCCAACCATTGCCCGGAAGATAATATCTGCGGCGCAACTCTGTGGTAAAAAGCTCAAGCTCTCTGTGTAAGTGCTGCTGGTCCAGAACCATCTTTTGCGGCCGAACGGAGTCGTCAGAACCCCCGTCCTGCTGGCTTCTTCGGCTGTCCTCTGTTGCCACGCACTCGTTAATTTGATCTCTGATTTCCATACGTCCAGTAAGTGATAGACCTCCTTCAACTCCATATCGTACATCTTGCTGATCTTCTTGGCTCCGAGGCCGTAGTTGATCCCTAGGACGATTGCTTTGCATTTCCCGTACGGGGCCTCTCGGCTGTTGTCCTTGATTATCTCATCGTAGGGGATACCGTAGGCTCTATTGACTAGGACTTTGTAGTCTGAGTGTTTCGGGTCCTCATATTTTCGAAGACGTTCCACATCTCCTGCGAGGATAGCGGTGAGTCGATTTTCGATATTTGAATAATCCACATCCACGATTTTCCATCCCGCGTGACTGGGCACGTATATGCAACGAACGGCATCGGGGATGTTTTGTAAATTGGGGTCAGAAGAAGATAAGCGTCCCGACGCAGTGCCGTGGACGTTAAAATGCGGATACATTCGCGATATCGCGACCATCTCTGCTTTAGCGAACGTACTAAGTGTCTCATCAATTTTATTCAGCTTTCCCAGTGCGAGGATGGCCGGATTCCGGGTCTTCCCAAAGAGCTTGGCAATCGCCATCTTGCCCGTGGTGATGTTGCCGGTCTTTAGGTCGTGGACTTCTCCCAATCCAAGCTGCCCAGGTCCATCTCCATAGAGCCAGGCTTGCTTGGCAGCGGGACTGCGCCATGGAATCGTACGCTCTTTATCTGGAACGTGGATGTACTTAACAGGTTTTCCGGACTTTCCGAGAGTTCCTGGAGGCGCTGGTACCCGGCGCTTGATGTCAATATCGTGACTTCGTAGAGATTCTGGTAGTTGGAGTTCAAGTTCAGCCTGTTCTTTTAATAATCTTGCTCGTACTTCTCCAATTCGATGTGGATTGACTTTGAAGCCGGTCTCGTGAAGTAAATAGCAAATCCGTGCCAGCGGTACTTGGACGTTCTTATAGAGATGTAGTAGGTTCTCCCTGGTGACCATTGGTAGTAGATCACACCAAACCTGATACGTAACATCCGTATCTCGACAACAATACTCTTCCCATCCGTTCGCTTTATCATCTTTCCAAGCAGGCTTGCTTACGAATTGACTTCCGACAAATTCCAGGTCATGAGGTAAGTCCGGGCACACGATGTGCTGGAGCAGCATAGTGTCCCAAACTTGGCACCGATCTTCATTGATTTTGACATCAATGTCCCGCAGTTTGGGCAAATCAAATTGCAGGCAATTATGCCCGATGACCGCAGTTGCGTTTCGGAAGATTCGCTTAACCTCCGAGGCATACTCTCCTTGGATGGGCACGCACATCGCTCGGGTAGACTCAGCACACAGGCCGACCATCTCGGCGGGGGCGGATTCGCCCATGGTTTTGTAACGTGGACATTCTATGTCAAATGCGAACGTCGTGGCATTAAAGCTCCGAACTTCCTCAATCGACGGGAAGGGGGAATAATGCTCGGCAGGCTCGACGAGGGACTTGCTGAGATCATTTGCTGCGACGGGCAGCATTGTTTGATCTCGCATGAGATAGCTGGGATGCTGGATGGCGATAGCGCGCTGGCCACCAGGGAGAGTAAGAGGAGCGCCCCGCCACTTAGTAATGCCGCCCATTCTCCCCGCGACCAATCGTAAGGCCTTATCACCCACGAGATCAACGCGAGTCCACTTACGACTAGCAAGCAACGGATCGAGATGGGCACGCTTACAGTGATCGACAGATTTCTGGGCGTCATCTTTACTTATATATGATCGCGCTTCGCGATCTGTAGGAAAAACATTATCAGGAGGACGACAGCTAAGGCAATTAGTGATCGTGAGCCCATCGCGGGGAATTCCTGCCGATCTTAGAAGGTTGTTGAAGACGCGCCCGGAGCCGCCCACAAGAGGCTGCCCCTCGACAGCCTCCTGCTCGCCCGGTGCTTCCGCAATTACTAGGCGTACTAAATCCCTGGCGGGATTGGGAAGCTGCGGCTCAACGAAGCGGTTGTTGGGGAACAACCGCTGCATTGGGCATTGATCACACTTCCTATTTTCTGAGACGTTCAGTTACTTAGAACCTCGACCCACATGCCCTTTACCCTTGGAGTTGTAAATCTTGGCTGCCTTCTCTTGCGCCGCCGGTTTACTCATTCCCTCTTTTTCAAATTTCTTTTCCATCGCTGTGTATTGTTTTGGCATTACCATATCCCCTTAAACGCCCCACGAAACGCCAATCTCATCATCTCATCGTCAAAGTCCTGCCCGTGTTCAGCAGACGGAGCCTTGATGTGAACCATTTCATGAAGCAAAGTAAACTTCAATAAATTTGTGTGCGCCTTGAGTTTGGTATCAAGGTAGATGACCTGCAAGGTCAATCCCGGCTCCGAGAACATCGTCGTAAGGCCGCAGTAATCAGTTGAGGCCATATCGACGAACTTAACCGGAACCTCCGCAGGCAATTTGCCGTCGAAGAATTTCTGATTGTATTTCTTGTAGAGGGATTGAACTTGTTTCTCGGTCATCTGGAAGAAAAGGCAGGGCCAGTTTCGACCCTGCCTCGCACGGAGTACACCTAAGAACTACGCTGCCGGTTTAACTGACATCGTTTGAAGATTGCTCCTCTTCACGCCCGTCTTGTCATCCTTGTTGACGATCTTCGAAGAGAACAGACTGCCGGAGATACGGTTGAGGACCGCCGGTCCATCTTCGCCCTCTTCAACATCGTTACCAGTCGCCACGACGAGGCGCTTGAGTGCCGGGGCCGCCCAGTTATACTCATCGGGATTCGGATAGCTAAAGCTAACTCGCTTCCCTTTAAATTCACCATCTGAGACGATCGTCGCCGAAGCGAAGATTCCCCCGAACTCGTTGTACTTCGCGCCTGGATTTAACTGGAAGGTATAAACGCCATCTGCGACTAGGTTTAGATCACTGGGGTTGATTTTAGAAAGGTCTATGTTTGTCCAGCCCATGAATTAAGTGTTCCTCTTTTGATTGAATTTGCAGCAAGCCCTGCTGCACTGGTTTAGATACCAGATTTGGTGGGAATGTTACAGGAAAAATTGTGCGGAGTGGCGCAATTTTTCAATAGGGGCCATTACCCTTTTCACCGAACGCTTTGCATCACGTTGACGGTAGCACTAGGAGCATTTTCCCTTCGTCCTTAACACTCCGCACAAACTAATTGCCCATCCAAGATATCGGGCTTGTTGGAGGAACGCCTCGCACCAGGGCATAACGGGGTCGAATGGAGCCTGGATTTTGTACTACGCATTCCATCCTCATCCTAAACTTGCAAACCTTGGATGGGCAAACTTAATTAAACAAAAATTCCGTAGTCCTGCAAGATGCGGCGCAGGCAATAAAAGTCTTGAATCATTGATCCGATTTCTTCTGGGTCCGCTTCCAATAGATCGTCCAAATGATCACCAGTAGTCGAACATGCTGGGAGCGGCTGTGTATAACCTGTGGGTTGCGGTGGCGCAACGGACCGCTTATTTTTCTTCACTTTAGCCATGTTGATATCCCTCTATGATTTTATTTAACAACACAGGAAACCCGCCCGCCCCAGACTCAAGATCAAAGACCTCCTCGCGATCTAGCAGGGCCTTCTTGTTCACGGTCGCTCGACACTTGGCGATGATTCCGGGTTCTTGGTTAGTCTGGAAATAGCGTTGAGCGTATCGGGACTTAGCATCGGCAGGATTTCGGAGTAGACTTCGAGTTCGGAGTCTGAGTACGAAGTCAAACATTGAAGGAGCTGCTGTAAATAGTTGACCCGATAATTCTGGTCCGACGAGAGACTCGGTGCCGGGGGCATCGTTTTCGTTTGGGCGGTCATATTTTTCATGTGCCATCACCAAGATGTGTTTTGTCGGATTGCAATCAATTAGATTTACCAATGTGCGCCGGATGATCTCCATCATCACCATGTAATCACGCTTCTCAGCGACGCCGTATTTGGCTCGCGACTCCATCCCGCTCATCGGGATGGCAAGAGCCGCGTCTTTGACAATCGTCCGTGCCATGGTAGATAAATTATCTAGCACGAAGATTTTTTTATCCTTAAAGACTTCGCCTTTAGTAAACTTCTCTAGGTCTACAAGGTTGGTAGGTTCTATGTAATCAAATGATTTTTCGGAGATAGGCAACAATCCGCTGCCTGCGCCGTGATCACAAGCCGCAATTCCTGTATCCTCCTGCGGACATGTGCCCACAAAAGACGTTTTTCCGACACCTGGTAAGCCGTACACAAGGCCGACGAACCTAAACTGTTTGGGATCAACTAATTGGCGTGTGTTCTTGACTACAATGCTCAGGAGATTTCCTCTTTGTTTTCAACGGGATACGTATCCATCGACCAGACTTCCCTGCTATCGACAGTACCTTCTTCGCCGTCGTCTAACCACTCTTGGGCCGTATCTTCGGCCTCTTCGGGACTATTTGCGTCGTCAACCACGTAATGATGACTTTGAATTACATCAATCGTAACATGAAACGACTTCTTCATTTCATCCACTAACATAAGTTTAGACCCCCATTAGCTACTAGTTATTACAGACTTTTTGAACTCTTTTTCGATTTGCTGCGCCCGGCGATAGAGATCGAGGGCGCCCAGAAACCCTTTCTTATCAAGGCGATAGGTGGAGCGAGGGAAGTAATGGGGCTCCACTGAGCCGTCCTCCGCGATGCGGACTAAATAACGACCCTCAATGGGCTGATCTGGGTGTTCTTCTTCCCAAGCGAGTTGATATGCAGCGGTTTGGAGGCGGAATTCCGGGTAGATGGACTTCGAGGTTTTCCAGTCGATCAGAACTAATCCGTCTTTACTCCTAGTAATGCAATCAAGAGTCCCCGAGAACCGGTGGCGACGCGAGTATATGCGTCGTTCAACAGCGACAACTTCAAAGGTGATAGTTTGTAACCACTTTCTGAGATCATCTTGACCGCCGTCCGCGCGTGAATCAAGGCTGTTGAGGCTTCGTTCAATCTCTGCATGGCGAGATTTACCGCGCTCCGCCGCGCTTCGTTTAATATCTGCGCTCGCCTTTTTGGCCGCCTCCCAAACCGCTTCAAGATAGGTTTCTGCATATTCAACCCCCGGCCCAATGGCCCCCTTGCAGACCTCCAAGGTATTGTTAATTGCCCACGGGATCAGCGCAGGCTTGTTAAGAATCCCGCAGATTGCCGTAACGCTCGGGACCTTATACTTCCGGCCTTTAGATATTACCCGGTATTGATGGCGGGCGGGATCGAATTCTAATATGATCTCCCCGCCATACAACTCAGTTCGCTCGATTACCAAGCTCCGTGGTCAAAAGCCTTGAACAAAATATCAACCAACCAAATCAGAAAGACACCAAAAGCTGTAGGAAGGCCTACCCCGAAAGCCATCCATTGGCCGATACTTCGATTTATCCAAAAGTCAATCCACTTAGATGCCAACCACAAAAACAAGGGAATACCGCCCAGAATCGCGATTCCAATACCCAGGTTTTTCATCGTGGTGTTCCATTCCCTCCGGCCATTTGGCCGAAGCTGGTCAAACAAACATGCGTGGACTCGGTTGCCCCGCAATCCGGACAGGGTTTCGAACCCCGTTCTTTGCGAGGGGGGTTGAAAGCTTGGCAGGTACATAC
>Ga0210403_10004524_pt1 | contig 11965 bp, 16 predicted proteins | sample IncBWC19MmetaG_FD_150863 | JGI IMG/M metagenome (GOLD analysis project Ga0210403, IMG submission 150863) | Forest soil microbial communities from Barre Woods Harvard Forest LTER site, Petersham, Massachusetts, United States - Inc-BW-C-19-M | ecosystem: Environmental > Terrestrial > Soil >... | reverse complement strand
TTAACTATTGAATATGGACCTGGGACAATGAATGATTGGCCATGGGACATATTGATCATCAGAAACTCAGACCTGGGACAGCGATCAACAGTCCCTGGGCCATTGCTCAAGCTACAAAGTTGGACCTGGGACAGTCAATTACAGGCCATGGGACATAACGATGTTCAGATAATGAGACCTGGGACAGTAATAAATAGTACCTGGGCCATCCTTCAACTATCAAAGATGGACCTGGGACAATGAATGATTGGCCATGGGACATTCTGATCATCAGAAACTCAAACCTGGGACAGTGATCAACAGTCCCTGGGACATCTCTCAAGCAACAAAGATGGACCTGGGACAGTCAATTATGGGCCATGGGACATAATGATGTTCAGACATTGAGACCTGGGACACTAATAAATAGTACCAGGGCCATTCTTCAACTATCAAAGATGGACCTGGGACAATGAATGACTGGCCATGGGACAAATTGATCATCAGAAGTTGAGACTGGGGATACTGATGAATCGTCCCTGGGCCAATGCTCAAGCAACAATGATGGACCTGGGACAATGAACGATCATCATGCGAAAGGCAGATGTGGGATTTCAATCAATATTCACTTTGCCTCACTTCGCAACAATGTTCATTCACAACACATTGCTCTATTCATTCCTTTCAAAATATCAACACAAATCACCCGGTCCTACTTATTCATTTATTCCTCCTCAGAACCATTTTGCTCCATCTCGTCATCAGAATCTTCTGGGCCAGTCTGTTCATCATTGTCAGCCATCATCTCATGATGAATTAGCCCTCGATCACGTACATGTTCGGACCTCAATTTCCCCTTGTTGGATCTCTTAGCTCGGCGGCGGCTTTCATCTCCCTCGGCCTTCTTCTGTGCCCTAGTAATGTCTGATGTCAGTGGTGTATGAGGGAGATGACGAGAACTTGCTTACATCCTCTTTGGTACTACGATCACAGCTTTCTTCGACTTACGGGGAGGTTCGGTGTCAGACAGCTTGTGCTTCGTCTGGCGTGAAATTGGGCTCAGTTTGCGCGATTTTGATTTTTTTCTGTCGGACTGTGGGGGTCCAACTTTTCGCAACGTCTTGGAAGCCTTTGAGTTGACGATCTCATTTGATGTCACCGGACGAGGGTCATTCTCCCGCAATTTCAATCTCTTCTTTTGCGAATGCTCGGAGTGTTCAGCAGAGCTGTCTTCGGAGTGATCGGGGTTATCTTCGTTGTTGTCGTCACTATTGTCATCACCATCACTATGAGATATAACGGCTTTTTCGCCATTGCTGTCGCTGTCAGATGATATGGTTATAGGTTTAGTTTTCGCAACCTTTGACTTTGATTTCCTAATCCCGGTCACCCATTCTGGACAGTCTCGGAGTAGCCGCAGGGATACACTCTTCAATGACACAACGAGCGGGATGAGGCCTTTTTTGGGGTCATTGTCTGCGCGTGCAGATTCCTCTGTTAATAGCATCAGAATGGTTGGAACAAGCCGGTGTGCCAAGGAACTAACCTCTAGTCCATCGTTCGATCTCCGGAACAAAATATTCTTCGTTGTTATTCTTCTGGTTTGATAGATAGCCACCTACGAGCAGACTGAGAGCTGGCGTGCTGATTTTCTTCAGGTTAAACGATGGGCCGGGGGCTGTCACTTCGTCCGGCCAATTTACGATGCGCAAGTGATGGACCATGGCCGTCTTGAGCCACTTCTTCCAATGCATCTTTGTGGAGGTGGTGTCACAGTATTTTTCTACAAGGAAATTAATTACGGACTGAAAGGTAGCACTCATATTACTTACCGAGGCTTTCCTGCATTATTGCCGTGAAGACTCGCCGATCGCGATCACGGTTCGTCTCTCGTCCACGGGGCTCTATGTCAATACCGACTAGGAGAGGAAGTTTCATCCCTTCTTTGCGCAAATTGACGGATCTGCTGGAATGTTAGAACTGCCACAACATTTAGATGACAATACGTACTTAATTGCAGTTGTCAGCTGGTCTAGGATCCTGCGCACATTGGTTTGATTGGAGGTGATCAATTCCGACACAGCGTCTGAACCCCCGAATATCGCTGATGTTTGCCGGCCTGCCGCATCAGTTCCTGTGTATAAGATTGCACCGATGACCTCGATATCCTCCAGATTGTGATAAGAAGCTGCCTGGCGTACAAAATGAGCACCAAGAACGGAGATAATAAAAACTGGGATCTTACCAAACCCGTAAATTGATCTTTTGCACTTTGCATCGTGGAAACAATGGACTTGAATGTGTGCGCGGTCGTCACAACCTTGTTGTCTAATGACTCGGCGTAATCCATAATGGGCTTTAGTACCCTGGCACGTTCTTCATCGTCGGTAATCGGGGACATCATATCACGGTATGCTTGATTCATGACCTTGCCATACTCTATGTAGCTGACTACCTTAAACAGTCAGTTGCGCGTTAACGTATGAGCTGGGGTACTCACGGCCGCTGTTTGGATAGTGGTGGGCATACCATTTTTTGAACATATTGAATGGATTCTTGGAGCGTGCAACGCGGATGCCTAAGCCAGCAGCTAACATGATTTCGCGCACACTCTTCTTGTATTTGCGCGCGATCCTCTCGGCCTCCTCAGCAACGATGGATGCCAGTTTTTGAGCTTCCAACCTCTCTTCCTTGGGTAACGGTCCAGGGATTTTAGGCCAAGTGCCATCGGTCTCCTCTACGCTCTGTTCATCTTCCGAGTCCCCATCATGTGTGGATTCGTCAGACTCTTCGGCAGCGGGATCGTGGGAGAAGAGGTGGTCGAGTTGCGCATCGTCCGACTCTGCGTCAGTGATGTCGTGACCGAGTTTCTTTTTTTTCTGCCGTTCGGCCTGCTTGGCTTGAAAGGTATTGCCAAAATCGCTACCGGATGTTCCTGATTCGTTGGGCGTAGGAAATTCTGATGGAACGAAGTGTTAGCGTGGATAACTCAAAAGGGAATGAAACTTACTGCCGATACTATTTATTCCACTCAAGACCTCTTCTCCTGCGTCGCGCGATTGGTCTGTGACAGGGTGCTCGTTGGTATTCTAGTAGGATAGCTAGGTGAAGAATACGAGTCTGACGCGGAGAACTTGAACTTACAGAATTTTCACCAGCGCTTTCGTTGTTGTTTCCAGAAACTTCGTCTACGCCACCTTGACCTTGACCCGCGGGCTCCTCAAAAAGGTATGAGTTCGACCAGCCAAATATAGCAAAGAATGCGAACTTACAGATACTAAACCCTCAGCCCTTTCATCTCCGACACCTTGACCTTCATCCGCAGGTTCCTCAGGAATGCTTGCATCATTCTCATGCGAGTTTGCACTTGGATTCTCCTGGAGTGCCATCGTGTGCTGCGTAGTTGCTTGCCGAGATCGCAATTGCCGTGGTGCATTAATGTTGACAGCGGGAGTTGATAATGGCTTTGGTGGTCTGCTGGTGCTGGGGGGTTTCGGCATTGTTCCTGGTGGCAAAGAGATATGACCCGCTGACGTGATACAATTGGCAAAGGGGACACAACTGGAAGGGGAGACGCAATGGGTAGCGGGGATGCGGCCTGATTCTTATTAAGTTCGGTAGCCGATAATTTGGGCAAGCGTAGGGATCAAGATGGGCTTCCAACGGAGCGCTCAGTAACCGGACGTCCCAGCTATTAGCCCAATCAAAAAAAAAACTTAGTAAAGACGGACATGCTAGCGAAAAGATGTCAGGGCCGCCTGGATGCGTACCGATCTGGAAATACAAGGCCACCTGGAGGCGTACCGATCTGGAAATACGAGGCCGCCTAGATGCGATCGATCTGGAAATATGAACACGTTCAGTACGTTACCATACCATTGCAAATAGGTGCACCACACGTCTTTGTTCAAACCGAGCCATAAGCCATATCCACAAACTAAGACACGGAGGTCACTCACATGGGTGAATCTCTAGATTGCGCCTGATGCAGGCGTACTTGAAGGAGTTGAGAAGATGGTGTGAGTGTGAGTGACGTAGGGATTTTATCTGTCTATAGCAATAATCTGAAGGCGTTTCTGTGAGCGCACCGGCAAAGACAAGAGAAAAATCTAAATCGATAAGCTCACCCAATCGCCGAAACGAGATTCAAGAAAAGACCGCGCTTTTGTTTGTTTGCGTCCCGAATAAGCCATGTGGGATTTCCACGGCACGTCCCAAATAGGCCATCGGTTTCCCGAACCCCGAATCTGTTGTCATGCTCTACCCGCGCTCGATCGTCGTCGATCTTGAATCGATTCCACCTGGGCAAGTTCTCGCCAGTCTGGTGCTTCTCCATTGGTTCAGTGGGCTCGGGGAACGATTGCGACGGTCTCATGGGCCTGGAGGACAATTGCAACAATCAAGCGGGCCTGGAGAACAATCGTGATCAAGCAGGCTTGGAGGACAACTGTGACTGATCGTCAAGCATTGACTTCACTGTATCGGACAGGTTCCCTATCGCAGCTTGAGCTTTCCTAGCTCTTACGAAGCCAACATGTCCTACTACCTGCAGTGTAATATTTCACCGCAAGATTGCAATGTACTCTACTCAAGGGCTGCCTCGACAAACGGCATCCACCGCCAACAGCTGTATTCAAGACCCACACTTGGAAGGAAATATTGGCCGTTGCGGGTGGGCAGGAGCGTCTTGCTTTGTAAACGATACCGTCAGTAATTGTGCTTCGCGTGAGTTTCAATCCTCTTCATATCCAGCCGTTGCCGAGATTTGTCAAACTGGCGTTTGTGTTGGGTGAGCTGACTATGTTTTCTTCATTTCAGACTGTGATTTACGCATTTTTTTAACGGCGGTATTGGACAGCCCATCAAATATAACTATGCGTGCAATGGTGCCTTTAACTTCGATGCGATCCGTTGCACCTACTGACTATGAATAGCTCCAGTATACCGCAATGTAACAGTAGCCTTAGGTCCTCGCGCAATCTCTGGAGGGGCCACCGTAGATGTGGCGTCTGCGAATGTGTTGATTTTTCACTTGACTATTGCCACAGCGGTCAGACACAGCAATTCTTTCCTTAATTTGTTGTTTAATCGCCTCGTTTCTGTAGGGGCTGCCCTCAACTCAACACCCCTTACTGGACATGTAACACGGGGAATGATGGCTTGCCAACATTACCATCGACGGCAGGATTGCCAACCTCATCCTCAAGCACAACCACAACCATTACCTAGCTAAATTCAACCAGCTCGAAAAATGAAAATGGTCGGACCCATCGTTGGAGCCGTGGTTTGCGCCGTCATCCTGTGTCTGATATTGGCATATCTGTGGCTTCGCCGTCGTCAGGATTTGAGCGCTCATCCACGGAACGTAAATATCAACCTATAAACAGAATCCCACCAACAGAAACTCGCCTGAACGCACATGCCCGTACGGATGTTCTTCCGACTGAACTCGATGTTATAATCGATACTTCGGTGGACGGGACGTCCCCGACAAACCTCCCCACCGTTTACTCTTCCGCCGCTTCACCAACGCCGCACCGGAAAGTCGTGTTATGCCCAGCACATAACCTTGTGCTCACTGCACTCCGCATACATCATCCTTTCCTCTCCGCCTCTCAATCTTCATTTCTTCTCCGCTTTCTTTTCCGCCTTCTTCTCCATTGTTATCCATTACCCGACATACTCCTCTTCCTTCCATCCCCAGATACCTTCCCAATCCTACTAACCTACCTCAGTAATAAACGTGTCGGACGCCGAGCCATGGAATGCCAAACCGACAGATGTTCAATCATTGGCTGTATGTCTCTCAGTTCGTAGCAAGCTTCGGTGCTGACCTTTGAGACAGCGAACAAACCTCGTGAACTTCAAGCTGCACGAAAGCTACGCACAGACCGTCGCGCAACCCGTTAGGTATGTTCCTTTAATCCGTTCATTTCACCTTCAATTGCCATAACCCGAACTCCACAGGCAGCGAACAAACCTCGTGAACTTCAAGCTGCACGAAAGCTACGCACAGACCGTCGCGCAACCCGTTAGGTATGTTCCTTTAATCCGTTCATTTCGCCTTCAATTGCCATAACCTGAACTCCACAGGCAGACAAATCATACAAGAGGCGCGCTCTAGGCAACATTTATAAAATCTCTCCAACAGGAGGTTCATCACACGCCAAGGGGATCGTTCTCGAAAAAACCGGTATCGAAGCCAAACAACCAAATTCTGGCGTTCGCAAATGCGTACGCGTACAACTGATTAAAAACCGCAAAAAGGTCGTCGTGTTCGTACCCGTGCGTATTATGAATATTATTATTACATGGCCACCATCTGCGTCATCCTTGGTCTATGGCGTAATGCATGCGCCCTCAGAATCGTTGACGACCGCCTTTGGGACGCCGTCGACGCTGCATGGGGAAGTTTGTATGATGACGGGGTTTTCCACTTAAAATATTTAGTGTATACTGAATGTGTATATAAACTGAAGGCTGACTTCTCCGCCTCTGAAACATTTCGGCTCGCCCATATACACCACCGTGCCGAATACTATTTCCTACTCATCCCGACTATTGACCGCTTTTCCTACACGAACCTACCCGCCTCTGCAATAGATGACAATCTATTCGTCGTTCTCCCGACGCTGAGCATCCACTTTAGAGCGTGCCTGACTTTTCTCACACCTCTGCTGTCTGGCTTATTTTACCATTACCCCATTCATATCGACTTCACCTCCCAGCTACTCTATGTCTTTCCGTCGGCCCAGATCGAAGTACAAGCGCAGTCAATTGTCCTCCAAGACCTCTGTGCCTCCTCAACTCGATCCTTCCCATGTTGCATCAGTTCAATCCAGTAGCCTCGTTTCTCTTTTAGATGTCCCGCGTGTAAAGCGCCCTCGACACTCAAACAACCTTTCTGTACCTGGACCAGAAGCTCTCGTCGCTTTGCCTGGTCGTGTTAATTTCACCCAATCAAACCCTCCATTCACCAATAAACGCAATAGCCATGAAGATCAGGGAGGCCAGCCCTCTACGCCTTCGCACAAATCTTCCTCCACTCCCGACAGTGATTCTACCCCCGACAGTGATTCTACTCCCGACATTGATTCTACTCCCAACAATGACTCTTTTTCGGAGGCCTGGGTGAACGGTTACATCGATCCAATTCCACCCACGTCGGTTGACGATTCAGATACCAAGCAGGCGCATTACCGCCACAAGTGGGCGCGACAACAATCCCGCTGGACTAACGAAGTTATACCATCGATTCTACCCATCTATCTTACCCTTCTTCGCGTAACTAAGTCCCTTCGCGAACCCTCGACGTATATTCGTCCTGTTTGCACATGTGGTGCAACGGTGAGATCACTGAGCATAATCTGTGTATATTTTGAACGTAAATCTTTCACTGAAGTAAAACACTTTGCGTTTGTACTAAATGCACTGCTAGGCCTCGAATCAACCGAAATTAAAGCATGCCCATGCGCACCCGTAGCACAACAACTTGTTTCTCAAGGACTCTTTCCCTGCGCCCCTTTCGCCCCTTCCCTGGCTGTCGACATCACTCTGTTGAGATTTGTGAGCGACCTGTTTGTTCGGTTGCCACCCAATATCTCCTCGTTTACGGATACAGTCGAATCATTCCTCATCAATAGAGGCTACCAGCTCCATGGCCAGGTAAGTGTTGACGTACTCGATCTATTTCTTTCTAAATAAGAATTCTAGGGATCTATACGGCGACGATTCAGTGCTGCTTTAAAGTGGTATGCCGCCCTTGCCGAAACTACTGAGGCACACATTCAAACACTTGTGGAGGATGTCCGCCAATTGTATTTACGCGACGACGATAACGGGGATCAACATTCAGGCACTCCCCAACTTTCTCGACCTAGTGAATATCTCCGCGCTTGCTGCCCGCTTTGTTTTGGTGGTCAATTCCAGGCCGGATCCGGACAAGGGTGAGTTCAGTTCTCAGCTCATTATTACGTCTGATGATAAATTATACCAGCCCCGACGGCATTGTCGCAATTGATGCCTGCTTCACTCAGAAACGGTGTAAACGGCCACACGACGTTCCTGATATGAGAGGCGACACTCCCTGGCCCTCTTCTTTTATTCCAGAGAGCGAAGTCAAGTTTATGGAACAATATGTGAACAGCTGCAAAACCAACCCCGGTCAAATTGCTTCTACCGACGGCTCGGATGGTTACGAGGGACCACTCAGGGTCCCGACATCCGTTCTTGATGGATGCAATGAATCTTTCACCGCTGCGGATGAGAAGCGGCACAAGGCAAGCACGCAATTTTTCGCGGACACCGGATTGATGGCTATGTTGTGTCGACACGATCGTGTCCTCTGGTTAGTTAATATGACATCGGCAGGCGAGAAGCGGTATTATGCCTTGGCACTGATCAAACAACTCTTCGAGAACCTTCCCCAGACCTTTACTGTGGGTTTGCTTTATGACATCGGTTGCCAGCTCCATCGCAGCTTTGCCAAATGGGGTTGGCTTCCCGAATACGCTAATCGCCTCACTTTTGCTTTGGCTATCTTTCACGCATTTGGCCACCAATGGCCCTGTCAGCTTATCTATCACCCACGCAAGTGTTCCGGATTCGGTTTATCGGACGGAGAAGGATGCGAACGCTTTTGGAGCTCAATCAAGAAATTGATCCCAACTTTGCGTGTATCGGGGGTACATTGTCACATTACCATGATATCGTGTCGGACTGACTCTATTTGTAGTTTCACCAACGCTTGTCTGTCCTTGATAGACAAGTCAAACAACTCTCCAAGGTGTCACTCGAAGTTCAGGGGGAGTGGTTGAGTCGAAAGTGGTATCGGTGCCAAGACAAAAAACAAGAAGCGGCCGCTGTGTTGGCAGGCTTACCTGTTCCGGAAAAGACGTTGCGAGAAGAATGGCATCAACAGGTAATATCTCAGACGAAACCTGCACCACGTACGTGATCTCTCTCCCTTGTTCCAATTCCTCAACTCTGGTCTTTACAGGCCAGTCAAAACACGCGGGTAAACAAGAAGTTGAAGCCATCTTGGCATTGGAGGAGAGCGTGAAGGACCACCAGCAACGAATTCATGACCTGGAAGATCAGCTCGCATCTCCGGGGCAACTCGATGTGACCGAGATAAGGACCGAGATCAGCGAGAGCCGCGCAAGTCGTACAAGACTCACGGAGACTGTGCGTCGCAAGAAGGCAGCTCTTGGGGTTGGCCAACGTGCGGCACTTAAGAAATTGAAGGATAGTGTATTTTTGCAGATCCGCATGAATGCTCGGACTATCAAGACGCGCCTCCGTGACCGCCTGCGGCAACGCAAGTTCGAACTTGAACGTCTTGAGCGTTCATATAGGCAGGTGGTAAATGGTGAGTCTCAAGTAATCTCGGACTCATTACTTACACACAAGTGCGTCTCTTTTACAGAGAACAAGTTAGTGAATCACAAACAATCATCAGTCAAACGACGCGAACCAGGAATCCTCAAGCTCGCAAAGACATACAATGATCACTGCGAGAAAATGGCTGCCTTGGTTCGGCAGCGGGAAGCCCCGCGGAACGCCTTGCTGCCTCAACCCATTGATCCACGCAAGCTATTTTTGTTGGACGTCGATGATGACATTTGGCAGGACACAGGACTGGATGATGACGACAAGCTGCCCCCTTGGCTTACAAACCAAGACGTTCACATCGGTATCAAGAGTCTCTTAGAACATGATCGCTGCTTGGAGGAGGAGAGCCGCTTACAGAAAGAGCGGACTGCCATGCAGGCGTGGTTCCGTGAGGAGTGGGATGTGCTAAAAATCGCCCAAGAAGCAAATAGTGCGTATCTTTTCCCGATCGTGGCCTCCTGCTTATTTATGAACAGTGAATAACGACGACATCATCTATCAACTGATTTTGCAAGAACGAACCCTATGCCGTCTTTGTGTTTGTTGGCAATCAAAGGTACGCGGCGTCCCATGTGAAGGATCTGCAGATGACAGGTGGGGTCCATCGAATGTGGACTTGCAGGGTGCAGCAACGTCAGAGGTTGTGGGTGGATCACTTGAATACGCAGAAGCTGTGGTAGCAGACGGGTGTGAAGATCTCTCTGAGAATGACAGCGTGTCAGAGATAGATGTGGGTATTGGGGAGAATGGTGACCTACTGGAGGAAGTTGAAAATGTTGCCTTTGCTGATGTGTACCGTGCTGGGTCTAGCTCTCCTGATCTTTGGGATATGCTTCATTGTTTATAACTTCATTGCTCTTTTCATGCACAATTTTATACATGCTGTATGAGAACTTGACTGATATTTAATATTGTGAATATGTCTGATATCAATGAATGTCCCAGGTATCAATTTGTGATGATCAATGTTACATGGCCTGTAATTGACTGTCCCAGGTCCAACTTTTTTGCTTGAGCAATGGCCCAGGGACTGTTTATCGCTGTCCCAGGTCTGAGTTTCTGATGATCAATATGTCCCATGGCCAATCATTCATTGTCCCAGGTCAATATTTGATAGTTGAAGGATGGCCCTGGTACTATTTATTACTGTCCCAGGTCTCAATATCTGAACATCATTATGTCCCATGGCCCGTAATTGACTGTCCCACGTCCATCTTTGTTGCTTGAGAGATGTCCCAGGGACTGTTGATCGCTGTCCCAGGTCTGAGTTTCTGATGATTAGTATGTCCCATGGCCAATCATTCATTGTCCCAGGTCCATATTTGATAGTTGAAGGATGGCCCAGGTACTGTTTATTACTGTCCCAGGTCTCAATGTCTGAACATCATTATGTCCCATGGCCCGTAATTGACTGTCCCAGGTCCATCTTTGTTGCTTGAGCAATGGCCCAGGGACTGTTGATCGCTGTCCCAGGTCTGAGTTTCTGATGATTAGTACATCCCATGGCCAATCATTCATTGTCCCAGGTCCATATTTGATAGTTGAAGGATGGCCCAGGTACTATTTATTATTGTCCCAGGTCTCATTATCTGAACATCATTATGTCCCACGGCCTGTAATTGACTGTCCCAGGTCCAACTTTGTAGCTTGAGCAATGGCCCAGGGACTGTTGATCGCTGTCCCAGGTCTGAGTTTCTGATGATCAATATGTCCCATGGCCAATCATTCATTGTCCCTGGTCCATATTTGATAGTTGAAGGATGGCCCTGGTACTATTTATTAGTGTCCCAGGTCTCAATGTCTGAACATCATTATGTCCCATGGCCTGTAATTGACTGTCCTAGGTCCATCTTTGTTGCTTGAGCAATGGCCCAGGGACTGTTGCTCATTATCCCAGGTCTGAGTTTCTGATGATCAATATGTCCCATGGCCAATCAATCATTGTCCCAGGTCCATATTTGATAGTTGAAGGATGGCCCAGGTACTATTTATTACTGTCCCAGGTCTCATTATCTGAACATCATTATGTCCCATGGCCCATAATTGAATGTCCTAGGTCCAACTTTGTTGCTTGAGTAATGGCCCAGGGACTGTTGATCGCTGTCCCAGGTCTGAGTTTCTGATGATCAGTATGTCCCATGGCCAATCATTTATTGTCCCAGGTCCATATTTGATAGTTGAAGGATGGCCCAGGTACTGTGTATTACTGTCCCAGGTCTCATTATTTGAACATCATTATGTCCCATGGCCTGTAATTGACTGTCCCACGTCCATCTTTGTTGCTTGAGAGATGTCCCAGGGACTGTTGATCGCTGTCCCAGGTCTGATTTTCTGATGATTAGTATGTCCCATGGCCAATCATTCATTGTCCCAGGTCCATCTTTGATAGTTAAAGGATGGCCCTGGTACTATTTATTAGTGTCCCAGGTCTCAATTTCTGAACATCAATATGTCCCATGGCCTGTAATTGACTGTCCCAGGTCCAACTTTGTTGCTTGAGCAATGGCCCAGGGACTGTTGATCATTGTCCCAGGTCTGAGTTTCTGATGATCATTATGTCCCATGGCCAATCATTCATTGTCCCCGGTCCATA
>Ga0210403_10004521_pt1 | contig 11971 bp, 6 predicted proteins | sample IncBWC19MmetaG_FD_150863 | JGI IMG/M metagenome (GOLD analysis project Ga0210403, IMG submission 150863) | Forest soil microbial communities from Barre Woods Harvard Forest LTER site, Petersham, Massachusetts, United States - Inc-BW-C-19-M | ecosystem: Environmental > Terrestrial > Soil >... | reverse complement strand
GCTCTACAGCGTGCGACAGGCCATGCGGAGCGATTTCGACGGCACGCTCAAGCGCGTGGCGCGCATCGGCTACCGGGAAGTGGAATTCGCCGGGCTGTTCGGTCACCCGGCCGCCCATGTGCGCGGTGTGATGGATGGTGTCGGGTTGACGGCGCCGTCGATGCATGTGGCGTTCGAAAAAATGCAGGACGGCTGGGACGGCGTGCTCGACGAGGCGCGCCAGCTCGGGTGCCGCTACGTGGTGGTGCCTTCCATACCGGACGCGCTGCGCAAGTCGGTGGATGATTACCGACGGGTTGCCGACCAGTTCACGCGCGCCGCCGAACTGACCGCCAAGGCGGGCATGGGATTTGCCTATCACAATCATGAGGTGGACTTCCTGCCGCTCGAGGGCCGCCTGCCCTTCGATGTGCTGCTCGAGGCGACCGATCCCACGCTCGTGGGCTTTGAGCTGGACCTCTACTGGATCGTGCGCAGCGGACAAGACCCGCTGCGCTATTTCAACCGCTGGCCCGGGCGCTGCAAACTGGTTCACGTCAAAGATACGCGCGGCGGACCGGAGCATCGCATGACGGAGGTTGGCGGCGGCATCATCGACTGGCCGACGCTGTTGGCGAGCGCCCGCGGCGCGGGCGTGGAGCATTTCATCGTAGAACACGATGACGCGAGGCAGCCGCTCGACAGCATTGCCGCGAGTTTTTCCTATCTTAAGAAACTGCGGCTGGCTGAGCTGCCGACGCATCACGGTCGACTGAAGCAATCCATCGCGCGCTGGACCCACAAAGATGCCGCGTTGCCGGAGCTGTGCCGGCGCGCCAAGGAGATCGGGTTTCAGGCCATCGATCTGTTGTACCCCGACGAATGGCAGACCGCGCGAGACGCCGGGATGACATGCTCCATGGGCTACGCGGCGCGCCGTCAGGGATTCATCCAGAACGGATTCAATGACCCGGCCAATCACCCGATGTTGCTGGCGGAACTGGAAGCCGCCATCCCCCGGGCCGCGCAGGCCGGTGTACCCAACTTGATCGCCATGTTCGGCAATCGGCATGGCGCCACACAGGCAGAGGATGTGGCCAGCTGCGTGAGCGGCCTGTCGCGGATCGCACCGCTGGCTGAAAAGTACGGCGTCACGATCTGCGTAGAACTGCTCAACAGCCGCATCGATCACATGGGCTACGAGGGGGATCACACCGCATTCGGTGTCGAAGTGATGCAGGCCGTGCACTCGCTGCGCGTGAAGCTGCTATATGACATCTATCACATGCAAATCATGGAAGGCGATGTCATCCGCACCATCCGCAACAACATTCCATGGATCGCGCACTTCCACACCGGCGGCGTCCCGGGGCGGCACGAAATCGACTCGAGCCAAGAGCTGAACTATCGCGCCATCGCCAAGGCCATCGCCGACACGGGCTTCCCGGGATACGTCGCGCATGAGTTTTTACCGTTGGGAGATCCCTTCACGGCGTTCGCTGAGGCCTATCGCATCTTCGATGTGTGAGCGGCGCGAGGCAGACTGGGGCGGCATCGCTGCCGGCATGGCGGTCCGCGAATAGTCCATGCGAGCGCCGCCGCTCGCATGGACCGTCTCCGTTTGCGTTAGTGCTGCGGCCGAACTTTGGTAACGAACGTACCCCAGTTCGCCAGCGCGGTTCGCGGCGAATTAGGAATGTATTCCGTGGCGAACCAGACGTTATCGCCATCCGACACGGCGGCTGAGTAATCGCCCCAGCGGCCAACATTGCCACCGCTGAAGGCTACATAGCCTGAAAAGCCGTCATCCGGCGCGGCACCATTTGCAGAAATATGCACGGCAGCGTTATGGCCATCGTCGTCGCTACCGATATTCACATAGGCAGCACTCGGGAAGAAATCAGGCCCGACCAAGGTGAATCCAACCAGCCCATGACCGCCCTCTGCGAAGGCGAGCGACGGGAAGACCACGCTCTCTCCATCGACCGCGACGTATCCTTGGCGAACCACGCGACCCGACACCTTGCCGTGACTGAATTTTGGATCCACGCCGAACCACGCGATGCCGGTGCGGCTTCCATCGCCGATCAAGGTATTGACACCGCTATAGAGCAGCCCGCCGGAGAACACGACCTGATTCATCCGGTCGTCGTTGGTGTTGATGAACTCCAGCGATTCCCCGATCGAGGCACCCAGGGGGATCGGCCCCGGTTTCTGCTGCGCCGGGTTGGGCTGTCCATAGGTCTCGGCGGCGATCACGTCCAGCGCCAGCGTGAGTTCGGGCGACAGCGTTTCCAGTGAGCGCGTGTTGCCCAAAGCCCAAACGGCGATGCGATTGTCGAGCAGTTGGTAGGGAGGCACGCCGAATTGCAATGCGCTCAGGAAAAATTCCACCCCGCGACCCGAGGAATCGCGTGAGTCCATGTCAGCTGAGCCCACCGCCGGCTGTATCGAATAAGACAGGCCGCCAAAGGGCACCAGAGCTTGCGAGGCGTCCAACGCGACCACGTAGAGATGAGAAAAGTCCCCGCGACTGGCGGCGGCAATCAAACCCTGCTTGGGGATCGCATAGACTTGCGCGCCATTGAACGTCCTGGCGCCAAATTCATTTGTCGACTGGTACACGCCGAATTCATCCAATCCGAGCAGCGGTTGATCGCCGAAACACGGGCAACCCGGGTGATTCGGCGTGCCGTTCAGTCCATCGTCCGTCACATCGTAGGAAACGATGAGGAAGCCGCCGCGCGGATCCGATGTCTTGCTGACCGCGATCAAGTTAGCATTCCGACCGCTGCCGCCTGTGCCGGTGTCTTGCACCAATTCGGTGACGAACCAGCGCTGCGTGTCGGCATCGTAGGCGCATTTCGGATCACTGACGAACTGTCCGGTCTTTCCGGTGACGCGATCGATTTCAGGGGTCAATCCCCAGAATTGGCTCAATGCCTCCGGTCCGGTCAATAAATTGCCGTCGGTGTCATAAACGGCAATGGCATTGTTGACCGCTTCCACCACAAACCCGCCGCCCGCGCACAGCGCTTGGTCGGGCGGTTCCAGCGAGAATTGCGTATTACTGTACGCACCCGTGCCTGCAGTTCGCTGATCAAAGTGTGTCAAGCCGGGAAAACCGAAGACCCTGTCGGATGAATCGACAACCGCACTGCCCCTTGGATTCGGGATCAAGGTCGGCGGCGGCGGCAACTGGGACGCTGCCGATGGCGAGCGCAGATCACTGCTGCCGGCAGGTACAAAGCCGCGACGCGCAGCTTCTTTGCTTGGAATCGGTAAGCCGTGCTGACTCATCAGTTGCGAATTCGGCTGAGCCGCCGCTGAGGCACCGCCCGTGGTCTCCGCTTTGACGCCAAGGTCTATTTCAGAACGTATCTCGGGTGTCGCAACCGCGGCGGAGCCGGCCGGACCTCCGTGGATTGTCGACTGGCCCAGCATATTGAAGTGCTGTACGGTCTGCTTGATCACCGGTGCAGTCTGTGCATTCGCCACCTGCACTGCGGCGAGTAGCCCAACCGCAACCATCAGCGAACAACCGCCGATCGTAATGGGCCTCATGAAGTTAAATCGATCCCGTCGATGTATTTCAATACGCATGTGTCTTTCCTTCGGATTTTCTGTCCCTGTTGCGGGAATTGTTGATTATTGATTTCAATCGCGTTACGAACTCACCGCTGCGCACCGATTGCCGTCGTTGCGGCAGCATCGGTGGCGCCCTTGACTCCCAAGTCCGATGCGCTCGTATCGTGATTGTATTTGATTATCCGGCTGCGTTCGCGCAGGTGTCAATTTGATCGCAGGTTCTCCGCATGCCGGCGGCGCGCATTAATCTGATTGCGGACGGCAGGTAATATGCCGGGTTGCATATCTCCCCTAGAGCAGTACGGAATATGTCATGCCGATGGACAGCGCGTTGACCATATACAACGACGCCAAGCCGCGCCCGCAGCGCTCGAGCTGCTGCTGCAACCGTCCAGCGGACGTCGCTGACTACCGGGCTCGACGCCGAAGTCCCCCCGTCTGCGGTCCTTGATTCTCGAGGGGCGCTAATCTTCGCTTGCTGAGTCGCGTTCCAGCCCTTACGCGAGCGCGCTGCTGAACAGCGCCGTCATCCGGCCCCAGGCCTTCTCGGCTTGGTCGTGGTTGTACACCTGCGCGTGCAGGGCGTCCACAAACGATGCCAGTGCGCCAGGAATCGCGTACAGCCAGTTGCCTGTCTGCGGGGGAGTTACGCAAGGTCTGGGCGTTGGTCCGGGAGATTTGAAGCCCTCGGCCCTCATAAGGGCGGTAAGAGCCGCACCTAACTCCAGGCCCAACGGATCAGCATTGCTTACAGGATTGCCTAGTGCATATGCGTGAGTATTGACCCCACCCCCCAACCCGATCGGATCGGACTCCACGTATGTCGCCCCTGACGCGAGGTCGTCGTACCGACGCGCGTTTGTCGGGTGGCGTTCAGCGGCTAAAAGGGCGATGACGAAGTCACGTTCACCTTGTCGGTCGACAGCTGGCGTAGAGGCGAGTTTTGACTTGGGGAGCGACCCGGTCAAGGGGCGAGTTCTCGTCATTAGCCGCTGGGTTTGTAGCAAAGAGCATCCGGCAGGCTATCCTGCCATTGAACAATATTTAAAAAATTCGGCATTGTCTGCTGTCCCAGGCACAGACTAAGTTGAAGTCGCTATCACGCTCTGCGGTTTTAGCAGTTGATACAACGCGAAGCCGCTCAGAGCAAGTTCTCCGATCTGAGCCCACACGTACGCTGTATCGCTATGGACCGCAGCGGCGACCAAAACATAGTGGAAGGCGAGCAGACACAAGACGATTAAAAGCCCTTGAAGAAAATACCTTGATGATTGGGTCCTCAATTATCCAGATGATCAGAATCGCGAGCGGAAGCAGTCCGGGTACTAATAAGACTTCTTTGATTCCGACAATGATGCCCCAGAGTAACCCTACGGGCGGTCTCTCTCGCAGGCCAACACTTTGCAAATAAGCAAACGCAGCGAAGACAGCGCAACACAGAACAATCGAAGCGCTCTTCACGACCATGACTAGAACATTCATTCGGCATTCCTCAGTTGTTCGCTTTGTAAACATTCACATTAGTGAAGGAGTTTTCGAGGATCCCATGTCGGTTTCCCTTCCGGATCGTAAGGAACAAAGTTCGGCGCCGTGCCCTGCGGCCACTGATTTCCGCCGTACCAGAAGGGATTTATGCCGGCGATCGCAAAAGCCATATCGTGATAAGCGTCTATGATGTTCCCTTTGACGCATCCATCGCAGCCGACGTTACCCGCCTTACGCGCTGCCTTGTCCGCGCTTACCAGGCCATTCCGAATTGCGTTCATGATTGCTGACTCAGAATCCGTTGTTGTACCGCGCAACCAGGCGTCGGCGATGCCCATACGTAGAAGGAGATTACATCTCGTCTTTGCGCGCGGCAGACTTGAGCAGCGCTTGTATAGTACGAACACTTGGTAGCGGCCGCTTGGTCAGAATAATATTGACAGATGCTTGTGTCCCCGATGCCGTCCCAATCCCAGGGCTTTAGGCCATAAGGGTCAGACCACAGCAGCGGGTTGCTACCGGTATACGAATAGGAATTGATCCTCCCCTCAGCCCAATAGGGTCACTTTCAAAATATCTTCCAGTCTGTGGGTCATAATCTCGGAAGTAGTTGTAATAGAGCCCAGATTCGTTCAACGAGTGTTATCCAGGGCAGCGCAAGCTGTAGGTTTACTTTGTCTTTATTGAAAACAGAATTCTGTCGGCGACTTGCACTTGCGGCGACAGCAGCCGTGCAGTCCAGGCATGAATCCGTGTCGGCCATCCATTTGCGTTCGATACACTGAAAAGGATCTCGCGACCAACCAACTGCACACCCTTCCATTCGGAACGAATGGAAACATTGGGCCCTGCTAGCTCTGATACTTCATCTCCGTGTGAATTCTCCGTTTTTGGAAACGAAGGTTGGTTTCCAACGTAGATGTAGAGATACGGTTGTGTTCCCTTTGAGATCGTGTACATCTCAAAGTCCTCAACGGGCGAGGTTTTCGCAACCTGAAAGCCTTGAGGTAGTTGCAGACTGAAGTGCTTTTGTTCGTTCACCGTCGTTGCGAGAACCTCGCTAGTCACTGAGGCCAGAGTTAACAGAAGAAAGCATAACAGGGATTTCATGAATGGGTTTCTCATGGGTTGGCGCGGATGATGTTGGCAATATCGGTCGCGGTCGGTAGACCACCCTGAATTGCCATAATGTCGTGCTCGTAGCCGGCGTTGGGCAGACCGGTACTCAAGCTGTATTGATCAGGTAGGCCCATCAAATGCCCGGACTCGTGTGCGGCAGTCCAGCCCGGTCGTTCAGCTGGCCAGGTACCCATATTTCCGCCGACGGCGTTGGTGAACGCTCGAGAGTTACCGGTTGGTACCTGAATTGTATTCTTATTGCTTGATGGACAATTCGCTGCGGGTTGGGTGACTCGAGTCGTTACGACGTAATCCCCAAACTTTCCCGACCAGAGGTTTTGAATTCCCTCGTTAAACTTCTGAATCACTTCGGGAGTAACACCCGGTCCCTGATAGTCGATAGGAATAGTGATAGTTACATTTTTGCCGCTGACATGAACAATTGCGTACAGCCCGTAAGGGTCAATGTAGCTGATCGGGGTTCCTGATGTATACGCATAGGTGTTAACACCCGCCGCGAGCCCTATCGGGTCACTTTCGATATATCTCCCGGTCTGCGGGTCATAGGTTCTGTAATAGTTGTAGTACAGCCCCGACTCGTTCAGCGAGTACTGTCCCGGGAACCGCAGGTTGTAGGTAAAAGTACCTAATCCGGCCGGATTGCTATTCGGCGCCAAGCTCCCAAAGGTATCCGGGTCCCATCTCCACATCAGGCCATTGTCGGAGGGGCGTGTGATTTTGCGTGGCGTTCCGAGATGATCGGTGTGGATGTAGTAAATTGAAACGCCGCTTCCGTTGGGCTGCACGGTAGCTACGGGCGTGTCGCCCATCCAGACGGTTTCCTGGATCAGTACACCAGTACCGGTGTACTCGCCGAGAATGTGCCCTGCTTCGTCGTACATCAGCAACGTGGTGCCGCCATTACCGGATTTTTGGATGAGTTGGCCGAGGGCGTTGTAGAGGTAGTTAGTCGCAGCGCCGATAACGGTCGCTTGGCTCATGCGCCCGCGTTGATTGAAGGTGTAGGAGTTGCTGGCATAGCCTAGGGTGTTGCCGGCGGCGTCATAGCTGTAGGTTCTGGCGATGGAGCCTGTTGTTGAATTCAGCTGATTGCTGGATGTGGCAATGGTTTCTGCCGAAGGAACACCGCCAGTGGTGGTGAGCCGGTTGCTGTTGGCGTCGTAGCTATAGCCTTCGGTGATTGCGCTGCTGGTGCCGCTATTCACCCTGTCGAGCGAGTCATAGCCGAAGGTCCAGGAGTTGCTGGAGAGACCCGAATCGCTGATCGCCGTGATGCGCGATGCGTTGTCGATGCTGTAGCCGTTGGTGGCTCCGGCGGTGATGAACTGAGAGGGGTTGCCGTCTTGATCGAAGGTGCGGCTCACGGTCGTTGCATTGCCCCAGGTCCAGGCGTTGGCGGGACCGAAAGGGTCGTAGGTCACGCCGCTCAAGATGGTGGTGCCGTTTACCGTAATCGAAGAGATGCGGTGGTTGGTGTAGCCGTAGACGACCGTTTGGCCGGAAGGCGTGACCAGGGAAATCAAATCACCATTCGAATAGGCGTATCCGACAGATTGGGTGACGGTGCCGATGGTCTGGCCTTTGCCGGTCACGCGGCCCAATGCGTCGTAACTCCAAGAGAGCGCGTGATTGGCGTCGGCGGCACCGGTGAGGCGCCCTACTCCATTGGTGCCGGTATCGTAGGTGAAATTGATCGTCTGATCAGTGTAGGCGACTTGAGAAACGCGATTGAGGGCGTCGTAAGAATATGTGGCCACGGCGCCGCGGGCGTCGGTGGTGGTTTTGAGGTTGCCGCCTGAGTCATAGGTACTGGAGCTGGTGCCGGTGTCGGGGCTGACCAGTTGGGTCACGTCGCCGAAGCCGTTGTGGGTGTACGTAGTCGTGAGATTTCTGGGGTCGATGACTGTTTGCAGATTATCGTTGCCGTCGTATGTGAATTTCGTGATGCCGGCGTTGGGGTCGGTAATTTGATTTAGGCGATTGAGCGCGTCGTACTGATCGGCGGTATTGCGGGCTAAGGGCGCCGCGCTGCTCAGGACGTTGCCGTTGTTGTCGTAGGTCAGGGTAGTGGTCACGGCGGCAGTGCCGGCGGCGTTCACATCCTGGGAGAGTTCGTTCAGCGTGTTGATGACGCGGGTGTGAGTGCGTTTGAGCGTGCTGGTGGGATCGTAGGTGTTCTCTGCCGTCCGGTTGCCCATGTTATCGAGCGTGTAGTGAATATGATTGCCGAGGCCATCGGTGATGTCAGTGAGGCGATGCGCGGCATCGTAGGTGTAGGTGATGGTGCTGGTATCGGGCAGCGTCACCGTTTGCAGCAATCCGGTCGGGTAGTAAGCGTAGGACGTTGTTTCGGTCCCGATTTGGCGCGAGGTCAGACGTAGACGCAGATCGTAGGTCAGGGTCGTCACCACCCCATTGGGATCGGTGACGGTCAGGGGCTGGCCGTGGCCGTTGTAGGTATTGAAGGTAGTGACGTGACCTAAGGCATCGGTGATCGTTTGAACTTGACCGCATTGAGAGCCAGTGGTGCAGGTGTAGTAGGCGTAGGTGGTCGTGCTGTTGACGTCGGTGCGGGGACCTTGGGCAGTGAGCATCCGGCCGTAGGAATCGTAGGTGTAGGTCCAAGTGCGCGTGACGTTGGGCGTGACCGAGGTGTCGGTGATGGTTTTGGTCAGGACGTTGCCGAGAGAATCGTAAGTGAACGCGGTGGTGCGGTTGGGTTCGGCGATCAGGTCCGGCTGGCGCCAATTGGGGTCCCAGGTCGTGGTAATCGTGCGAGCCTGCGGTGTGCCGTAGGCTTCGGTGCGCGAGGTCTCGAGGTTGTTGAGCGCGTCGTAATTGTAGGTTGTCTGGTTGCCGTTCCAATCTGTTCGAGAGGTGATGTTTCCGTTGACGTCCAGAACTCGGGTCTGATCATCACCACAGCCAGGACAGGCAGCTGTCGAGGTTGTCGTGCGATTTGCGCCGAAAACTAATTGCTGCGCGTACGTACGGCTCTGCCCCAGCGGGTCAAGCACAGTCGCGCTGGTAATGGTGCGATTGCCATTGGTGGCGTAGGTGAATGAATAAGCCGCGACGCCACCGGCAAGCTGTGAGGTCGCGACTTGATCGCCCCAAGTGGAGTAGGTCCAACTTGCATATGCCACATTATTCTCGTCCGTCAGCGACGTCAGGAGATTAATGGTCGGATAAGCGGCGTAAGCATATATTCGTGTGGTCGTGTCCGGGTACGTCACCGAAGTGAGGTTTCCGTTGCCGTCATACGCATATTGAATGATTTTACCGGCAGCATCGGTGATCGCATTTAGCCTCTGTACTCCCGAGGCGTCATAGATGTAGGAGAAGGTCAGCGTGTGTCCGAACGCATCTGAGACAGAACTCGCAAAGGCAAACGCAGCGGGACGCGAAATGGTCAGCGGCGCCTGACCGCGTGCAGCAATCGACACGAGTTGCCCGTTGGTATCGTAGGTCTCAATGGTGTCATCAGCCGCCTGGTATTGCCATCCACCTCCCGATAGCGGCACCAGACGATCGGCCACATCTCCATCGGGCGAGTACACGCCGCTATATTCAGTGAATGTCAGCACGCGCCCGTCAGGCCGATAGGCATACACCGTATTGTAGGTCGTGGTTCCATCGGTCACTGACAGAGGCAACAGAAACTGAAAGTAGGTTGCTGACCATGCCTCGCCGATAACCGCTGAAGCCACTGGGCGTGCTGCGTTGTACAGCCTCGACAACAAATAGGCACTGAGGCTGTTATAGCTTCTGGTGAATTTGAGTGGATTTGTGCCACCTCCGACGTAGTCGGTTTCCGTCTGGTAACTATTCCCATTCGACACGTTAACGGGGTCCGCCTTGACCGTTACCCCGGAACAGGTGGGACAGCTGCCATTTTCCTTCAGTGGACTTGCCTGTGCAGGCGGCAGGGCGCAATAGGGTCCCACTGCTGGACTGCTTTGGTAGGTTATCGCGAGACCCACGGGGCAACTGACACTTCGTGTCGCGGTGCTGGATTCACCTACCGTGAAAGAGTAGCCGCAGAGAGGAGTTTGGTTATTAGGTTCAGTTCCTAAGTAGCTCGTCCAGATATTGTAGTAAGTTGCTATACCATATTGATAGGTCTGTACCGGGCCATCCGCAGTACCCGTGTAATTCATCGTGCACCAACCGGCGCTAGTGTATTTCGGTTCAAACCAAGCGTTGATGTCTTCGATGCTGACAAATTGCGTGCTCGCCGGGGTGGGATAAAATGGCGCATTGGGATTATAAGTCCACGGGGTGATAATGGGGGTCGATGAGGGACAGGCTACCTGCCCTGGCGAGCCGCAGGATCGTGCTTGCGAATGCGGGGTTTGGGCAAATACCGACGTGCTATAGAGTCCGATGGCCGTCAAAATCAAGACGTTCACCGCACACAGATAAAGCCATCGATTCCATCTAAATGGGTTCAATCGTAATCTGTCGTTCTGCGTCCGGTCGGCCGATGCGATTTCGATAGTTGAGACGATTTCCCTTTGAGGGCGCGCGATGCTTGACATGACATCCCTTTCTGCCGCCTAACGCGGTCGGTTCGTATAGATAACTTTAGATTTGGGTGGCGATTTTCCGTTCGCTGACGGAGTGATTTCCGTATTGGCATTTCCTTCTGCGCAACTACTCCTTCGAGGTTCGGACATTAGCGGATGGAATTATCCCGGTCAACGGCGAAAATATTGCAGCGTCGGAAATCGGGAGAGACTGACAGTTCAAATCAGGTTTTTGCTGATTCGTATTTTGTGACGCGGTCGATTGCGCCGTGAGCTAGCCCGGGGAATTTCAGGAGGTCATCGCCTTCCGCCAGCGTGAGCACTTCATTGTCGGTACATCGCTGCCACGGTCTCTGCCAAATCGGTTAGCGTTCGAGTGCGGCTATGGGCGGCCAAGCCCCAGGGGCAGTCGATTCTATTGATGTATTCTTTATTCTTTTTGTTTTGCCGGCCGCCGACCACGAATTAAGGCTCTAACGGCGCGCGCTCGACCCCTTGAGGTAGGGAACCCCTTGTGATCGATCCGTCGTTCTCAAGGGGGCCTACATTTCCTACTTCGCGTGCTGCGTCGCGTTCGGCCTTACGCCAGCGCGCTGCTGAACAGCGCCGTCATCCGGCCCCAGGCCTTCTCGGCTTGGTCGTGGTTGTACACCTGCGCATCCGGCGGGCACCAACCGTGCAACGTGCCGGCATAGACTTCAATTTCGGCGGGCAGCTTCGCCTTGGCGAAACTATCGCGCAGCACGTCTTTGGCCTCCGGCTGTCGCTTGTCGTCATTCTCGGCGATGGCGATGAGGTAGTGCGCCTTCATTTTCGGGATCAACAGATGCGGGCTGTCGGGCTTGTCCGAGACCAGGCCGCCGCCGTGAAACGTGGCGCCTGCGCCGATGCGGTCCGGAAAAGCCGCGGCCGTATGAAATACAAACGGGCCGCCCATGCAGTAGCCGGTGGTGCCCATTTTGCGCTTCTTGTCGACTGCAGGCTGACTGTCCAGAAAGGCGACGAATGCCTTGGCATCGGTGTCGGCCGTGGCGGGACTCAATGTGCCTGCCAGGGTCATGAGTGCCTGACGTGTCGCGGGATCGTTGAAATCGGCGTGATCCGCTGAGGTCGGTGCTTTCTTAGTGCGATAGAAGGGATTGATCACGAGCACCGAATAGCCTGACTCGGCGAGTCGCGTCGCCATCTGCTTGAAAGTCGGGCGCAAGCCGAAAATATCGGGCCAAATCAGCACGCCCGGATGTTTGCCC
>Ga0210403_10004520_pt1 | contig 11972 bp, 10 predicted proteins | sample IncBWC19MmetaG_FD_150863 | JGI IMG/M metagenome (GOLD analysis project Ga0210403, IMG submission 150863) | Forest soil microbial communities from Barre Woods Harvard Forest LTER site, Petersham, Massachusetts, United States - Inc-BW-C-19-M | ecosystem: Environmental > Terrestrial > Soil >... | reverse complement strand
CCGTTCGCCTATAGCGCCGATCTCAAGACCGAGCTCGCGCCTTATCTGGCGACCATCGAGCCCGGACCGCTGTTTTCGAAATACCTGGCCGAGATTCCGCGCGAAGCCTCCAGCACGGTCAATTTCCTGGTCGATCTCAACGCGCAACTGCAGAAAAAGATTCGCTATATCATCCGCATGGAGCCGGGCGTTCAGGCGCCGGAAGAGACGCTGGCCTCCGGCGCCGGATCGTGCCGCGACTCCGCCTGGCTGTTGATCCAGACCCTGCGGCATCTCGGGCTCGCCGCCCGTTTTGTCTCCGGCTACCTGATCCAGTTGCGCCCCGATATCGATCCGGTCGAAGGACCGCGCGAGGTCGAGAACGATTTTACCGATTTGCATGCCTGGGCCGAGGTCTACCTTCCCGGCGCGGGCTGGATCGGGTTCGACGTGACCTCGGGCATGCTGACTGGCGAGGGGCACATCCCCGTCGCCGCGACGCCGCATTACCGCACGGCGGCGCCGATCTCGGGCGCGGTCGGATTCGCCGAGGTCGAATTCGCCTTCGAGATGAACGTCAAGCGGATCCGCGAAGCCCCTCGAATTACAAAACCTTTCTCCGACGATTCCTGGGCGCGCCTCGACAGGCTGGGCGAGCGGGTCGATGCCGATCTCAGGGAGAACGACGTGCGGCTGACCATGGGCGGCGAGCCGACCTTCGTCTCCGTCGACGATCTGGAATCGCCGGAGTGGAATATCTCCGCGGTCGGCCCGACCAAGCGCGGCCTTGCCGACGATCTCATTCGCCGCCTGCGGACGCGGTTCGCGCCGGGCGGCCTCTTACATTACGGACAGGGCAAATGGTATCCGGGCGAAAGCCTGCCGCGCTGGGCTTTCGGCCTGTACTGGCGCAAGGACGGCGTGCCGATCTGGAAGAACTCCGACCTGATTGCCACCGTGGAGGGGCCGCACCGGGCGCGGATCGATGACGCCGGGCGCTTCGCGGAAAGCACGGCCAAAAAACTCGGCGTCGATGCCGAATATGTGCTGCCGGCGTTCGAGGATCCCGGCCACTGGCTGCAGAAGGAAGCGGGCCTGCCGCCCAATGTCGATCCCGGCGATTCCAAGCTGGCCGATCCTGAGGAACGCGCGCGCATGGCGCGGGTGTTCGATTCCGGGCTCAACACACCGCGGGGATTCGTGCTGCCGATCCAGCGCTGGAATGCCGACGCAAGTAAATCTTCCTCGCGCTGGAAGAGCGAGCGCTGGAAACTCCGCCGCGGCAATCTATTCCTGACGCCCGGCGATTCCCCGCTGGGGCTGCGGCTGCCGATCGCCTCGCTGCCGCATATTCCGGCCGACGAATATCCCTACATCGTCGAGCAGGATCCGCTGGAGCCGCGCGACAACCTGCCGGTTTACGACGGCACACCGGCGGAGTCCGCCGCGCCGCATCAGGAGGTGCACGAGCAGCAGCTCACAAGCGGCGGCGTGCGTACCGCGATGTCGATCGAAATCCGCGACGGCGTGCTCTGTGCCTTCATGCCGCCGGTGGAGAAACTCGAGGATTATCTGGATCTGGTTGCGGCGGTCGAGGCAACCGCCGAAGAGATGCAGATGCAGGTACATGTCGAGGGCTATCCGCCGCCGTTCGACCCGCGGGTCGAGGTGATTAAAGTGACGCCCGATCCCGGCGTGATCGAGGTCAACATTCAGCCGGCGAAGAGCTGGCGCGACGCCGTCGACATCACCTTCGGCCTGTACGAGGACGCAGCCCAGGTGCGGCTGGGCGCCAACCGCTTCCTGGTCGACGGCCGCCATACCGGCACCGGCGGCGGCAATCATGTCGTGGTCGGCGGCAGCACGCCGGCGGACTCGCCGTTCCTGCGCCGTCCGGATCTCTTGAAGAGCCTGGTGCTGTATTGGCAGCGGCATCCGTCGCTGTCCTATCTGTTCTCGGGCATGTTCATCGGTCCCACCAGCCAGGCGCCGCGCATCGACGAGGCGCGCCATGACGGCCTCTATGAGCTGGAGATCGCGCTGGCGCATGTGCCGCCGCAGGGGATCAAGGCGCCGCTGTGGCTGGTCGACCGGCTGTTCCGGCACATCCTGGTCGATATCACCGGCAATACCCACCGCGCCGAAATCTGCATCGACAAGCTCTATTCCCCCGACAGTTCGACCGGCCGGCTCGGGCTGGTCGAATTTCGCGCGCTGGAAATGCCGCCCGATCCGCGCATGAGCCTCGCGCAGCAATTGTTGATCCGCGCCCTGATCGCAAAACTCTGGCGCGAGCCGCAGGCCGGCAAGTTCGTGCGCTGGGGCACCACGCTGCATGATCGCTTTATGCTGCCCCATTTCCTCTGGGAGGATTTCCTGGATGTGCTCTCTGAGCTGAAGCAGTCCGGCTATGATTTCTCGCCCGACTGGTACGCGGCGCAGCTCGAATTCCGGTTTCCCGCGTTCGGCCGCGTCCATCATGGCGGCGTTTCGATGGAGGTGCGGCAGGCGCTGGAGCCCTGGCACGTGCTCGGCGAAGAGGGCTCCGCCGGCGGCACCGTGCGTTATGTCGACAGCTCAGTCGAGCGGCTGCAGGTCAAGGCGACCGGCTTCGTCGACGGCCGCCACGTCATTACCTGCAACGGAAGGCGAATGCCGATGACGGAAACCGGCCGCTCGGGCGAAGCGGTCGCCGCCGTCCGCTTCAAGGCATGGCAGCCGGCGTCGGGACTGCATCCGACCATCCCGGTGCACGCGCCGCTGACGTTTGACCTGATCGACACCTGGAACGGCCGCTCGCTGGGCGGCTGCGTGTACCATGTGGCCCATCCGGGCGGCCGCAATTACGAGACAAAACCGGTCAATTCCTACGAGGCCGAGGCGCGGCGGCTGGCCCGGTTTCAGGATCATGGGCACACGCCCGGCAAGATCGATCCGCCCCGCGAGGAACGCACAATTGAGTTCCCTTTGACCCTCGACTTGAGGACGCCGCTCCTGCATTGAATAGGCAGAAGCGTTTTCAAGCGAAGTGGGGACCGGTTCGCGTCAAGAAAACGCGTCAATCGAAAAGATCCCCGGAGCCTCGTTTCGATTGTATCGAAACGAGGCTCCGGGTGCGGAGATTTGGGATGGCGGGACAGGACGGCCAGGAAGGCGGCCGGGCAAGCAGTCAGGGCAACAGGGTCCGTCCGGCCGACCGGCGGGTGGCGCAGTGGATGCGCGACTATGCCCGCCTGCCGGGAATTCCCGATGAGTATATCGCGCAGGACGGGGCGCCGCGGGCGGTCTGGAACCGGTTCTTCGATGCCTTCGCAGCGTTAAGCCCTGCCGAAATCGACCGGCGTTTTGGCTCTGCGGACCGTCATTTGCGGGAAGCCGGCGTGACCTACCGTGCGCCCGGCGAAACCTCCGACCGGCTTTGGCCGCTGAGCTATCTGCCGCTCCTGATCGACGAAGCCGAATGGCAGCAATTGACTGCCGGCATCGTGCAGCGCGCCGAATTGCTGGAACTGGTGCTGGGCGATCTCTACGGCCAGGGCCGCCTGGTTGCCGAGGGCGCGATCCCGGCGGCGGCCATTGCCGGCAGCCCCGAATATCTGCGCGCGGTCTGCGGCGTCGAACCGCCGGGCGGCCGGTATCTCAGTCTTTACGCCGCCGATGTCGGCCGCGGCCCCGACGGGCGCTGGTGGGTGCTCGGCGACCGCACCCAGGCGCCCTCGGGGGCCGGCTACGCGCTGGAAAACCGGCTGGTGCTGTCGCGCGCCTTCGCCTCGCTCTACAAGTCGATGAACGTCGAACGGGTCGCGCCGTTCTTCGAAGCGTTCCGCGATGCGTTGCGCGCCAGTGCTGATCGCGACGAGCCGCGCATCGGGCTTTTGACGCCCGGCCAGTTCAGCGAAACCTATTTCGAACACGCCACGCTGGCGCGCTATCTCGGCTTCCTTTTGGTCGAGGGCGACGACCTCGCCGTCAGCGGCGACCGCATCCATATCCGCACCGTCGCCGGCCTGAAGCGGCTCGACGTGCTGCTGCGCCGGGTGGATTCCAATTTCCTCGATCCGCTGGAGCTGGATGCTTCTTCGCAGCTCGGTGTGCCCGGCCTGATCGACGTGGTGCGCAAGAACGGCGTCGTCGTCGCCAACATGCCGGGTTCGGGCGTGATGGAGGCGAGGGCGCTGCTCGGCTTCCTGCCCGGCCTGAGCCGGCGTCTTCTCGGCGAAGATCTCAAGATGCCGAATATCGCGACCTGGTGGTGCGGCCAGAAGGCCGCTCGCGACGAAGTGCTGTCGCGGCTCGACGAGGTCGCGATCGAAGGCGCCTACGGCAGGGGTGTTCCCGGCTTTCCCGGCGGCGGGCCCGTGCTCGCCGGCGAATTGTCGGCCAGCGACCGCGAGCGGCTCAAGGCGGCGATCAACGATCGCGGCATCGACTATGTCGGCCAGGAACTGGTGCGGCTGTCGACCATGCCGGTGTGGGACCAAGGGCGGATCATGCCGCGTCCGTTCGTGCTGCGGGTGTTCGCCGCCGCCACGCCCGATGGCTGGACCATCATGCCCGGCGGCTTCTGCCGGATCGCCGAGCAGACCGATGCCCGTGCGGTGTCGATGGGGGACGGCGCGCGGGCGGCGGATGTCTGGGTGGTCTCCGACAAGGCGGTACCGGCGACCACGCTGCTGCCGGCCGGCGACACTGTGCGGATCAGGCGCATTGCCGGCTGGGTGCCGAGCCGGGCGGCCGACAATCTGTTCTGGCTCGGCCGCTATCTGGAGCGCGCCGAAGCGACGCTGCGGCTGGTGCGGGCGCTCGGGACCTCGCAGCGCGATCCCGGCAAGGGATCGTCACCCGTCGCGCACGCGCTGGAGCGCATCCAGCGGCTTCTGGTGACGTGGGGCGCGACCGCGCCAGCCACACGCATCCAGCCCGCGAAGATCGCCGCGGAAGCGCTTCAGGCTAAAGACAAATTCGGTTCAGCCTTGTCGCTGGTGCGGGCCGCGCAGCGCACCGCGACATCGCTGCGCGAACGGCTTTCGCCCGATGCCTGGCAGGTCATTACCGAAATGGTCGAACGGCTTGCGCAGGAGGTGGAAGACGACGACGGCGTGGTCAGCGCCGCCGAACTGACGCTGCAGGAACTCGCAAGCTTCGCAGGCCTGGCGCAGGAGAACATGAACCGCGCCGCCGGCTGGCGTTTTCTCGAGATGGGCCGACGCGCCGAGCGGGCCATCAACACCGTGCGGTTCGCCCGCCAGTTCGCCTATGACGAGGCCGGCGGCGAGGACCTCGACATTCTGCTGACGCTGGTGGATTGCCAGATCACCTATCGCTCGCGCTATCTGGTCGGCCCGCTGCTGGCGCCGGTGCGCGATCTCGTGGTGCTCGACCCCTATAATCCGCGCTCGGTCGCGTTCCAGGTCGAGGCTTTGAACGACCACATCGCGAGCCTGCCTGCGCTGAAGGAGAGCGGCCTGATCGAGCGGCCGCAGCGCCTCGCGGTCGCGTTGCAGGCGACGCTGACGACGGCGGAGGCGGCCAGCCTCGATACAAAGACGCTGTTTTCGCTGGAGCAGGACCTGCTCAACCTCGCCGACGCCATCGGATCGCATTATTTTCCGCATGGGCCGAACGCCAGCCGGCCAGAGAAGCTGACGGGGCTGGCGTGATCTACGACATCCGTCACGTCACGAGCTACAGTTACGAAAGTCCGGTCAGTTTCGCCCGCTGCTCGCTCCGGCTGGAGCCGCGGACCGGCGACGGGCAAGAACTGGTCTCGCACAGCGTCGAAATCCGCCCCAAGCCCGCCGATCGCACAGTCCGGCGCGACTTTTTCGGCACCCTGACCGAGAGCATCCTGATCGAAACCGCGCATCGCAACCTGCGCATCGACTCGCGGTCGCGGGTCTCGGTGTTCCGCCGGGCGCCCGGCCGCGATGCGCCGAGTCCTGCCTGGGAAAGCGTCCGCGACGTGGCATTCGAGGCCGCCAGCCTCGGTCCGGAATCGCCGATCGGCTACGTCTTTGCCAGTCCGCTGGTGCCGGTGCAGCGGCCGGTCACTGCCTATGCGGCCGCGAGCTTTCCGCCTGATAGCGGCATCCTCGCCGGCGCGGTCGACCTGATGCACCGGATCCGCACCGAATTCAAATACGATCCGAAGGCCACCGTGATCTCGACGCCGCTCAAGGAAGTGTTCGAGCAACGCCGCGGCGTGTGCCAGGATTTTGCCCATGTGATGATCGCCGGCCTTCGCGGCCTCGGACTGCCGGCGGCCTATGTCTCCGGCTATCTGCGCACCATCCCGCCGCCGGGCAAGCCGCGCCTGCAGGGCGCGGACGCAACCCATGCCTGGGTCTCGCTGTGGTGTGGCGAGGGGCTTGGCTGGGTCGGGTTCGACCCGACCAATGATCTGCTGGTCGAGAACGATCACATCATCCTCGCCGTGGGGCGTGACTTCTCCGATGTTTCACCGGTCGACGGCATCATCGTCGGATCGCGCAAGCAGAAGCTCGCGGTGGCAGTGGACGTGCTGCTGGTCGAATGACGAACGCCCGCCATCCGCCAGCGAACTTCCATGACGTCATCATCCTCGGCGCCGGCGCCGCCGGCCTGATGTGCGCAGGCGTCGCCGGCCAGCGCGGCCGCTCGGTGCTGGTGCTCGAACAATCGCGCCATCCGGCCGAGAAAATCCGCATCTCCGGCGGCGGGCGCTGCAATTTCACCAACCTGTACACGAGCCCGGCGAATTTTCTTTCGAACAATCCTCGGTTCTCCACCTCGGCGCTGAGCGGCTACACCCAGCACGACTTCATCGCGCTGGTGGAAAAATACGGCATCGCCTGGCACGAGAAGACGCGCGGGCAATTGTTCTGCGACGGCTCCTCGCGGCAGATCGTCGACATGCTGCTTGCCGAGTGCCGCAAGGCCGGCGCGGAGCTGCGTCCGGGGGTGCGCATCTCGGCGGTCTCAAAGGGCGAAGACGGCTTTGTCGTTGTGTCAGACCAAAGCGAGTTTCGCTGCCGCTCGCTGGCGGTCGCCACTGGCGGTCCTTCCATTCCCAAAATGGGATCGAGCGGATTCGGCTACAAAATCGCCGAGCAATTCGGCCTGAAAATCGTGCCGCCGCGGGCGGCTCTGGTGCCTCTGACCTTCGACGCCGCGCTGCTGAAGCAATTCGGCGATCTCGCGGGCGTTTCGGTCGAGGCGATCGTGAGCTGCGGCAAAGCGAGTTTCGATGAGGCGCTGTTGTTCACCCATCGTGGCTTGAGCGGTCCGGCGATCCTGCAGATATCGTCCTATTGGCGCGAGGGTCAGGACATCGTCGTCGATATGGCACCCCGGATCGACCTCCTGGCCGAACTCAGGGAATTGCGCAACACGCATCCGAAGCAGGAGATGGCGACTGCGCTCGCGGGCTTCGCCCCGAAGCGGCTGGCCCGCGCCATTGCCGATACGGTCGGTGGTCCGGAACGGATCGCGGATTTCTCCGACGCGTGGCTTGCGAAGGTGACGGCCGCGGTGAAGCAGTGGCGCGTCCGGCCGAACGGGACCGAAGGCTACCGGACCGCGGAAGTAACGCTTGGCGGCGTCGATACGTCGGAGCTTTCCTCGAAGACCTTCGAGGCGAGATCCGTTCCCGGGCTCTATTTCATCGGTGAAGTCGTCGGTGTCACCGGCTGGCTCGGCGGCTTCAACTTTCAATGGGCGTGGTCGTCGGGATATGCCGCGGGCCGGCAAGTCCAGGGCAGCGGCGCAATGATGTCATGACGTGCATTCGCGAACTGCCTTGCGGTGCGGTTTCGGAGCAGGGCCTCTGTCAACGACGGGGCGAGATCTGAAGTTCCATCAGCGCCATTCGTTGCAACGTGACAGGATCTGTCTCGCCATCCTTGGCCGTGCGAAGGATGGTTTCAGCCAGGGATTGGACATGTGCGGAACTGACTGGGTCCGGCAGCGACGCAATCGCCGCGTCCAGCGCGCTTTTCATGATGCTAAGCGTTTCAGGTGGAAAAGATGCGTTTGAAAAGTCTCTCATCTCGTGTCCAACTCAATCGAAGCCTTAAAGGCAGCATTGCAGCGTTCAACGCTGTCAAATCGTTCCGTCAGGCGGAGAATATTTAGCGGCACCTGCTTCGGATTTCCCGCCAGCGTGGCATGCAGTCTTTCGCCGATCTCTGCGCAGATTGCGCCGGTATGGATCCGATCGATTTGAACGCCGTTTGGATCCTGGCTCATCATGGGTGGTCCCTTTGTTGCAACTCAACCTGATTGCAGGACCAAGTCCCCGAAAGCGTTTTGGTTCATTCAAGACGGCCATAAGCGGGAAACGAAAAGCATCCGCCTGTGCCGGTGCCCGGAGAATCGCAGGCTAACTGCCTGAAATAGCTCGGGAGCGGACTTTTGGGGGGCTGTCTGCATCCGGCGCAGCGGGCGGGGGCCGAAAACGCCCAGCTGCCCGCAGCATACGTTCGGAACTCGATGACCCTCACCGCGTTACGCGCTTGTCGCTCTAGGCTGCGGCCCGCAGCAGGTCGCCGTTCAAGATCAGAAGCCGCAGCCGGTTTTGTGTCGCGTCGTCGCGGGGGGATTCGCCGGCTAGCAAGCGCTGCAAATCTTGAGTGTACGCTTGAGCCTGGCCTCGTCGTCCTGATCCGCCGCCTGCTCCTTCTCCCAACGGTCCTGCTTCTCCCATTGGTCCCTCGGGTGGGACTTGCTGGTCTGATCGGCCGCGGTAGCGTCGAGCGGGCCGAGGATGATCTCGCGCTTCGCCCGCGCCTGTTTCCTGGGCGGCGGAGGCTCACCCGCCTGTGTGTCGTCCGCCGGGACAGCGCCTAATCCGTCCCATGCCGCTGGCACCGCGGAAGTCGGCGCACAGCCATTTCCCAACGCGCAGCAATTCGCGAGCATCAGTGCGGCAAACAGGAATAAAATGCATTTCGCAATCATCGTAATCACTTACCAGCGTTGCAATCAAAAACATAGAAAGTCGATCTGAAGCCGGGGCTATTTCGTTTCAATGAAATCGAAACGGGCTCCAGATTCGGGATTTGGCCCGCGTTTTCTTCACGCGAACCGGTATCCACGTCGCTCGAAAAGGCGATAGTTCAGCGCACACTCAAAAGCCGAGCAGCGCAAGGCTGACCCAGCTAACTGCAAATATCGAACCAACGATCGCGGCTGCCGACGCCAATGTCGCAATAGCTTTAACGGATCGCATGACCAGAACCCTTGATAGACAACGATCCAACTCTGTTCGACAATCCGCCCTCAATCATGGCGAGATTCCTGCTTGACAAATAATGCGGCTGACTGTGGCCTCGTTGCTACATCAAGGGATGCCTGCCCGCAAAAACCCGCATTTTTTCCGCGTAATGCTCGAATCGGTGGGGGAATCTTGCGTATGTACCGTTTGCTGGACGGTGGCATTGAAAGGTGGCTGGTCGCATTCGTTGTGCTGGCTTCGCTTGCGCTCGCCAGTTGGTGGCTGGATTCTGCCGGGACATCGCCACAGTCTGCCCGCGATTTTGAAGAGTGCATCGAACAGGCCCAGGCCAACGCGCCGGCGGACGACGAGCGCGGTCGCTCGACGACGGCATGCAACGCGCGGTTCGCAGGCCGGCGAAAGCCGGGCGGAGGCTATACGTATTACGACTTCATGCAGAACCGCAATTTCGACATTGCCGGACCCAATCCGACAGCGGAAGAGCGCAAGCAGATCGATCGCGAGTATATGAGCTTCCTCGATGCCCAGCGGCGAGAGGATATGTCGGCTGAACTGGCGCGAAGACAGAATGAACAGCTTCAGGCGAATATCGAAAGCGCCCGTCAACCTGTCGGGCCACCGATGATGTTGCTGCCGAGGAAGCGTCCGATCGATCGATCGAAACCGGCGCCTTGCGAGGATGCTTCATTGAGTTGCAGCTGGGCCAAATTTTCGGCAGTGGTGAAGAACGCATTCGCTTCTTCGTCCCGGAAAAAACCTTGATCCGACGCCGGCGCCGGAAAATTTGCCGTCAACGCGCCCCACGAAAGGCCAAGTCGTAAATCTAAAATGTCTCCGTTCGACGCACCAAGGGGGGACACCAAATGCGCCGCGAGCGCCGGCCGGCTGGCGAAGACGCCGGGACGACAGCCTATACGTTCCATTTTCAGATAACCAATAACGGCGGAAGACAGGCTTGCAGCGTCAAGGTGCAGGCGGCCACCATTTCTGACGCCACGACATTCCTGCGGGAAAACTGGCCGATGATCGAGTCGATGGCCCGAGATCGTCTTGTCGGAAGCGATGACCGGACAATCCAGCTCGCCATGCCTTGACGACAGGATGCTCTCGGCAGATCAGCCGGCAAGCGCCGCAAAGAAGTCGGGCTGGTGGAATCTGCTTTCCGGCCCGACGTCTTCGAGCCCAGTCACGTCGATACCCGGACCGGACCGATATCGCATCGATCCGGATTCGTTCGCTGGCAGCGAACGTCCAGGCCGCTTCGTGACGGGGAGGACGGATCAATAATAATCCGGCGTCGGGTAGCAGGGGATGTCGTTGCTGTTGGTCCAGGGCTGCGAGGCAAATGCGCCGACGCGGGGAGCCGGATAGCAGGCACGCCCATCGATGTAGAGCACGCCCGGCGACGTGGTGCGCGCTTCGGGGGCCGCCGCGAAGTGCCGCTGGCTCTGCTGGGCCATGGCGGGAGTAGCAAGCGCCGCTGCCGCGATCGCTGCAGCCGACAGAAGTTTAATCATGGTCATTTGATTTCTCCGTAGGACTTGAGAAGCCGGAAGTTTTGCTCCTGGATGGAGATGAGGAAGGCCAGCGGCCGTTTAAAGAGAACAGCTTCTCACGTTGTTTCAACGCCCCGCGAGGTCGTCACATCGTGCCATCACGAGTTCCGGCGCGTGCCGACGAAGTTGGAACTGTCGCGCCAGTCGGGTTCGAAACCAGCCGGTGTCGAATGCTATCGTTCCGGGAGCGGCAGCAGCCCGGCCTTTGCGATCGCGGGCGCCGCCTCCGATGATGCGAGGAAGCGGATCAATGCGCTGGCCGCCTCGGGCTGCCGCGCCGCAGTGGTGAGGGCCGCTGCGAAAAAAATCGCTGGCTGGATCTCGTGCGGAATCGTACCGACGAAGCTAACTCCGGTGTTATGGATCAGCTCGCTGACCTGCTGGAAGCCGATCTCGGCTTCGCCGGCGCGACAACCGCCGCCCAAAGGTTATCCGGACGACGAAGCATCCTGGATCGACGGCATGGGGCGGCGGCTGGACGTGGCCAACAGATCACGCTCAACTACGTCTCGCCGGATGCGAGGTTTCGCGGGATCAGCCGGGGCATGCTCGGCGCGCTCGAAGCCCGCGCCGCCGAACGGGGCAACACGCGATGCAGGCTCACCTCCACCGAGACCGCCCGGCGTTTCTATCTGGGAAACGGCTATGCCGAGCAGGGCCCACCGGTCCTCGTTTTCGGAACCCGTTCCGGCTATCCGATGTCCAGGGCGTTGGCGTTCGCGGTGAAATTCCACAAAGGAACAAAGATCTGAAGCGCCGGGACGAATTCCGATCCCGCATCGGGCCCGTCCTGGCTCGCCGCGGCGAGAAACCGCAGCGGGGGAGACCCGCAGGGGCCTGATGTCGGCCTACTTCGCCGAAGCCTGCGGCTCCGGCCGCTGAGCAGGGGCATCGCCCATGGCGCATTCCCGCCAGACCGGCGTCGTGCAGGCCGCGGGCCAGCCGCCGCCGAGCGCCATGAACAGCGCGGCGGTATCGGAAAGACGATTGGCTTCGGTTTGGACGCGGATCACCGCAGCGGTCAGGTAGGTCTGCTGTGCATTGAGGACGGCGAGTTGATTGACCTGCCCGGCATTTAGCTGCTTCTGAACGACGTCGAGGCTAGCCTTTGCCGTGTCTTCCGCGTGTCGCGCCGCCCTCATTGCGCGGGCATCCGATTGCAGGGCCCGTAAGGCGTCCGCGACATTCTGGAACGCGGTGATGACGATGGCGCGATATTGAGC
>Ga0210403_10004516_pt1 | contig 11980 bp, 6 predicted proteins | sample IncBWC19MmetaG_FD_150863 | JGI IMG/M metagenome (GOLD analysis project Ga0210403, IMG submission 150863) | Forest soil microbial communities from Barre Woods Harvard Forest LTER site, Petersham, Massachusetts, United States - Inc-BW-C-19-M | ecosystem: Environmental > Terrestrial > Soil >... | reverse complement strand
GGGAGGTTGTACTGCGTGATCGTCAATATATCGCCCATGCTCATGGCAAATCCGCCATCGCCACACATTGCGATCACCTGTCTTCCGGGATAGGCGAATTGGGCGCCAATGGACTGGGGAAGTGCGTTCGCCATGGAGCCGTGCGTGAAGGAGCCGATCAGCCGGCGATCCTTGGTTGGACGGATATATCGAGAAGACCAGACGTTGCACATCCCAGTGTCGGCCGTAAAGATTGCATCAGGAGCCGCAGCCTCACTCAAAGCCGCCGCGACGGGCTCCGGGTGCATGGGTGTCCGTTTACTAATGTGATCCACGTAAACATTCAATCCCCGAACCGCTTCTTTCTGTCGCGCAAGCATCGCGTCCAAAAACGAGCGATCTGATTTCGCAGACACCATCGGCAGAAGCGCGCGGAGCGTCTCTCCCACATCACCCCACAATCCGAGGTCGAGTTTGCTCCGCCGGCCGAGATGGTCAACGCGGATGTCCACTTGGACGATCTTGGGCTTCGTCGGTAGGAACTTGTCGTAAGGGAAATCCGTGCCCAGCATCAACAGAAGATCGCATTCGTGCATTGCGCGATAGGCTGCCCCATAGCCAAGCAGTCCGCTCATTCCCACGTCGAATGGATTGTCGTATTGCACGAACGACTTCCCTCGGTAGGAATGCCCGACGGGAGATTTCAACTTGTCTGCGAGAGCCATCACCTCGTCGTGAGCGTCGGCGCACCCGAATCCGCAGAAAAGAACCACCTTCTTTGCGGAATTAATCATTTCCGCCAATTCCGCCAAGTCCTTTTCACTGGGACGAATGGTCGGCCGCTGCGAGACCACCGAGCGACGCGATCCATCGACGGGCAGCTCCGCCCCGGCTACATCGCCCGGCAGCACGATCACGCCTACTCCGCCCTTTCCGAGTGCGCTCTGCATCGCGATGTGGAGCACACGCTCAAACTGCTTCGGATTCCAGATCGCCTCACAATAGTGGCTGCACTCCTTGAACAGGATTTCGGGGTGGGTCTCCTGGAAGTATCCGGTGCCGACCTCGCTGCTCGGAATGTGGGACGCGATCGCAAGCACCGGAGCATTGCTGCGATGAGCATCGAATAGGCCATTGATCAAGTGAAGGTTGCCGGGACCGCAGCTACCCCCGCATGCCCCAAGCTTGCCGGTCAATTGGCCCTCGGCGCCGGCTGCGTAAGCGCCAGCCTCCTCGTGGCGTACGTGGATCCATTTCACTTTGTTGTTCAGGCGTAGAGCATCGGTGACCGGATTCAAGCTGTCACCCACTACACCGTATATCCGCTCGACTCCCGCCTCTGCCAGCCTTCTAACCAACTCATCTGCAACTCTATGTGGCGCCATTGTGTCAATCCTCCTGTGAAATCTCGTTGTTGCTCGGTTGAATTCGACTTAATCCGGGGCGGAAACGCCCGCAAAAAACCGGTGACAGAATGGGCATCTACTTCGCTGTCGGCTGTGGTTGTGCGGCGTGTCCCGTCTCGCGAAGAAAGAAACTCACCAAAATCGCTGCCGCACAACACCCGATCCAGAAAATCGCGCCCTTCTGAAAATGTTGGCTCAAGTCTGCCGTCGTCCCATAGTCTCTGCCCACATGACTTGCGAAGATCGGACCCAGGAAAGCTGTCAATGCAAAAACGAGGAAATTGATGCCGCCGGTCGCGCTACCCTTCACGTTATCGGGATTCACTTCCTTGATGATGCTGTAGGGAATCATGGCTGCGCCCGACCCAACCCCGAAGATGAACATCCCTACCTTCGCGGAAAGCGGGAGCGGCTTGAACGCGATCTGAAGGGCCGCGAGGATCATGACGACCGCGCTCCCTATGATCACGGGTTTTCGTCGTCCAATACGGTCAGAGAGCCAGCCGACTAGCGGGCATCCCACAACCCAGCCGAGGGGGACCATGGAAGCGGTGACCACCGCGTTGTGATAGGACAGCTGGAGATCCTTTTGAAATGCGGCAACTCCCCAAATCATGTCTCCAATCGTAGTCGGTGCAAAGAGAAGCCCGGCCACGGCTCCGCAAAGGTACGACTGAGGATTTGAGAAAACTATCTTGTACGGCTTCAGAAGCGCGCCGAAACCACCCTCCTGAATGTGTGCGCCCAATTGCTCCCGAGGCGTTGCGACATACAAAAGAACCGCATTACCCAGAATCAACGCTCCAATCCCAACCCAGAAGACGTGAACGCTTAGTCCACGCTCCATCATCGGCCCGACGACAAACTGTCCAGCCGAGCCGCCGAGCATCCCGACGCACTGCGTGACACCAATTGCAGTAGCGAGATAGCGCGCAGAGAATCCATGCGCCGCCAGGTAGACAGCGCCAGTGAAAGCGAACGCCGAACCGGCCCCCTGCAGCAGGCGCCCGGTGTCGCCTGCGACGACCGCCGGCATGCTGAACAGTAGGCACCCAATACCCAAAACCAGCACCCCGATAGGAACTGTGCGTTTCGCTCCCAAGTGGTCAAGGGCAGCACCCGCGACCAAGCTCATGGTCGAATAGGTGTAGTAATACACGGCGAGAATCGCACTGATCCCCAGTGCCGTCGTCGCAAACGACGCCTCCAGCTCTGGGATCATTACGGAGGGACTCGACCTCACCGCATATTCCAGGAAATAGAAGATAGTGGTAAAAGCCCATGCGATGATGAATCCTCGCGTTTGAGCCTCGGTCTTCACCTGCGCTGCGAGAGTGGGTTTCGGTGAAGTAGCTGCTGAAAGAGAATTTCCCGATGCCATTGCAATGCCTCCGCGGCGGGTAAATGCATTCCGTGAACCACTCGGTGCAATCTCCAGGTTGTTGAAGCAAAGCGGTTTATTTTCTCTTTGCGGTCTAGCGCCTACGCGCAGGTGTCAGCATGCTGGCAACTGTGCAGATGCTGACAAGGAGGCAATTGGGCAGGAACCGTTGATCGTAATTCTGGCGAGACAACTTCAAACGGCTGGTCTATTGGGGCGTAATTCCCATCGCTTCCGTCATTTCATCGTGTGCCTGGACGTAATCCAGCTGAGCTTGGAGGAGCGACGTCTGCGCATCAAATTTCTGAGCCACAGCGTTCGCTGTTTGCGATTGAAGAGCTTCACCCTTTTCCAGTTGTTGCTCCGAGACGCGGCTTCCTTCCGTTCGCAGCGCCAGCAGTTCCTTTGAGACGTTCACCAGTTCCCGTGTACGCTGCAATTTGTGGTAAGCGATCTGCACCTGTAGCTCCACGTCGTCCGTGACGCGAGCGAGGTTTTCCCGGGCTTGGGCAAGCTGAGCATTGCTCTCTTCAAGCTTTGCGCGACGCCGTCCCGCATCAAAGAGGACATACGTGAACTCAACTCCGAACGAGCCAAAGTTACGCGCCAGGAACGGAACCTGATCCGAGTAGGTGTATCGAGCGAAGGCCGAAAGGTCTGGGATGTAATCCGCCTTGCTCAATTTCACGCCAGCCGAAGCCTTCTGCACCTCTTCACGCGCCGCAACCACTTCTGGATGCGATTCTAGGGCGATCTTTACGCATTCCTCTTGCTTGCAGCTTTCCAGTTCCTCCGAAGGCACCGCTTCAAGCTCGAGGCGAGTCAGAAGCGGAAGCCCAACCACGTCGTCAAGCTGCATGGTCAAGTTCGAGAGCAGCAATTCGGTCGTCAGCAATTCCTGCTTTGCCTGGAGATATTGAGCAGTGCTTTCGATCAGCTCCTGGTCAAGGGCGCTGCCGTACTTTACCTGTTGCACGCGTTCGCTTTTGAGCGCTTCTGTCGCCTTGATCCTCGCCTCGGACGCGTTCAGGTGCAGCTGCGCGATTAAAACGCTGTAGTAAAGCTGATGGACTTTCAACGCAATCTCGTTCTCAGTCTGCTTTGCATTCGCCCGGGTCGCATCCAGGTCCGCGCGCGCGATGTCATTCGCGGGCTTAACCTTCGTGAAAAGCTGTGTAAGCGGCTGCACCAGGCCCGTTCCACTGGTAACAAGCGTTCGTCCGCCTTGATTGAGAGTCGCCGCCTGCGTTGGGATCGGCGTACCGTTCACTGTGCCGAGGCTGCCGGTGGCAATCTGAATGAACTGAGTATCGGTCACGTGCAAGAGGGCGCTTTGGTTACTAATCGTGGGGAAATAGGCGCTCCTCGCCGCGTCCTTCGCGTGCTGCTTCTCCTCAATCTTCATTTCTGAAATCCGAACCATGTGGTTCTGCTTCAGCGCCATTTGGACTGCCTCGTGCAGAGTCAGGCGGCGCACGTTTTGCGCGCCAGTCTGGGCTCGAACCATGCTCGAAGCCGCGAAGAAAAAGAAACTGACTACCAGTACCTTCAAACGCGCGTTCATGATTTTGCCTCCTGAGGCACGAGCGCCTTAGGCGCGGCCGGTGCCTGCTGAAAGGCGCTCAGGTCGCCATAGTTCAGCGGTGATCTGCGTAGTAAGGCAACGAGCAGCAAAGCAATAACGCACGTCCAAGCCACCAAATAGAATCCATCGATAATGGACAGCGTGTATGCCTGAAGACGGAGCCGTCCGCTCACGATTCCCACCGCACGGCCCGTGGCCGCAGCCATCCCCGAGGATTTCGCGTACACTCCCGCCGCGAGCTCCCGGATGTTGGCGTCCGTGATCCAATTTCCGGATTGGACATGCAAGCCGAGAAGGTTCGAGTGCAGCTTCTCTCGGTCCGCAAGAAAGTGGCCCATGTACACGGCCCCCGTCGTCCCACCGAACAAGCGAATGGTATGAAAGTACGCAGAAAATGTCAGGATCCACTGAGGTTTCATCAAGCCCCCAGAAAAGACTCCTTGCAAGATGATGCATCCCACCAGGCCTATGAGAGCAACCGACTGCCCGACCCCGGTGAGCAACTCCGTGCGATAGTAGTTCGCCGCCGACCATGCCGCGGTTAAATCAGCGTTCAACCAAACCGCGAAGGCCGTGCACCCCAAGCCGGCAGCTAGCAACAGACGTGGATCCAGGTTTCGAATCATCAGGAGCCCAGCGATAAACGTAATCAGCAACAGAGGAACAGCGCTCCAGATCACGGCCGGCCCGATCTGGTCGGCTTCGAAGCCGTGAATGGCCAGCGACTGCGGAATCAGGATGATGGTTCCGGTGAGAGTAAACCGAAACCAGAAGAGCAGAGCCCCCAGCAGAAGGGTGTTCCGTTGCCACAGATAAGGGAGCGCCACCAACGGGTTGGGACCGCGCAGTCGCCGTATGAGCGCGCAAAGCGTGAAAAATGCGCCGGACCAAAACAACGCGTTGAATACTCCGGAACGCCACCAGTCGAGCCTCTCACCTTGCTGGATAGCGGCAAACATCAGGGCCAATCCGGCACTCACGTACAGGAATCCGGCGAAGCTGGGCACGGGCTCGCCCTTTTTTCGTGGAGGGGCTGCCGGTATTCCGAAATAGATAAGGATGATCATCACCGGCGCGATTACCGCTGAATTCCAGAACATCCAGTGCCAGGAAAGATGATCGCGGTACCAGCCGTAGAGCGACGGCGCGACATTAACTGCTCCGTCGATGAAAGTCGCATAGAACGCCATCGTGAAAGGCAGGTATCGCAGGGGACTAATGCGAAGTGCAAAAGTCAGGGTGAGCGGGTAAAACGTGCCTGATGTGAGCCCGGCAACAATCAATGCCGTAACCAGCAGACTATAATTGTGTATAAGCGGCAAGAAGGCGCACGTCACCGCGAATACTCCGGCCGCAAACAGAAGTACGCGCCGTGGTCCGAGCAGACCGCCGACGTAGACGCTGAAGGGCCCGATAAACATCAGGGACGCGTTATACGCGCTGTCGAGCCACGCAGCTTGGTCGTAACTTATGCCGAGGTGGCCCCTGAGATCTGCCATGCCCAACGAAAGCATGCGACCGGTGAGAGTGACCAGCCCGGCGCCGACGAGCACCCCGAGGATCCCTAATATCGGTCGGGTGGAGATTCCCCACGGGATCACCGCAGCCGTCGTACGGGCAATTTCCACTGGGGTGAGCGGACGAGTTGTAACCGTCGTAGCAGCCATCGCGCGCTCCAATCAGTGTCTTGTGCGGACGGTGGCGATAACCGAGAGGCCAGGCTGCAACGAGGTGGCAACGTTCTCATCGTCGAACGCGATCTTCACGGGAATTCGCTGCACAACCTTCGTGTAGTTACCAGTGGCGTTGTCGGGTGGCAGAAGCGCGAATTGTGAGCCGCTGGCCGGCGCAATCTCGATCACTTTGCCGCGGAAAGTTTTTCCAGGATATGCGTCGATGCGTACTTCCACGGGATCACCCACCTTCATGTTGGTGAGCTGTGTCTCGCGATAATTGGCCACCACCCATTTGACTTTATCGACGAAGGGAATTACTTGTGTTCCGGGAGAGACCAACTGCCCGGGCCGGACTTGCCTTTCACCGACCGTGCCATCGCTGGGCGCTTCGATCGTCGTGTAGCCAAGGTTTACTTTCGCGGCAGTAAGTCCAGCTTCCTTGGCGTGAAGGTCGGCGACGAGTTGCATATCCTGCGACTCCAAAACGGACTTGGTCCGCCGTTCAGCCTCAGCCGACAATTCGTTGCTGCGCAGCATCGTCTTTGCCTGTTCGAGATCTGCCTTGCGGCTTGCAGATTGAGCTGCAAACCGCTGCTCATCGGCCACCGCCTGCTCTAACTTCTGCTGCGTAGTCGAACGCGTTTGAAAGAGACCTTCTTGCCGGGTGCGCTCGTCCTGCGTGCGCACCACATCCGCTTGCACCGCTGCAATTCCGGCCTCCGCCGCCGTGATCTGGGCTTTCGCCTGATCGATGCCGGCGAGTGCTTTATCGATCTTCGAATCTTGAAGCTCGCGCTGGCGCCGATTATTTTCTATCGCGGCTTTCCCTGCCTCTACCGCCGCGCTGGCCTGCGCCACCTGCGCCTTGTAGTCGTCGTCCTCGAGTTCAACAATCAGGTCTCCCTTATGCACCTGTTGGTAATCGGAAACCTTTACGTCCCGAACGATTCCGGGGACCTTGGTGCTTAGTGGCGTAAGATTGCCCCGGACGTAAGCATCGTCCGTCACCTGCTCGATTCGGCCACCCTCCCAGGAATTCCAGTTTCGCGTGATCGTGAATACAACTGCAGCCGCCAGTAACACGACGAGCAGAGGTGTTCCGTACTTTTGCCAAGCCGGCTTGGGTGCCGGCGGTGGTGGACTGTGCTCAGGCTCCGCGGCTCTCGCCGGAGCCGGCGTACTCGCGGACGCCGTCATGAATTCGCTTCTCCATTTCTAAGCTGCTGAACAACTACGGTATTCGTTCTCTAACAAACTCCCGCCGAAAGAGCAAGCGCGAACGGCTCCAAGAGGGCTTGCACCTGAGTGACCACCCCCGGCACGCGACAAAAATGGGTTATCATCTTTGTTTGCAGCGGACTATTGACAACAATTGAGCGGCGACTCTGTCAATCGGTGTGCAATTGTCAATTAGTGGGCACGAGGAGCTGCTAGAACAATATACCGCCGAGAGATTCTACTCTGGGAGCCTGGAGAGGAATCATGATCGAAATCAAACTCATCGTTTGCCCCGTTGATTTCTCGGAGTTCTCAATAAGAGCCTATCGGCACGCTCTATCGCTGGCCGAACACTATCGAGCCAAGTTAGTCGCACAGCACACCGTAGAGGTATGGCGGCACCCTTCCGCCAGTTTTGCCGTTAGTGCAAATCTCTATGACGAGTACAGTCAGGTACTTCGCGGGAACGGCAAATCGCAACTCGAGGAATTCGTGAAGAAGCACACATACAACGAAATTCAGCCGGAGCTCGTTGTGGACGAAGGAACCGCTGGGGATGTGATTCTATCACTTGCACAAGAACGGGGAACGGATCTCATCGTCATGGGCACGCACGGTCTGCGAGGATTCGATCGCCTGATGCTGGGGTCGGTCACCGACCGGGTTATGCGCGCGGCTTCTTGCCCTGTGCTGGCTGTACGTGAGCCGCCTCATGATCTTGTGGCCATGGGCCAGGAGAGGCACAACCCCCACCGCTTGAACCGAATTCTTGCTTGCACCGATTTCTCCGAGGATTCAGATCTGGCTTTGAACTATGCATTTTCTGCAGCGGCTGAGTACGACGCCGAGCTTACTCTGCTCCACGTAGTGGAAAAGGCACCAAGGCTGGCAAAAACGGACGAGGAAATAGCTGAAGCCACAGAGCGACTTGATAAGGTGATTCCACCCACCGGACTTAAGACCCTAAAGATCAAGACCGCCGTGCGCACCGGGAAACCCTATCAGCAAATCATTCAATTTGCCCAGGAAGCACAAATTGACATGGTGTCAATGGGAGTGCGCGGCCGAGGCGCTCTGGATATTGCGGTCTTTGGCTCAACCACGTATCGGGTTATGCAGCTGGGGCCCTGCCCTGTTCTTACCGTGGGCGAGACAAAAACCCCTCTGAAAAGAATATAATACGCACCATGGGTTCCCCCGCCCACGACTCCGATCACCCCGGGCCGGCCCCGGATTTTCAGCTCCTCATCGATTCGGCTCCCGCCCTGATCCATACCAGTCTGCCTGACGGCTACCTCGATTTTTTCAATCAAAGCTGGCTGGAGTACGTTGGGCGGCCGCTGGAGGATTTGCAAGGCTGGAAGTGGACAGCCGTAATTCATCCCGATGATGTCGAAGGAATCGTAGAAGTGTGGCGCGCCTCATTGGCCAGTGGAAAACCCTTCCTTTATGAAACGCGTGTGCGCCGTGCCGACGGCCAATATCGCTGGATGCTGCACCATAAGGTCGCCCTGCGCGACGAACACGGAAGAATCATAAAGTGGCACGGCTCGAGTATCGATATTGAGGACCGCAAAACGGCGGAAGAGCAGCTCCGCCGCAACGCCGAGGAGCTGCAAAAAAGCGAGTTTTATCTTGCCGAAGGGCAGCGCCTTGGACACATGGGAAGCTGGGCCTTCGATGCCGGCGGCTTCTACTATTGGTCTCCCGAATTATTTCGTATCCACAGTCTCGATCCGGCCAGCAAGCCTCCTAGCATTCAGGAATACCTGAACGGTGTCCACCCACAGGACCGCGAGTCCATGGCAGATCTGATCAAGGGAATGTTGGCGAACGCTTCGCCCTTCGATGCCACCAAGCGCATCGTGCGTCCCAATGGTGAGGTCCGCTACGTTCGCTGCGTCGGTGTTCCTCTTGTAGATAACAAAGGCTTGAAAAAGTACGTTGGCAGCGCCATAGACGTTACAGGGCATGAGCTCCTGACTCGGGAGCTCCGACGCCGCGAAGCGTACCTGGCCGAAGCCCAAAGGCTGAGCCACACGGGCAGCTGGGCATGGAACCTGCGTGACGGCACTCTCTTCTGGTCGGAAGAAATCTATCGCATTTATGGCTTTGCCAGGGAAGAGGGGAGTCCCAGTTGGGAGCAATTCCTGGAAAGGGTTCATCCGGATGATCGAGCACAGATCGAGCGGAGAGCAACAATCGAGACTACGACGAAGGAGTGGATAGACTCGCACGGGGATTTTCGAATCGTTCTTCCAGACGGAACCACAAAATACCTCCATTCCGTTGCTCATCCTGCCAGGGATGCTTCTGGCGAAATTACGGAAATCATCGGCACCGTCATGGACGTCACCGAGCACCAGCTCCTGACTCAAGAACTGCGGCGCCGCGAAGCTTACCTGGCCGAAGCTCAAAGGCTCAGTCACACGGGCAGTTTCGGATGGAGACCAGACACTGGCGAGATTGTCTGGTCAGATGAAACGTACTGTATCTTCGGGTACGACCGCTCTGTCAAGCCAGCAATAGATTCAGTGGCGCAGCGCCTTCATCCGGAGGACCGTGCCGACTTCAAACTGGTTATTGATCGCGCCTTTGCCGGAGCGCCAGAATTCGAGCATGCCTATCGCTTGCTATTGCCTGACGGGCGAGTCAAGCACGTCCACGCCTTGGCTCACGTTTTGCGGGATGCAGCCGGCAATCGTGAGTTCGTCGGGGCGGTGACCGACGTCACCGAGCGCAAGACGGCAGAAGATAAGATCCGTCGCTTGGTCGAAGCCGGCATTCTGGGAATCTTCTTCGCAAACGTCGAGGGTGAGATAGTCGAGGCCAACCAGGCATTTCTACAAATGCTGCAATACAGCCGTCAGGATCTCGTTTCGGGTCGATTGCGCTGGGCGGATCTGACGCCCGCCGAATGGCGCGAGAGCGACGAACGTTCTCTGGCAGAGTTCCTGGCAACTGGGGTTTTTCAGACTTACGAGAAGGAGTATTTCCGGAAAGACGGCAGCCGTTTGCCCGTGCTGATTGGAGGCGCGCGGGTTCAAAATACGAACGAGGGCGTCGTGTTCGTCCTCGACTTGAGCGAACAAAAGCGTGCCGAGAGAAAAATCCGGGAACAAGAAGCAGAAATCCGGCAAATGCTGGACCTCGCACCTCAAATTATCGCGGTGTACGGACCCAACACCGAGCGCCTTTATGCCAACCGCGTTGCGCTCGATTACCTCGGCCTCAGTCTTGAAGAATGGCAGCAGGCATCTGATCGCGGCGTGTACTTTCATCCTGATGATCGGAAACGGGCGCTCGATTCGTTTGATCGTGCCTTTTCCAGCGGCTCCGTTGAAGAGATGGAACTGCGACTGCGTAAAGCTGATGGAACTTATCGCTGGTTCTTCACCCGTTGCGTCCCATTGCGGGACGAAAAGGGACAGATCAAGCGTTTTTATTCTGCCTCCATAGACATCGACGATCGCAAGAGAGCAGAGGAGCGACTACACCAGGAAAACGTCGCCCTACGCGAAGAAATCGACAAAGCCTCGATGTTTGAAGAGATAGTCGGAACATCTCCGGCTTTGAAAAGCGTGCTCTCGCGCATTTCCAAAGTCGCACCGAGTGATTCTACGGTCCTTATCACGGGTGAAACGGGAACGGGGAAGGAGCTTGTTGCACGCGCTATACACCGGCGATCGGGTCGTGCCTCGCGTGCATTCGTCAGTGTGAACTGTGCGGCAATTCCACGCGACTTGATTGCCTCTGAGTTATTCGGCCATGAGAAGGGAGCTTTCACCGGTGCACTACAACGGCGCATCGGCCGGTTCGAACTTGCGGAAGGCGGCACGATTTTCCTCGACGAAGTCGGTGACCTCCCGGCGGAAACCCAGGTTGCCCTGCTGCGCGTATTGCAGGAGCGGGAGTTTGAGCGTGTGGGCGGCAACCAGCTTATTCGAGCCAATGTCCGGGTGATTGCCGCTACGAATCGAGACCTGGAGATCGCCATCGGCTCTGGATCCTTTCGAAGGGATCTCTTTTACCGTCTCAGCGTGTTCCCGCTTGAGAGTCCCGCCCTGCGGGAGCGTAGAGAAGACATCCCTATGCTCGTCGAGTACTTCATCGACCGTTACGCAAGGAATGCCGGCAAGAGGATACGGAATGTAGAAAAGAGCACAATGGAACTTCTGTTGGCATATTCCTGGCCGGGCAATATTCGAGAGCTGCAAAATGTCATTGAACGTTCGGTCATACTCTGCGACGGCGACACCATCTCCGTAGATCCAAGCTGGCTCTCTCTCGAGTCCACCGCAACACAACCCAAAAGCCAGCCATTCGGCAAGAAATCAGCCGCTCAGGAGAAGGAGACAATCGAGACGGCGTTGGCGAAAACTGGCGGTAGAGTGTCCGGCCCCGCAGGGGCGGCGGCCGCTCTGAGCATTCCCGCATCCACGCTGGAGTCAAAAATCCGATCACTTGGGATCGACAAGTTCCGCTTCAAACACGCCAGCCATCATTAAGTTCCTTTCCCTAAGATTCCCCAGTTCTCGCGAAAACTTCGCGAATTCGCGAACTTCGCGAATTACTAAGAAACGCAACCGTCCCTTTTTCAGCGCTTTACCTCTGGTGTTCAAATTGCCTTCATCCCGATAGAGCATAAGCCGTTGAGAGAAACAAAATGCTGAAGATCAGGCGATCGGCCAATGGAAAGATTGTCTTTACCCTGAGCGGCCGAATCGAAATCGAA
>Ga0210403_10004514_pt1 | contig 11982 bp, 11 predicted proteins | sample IncBWC19MmetaG_FD_150863 | JGI IMG/M metagenome (GOLD analysis project Ga0210403, IMG submission 150863) | Forest soil microbial communities from Barre Woods Harvard Forest LTER site, Petersham, Massachusetts, United States - Inc-BW-C-19-M | ecosystem: Environmental > Terrestrial > Soil >... | reverse complement strand
CCAAAACGGCCTCCGGGTCATAGAAAGTCTTCGGAATAAGACCGCTGCTAATTGGAATGGGTTCCTGGTCGACTACCTGTTGCCAATTCGCCTGGGCTCCGGGGACAGCGAGGGAGGAATGCCGAACGATCCCACGCGGACGCGCATCTTCGAGCACCCGGTCGATCTCTTTGGTCGACAGGCGGGTATTCAGCGGAACGGCGATCACGCCGAGCATGCTGCAGGCATATACAAGTTCAATGTAGTCGGGTCCGTTAGGCAGCAATACAGCCAGGCGGTCTCCTACTCCAAAACCGTGGCTCGTGAGCGTTCCTGCGATGCCTTCGACGCGAGTGTTGAGTTCGCGAAAGGTCAGGAGTCGGCCGTCACGAGCGAGCGCGGTTTGGCCGGGATAGAATCGCAATGCCCGGCCGAGAGAGTGAACGTAGATCATCTTCTGTTCTCATTCTTCTGCCCTCCGCGTCGCCGCCTGAGGGAAACAGATTTAATCCGCTGCGGCGTTAGTCCCAGCGTGTGCGGTTTTTTCCCCTTTCGAACGGGTTGCAAGCAATTCGAGCAACATACTGTCACGCTGCTGTTCGAGTTCGGCGATCGAACGGCCATTCGCTTCCTTCATTACGCCGTTGACAATGGTTTGCTTCACCTCGGGACTGAATTCAGTAATCGTGCCGAGATCTTTCCACCATGTAGCGACGGGTCCGGACAGGTGTTCCATGAAGTGTTGAATCCCGCCTTCACCGCCTCCGAGATGGAACAGCAGATTGGGGCCCATCAGACCCCAGCGTAATCCAGGTCCCCAAGACACCGCGGCGTCGGAATCGGCGACATCCAAAACGCCTTGTTTGATGAGGTACACGACTTCACGGTAGAGAGCAGCCTGAAGGCGGTTCGCGACATGGCCAACAACTTCTTTACGCACGTGGATCGGCCTTTTACCGATCGAGGTATAGAAGGCGATGACCCGCTCAACGGTTTCCGGGGACGTTTTCGCGCCAGCGACGACCTCGACCAGAGGAACCATATGAGGAGGATTAAACGGGTGGCCAATCACGCACCGCTCCGGATGCTTACAGGCGGATTGCATCACGCTCATGGTCAGACCGGATGAACTCGAAGCGATGATGGCATCCGTCGGAGCTGCAGCATCCATGTCAGCAAATAATTTGACTTTAAAATCCTTGCGTTCCGGTCCGTTTTCCTGAACGAGATCGGCGCCAGCAACAGCTTCCTTCAGGTCAAGAATGAAGCGCAAATGATCTCGTGAGCCGTTGGGTGAAATTCCAAGCGCCGTCAAGTCCTTCCACGCCGCATCGATGTATCGCCGCAGATTGGCTTCGGCATTTGGCGCCGGATCTGTGGCGACAACGTCAAGGCCACGCGCCAGGTACAGAGCAGCCCAACTCGCGCCAATGACTCCCGTCCCAACAATCGCTACATTCTTCACTTCGCGGGTCTTGGTGTCTGCCATTTGATCCTCCAATAAATTCGCTTTAAATCAATCGCAAGTTTGTTTCCGAGACCCTTAGCTGGCTCGGAGGGCCTCTTTCAGATTGTTGCCTGCCTGTGCAGCCGGGATTGCGCCGCTGGTACGCAGGCTGCCGATTTCGTTGTCTCCAAAACCGAGCTCTTTCAGGACTTCATCGTTGTGCTCGCCGATTCGTGGCGCACGCCTGGCAGGCACTTTGGAAACTCCGTGTACTTGAATAGGACTGTTGACGGTCGAGGTCAGCTTCTCGCCAGCTCCTTCGAGGGGAACGACGATGTCATTCGCTCGCAATTGCGGATCATTGACGACTTCCTGCGGGTCACGCACGGCACCAAAGGGGACATGAACGCCGTTGAAGACTTCATACCAGTGCGACATTGGCTGCGAGCCAAAGATCTCATCGAGCATTGCCGTCAGTTGCGGCCGGTTCAGCGCCAGCTTGGCAGGATCGGAGAATCGGGGGTCCGTCAAAATGTCCTCACGTCCCATTGCTTTCAAGACCGCGGGTACCTTGTCCGGAGTGGCTACAAGAACGAACCAAATCCCGTCGGAGGAGCGATACGTGTTCAAAGCTGCATTCGCGGGATGGGTTCGATCGTGCAGCCCATAGAAACTCGCACCACAGAGAGCGGCCTGGATAAAGACGCTGGCAGACCAGACACCCGCCGCGAGAAGCGAAGTCGTGACGTAGGATCCTTTGCCGGTGCGTTCGCGACGATAAAGCGCGGTCAGAATCGCGGCATAAATGCAGACCGCAGTTGCATTGTCGCCGCTACCGGCCACTGGCCAGGTCGGTGGCTCTCCAGCATCGCGTGTCATGAATAACAAACCACTTCGCGCCCAGAAGGCCGTGAGATCGAATCCCGGAAGAGCAGCGTCCGGACCTTTCTCACCGAAGCCGGTGAGATCGGCATAGATCAGGCGAGGATTCCACAGCGCGACACTCTCATATTCGAGCTTCAATTTCTTGCGCGCGGAATGCGGTGTGTTGACGATGAACACGTCTGCCCACCTGGTTAACCGTTCGAGAACCTGCTGCGCACTCGCAGCTTTCAGATTGAGGGAAACGCCACGCTTGTTTCGATTCGCCAACTGGAATGGATAAGCCTCTTCCGAATGGGGCTGGGGTGGAATCTTTTGCCCCTTTCTCCACGGCTCTCCCTCAGGCGGTTCGACTTTGACGACGTCCGCGCCGAAATCAGACAAGATGGTTGCAGCGCTCGGCCCGGCAATGAAGCTCGACAAATCCACGACCTTCAATCCTGAAAATATGTTGCCGTCAGTCATTTGTGTCCCCTTCTTCCCGATCACTACTTGTGATGGCGAGTCATTCAGAACTTCGAAATGGCGCGCAAGGTTCTCGCCCCTCTCACGCCGCGTCCGGCGCCTTTTGCCCATAGTCGGTATAGAACCCTTTTTCCGTCTTAAGGCCCAGCCGTCCTTCCTTGATGTACTGTTTGAGAAGTTCACGCGGTCCCGATGGAAGCTCGGGATGGATCGCTGCATAATGCTCTTCGATGTCCAGCACGACATCGAGTCCGACTTTGTCCATGAGACGGAACGGCCCACCATGAATCCCAAGCAGAATCTGGAAGATATGGTCCACCTCGGCCGGTGTCGAAACCCCTTCTTTGACCACTTCGAGCGACTCCCGCTTCACGGCGGCCCAGATGCGGTTAAAAATGAATCCGACGCTCTCTTTCCTGACATGGAACGGAACAACCCCGTAAAGTGGCAGGCGCTCCATCAAATCCGCAATCACTGCATCTGTCGTCTTTCCGCATGACATGACTTCGACAGCATTCTGCTCGGGCGGCATGTAATAGTGCGTATTGACGATGCGAGAAGGTTTCGTAACGCGCTCAATGATCTGGCTTGACGGGTAAGAAGATGAGTTGCTTGCCAAAATCGCATCTTGCGGCGCAAGACGGTCGAGATCGTTGAAGATTGTTTTCTTGAGATCGAGTCGTTCCGGCACGGCCTCCACCACCATCCAGGTGTCAGCGATGGCGGGCTCGAGAGTCTTTGCAAAGACAATCCGTCCGGCAACCGCGCCCGCACGTGACTTCACTAACTTGGGCAACTCGGGGTCTGTGAATCGCTCTGCAATTTCAAGTTGTGCTGCCTTGGCATCGTAAAGCCGCACTTCTCCACCGCTGCTGGCAAGCATCAGTGCAATACGTGAGCCGAGCGTTCCCGCTCCGATCACAGCCGTGGGACGAGTTGTTGGGTTGAACTTGGATTGACCGGTTTGTTGATTCATTCAGTTTCTCCTGGTTATGACAGCGAGTCATTTGAAGATTTGAAGTGGCGCGCCAGGCCCTACTTTCCCTGAAACTTCGGTGCGCGTTTCTCGAGGAACGCGGACGTGCCTTCTTTCTTGTCGTCGGTCGAGGCGCAGACTGCGAAAAGCGAGGCTTCGATGATCAGGCCTTCGGCCAGACTCGTCTCCAGTCCTTTGTTGACCGCCTCAAGCGCGTACTTCACGCTAACCGGTGCGTTCGCAATGATCTTCTTCAACACACTTTCGGAACGCTCAATCACGTGCGCGTCCGGCTCCAGTTCGTCTACCAGGCCAATGCGATATGCCTCCGCTGCATCGATGATGTCGCCGGAGAGGATGAGCTTGATTGCTCGGCCTTTTCCTACCAGACGAGGCATGCGCTGCGTGCCTCCATAGCCAGGCATGACTCCAAGCTTTACTTCTGGCTGGCCGAATTTCGCGCTCTCGGCAGCGATCCTGATACTGCACGCCATCGCCAGTTCGCATCCCCCACCCAGCGCAAACCCATTCACTGCAGCGATGACCGGCTTGCCAAGGTTCTCGATGAGGTCCGTCAATGCCTGTCCCCGACGAGTCGCCGCTTCTGCTTCTACCGCTGTGTTATTGGCGACCTCCGCGATGTCGGCGCCGGCAGCAAACGCCTTCTCCCCCGCGCCCGTGAGGATGACTCCACGGACGGCTGAATCCTCACGTGCGTCCTCGAACGCGGCCCGCAGTTCGTTGATCGTCGCTTTGTTCAGCGCGTTCAAGACCTTGGGCCGATTCAGCGTCACGTACGCAATCGGACCTTTCTTGTCATAGAGAACGTTCTCGAGTTTTAGAGCGGAAGCCAGCGAGCTCATCACTTTTCCTTATCAATCGTTGCGGTCTATGTTGGTATTACGCGGCCGGAATTTCGGCGTACACGATGCCGGTCAAGTTTCCTTCTGCCGCAAGCACTGTCTTCTTGTTAGACCCGTCGAGATTCGCGCTATAGACCGATCCACCCAGATCGGTCAGAAACATGCGACCGCCTTTTAGATCCAAGGCGATACCGATTCCCTCCATCAAATGGTCGAAAATAATCACCGGTTCTTTCTTTGCATTTCCCTGAGCCGGATCCATGGGCGCCCGATTCACCGTGTTGCCGCGCGGTGGATCGCCGCGGTCTGTCCAGTACATCGTTCGGTTGGCAAGGTCGAGTTCGAGGTCAATCGGTTCTGGCAGGCCCTCGTACAGGAGTTCGATGTCTTTTCGATTGACGGCACTTTGCCCCTTGGGAATTTCGATATTGGCGCGAAAGATACGTCCCTCGCCTGCATTCTCCGGGCCCTTCTGAGTCCAATAAAGTTTGCCGGCTTCGACGTCGAGCGCGATTCCCACGCACCATTTCTTAACGTCCTTTCCCGGACGTGCATCGCCCTCACTTGTATCGATCAGCATTTCGATCTTGGAGCCATCCAGGTTGGCACGCATGACACGCATCCCTTCACGATCGCACCAGTAGAGCTTGCGGTTCTTCTCGTCGAGTTGCAGTTGCTTGGGAGTGAAGGTGCCGCCCGGAGGAACAATGTGGGTAACGTTTGTTCCATCAAAATCCGCACGCTCGATCGAACCGTCGTTGGCACTGGGGTTTCCCATGTTGGTCCAGTAGAGGTGACCTGCGTCGGCGTCCACCACGATTCCGTCGGGAAGCCGCCTTCCCTCGCTCACGATGACCTTAAGGTCGGAGCCATCGGGGTTTGCAGAAAAAACCTGGCCACTGCTCACACTCAGAAAGAACAGGCGGGGAGTCATGGCCTTTGCTGTGGTTGGTTTGATTTCCCATTTAGAGGAGTTAACCGCCATGATTTTCTTTGCTCCTTTACTTCAGCCTTTGGCAGAAGGGTTGAATAAGAAACCGGAGTTCACTTTCATTCCGCTACACGAAGGCGCTGAACCCGGTTATGGCTTTGCCAAGAATCAGGTTCTGCATTTGGAATGTTCCCTCGTAGGAGTAGAGCGCTTCTGCATCGGCGAAGAAACGGCCCACGTTATAGTCGGCGACGATGCCATTACCGCCCAAAAGCTCCCGCGCCCAAGCGACCGTCTCGCGGCACTTGGCAGTGGTGAACGCTTTGGCAAGCGAGGCGTGCGCGTCGGTCAGCTTGCCTTCCGCCTGCAATTGGGCCATTCGCACCAGCAGACACTGCGAAGCGGTGATGTTAGCGAGCATCTTCGCGAGGAGATCCTGCACCATCTGGAATGAGGCGATCGGCTTTCCGAACTGAAGGCGTTCCTGACAATACTTGAGTGCGTTCTCGTAGGCGCCCATGGCGCATCCGGTAGCCTCCCAACCAACCATGAAGCGCGTCATCTTCAGAACGCGAGCCGTGTCACGGAAAGACTTGTCTTCCTGCAACCGGTTCGCTTCTGGTATTAGGCAGTCCTCCATGGTGATGAGGCCGTTCTGCACCACCTTGAGCGCAATCTTGTTCTGAATCTTTTCGACTTTGAAGCCCGCCGTGGTCTTGTTCTCCACGATGAAAGCTTTGACTTGGTTGTCCGCTACGTCGCGAGCCCAGATAATAGAAATGTCACACCACGGAGCGTTGCCAATCCACTTCTTCTGACCGTTGAGGATCCAGGTGTCGCCATCGCGTTTCGCGGTCGTCAACATCCCGCCGGCAGTTCCGGAGCCAACGAGTGGTTCAGTCAGGCCGAAGCAGCCAATTTTTTCCCAGCGAGCCATGGGCGGGAGCCATTTCTGTTTTTGTTCCTCCGACCCGCCTAAGTAGATTGAACCCATGGCCAAACCGTTGTGCACACCGAAGAATGTCGCAATCGACGAATCGAAGCGCGCCATCTCCATGGCGACCAAACCGAAGAGCTGCACACTTCCGCCTCTGCAGCCATAACCCTGCATAGCAATGCCGCCAATATTGAGTTCTTTCACAGCGGGCAAGATTTCGAATGGGAAAGCATCTTCGACCCAGTACTTGGTGATGATGGGCGCGATTTTCGTCTCCATGAAAGTGCGCACCTCTTTCAAAACCGCCAACTCTTCAGCGGGCAGTGTTTCGCTGAGGCCGTAGAAATCGCTATTGGGTGCCGGTAGCGGTGCAGGCTTTTTGTCTTTTACAGGGCTTGCCATAAAAACCCCTCTCTTACGTTTATGTCTTGCTGCTTGCGGCACTTCATTCAAAGCAAGTGGGCCGCCAAGCGCATCCGGAAATTGCCTGCTGAAAAGAAGCGAGTTGCAGTCTGAACGGAGGCGTTAATCAATAAACTAAGTGTCATGAATTGATCAGTGTCAAATTTCAGAACCGCCAACTCTTCAGCGGGCAGTGTTTCGCTGAGGCCTTCGAAATCGCTATTGGGTGCCGGTAGCGGTGCAGGCTTCTTGTCTTTTACTGGGCTTGCCATTAAAAATCCCCTTCTTCAAGTCGGCCCGCATGCCGCAGAGTCGTCTTTACGGCAAGGCGAAACGCGTGTAAATGGAACATCGGTGGAATCGCGATGGAATCGTGGTGGAATCGCTACGTGGTTTATTATTAAGGACTTAGCCAGGCATTGGATGCATTTTGTGTTCGACAATTCCGAGTCGCATTGATTACAGTACATTCACCTTTTCTGTATTTGCGTGCCGTACCTTATGCACACCCAGCCCTCACAGCGCGTTCGATTCGGAGCCTTTGAGCTCGACCTCAGCACTGGCGAATTACGTTCAATTGAAGGGCCCCATCCCAACAATAAGGTTCTCCTCAGAGAACAAATGTTTCAGGTTATGCGGATGCTCGTGGAACGTGACGGCGCGATTGTCACCCGCGAGGAGATCAAGAGTAGGCTGTGGGCGGATCATACGACCATCGATTTCGATCAGGGCATCAACTCGACCATCAAGGCCCTGCGCCGTGCCCTGGGGGATTCGGCGGACAACCCTCGGTACATCGAGACCTTGGGACGGCGTGGCTATCGATTGATGCTGACCATCGAATACCCGGAATCAACGACGGGACCGGTTTTGGAGAAAGGTCGTGAGAACAGCGAGGAGCCTGCCTCCGAAATGGGCAAGAACACGGCGAGAGTTCAGCCTGAGATAAGGCCTCGTCGGTGGAAGGCTGCAGCCTTGCTCACGTCTGCTGTCATTCTAGTGGGCGGGGGCTATTTCTCCTGGCGGCATTTTCGGGCTATCATCCCGCCACAATCAGAAAGAATCAGGCTCGCCGTCCTGCCGTTCCAGAATCTCACTGGCGATCCCAATAAAGAATATCTTGCCGACGGCTTGACTGAGGGAACGATTTCACAGTTAGCTCGCCTTAACCCGGAACAGTTGGGCGTGATCGCGCGGACTTCTGTGATGGGATACAAACACAAGGACGAACGCCTGGATCAGATCGGGCGCGATCTTTCTGTGCAGTATGTGCTGGAAAACAGCCTCCGCGGCAGCGGAGATCACATACGCCTTACCAGTCAACTGATTCAGGTGAAGGACCAAACTTCTCTGTGGTCCCACGATTACGACTATCCGGCGAAAGATATTCTCGATCTGGAAGACGATGTAGCCAAGGCGGTTGCGCGCGAGGTCCGACTCCATTTGACCCCGCAACAACAGGCAGAGTTATCGCGGCCGCACCCAGTCAATCCGGAAGCCTTCGATGCCTACTTGCAGGGGTACTACTTCTTTCAGCGGGATACCGACAAGGATACAGACATGGCTGCAAGGTATTTCGAACGGGCGACTCAACTTGATCCCAGCTATGCGCTGGCTTGGGTCGGGTTGTCTCGAGCACTCCACTGGCAGGCAGAGGAGGGCCTGATCCCGATGGAAAAGGGTCACCGGCTTGCGCGTGAGGCGATTGAGCGGGCCTTGGCGCTGGACCCGAACCTCGCAGAGGCATACTCCCAAATGGGGCGGCTTAAGAAATATGTTGATTTCGATTGGGCTGGCGCAGATGAATCCATCCGGCGGGCGATTGCTCTCGATCCGGGAAATCCTGAGTATCTGGATCAGGCAGCCTCCTCCGCACTCACATTCGGCCGTTCTGATGAGGCTCTGGCATTAGCTCGCCGTGCCGTCGAATTAGATCCGCTCAATGCCGCCAGCTGGCACCGGCGTGGCGAAATTGAATTTTACGAGGGTCAGCTTGCTGGAGCCGAAGCGGATGTCAAGAAGTCCCTAGAACTGAGCCCCGATGTTTTCCTTGGTCCCGTGCTGCTAAGCAGAATTTATTTGATGCAGGGGCGGCCCCAGGATGCTTTGCCTGAAATTGAACGAGTACGATCTGATGCCGTGCGCACGTATCTATTTGCTCTTACATACACAGTGATTGGCCAGGAAAAACAATCGGAGGCCGCTTTGAAAGAGCTAATTGCGAAATACAGTAGACGTGAGGCGTTTCTGGTTGCCGAAGTGTATGCGTTTCGAAACCAGCGAGATGAAGCGTTCGTGTGGCTGGACCGGGCTTTTGCTCAACACGAAGACGATCTACCTATGACGAACTTGTTTCCGGAGCTAAAGAACTTGCACGGGGACCCACGCTATAGCGCGTTCCTGAAGAAGATACACCTGCCGACCATATAGCAGTCGTCCCGAATGCGTTATGGCCGAATCAAAACTTGGAACGCGTGTAGTAGTGGTGAAGATCACTAACAACAAAAGCCGAGAATTACAAAGATATGCCACTCGATCGAGTGGAAACGGCGGGCCGACGCGCTTCAGGTAGCAAACGACGATGACTCTGATATCTCCGTCGGTAAGGAGAAGTGACAAGTTGTCACCTCGTGCATCGTTGGCCGGTTGCCCACAAAGCCTTGTCATATCCTTCCCCCGCTAGCAATAGGCAGTTCTCTATCCTTATTCTGGTTGGAAAGAGGAATGTGGTTCACGATCAATCGAACCTCTGTCTGACCGGTCAACAAACTCCAGATCCACTGCAAAAACACGGTGAGACGCAAACTGCTAGTTGCAAGAAACTGTAGATGAACCGCTGCACACGCCAGTCAAGCTGCCAATCCGCTCAGCCGGACTTTACCTGCTAGAAGGATTGCGAAACCCGCTCCGATAACGGCTATATTTCCTTTATCGAAATATCGGAACGGCTTGGGGGAGGGCTTACCAACCAAGCTTCGAGCGATGCGCCGACCTGCATGGCGACCTTGTTGAATCGCCACTTGGGCGAAATCCGGCAGTGGTTTTCCGTCCTGCTGGAGCGAAGCAGTATCCCCTATTACATATATGTCCGGATGTCCATCAATCGAGGTAACCGAAACGGAGAGCGATGATGATGCGGAGGGAAACTGCGCAAGTGGCGGAGGGTTTCACCTTTCGTGGAGTGGCGCAACTCATCGGCCCGTGCATGGTGGCCGAAGGCCTCAGGACGTGCCTAACAGACTCGGTTGCTGAACAGTTTACTGTTGAGTGCTTGATCGACGGTACTCTCCTCGGGCAGTCGAAGGATCCTGTGCTTTTTCATCCGCGCGATTAGCGTCGTGCGCTTCAAACCCAATCTTGCGGCTGCGCCATACGGTCCGCCGACCACCCATCCCGACGTCTCTAATGCGCTCAAAATCAGGGTCCGCTCGGAGTCGCTGAGCGTTGTCCTCACAGGAAAGCCAATAATCGAGGCGGCGCGAGTCGGGCGTAGAGGATTGGGAAGCACGCCTTCATTAGAAAGTACCACCGCGCGTTCGATCATGTTCTGCAACTCGCGAATGTTTCCTGGCCACGAATACGACTTGAAAGCGCTAACGAATTCGTCTGGGATGTTTTCTATGTCCTTCCCCACTCGACGGGAAAAAACTTCAACGTAATGCTCAACCAGAGGACCAATATCTTCGATTCGCTCACGCAGGGGCGGCACTGTGATGGGAAATACGTTCAGGCGATAGTACAGATCGCTGCGAAATTGGTCACGCTTCACCATTCGTTCAAGGTCACGGTGGGTCGCAGCGACGAGCCGCACGTCAACACGATGCGTGCGGCCACTTCCTAAACGTTCAAATTCCTGCTCTTGGAGAACACGTAGGAGTTTCGGCTGCAACGCGAGTGGTATGTCCCCGACTTCATCAAGAAATAGTGTCCCTTTGTCAGCCAACTCGAAGCGGCCAATTTTTTGCGCAATGGCACCCGTGAAAGCTCCCCGCTCATGGCCGAAGAGCTCACTTTCGAGCAAATCAAAGGGAATGGCGGCACAGTTGAACTTGATCAAAGGTTGTCCGCTGCGATGACTGGCATTGTGGATTGTGTGAGCGATGAGTTCTTTCCCTGTTCCGGTTTCTCCTTGAATGAGTACTGTGGTATCCCCAGCTGCAACGCGCTCCGCTTGTTCCAAAACAACTCTCAAAGCTGGACTATCGCCAACGATCTGCTCGAATCTGCGGGCCCGACGGTCTTGATCAACCACTTTCATCAGTTCAACTCCCAAAGCCCTCGCGCCTTCGCGAGCTAATTTTCGACTGTGGCATGTACGATCTCTAGCAAAATTGCGTCATCGAAAGGTTTGGTCAAGAACTCCACTGCCCCCTCACGCATGGCGAGAATCCGCATCTCGGCGTCACCATGCGCTGTAATGAAAATGAGCGGTATTCGGCATCGTTCTCCCTTGAGCTTCGCTTGCAGTTCAAGTCCGGACATGCCCGGCATGCGAATATCGGCGATCAGGCACGCAGCCTCGTGTCGGGCGTTGGACTCCAGAAACTGTTCCGCCGAACCGAAGCAGCGCGCGGACAACCCATCTGATTCGATCAGATCTTGCAGTGCCCTCTGAAACGACTCATCGTCGTCCACGATTGCTACGAGTCCTGATTTTTGCCGGATGCTCATTGGACGAAGAGTAGCGCCATCAGAAAGCGGACACAATCCGGCCTTAGTTGTGTTAATTACGACTAAGGTCGTAGTCGACTAGAAGTGGAGAACGTCGGAAAAACCGAGAGGCTGAAAAGCGGACGAGGCTATGTGCGAGGGGAGAGTTTGAGCTTGTCAGCCATACGGACCAACTCTACTAACGAACCGGCCTCCCATCTTCTCCATCACATGACCACGATGGATTTTTACTGTTGCCTCGCTGGTTCCGAGTTCGTAGGCGATCTGCTTATTCAGCATTCCAGAGACCACGTGAGTCATAACCTCCCGCTCTCGTGCGGACAAATCGCGATAGCGTTCCTGCAATGCGTGCATCTCGGCCTGCTGCTCTCGCGCGGCGCTGTCACGCTGGAGGGCCTGTTGAATCGCGTCCAGGAGATCCTGGTCCCT
>Ga0210403_10004512_pt1 | contig 11985 bp, 11 predicted proteins | sample IncBWC19MmetaG_FD_150863 | JGI IMG/M metagenome (GOLD analysis project Ga0210403, IMG submission 150863) | Forest soil microbial communities from Barre Woods Harvard Forest LTER site, Petersham, Massachusetts, United States - Inc-BW-C-19-M | ecosystem: Environmental > Terrestrial > Soil >... | reverse complement strand
CACGCTGGCGCTCGGCTCGGCCTTGGCGCTCTTCCTCTATCCGCATTCCATGACCGGCGTTCTCGCGGCCAGCAGTCGGAATTCGATCCGCCGCAACGCCGCGCTGTTGCCGGGCTATTCGCTCATGCTGGGACTGCTGGCGCTTCTGGGCTTCATGGCGATCGCCATCGGCGCCGACAAGCTCCCGGAATTCGCCGCCGGCTTCAAGCAATTCGGCAACAATTTTGCGGTGCCCGCGGTCTACCTCCACTTCTTCCCCGCGTGGTTTGTCGGCATCGCCTTCGCCGCCATCGGAATCGGTGCGCTGGTACCCGCGGCCATCATGTCGATCGCGGCGGCAAACCTGTTCACGCGCAACATCTACAAGGAGTTCATAAGCCCCAATTGCACGACGAGCGAGGAGTCGCAGATGGCGAAGTGGGTCTCGCTGGTCGTCAAGGCGGGTGCGCTGGTGTTCGTCGTACTCATTCCGCTGCAATACGCGATCTGGCTTCAGTTGCTCGGGGGCATCTGGATGATCCAGACGCTGCCGGCGGTGATCCTTGGCCTCTTCACGCGCTGGTTCAACTCCTGGGCGTTGCTCGTCGGCTGGGCCGCCGGCACGCTCTTGGGGACATGGATGTTCTTCTCGGTCAATCCGCCCGCACCCACCTATCCCCTGAACATCGCGGGCTTCGGCATGCCGGGCTACGCGGCATTCTACACGCTGGTCCTGAATCTCGCGTTGGCGGCTGTGCTGACCCTGGTTTGCAATGCCATCGGATCCAGGGCGCGGAACGATGAGACGCGTCCTGCCGACTACTACGTCTGATCCCGGCGCAGCGTCCTCCGGCGGCCTCTGATGCGCACCCGCGTGGCCCGGAGGTCAGCCAGCTCAGGTCGCTGACCTTGCCATCTTTCGACCCGTCCGGCAGCATCTTCGCAATGTCTTAGGCCGAAGCGCGGCAATCGCTATGAGCGCGAAAGGGAAGAAAGTTGGAGGTGCCGGCGTCCGTTGAGATCGCCAAACATACCTTGATGGCCGGCGGGCTGCTTCTCGCCATCGGCACCCTCACCGGCCTGCTCGCCCAGAAAATCAGAGTTCCCGACGTTGCATTATTTCTGATCGTCGGCGTATCGATCGGGCCGCAGGCGCTGGGTCTGATCGACATCAGAGCGGATTCGGCACTCAATCAGATCGTGCTTCTGTTCGGCGCCAGCTACGTGCTGTTCGACGGCGGTGCGTCGCTGCGGTTGAGCGTCCTGAGGCAGGTTTGGATCACGATTGTCTTGCTGGCGACGGTCGGCGTGGCGATCACGGCAGCCATCACCGGAATGGCCGCCTATTTCGTGCTCGGCATCCCCTTAACGACGGCGCTGCTTCTGGGCTCCACGATCGCCTCGACGGACCCGGCGACGCTCGTGCCGATCTTCCGGCAGGTCAAGATCCGCGACCGCGTGGCGCAGACCGTGATGAGCGAGTCCGCGTTCAACGATGCCACCGGCGCGATCCTGACCTTCGCGGTGCTTGCCGTCGCCATGGGCACGGGCGAATTCTCGCTGACGGCGTCGCTCTTCGATCTCCTCAAGGAGGCGGCGTTCGGCATCGTCTCCGGCCTCGTGCTCGGCTACCTCGCGGCGTTGCTCATCGCGCACGAGCGTTGGGCCTTTCTCATGGAATACGCGCCGGTGGTGACGGTGGTCGCCGTGATCGGCGCCTATTTCGCGGCCGATGGCCTGCAAGCCAGCGGCTTCATGGCGGTGTTCGTCTTCGGCATCGTGATCGGCAACAAGGACGCGCTCGGATTCAACATGGACGCGCGCGAGCAGCAACAGCTCGACGATTACGTGACGACCACTGCCTTCATCATGCGCTTGTTCATCTTTCTCCTGCTGGGATCCCAGGTCGACTTCGGCCTGATGAATCAGTACCTGATCGGCGGCGCCATCGTCGTGGCGATTTTCATGCTGGTCGCCCGGCCCCTGACGGTGGTCTTGTGCGCATTGCCGGACCGGCGGGCGCGCTGGAGCCTCGGCGAAATCCTGTTCATGTGCTGGACGCGCGAAACCGGCGTCATCCCGGCGGCACTCGCGGGCTTGTTGCTCGGCATGCAGGCGCCCGGCGCCCGCGTCATCGCCTCCGTCACCTTCATCGCCGTTCTCATGACGATCCTGATCCAGGCGCCGACGACGAAATGGCTCGGAAACAGGCTGGGCCTTTTGCAGGAAGTTCCCTAGAGCAGTTCCCGAGCTGGTGGAAGCAGCCCCCTCACCCCAACCCTCTCCCCCAAGGGGAGAGGGAGAAGAGCAGCGCGCGCCTCTCCCCAACGGGGAGAGGGTTGGGGTGAGGGGGCGCTTCTAGGCTAATTGAGCCGCTGCGGCAGCTCCGCGATCGCCTGATCGACCAGGACCTGGCTCTCGCGGTCGCCGAGATGCTCCGCGATCACGCGGCGTGCGGCGCCGATGGCGATATCGACGGCGGTGTTGCGCACCTCGGCGATGGCCTGCGCCTCGGCGAGCGCGATCCTCTCGGTGGCGAGGCGCTGGCGGCGCTCGATGGCCGCCTCGAGGTCGCGCTGGGCGCGCTCGATGAGACGGGCGGCTTCCGCGCGGGCATGGGACACGATCGCTTCCGCATCCTGGAGCGCGTCGCGGTGCTTGCGCTGAAACTGGCCCAGCGTCTTCTGCGCGTCGTCCTTGAGCTTCTGCGCCTCGTGGAGCTCGGCTTTGATCTTGGCCGCGCGCTCGTCGAGCATGGCCGTGAGCACCTGCCAGACGCGCTTCGAAACCAGCGCGATCGCGATCACGAAGGCGACCGCGACCGCGAGCTCGGGATCGTGGAACAGCTCGCGGATCATCAAGCGCGCTCGGTCATGACCCGATCGACCGCGGCCGCGGCGCTGCCCTCGTCGATATCGACGCCGACCAGCTTGCGGGTGGCGGTGCGCGCGACATCGATCGCGACCGCGCGCAGGCCCGCCAGCGCCTGGGCTTTCGCCTCGGCGATCCGCCGCTCGGCGGCCGAGGTCTCCGCGCTCAAGGCGGCGGCGGCCTTCTTCTGGCGCTCCGCCGCCACGGCCCCGAAGCGGTCCATGGCCTCCTTGAGCGTCGCCAGCGCCTGGGCGCGCGCGTCGGCGAGCGAGCGCTCATAGGCGGCCATAATGGCCTCGGCCTCGGCCTTCATCTTCGCCGCGCGCTCGAGATCGCCCTCGATCGAGGCCCGCCGCGCCACGATCACCGCGCTCACCCTGGGCAGCGCCACCCACGACATCAGCAGGTAGAGCAGGCCGAAGGTCACCGCCAGCCAGAAGAGCTGGGACGGGAAGGTCGATAAGTCGAGCTGCGGCATCGCGGGCGCGCGGTCCGGACCGGATCAGCGTCGGCTCAGAACGCGAACAGGATCATGAACGCGATCAGCAGGCCGAAGAGGCCGGTCGCTTCCGCGAGCGCGAAGCCGAGGAACGCCCAGGTGGTCACTTCGGCCGCGGGATTGCGGGCGAGCGAGGTGATCAGCGAGCCGAACACGTTGCCGATGCCGATGCCCGCGCCCACCAGCGCGATGCAGGCGAGGCCGGCGCCGATCATTTTGGCCGATGCGAGATCCATGGGGTCAGTCCTCTTCTAGGGTGTGGCGGCGTTCAGTGAAGGTGGATGGCGTCGCGCAGGTAGAGGCACGACAGGATGGTGAAGACATAGGCCTGCAGCACCGCGACCAGGAATTCGAGCAGTACGAGGGCGGCGTCCATGGCGATCGGCGCGAAGAAGAACAGGCCGAGCGGCGCCGCGAAGCCTGCGAAGATCACCAGCATGGTGTGGCCCGCCACCATGTTCGCGAAAAGCCGGATCGCCAGCGTGAAGGGGCGGATGCAGTAGGACAGCAGCTCGATCGGCACCAGCAGAAGCAGCAGCACCTTGGGCACGCCGTGCGGGATGAACAGGTTGAAGAAGCGGAAACCGTGGCGAATGACGCCGATCAGCGTCACGCCGATGAACACGATCGCCGCCAGCGCGAAGGTCACCACGATGTGGCTGGTGAAGGTGAAGCTGTAGGGGATCATGCCCAGCAGATTGCCGAACAGGATGAACATGAAGAGCGTGAACAGGAACGGAAAGTACTTCCGGCCTTCCTCGCCGACGTTGTCGTCGACCATCTTGGCGACGAAATCGTAGAGCATCTCGGCGAGCGACTGCAGCCGGCCCGGCACCAGCGAGGCGTGTCGCGTCGCCGCCACCATCAGCGCCGTGCTCAGCACGGCGGCTATGGTCATCAGCAACGCCGAGTTCGTATAGGAAAGGTCGAGCCGCCCGATATGAATCTCGGCGATGCGCTCGATGCTGAATTGGTGGAGAGGGCTTGCTTCCAGTGCCGCCACGTCAGTCCTCGTCGTCGTCCCAGTCGACCTTGTTGCGCTCGCCTTTGCCGGGCCCGTCGCCCTTGTAGCCCACCGTCATTCCGAGGCCCTTGACGACGCGGTAGACGTTGGTCATGCCCGCGCCGATGCCGAGGAAGAGAAACACCAGCAGTCCCCAGGGCCGCGTTCCGAACCAGCGATCGATCGCCCAACCGATGGCGACGCCGACGCAGACCGCGACCACGAGCTCGATACCGATACGGAAACCCAGTCCCATCGCCGCTCGCGACGACGGATCGGCTCTCCCACCGCTGGCGCGCCGCCCGCCCTCCCGCGCGCGTCGCGCTCTCTCGATACGCTCTCCCAGCGCAGCAAGGGGATCGGGCCGCTCGGGCTCGGTCATCGCGACCGCCTTTTGCCGGTACAGATCGCCCCCTGTTCCAGGCGCCGGGAGCGCCGAAACGGCGCGCACCTTAGGTGCCGCCCAACCCCTATGTCAAGGTTCGAAAGGACGCGGTTCGGGCGGGGATTCCGGCGCTTATCGGCGCCGGCGCTCAGGCGGTCTGGCGCAGCTGCTCGGCGGCCTGCAGGTCGACCGAGACGAGCTGGGATATGCCGCGCTCGGCCATGGTGACGCCGAACAGGCGGTCCATGCGCGCCATGGTGATGCGGTGGTGGGTGATGATCAGGAAGCGCGTGAGTGCGCTCTGGGCGATCTCCTCGACCAGCCGGCAGAAGCGATCGACATTGGCGTCGTCGAGCGGCGCATCCACCTCGTCGAGCACGCAGATCGGCGCGGGGTTGGTGAGGAACACCGCGAAAAGCAGCGCCAGGGCCGTGAGCGCCTGCTCGCCGCCGGAGAGCAGCGACAGGCTCTGCAGGCGCTTGCCGGGCGGGCTCGCCATGATCTCCAGGCCGGATTCGAGCGGATCCTTGTCGCCGCCCTCCTCGGGCTCGCGCAGCTCGAGGTGCGCGCGCCCGCCGCCGAAGAGACGCACGAACAGCTCCTGGAAATGCTCGTTCACCTTCGCGAAAGCCGCGATCAGCCGCTCGCGCCCCTCGCGGTTGAGCGCGCCGATGCCCTGGCGCAGCTTCGCGATCGCCTGGAGCAGGTCCTCGCGCTCGGTCTTGAGGCTGTTGACGCGCTGCTCGAGCTCGGCCGCCTCGGCCTCCGCGACCAGGTTCACCGGCCCCATGTTGTCGCGCTCGCGCACCAGGCGATCGAGCCGGGTCTCCGCGTGGGCGAGCTCCGGGAGCGCTTCGTCGGGCTCGATCTCCGCCACCTCCGGCACGCGGTCGGGCGAGGTGCCCAAGCGCTCGGCTACCCGCGCCGCCACCTCGTCGCAGCCATGCGAGGCCTGCTCGCGCACGCCCTCGGCGCGGACCCGCTCCTCGCGCGCCCCCGCGAGCTCGGCCTCCGCCGCCTTCGCCGCTTTCTCCGTCTCGGTAAGCCGGGTCTCGGCCTCGGCGAGCTCGTCGCCGGCCCGGCTCCGTTTCTCGCCCGCGCGGGCGGTCAACTCCGCCAGCGCCTCGCGCCGGCGGGCGAGTTCCTCGGGCTTGCGGACGAGGACGTCGATCTCCTGGGTGAGTGCCAACCGGCGTTCCTCGAGAGCCGCCTGCTGGCGTGCCGCCGCCTCGGCGCGCTCGCGCCAGGAATGCTCCTCTTGGGCGATCGTCTCGAGCCGCGTCCGGCGCGCCGCGGCCGCATGCAGCAGGCGGTCGACCTCGCTCTGCTGCATTGCCTGCTGGCCGCGCTTTTCCGCCAGCGTCACCCGGAGCGTGCCGACCCGGTCGCGGGCGACAGCGGGATCCTGCAGCGTCGCCAGGGTCTCGCGCGCGATGGTCTGCCGCGTCTCCGCCTCGCTCAGATCGGCCGACACCTGGCTCGCGGTATCCTTGAGCGAGGCGAGGCGGGTGTCGGTCTCGGATTGGCGCTGGGCGAAGACGGACTGACGCTCGCGCATCACCGCGAGCAGGCGCACGCTATCCTGCACTGCGGAGCGGGCGTCGCGCGCTGCCGCCGATGCCGTCATGACCTCGGCGCGGGCGGCCTCGAGGACACCGCTCGTCTCCGCCACCGCGCGGGCGGCCGCGGCGAGCTGCTCGGAGATCTCGGCGAGGCGGTTGCGCTGGCGCAGCCGCTGGCCCGCGGAAGTCGGCGTGCCGGCGGCGCGGGTCAGCCCGTCCCAGCGCCAGAGCGCGCCGTCCCGGCTCACCAGCCGCTGACCCGGCCGCAAGCGCTCGCGCAGCCGCTCGGCGGTATCGGCATCGGGCACGACCCCGATCTGTCCGAGCCGCCGGCTCAGCACCGGCGGCGCGGTCACATGCGCGCCCAAGCTTTCCACGCCCTCCGGCAGGTCCGGCGGCGCCTCATAGGGCGGCAAGGTGGTCCAATGGGTGGGCGCCGCGGGATCGAGGGGTGCCGCGAGGTCGTCGCCCAAAGCGGCGCCCAGCGCCGCCTCGTAGCCGGCCTCGACCCGAAGCGTGTCGATGAGCGGGGCCGCATGCGGGCTCGCTGTCGCCGCCAGCAATTCCGAGAGCGCCTGCGCCTCGGTGTCGAGCTTCTGGCGCCGGCTCTGCGCGGCCTCGAAGGGCGCGCGCGCCCTCTGCTCGGCCGCTTCCGCGTTCCGGAGCGCCTGCTCCGCCGCATCGGCGGCGGCGCTCGCGCGGGCCATCTCCGCCTCGGCGGCCGCCACGAGAGCCGTGGCGGCCTCGAGAACGCCGCTCGGCAACGCTTCCGCTGCGAGGGCAAGGCGCTGGCGATCGAGCTCGGCCCCGCGCTCGGTGAGCCGCGTGCGCCGTGCCGCCATGTCCTGCGCTTCGCGCGCGAGCGCATCGCGGCGCGCCTCGAGCGCCGCCGCTTGCTGGGTCAATTGCTCGACCTCGGCTTCGAGAGCCTCGACCTCCCCGGTGCTGAGACGCAGGGCCTCCGCCGCGGCCGCTTGCTCGCCGGCCTCGCTCGCTTGGGCCGCAGTGAGCTCCTGACGCTCGGAACCGAGCCCCTCGAGCGCGGTTTGCGCGTCGGCCGCAAGACCGGCCTCGCGCGTGCGGTCCTGCGCCACTTGAGCGAGGCGCTCCTCGGCCGCGGCGCGCGCTTGCGCGACCCGGCGCTCCTCGTCCTCGAGACTCTGCCGCGCCAGGGTCAGGCGTTGCAGCTCCGCCGCCGCCGCCGCCTCGCTCTGCCGCAAGCCCGGCAGCACGCTCCCCGCCTGCTCGCGGTCGCGCTCGGCGGCGAGCGCCGACATGGTGAGCTCGCCGACCTGTCCCTCGACGGCATGGAGGCGCTCGACCGCTGCCTCGAGCTCGGCGTTCGCCTTGAGCCAGCGCAGGTGCAGCACCATCGCCTCGGCGCGCCGGATGTGATCGGAGAGCCGCCGATAACGGCCGGCTTGGCGCGCCTGCTTCTTCAGCGCCTCCAGCTGCTCATCCTGCGTGCGCAGGATGTCGTCGAGCCGCGTCAGGTTGGCTTCGGCGGCCTTGAGGCGAAGCTCGGCCTCGTGCCGGCGCGCGTGCAGGCCGGAGATGCCCGCAGCTTCTTCCAAGAGCGCACGGCGCTCGATCGGCTTGGCGCCGATGATCCAGCCGATGCGGCCCTGGCTCACCATCGCGGTCGAATGCGCGCCCGTCGCGAGGTCGGCGAACAGCAGCTGGACGTCGCGCGCGCGCACTTCCTTGCCATTGATGCGGTAGGCGGAGCCGGTGCCGCGCTCGATCCGGCGCACGATCTCGATCTCGCTGTGCTCGTTGTAGAGCTGGGGCGCGTTGCGGCCGGCATTGTCGAGATGCAGCCCGACCTCCGCCACGTTGCGCGCGGGCCGCGTGCCGGTGCCGCCGAAGATGACGTCGTCCATCTCGCCGCCGCGCAGGCGCTTGGCCGAGGTCTCGCCCATGGCCCAGCGCAGGGCCTCGACGAGATTGGACTTGCCGCAGCCGTTCGGTCCGACGATGCCGGTGAGCCCCGGCTCGATCACGAGGTCGGTCGGGTCGACGAACGACTTGAACCCGGTCAACCGCAACTTGGAGAACTGCACGATACCCCTACGTAGTCCCGCTGTTGTTTTTTCTCGATCGCGGCGTCCGCCTCAGGATTTGGACGCCGCCTGGTTCAGTGCCTTCTCGAATTCGGGATAGGGCTGCGCGCCCACCACCCGGACGCCGTTGACGAAGAACGTCGGCGTCGATTCCACCTTGTACTGCTGCTCGGCCTGGAGCCGGCTGTCGAGCACACGCTTCTGCATGGTCTCGTCCTTCATGCAGGCGGCGAATTGCTCGTCGCTCATGCCCGAGACCCTCGCAAGCTTCCCCAGCGCCTCGTCGACCTTGCCGCCGGTGGCCCAGTTGGTCTGGCTGCGGAAGAGCACGTCGACGAACGGGTAGAACTGATCCGGGGGCGCGCAGCGCGCGAGCATCGCCGCGCGTACCGCCGCCTGGTCGAGCGGAAAGTCGCGGAAGATCAGGCGCGCCTTGCCGGTATCGATCCACTCGGCCTTCACCTTGGGCAACACGTTCTGGTCGAAGTCCGCGCAATGCGGGCAGGTGAACGAGGCATACTCGACGATCGTGATGGGCGCGTCGGGTTTGCCGAGGATGCGGTCGTCGGGCGTCGGCTCCGGCGCCGATTGGGCAAAGCCGGGCGTGGTGCCGGCCAAACCCAGAGCCACGACCATCGCGGCTAACGCAGTCCAAATCTTCGGCATTTGACGCTCCAAGCCACTAGATGTTGATGCTAGGTCCGGCACTCCGGCAAAGCAAGCTGGGCGGGCGGGCTCAGCGCGGCCGCTGGCCAAGGATCGCCGCACCCAGTCGTACGAGCGCGGATTTAAGAGCGGGATCAGACACTTGCGACACGCGCTCGGCAAGCGCCGCAGCCTCGCTGGGGGTCAGCGGCCGGAGCGCCGGCGGGCCGGTCCGGATCTTTTCGGGCATCGGGCCCTGCACCAGCGCGAGTCGCGCCACGGCGCCATAGCCGAAGAAGCCGTTGATGCGCTCGAGGAGTTGCGGCTCGCGGTGCTGCACCGAGAGCGCGGCCGCCGAGGTGACCCGGAGCTTGAGCACGCCGTCCTTGCGGCCCCCCCCTGGAAAGCTCAGCTTCACAGGCAGGGTCTCGGCAGCGAGTTCCGCTCCCACCACGGCGCTCCACTCAGCCAGCAAATGTGCCTCGCCGAGGCCGCGCTTCCCCAGCGCGCGGCCCGCGATGCGATGCAAATCGCCGCCCACGGGCCGCATCCTGCCGCGCCGCCGCTCGCTCTCCCCGCTGACTGCCATCTGGTCTCGCTCCGAGCCTCATGCGATGGTAGCGGCGGGTCCAGCCGCCGTCGAAGGAATCCGTCCGAGGGAGTGCCCAGCGCCCGATCCCGATGAGCCCGACCGCCGCCGAGGCCGTTCTGGACAGCGCGACCGTCGCACCAAACCTGCTGCGCTGGTACGACCGACATCGCCGCACGCTGCCCTGGCGCGCCAAGCCCGGCGAGGCGCCGGATCCCTATCGCGTCTGGCTCAGCGAGATCATGCTGCAGCAAACCACGGTCGCGACGGTAGGCGCTTATTTTGACCGCTTTGTGGCGCGCTTCCCGAGCATCGCGGCGCTCGCCGGTGCTTCGCTTGACGATGTGCTGCATGCCTGGCAGGGGCTCGGCTATTACGCCCGCGCGCGCAATCTGCACGCCTGCGCGCGGGCCGTGACGACGCTGCACGGCGGCGCCTTTCCCGAAGACGTCGAGGGCCTGCGCGCCTTGCCGGGGATCGGCGCCTACACTGCCCCCGCGATCGCGGCCATCGCCTTCGACCGCAAAGCCGCCGCCGTCGACGGCAACGTCGAGCGCGTGGTGGCGCGGCTCTTCGCCTTGGAAGCACCGCTGCCGGGCGCCAAGCCCGAGCTCCGCCGGCTCGCCGAAACGCTGGTGCCCGACCGGCGCGCCGGCGATTTCGCGCAGGCGATGATGGATTTGGGCGCCACCGTCTGCACGCCGCGCACGCCCAAATGCATCCTCTGCCCCGTGCAGGCGTTCTGCCGCGGCCGTGCGCTGGGTATCGCCGAGATCTTGCCGCGCCGGCGCGCGCGGACGGCGCGGCCCACCCGGCGCGGCATCGCGTTCTGGGCGGTCAGGCCCGACGGCTCGGTGCTGCTGCGCCGGCGGCCGGAGCACGGCCTGCTCGGCGGCATGATCGAGGTGCCCTCGACCGAGTGGCGCGAGGCCGCGATCTCCGAGGCCGCCGCCCGCAAGGAAGCGCCGGTGCGCGCGAGCTGGGTGCGGCTCCCCGGCACCGTGCGCCACACCTTCACGCATTTCCATCTGGAGCTCGCCGTGCTCGCGGGCGAGACCGAGGCGAACGCTAAGATCACGGGTAGCTGGGTCCCGCTCGACCGGCTCTCGGAGCAGGCGCTGCCGACGGTGATGAAGAAGGTGGTCAACCACGCCCTCGGCGTGGCGCGGCGGAGCCGGCGCGCGCGCTGACGGTCAGAACGACGCGCGGAAGGTCAGATTGAGCGAGCCGTAGTGGTCGGGCGCGTTCTGGTGGATGAATTCCTGGCTGCGGTAGACGTAGGTGTAGGCAAGCCGCCAGTGGCCCCAGGTGCCCGCGAGGCCGCTCTCGAGGTCGCCGACCACCGGCAGCTTGTCGACGCTGGCGCTCGCCTTGAAGCTGTTGCCGTCGAGGAAGATGTTGCGGGCGACGGCCCGCCCCTCGGCGCCCAGGAAAACGTAGAAGCCGATGCCTTCGACATCGGCGCGGTCGGGATTGATGTACTCGGAGCCGTTGTTGAGATCGACATGTGGCGGGCCGTAGTCGACGCGCAGGTTCCGTCCCAGCCGGATCATGCCGCCGCCGGCGAGGTAGTCGTAGACATTGCCGACCCGGGCGCTCGCCTCGGGGATCGCGTCCCATCCCCAGTCGCGGTCTTCGCCGATCGCCTGCCAGAAGCGCCACTTCCTCGTATAGAAGAGATCGAGCGTGGGCTCGTTGTGCAGCTGCGCGTGCCAGCCCCGGAAGGTCGCGACGTTGATCAGCAGGTGGAACTTGGTCTGTACCTGGTTGGCGAGCGAGCCCGGCCCCACGAGGCCGAGCTTGAGCGCGAGCTCCTCGTATTGCTCGGCGTCGGTGTCCTGCATCAGGCTCAGGCCGCCATAGGCCCAACCCGCATAGGGCCGGTCACGCGGGTCCGGATTGACCAATCCGCCGTTCTCGGGCGTGTAGATGTTCTGCCCGAAGGAGAGGTTATAGCGCCGGACCACGCCGGGGCCGCCGCCGGCGAAGATCGGCAGGCCCGAGGCGAGCCAATCGAAGGGTGCCTGCCAAGTGGGCTCGTGCACATCGCCGCTGGTGGCGGAGAAGCGGATGCCGTGGGTGTAATGCCGGTCGCGGTTGTCGGGCGCCCAGAAATCGTCCTCCTCGACGATGTTGCCGGTCCAGACATCGTCGGCGCGGGCGCGTGGCACCGGCGCGGCCAGCACGCTGACGGTTATGGCGATCGCGACCAGGGCGCGCACGAGAGACCGAGATAGGCCTGCGAACGGCAAGATCAACCGGTGCGTTTGCCGGCTGGATGGACATCCTGCGTCCTTCGACTCGCGCGCTCAGCCGCGCGGCTCAGGATGAGGTGATTTTCTCAATGCCATCAAAACTGCCCCTTATCCTGAGCCGCCGCGCTTGGGCG